>Ga0182741_1004169_pt1 | contig 14530 bp, 8 predicted proteins | sample eDN5th37CBELigOP_FD_128874 | JGI IMG/M metagenome (GOLD analysis project Ga0182741, IMG submission 128874) | Enriched Organic Plus compost microbial communities from Emeryville, California, USA - eDNA 5th pass 37_C BE-Lig OP (version 2) (version 2) ...
CCCGCAAGCACCTCACCGACCGTCCCTTCGACGAGATGGCCAGCGCGCTCGTCGAGCCGCTCGTCGACGAGGAGGGCCTCGTCGTCGCCGTCGCCGTCGAGCGCTTCGGCGACATGTCGCACGAGGTCGCGGCGCTGCGTCCCAACGCCGGAGCTGCGCTCGGGATCGCGTCGCTCGACGGCTACGACGGCGGCGTCCAGGTGACGCACCGCTGGGCGGCCGCCGTGGCCGCGCTCGCAGGGGCGAGCCTGGACCCCGAGCTGACGCTGAAGGCGCAGCTGGCCGACGAGGTGCCACCGGCCGTGGCCGCCCGGCTCGGTGTGCGCTGGCTGCTCGTCGAGCGAGCCGTCCGAGATCCGGCCGTCCTGGCCCCGGGGTGGAAGGAGGTCGACGCCGACGGGATGCTCACGCTCCTCGAGAACCCGCGCTGGCGGGGCCCGGCCACCCTCTATGCCGAGACCCTGCCCGCCCCCACGACCGTGCACGTCCTGCGGGGCACGCCCTCAGAGGTGGCGGTCGTCGCCGCCGACGGGCCGCGCCTCGAGTGCCGGATCGCCTGCGACGCCGCGACGGCCGAGCTCCACCGGGACCGCCCCGAGCACCTGGCGGCGACGTTCGCCCCGTCGGCGCACCCACGGCTCCTCGTCGTCGACGTCCAGGCCGCCGACGGCTGGCGGGCAGAGGTCGACGGTCGGGCGGCACCGGTCGTCGAGGCCAACGGGCTGTTCATCGGCGTGGAGGTCCCGCCGGGCGCCGAACGCGTCGAGCTGCGCTACACGACGCCGGGCCTGCGCCTCGGCCTCGTCCTCGGCGCGCTCGCGGCCGCCGTCCTCGCCGCCGGCGCGCTCGTGTCCCGGCGTCGAGCGACGTCTCGTTGACCCCGAGCGCTCCGGTCAGCGGTCGGTGGCGACGGCCAGGGTGCGGGGCAGGACGACGAAGGCGGCGTAGAGCAGGTAGACGGCGACCCCGGCGGTGACCGCGGCGCCGACCGCGGCCCCGGGGTGGTCGGCCAGCTCGTCGAGCACCGCACGGTCGAGGCTGGTGGCGATCACCGCGATCGCGGCCAGCACGACGTTCAGGGCCACGTGGCTCCAGTGGGGTGGCGTCTCCTCCCGGCCGAAGCACCCGCACGAGCCGATCATCGTCCCCTTGCGCAGCGCGGCGGTCACGAAGGCGGCGAACGCGAGGTAGCTCACCGCGACCAGCCCCCAGAGGACCGCGCCGCCGACGGTGATCGCGGCGGCGCCGAGGAGCGCCTCCGCCGCCGCGCCGACCCGCACCAGCGCCTTCGAGGACGGGATCCGCAGCGCTCGGAGCGCGCCGTCGGTCATCGTCGGGTCGAGCACCTTCTGGGCGCCCGCGAGGACGAGCAGCGCGGCGATGGCCAGCGCGGGGACGGTGAGGGCGGCCACTACTCGGCTGCCTCCGCGAGCGTCTCCGACAGCGACGGGTGCACGAGCAGGCTGTCGACGATGTCGGAGACGGTGAGACCGTTGGTGACGGCGACGGCCAGCACGCTGATCAGCTCCGCGGCGTGCCGCCCGACGATCGACCCGCCGAGCACCACGCCGGTGGCCGGATCGCTCACGATCTTCACGAAGCCCTTGTGGTGGCTGTCGATCAGGGCCTTGGGCGACAGCGAGAACGGCACCTTGGTGACCCGCACCTTGCGGCCCTCGGCGAAGGCGTCGGCCTCGGCCAGGCCCACATCCGCGATCTCCGGCACCGTGAAGATGGCCGAGGCCGCCTTGTCGTAGTCGAGCCTGCGGCGGGACCGGCCCTGCACCCCCATGACGTGCTCCGCGATCTTGCGGCCCTGCATCGAGGCGACCGACGACAGCGGCAGCTTCCCGGACAGGTCGCCCGCGGCGTAGATGTGGGGGACGTTCGTGCGGCACTCGGCATCGACCGGCACGTAGCCGCCCGGGTCGACCTCCACCCCGGCAGCGTCGAGCCCGAGCCCCTCGCTGTTGGGGATCGACCCGATGGCGAGGAGCGCGTGGGAGCCCACCGCGGTGCGGCCGTCGTCGCAGCGGACGACCACGCCGTCGTCGGTGCGGTCCACGCCCACCGCCCGAGCCCCCTTGAGGAGCCGGACGCCTCGGGCCAGGAGCTCGTCCTCGAGCGCGGCCGCCACCTCCGGGTCCTTCTGCGGCAGGACCTGCTGGCGCGACACGATGAGGCTGACCTCGGCGCCGAGCGACGAGAACATGTGGACGAACTCCACCCCGGTCACGCCCGAGCCGATCACCACGAGGTGCTCCGGCCAGGTCCGGGGCGGATAGGCGTCGCGGGTGGTGAGGATCCGATCGCCGTCGATCTCGGCCCAGTCCGGCAGGCGGGGACGGCTCCCGGTGCTGAGCAGCACCGCGTCGGCCTCGAGCTCGACGGTCCCGTCAGCCGTCTCGGCGACCACGGTGTGCGGGCCGGCGAGGCGCCCGGTGCCGCGCAGGATGCGGACCCCCTGGCTGTCGAGCAGCTGCAGGCTCGACTGCTCGAGCTTGCGCTCGATGGCCTGGATCCGCTCGCGCAGCACGTCGGCGTCGACCTCGGTCGCGGTCGGACGCAGCCCCATCTCGGGAGCACGACCCACCGCGGCCAGCGCGCTCCCGGTGGCGATCATCGCCTTGGAGGGGATGCAGTCCCGGAGGTGGGCGGCGCCGCCGATGACGTCCCGCTCGATCACGGTCACCTCGGCACCGAGCCGGGCGGCGTGCGAGGCCGCGGTGGTGCCGGCCGGTCCACCGCCGATGATCACGAAGCGCAGGGGCATGGCGACGAGGCTACGCGCCGCGCCGGTGAGCCCCGACCTGGCGGTCAGAACACGATCGAGCTGGGGATGCTGGCGACCGCCACCCGGGTCCACGCGGCCGAGTTGCGGGCGAGGCGGTGCAGGAACGCCGCCATCTGCGCCCGGGTCACCACCTGGTTCGGCTCGAACCGGTTGCTGCCCCCCACCCCCGTCGTGATCCCGCTCGCCTTGAGCCAGCGCACCGCCCGCTCGTAGTAGCCGTTCGACGGCACGTCCACGAACCCGTGCCCGCCGTAGCCGCTGGGGGTGCGCACGAGGCGGTGCAGGAACGTCGCCATCTGCGCCCGGGTCACCGCCTGGTTCGGCTCGAACCGGTTGCTGCCCCCCACCCCCGTCGTGATCCCGCTCGCCTTGAGCCAGCGCACCGCCTGCTCGTAGTAGGCGCCCGCCGGCACGTCCACGAACCCGTGGCGCGGGCTGCCCGTGGGCGAGCCCATGAGCCGCCAGAGGAACGTCGCCATCTGGCCGCGGGTCACCGGGTCGTTCGGCTTGTACCACGCGGTGCCGCCGACGCCGCTGGTGATCCGCTCGGCCTTGAGCCAGCGCACCGCCTGCTCGTAGTAGGCGGTGGCGGGCACGTCGACGAACCCGTGCGGCGGCGGCGGCGCCTTGGGGATGACGAGGTTGCTGGTGCGCGGGCTGCTCGACCCGGTGGCGCTCAGCGCCTGCACCCGGAACTGGTACCGGCTGCCGTTGCGCAGCCCGGTGAAGGTGCGGCTGCGGGTGCTCGCGCCGACGGTGACGTCGATCCCGCTCGGGACGCTCGTGATGCGGTACCCGGTGACCGGGCCACCGATGCCCGGGGACGCGGCGGGCCAGGTGACGGTGGCCCGACCGCTCCCGTGGGTGGCGGTGACCGAGGCCGGGGGCAGCGGGGACCGGACGGCAGCCGCGAGGTCCAGCCGCGGGATCCTCCCCACCGCGGTGGTGAGGGGCCGACCGGTGGCGCGGAGCACGCTGACGAGCTGTGGGACGGTCAGGTTCGTCGTCTGCGCCGCCCGGAGCACCGCGATCGCCCCGGAGACGTGCGGTGCGGCCATCGAGGTCCCGGACATCCGTCCGTAGCCCCCGGAGGCGTAGGGGGCGAGGACCGACACCCCGGGTGCGAAGAGGGTCGTGGTGCGGTCGAGGTGGGCGAAGGGAGCCCGCACGTCGGCGAGGTCGGTGGCCGAGACGCTGACCGTCTGGGACAGGCACGCGGGGACCGCCGACCGGCCGGTCTCCCCAGGGTCGTCGTTCCCGGTGGCGGCGACGACCGCGATCCGCTTGGCCCGGAGGGCCGCGACCTGGTCCCGCAGGAACACGAGGCTCGGCACCGCGTCGCAGCTCCCGGCGTAGAGGGTGTTCGTGGCCAGGCTGAGGTTGACGACGCTGATCCCGTAGGTCGACGCGTTGACCTCGACCCAGTGGAGGGCGTCGACGAGGTCCCAGTACGAGGCGTTGCCCTCGGCGTCGAAGATCCGGAACGCCACGATCGCGGCGTCCGGCGCCACGCCGCTGCTGCGACCGCTCCACGCTCGGCCCGCGGCGATGCCGGCCACGTGGGTGCCGTGGTTGCACAGCTGAACGGTCACGCCGACGTCGCACGGCGGCGCCGCCGCGCCCGGCCCCTCCTGGGTGTCCGCGCCGTTCGGGCACCCGTCACCGACCGCGACGTAGCAGACCTCGTGGATCACCTTCCCGGCCAGGGCGGGGTGGCTGGTCGCCACACCGGTGTCGATGACGGCGATCGTCTGTCCCGCACCGGTGTGGCCGGCGGCGATCGTCTTGTCGGCGCCGATCTTCGCCGTGGTGTCAGCGAGGGCCAGGCCGAAGGCGAAGTCCGGGACGACGCGAGCGGCGGCGCGGTGCTCGGTCAGGTCGGCGCGGACCTCAGGGCCCACGCCGTCGAGCAGCAGCATCCGACGCTCGGGGTCGACGTCGATCACCTCGGGGTCAGGCGCGCCGAGCCGCCGGGCCTCCGCGACGAGCGCCTCAGCGGCCACGTCGACGTCGACCCCCTGGGGCACCTCGACGATGGCTCGACCGACCTCCTCGCCGACCGGCGCTGCGGCCACCTCGGCGGCGGGCGCGGACGGGCTGAGCGGCGCGACCGGCGCAGGCGGCGGCTCGACGGGGGTGGCCGGCTGCGCCGGCGCGGCTGCGGGCGCGAGGACGGCGACGAGCGCCACGACCAGGGCGGCGAGCGCCCGGCGACCCAGCCTCGTGTGAGCGTCGATGCACCAGTATCGACCAGACCCGACCCCGGCCTGAACCTCATCGCCCGCGGTTCGTCGCCGGTGGGTGGGGATCCCTAGGCTCCGAAGGGTGAGCGACGCGCAGAACCTCGAGATGTGGCGAGCCCTGGCCAGCAAGGACCTGAAGGGCGCCGACCCCGACTCCCTCATCTGGTCGACCCCCGAAGGGATCCCGGTGAAGCCGCTGTACACCGCGGCCGACCTGGAGGGGCTGGAGGCGGTCGACACGCTGCCGGGCCTGCCGCCGTTCGTGCGCGGGGTGCGAGCGACCATGTACGCCGGTCGGCCGTGGACGATCCGCCAGTACGCCGGGTTCTCCACCGCCGAGGAGTCGAACGCCTTCTACCGGCGCAACCTGGCCGCGGGCCAGCAGGGCGTGTCGGTGGCCTTCGACCTGGCCACCCACCGGGGCTACGACTCGGACCACCCCCGGGTGGTGGGCGACGTGGGCAAGGCGGGCGTGGCGATCGACTCCGTCGAGGACATGAAGATCCTCTTCGACGGCATCCCCCTCGACCAGATGTCGGTGTCGATGACGATGAACGGGGCCGTGCTGCCGGTGCTGGCCAGCTTCATCGTCGCCGGGGAGGAGCAGGGCGTCGATCAGGCCCAGCTCAGCGGGACCATCCAGAACGACATCCTCAAGGAGTTCATGGTCCGCAACACCTACATCTACCCGCCGCAGCCGAGCATGCGGATCGTGGCCGACATCATCGAGTACACGGCCCGGCACATGCCCCGGTTCAACTCGATCTCGATCTCCGGCTACCACATGCAGGAGGCCGGGGCGACGGCGGACCTCGAGCTGGCCTTCACGATCGCCGACGGCCTCGAGTACGTGCGCTTCGCGGTGGACCGGGGCCTCGACGTCGACGACTTCGCGCCTCGACTGTCGTTCTTCTTCGCCATCGGCATGAACTTCTTCATGGAGGTCGCGAAGCTGCGCGCCGCCCGCCTGCTCTGGGACCGGGTGATGCAGCGGTTCGACCCGAAGAAGCCGCAGTCGCGGATGCTTCGCACCCACTGCCAGACGAGCGGCGTGTCACTCACCGAGCAGGACCCGTACAACAACGTCGTCCGCACCGCGATCGAGGCGCTGGCCGCCGTGCTCGGCGGCACGCAGAGCCTCCACACCAACGCCTTCGACGAGGCGCTCGGCCTGCCCACCGACTTCTCCGCCCGGATCGCCCGCAACACGCAGCTGATCATCCAGGAGGAGACCGGCATCCCGAAGGTCGTCGACCCGCTCGGCGGCAGCTACTACGTGGAGGCCCTCACCAACGACCTGGCCGAGCGGGCGTGGGCGATCCTCGAGGAGGTCGAGGCCCTCGGCGGCATGACCAAGGCCGTCGAGTCCGGCATGCCCAAGCTGCGCATCGAGGAGGCCGCCGCCCGCCGGCAGGCCCGCATCGACCGCGGCGAGGAGGTCATCGTCGGCGTCAACAAGTACCAGCCGGACGAGCCGGCCGTCGTCGACGTCCTCGACATCGACAACACCAAGGTCCGCGAGGCGCAGATCGCCCGGCTCGAGAAGATCCGGGCCACCCGGGACCAGGCCGCCTGCGACGCGGCGCTGCAGCGCCTGCGCGAGGGCGCCGCCGGGGACGCGAACCTCCTCGAGCTGTGCATCGAGGCAGCCCGGGCCCGGGCCACCGTCGGCGAGATGAGCGCGGCCCTCGAGGACGTGTTCGGCCGCCACCGGGCGGAGATCCGTAGCATCTCCGGTGTGTACGGGGCCGCCTTCCAGGACGACGAGCGGTTCGAGGCGCTGCGGGCCAAGGTGGCCGAGTTCGCCGAGGCCGAAGGGCGCCGGCCGCGGCTCCTCATGGCCAAGATGGGCCAGGACGGCCACGACCGCGGCGCCAAGGTGGTCGGCACCGCCTTCGCCGACCTCGGCTTCGACGTGGACTTCGGCCCGCTGTTCGAGACCCCCGCCGAGGTGGCCCGGGCCGCCATCGAGAACGACGTCCACGTGGTCGGCGTGTCCAGCCAGGCGGCCGGGCACAAGACGCTCGTGCCGCAGCTCATCGAGGAGCTGGCCAAGGCTGGCGGCTCGGACATCCTCGTCGTCTGCGGCGGCGTGATCCCGCCCCAGGACTACCCCGCCCTCGAGGAGGTCGGCGTGACGGCGGTGTTCGGCCCCGGCACCAACATCCCCGCTGCGGCCGAGCGGGTCCTCGAGCTGATCCGCGCCGCTCGCACCGGTTCGTGACGACCCTCGCCGAGCAGGTCCGCGCCGGGGACCGGCGGTCGCTGGCGCGGGCCATCACCCTCGTCGAGTCCACGAGGGCCGACCACGGTGACGAGGCCCGAGCCCTGCTCGACGAGCTCCTCCCCCACACCGGGCGGGCGATGCGGATCGGCGTCTCCGGGGCGCCCGGCGCCGGGAAGTCCACGCTGATCGAGGCGCTGGGCCTGGCGGCGATCGAGGCCGGGCACCGGGTGGCCGTGCTCGCCGTGGACCCCTCGAGCGCCCGCACCGGCGGCTCGATCCTCGGCGACAAGACCCGGATGGCCGAGCTGAGCCGGCACCCGGACGCGTTCATCCGCCCCTCGCCGAGCGGCGCCACCCTCGGCGGCGTCGCCCGCCGCACCCGCGAGGCGATGCTCCTCTGCGAGGCCGCCGGCTTCGACGTCGTGCTCGTCGAGACGGTGGGCGTGGGTCAGTCCGAGGTGGCGGTGGCGGACCTCGTCGACCTGTTCCTGTTCGTCGCCTCCCCTGCCGGCGGCGACGAGCTGCAGGGCATCAAGCGCGGGATCATGGAGCTGGCGGACCTGATCGTCGTCAACAAGGCCGACGGCGACCTCGTCCCTGCGGCGCAGCGCGCGGCGTCCGACCTCCGCAAGGCGGTCCACCTGCTCCGGCCGAAGCGGCCCGGCTGGACCGTCGAGGTGCTGACCTGCTCGGCGTTCAGCCTCGAGGACGTGGCCCGCCTGTGGGAGGCGCTCGTGGCCGCGCACGGGCGGCTGGCCGAGTCCGGGGCCCTCGAGCGGCTCCGGGCCGAGCAGGCCGTCAGCTGGATGTGGTCGGAGGTGCGCGAGCAGCTGCTCGCCCGACTCGACGACCCGGGTCTGCGGGACCTGAAGGAGCGCGTGTCCGACGCGGTGGCCGCGGGCGAGCTGAGCGCAACCTCCGGCGCCCGCCGCCTCCTCGACGCCCTCGACGACGTCACCGCCTGAGCGGACGAGTGGGGATCGGGGCCGTCGGCGAGGCCCGCGACGCCCGACGGCCGTCCGGTTCGCGGCGTTCGCGGTGACATCGACCACCACATCGGGTGTTTAGACGGACGCGCATCGCGTCGATACCTAGAGACAATGGATGCGACCCCCCGCCCCCGCCCGCAGCGCCTCGTCGCCGCCCTCGTCGCCCTCCTGCTGGCGCTCGGCACGCTCGCCGTCGCCGGCGCCCCTCCGGCCTCGGCCTCGGTGGCCGACGACGAGAGCACGTTCCTCGCCCTCCTCAACAAGACCCGCGCCGACCACAAGCTGAGCCCGCTCACGATCAACTCGGCGTTGAGCAGCGACGCGCGCCGCTGGAGCCAGCAGATGGTCGCCGAGGGCCGCCTCTACCACACCCCCCAGAGCCGGATGGTGAGCGAGGTGGCCCGGGTGGTGCCCGGCTGGCAGCGGATCGGCGAGAACATCGGCTACGCCGGGTCGGTCAAGCAGCTCCACGACGCCCTCTACGCGTCGCCCGGACACAAGGCGAACATGCTCGGGAGCTACACCCACGTCGGCATCGGCGTGGCCTACAAGGGATCCCAGGTCTGGGTGACCTTCCGCTTCGTCGCCGGCAGCCCCGTGACCGGCACCGCGAGCATCAGCGGCACCGCCGGGTTCCCGGACGTCCCGTCGAACGCGTACTACGCCCAGCCGGTGCAGTGGCTCGTGAAGCACAGGTACACCACCGGCGTGGGCAACACCGGCCTGTTCATGCCCGATCAGGCCGTGACCCGAGCCCAGATGGCGACGTTCCTGTGGCGGTTGGCCGGCTCCCCCAAGCCGAAGTCGGTTCCCCGCTTCGCCGACGTCCCCTCCAACGCCTACTACAGCCAGGCGGTGGCCTGGATGCGGAGCAGGGGGATCACCACCGGCGTGGGCGGCACGAACAGCTACAAGCCGAACGACCTCGTGACCCGGGAGCAGATGGCCGCCTTCCTCCACCGCTTCGCCGGCCTGAAGTCCGTGACCTCACCGCACGGCTTCCGCGACGTCGCGCCCGCCAGCTACGCCGACGCCGCGATCCGCTGGTTGGTCCGCTACGGGATCACGACCGGCACCGGTCCCGGCACCTACTCGCCGCTCGCGCCGGTGACCCGCGGCCAGATGGCGACGTTCCTGTACCGGCTGGACGCGGCCAGGGCGGCCTTCTCGCCGACCGGCGTGCGCATCCCCTGACCGCCTCGGTCAGCCGCCGAGCTCGTCCACCTCGCGGCGCAGCTGCTGCGCGAACGCCTCGAGGCTGAACGCCTTGGCCCGCTCCCGGGCGGCGGCGGCCAGGCGATCCCGGCGCTCGTCGTCGGCGACGAGCGCCGCGGTCGTCTCGACGAGCTCGTCGAGGTCCTCGAACCACTCCCCGTCCTGGCCCGGGCGAACCACCTCCCGCTGACCGGCCCGGGCGATCACGACGGGGACGGCGCCGGCGGACATCGCCTCCACGGTGGTGATCCCGAAGTGCTCGAAGCGATCGGGGTGGACCTGCTCGTCCTCCCCCAGCCCCGTGGCGTGCCAGTAGATCGACGCCCGGGCGTACGCCGCCCGCAGCTCGTCGCCGGTGGCCCCCACGAGCAGGTCGACGGGAAGACCGGCGGCGGCCGCCCGGACCTCGTCGAGGTACCCCTGGTGCTCGGGTGCGCACCCGCCGACGAGCTGGAGCCGCCACCCCTCGGCGCGGCCCGACTCGTGGAGGCGGCGGAAGGCGCTCACCAGCTCCAGCTGCTTCTTCGAGTGACCGGTGCCGCGCCCGAAGAACCGGCCGACGTGCAGGATCGTGCGGTCCTTCGGGCCGGGCTCGTAGAGCGAGACCGGCGGGTAGAGCACCCCCGAGGGACGACCCCACAGCCGTGACACCCACCGCTGCGTGAACGCCGAGTTCGACAGCAGGCGGTCGTAGGTGTCGAGGAAGGCGACGCTGCCCGGCCGCTCGAACAGCCCCGGCAGGCGGGCGGCGAGGCGCCGACCCAGGCCCCGTCCGGCCTCGGCCGCCACGAGCGGGACGCCCAGGGCCCGGTGGTCGCCGGCCACCCCGAGGTCAGTCAGCCGGTGGGTGGGGCTCGTGACCGCGACCTCGACCGGCGTGCCGTCGGCCCGGCCCTCGACCTCGACGCGGATCGGGACCAGGCGTCGCAGGTCGCGACGACCAGCGACGGGCGTGACGGTGGCCGTGGCGACGACGACGCCGTCGACGGACACCTCGACGGGGACCGGACCGACGGCGGGGTGCACGTTCCGGCCGAGCGCGAGCCGCACCGGCACCCGCTCGCCGGGCGCGGCGGTGACGAGCAGCCGGGCGTCGCCGGTGGTCCAGCGGACGCTGTGGCGTCGCAGGACGTCGGGGTGGTGCACGCCCCGCCGAACCTCGACGGTCGGCTCGGTGACGCCGGCGAGGCGTCGGGCGGCAGCGGACAGGCTGCGCCGAGCCCGCGAGCGGGCCAGCAGCGGGACCGTCGGGAAGTGCACGTAGTAGAGGCCGTGGGGCGCCTCGTTGCGGGCCCCGCTCGTGAAGGAGGCGTTCACGAAGAGGTCGGTGCTCGCGGAGGCCTCGCTCACGGCGTCGGGCGTCTCCTCCACCACCCACACCGCCAGGCCGACGAGGTCGAGGGCGAGGCGCTCGGAGATCCGCTCGAGGTCGAGCGGCTCGTGGGCGAGGAGCGTGACGTCGTGTCCGGCCTCGGCGAGGACCTGGGCGATCGCCCCGGCGACCTTCTCGCCGCCGCCCATCGTCGACCAGAACTGGTCGTAGACGAGGACCCTCATCGAGGGGTCAGCTCCGCGAGGAGCTGCTCGTCGGGCACCACCTGGGCGGCCCGGATCCGGCGGCGGCTGGCGAGGGCCCACGGCAGGGCTCGCAGGAACCCGGCCTCGGCCTTCAGGCGGCGCCGGACGGTGACGGCGCTCGGGCGACGGCGGCGCAGCAGCGGGCCCAGGACGTCGCGGCGGGCGTAGCTGGCGGTGTGGAGGACGTGGAGGAGGACCTGGCGCCACGCCATGGCGGCGGGAGCGTTGCGGACGAGCATGAGGAGCCGGTTGCGCTCCACGTGGTAGGTGAACACCTCCGACCCCTCCACGGAGGTGGCGGCGTGGACGTGGCGGATCACCGACGTCGGCACGTAGCGGTGCCGCCACCCCCGTGCCCGCCCTCGCCAGGAGAGGTCGGTGTCCTCGTAGTACAGGAAGAAGCGCTCCTCGAACAGGCCCGCGCTGGCGAGGTACGCCGGGCGGAAGAGCACGCTGGCCCCGCACCAGGCGAAGACGTCCTCGGGCTGCTCGTACTGCCCCTCGTCGCGCTCGAGGTAGCCGCGGTCGGCCCCGTGCCCGTCGTCGAAGACGATCGAGCCGACGTTGTTGATGACGTCGAAGGGCTCGCCCCGCAGGGTCAGGCGGTGCCAGGCCCGCTGCCCGGTGACCTCGACCTCGGCGCGCTCGCCACCGGCCTCGCCCAGGGTGACCGTGACCGGTCCCCGTCCGGCCCGCAGCTCGACCTCGACCTCGGTCGCCTCCGCGGTGCCGTGCGCCCCGACCGGGACCCGCAGCTCGCCGGTGTCGCTCGACCAGTGGAACGGGCCGTCCGGGCCGACCTCGAGCGGGTGGAACCCGCCGACCGCCTGGGCCGCCGACCAGGCATCCACGCCGTCGACGCGCACGCCGAGCAGCTGGACCCCGAGCGCACGGGGGTCGGCCCCGCCGGGCCGGAACGTCGGCGCCTGCAGCTGCAGGGCCCGGAAGCGCGGCGCGAAGACGATCTTCGAGGTGGCGGCGCCGACGCCGGGATCGGCATCCAAGGCGTCCACGAGGGGGCGGAGCCAGCCCGGCTCCGGGAACGCGTCGTTGTTCACCAGCCCCACGTAGTCGATGCCGTCGAGGTCCACGAGGCCGAGGTTGTTGGCCGGGAACCCGAGGTTGCCCCCGGACTCGATCACCCGCACCCCCGGTCGCTCGGCCCGGACCCGCTCGACGAGCCCGTCCGAGGAGGCGTTGTCGACGAGCACGAGCTCGAGCCGGTCGGCGGGCCAGTCCAGCGCCGACAGGTGCTCGAGGCAGCGGAACGTCATGTCGCCGCCGTTGTAGTTCAGCACCACGAGGCGCACGCGGGGGGCTGGCACGCCGGCCATGGTGGTCGACGGTCCTGGCAGGCTCCAACACCGTCACCCGGCCTCGGCCCACCTGGGTGCCGACGGGAGTTCGGTAGCGTCAGCCAGCGTGCCTGGCGCCAGCGTCTCTGAGGACCGGAGGGATCCCGCGCGCGGGACCGCCGGCGACCGGTGGACGGCGTGGTGCGACGGCCTGCTGACCGCGACGGTCGTGGGCCTGGCCTGGTGGACCGTGCTCTTCCACGCTGCCGTGCCGCTCGGGCTGCACCGGGACGTCGTCGGCGGGCTCTGGGCGGCCGGCGGCGCGCTCATGGCGGTGGTGGCGCTCCGGCGGCGCCCGACGTCCGCCCCGCTGCGCCTGCGGCCGGTGGCCCCTCAGCGCGGAGCGGCCATCGCGCTGGTGCTCGCCGCGCTCGCAGCAGCGACCGCGTCCGCGACCCGCTGGCCCGACGAGCGCCCACGCTGGTGGCTGTTCTGGGCCGCGGTGGTGGCCGTGACCGCCCTGGCCCTGCGCCTGGTGGCCTCGGCCGAGCGGGACGATGCGGTCCCGGAGCCCGAGCCGAGGCGAGGAGCGGCCCACTCGCCGTGGGGAGCGGTGCTCGTCGTCGGGCTGGCCCTCGCGGCAGCTGCCGGCTCGGCCTTCACGCAGCGGCCGGACGCCGATGACGTCTTCCTCGTCAACCGCTCCACCTACGTGGCCGAGCACCCCGGCCCGCTCCCCGAGCGCGACACGCTCTTCTCCGACGAGGTCTTCGCCGTCACCCGCCCGGATGCGGTCGACACCGCGATCGAGCCGCTGCTCGGGGTGCTCGCCGCCTGGTCGTCGCTGGCGGCGCCGACGGTGACCTACCTCGCCTTCGGTCCGCTGGTCGCCGCCCTGGGCGTCCTCGCCCTGTGGCGCCTGCTGCGCACCCTCGGCGCGGGCGCCCCGGTCGTGGCCGTCGCCGCCGCGCTCGGCTTCCTGCTGCTCGACGGATCGACCCACTACAGCTTCGGCAGCATGGGCTTCGTCCGGTCGTGGCAGGGCAAGGTGGCGTTCCTGCTCGTCGTCGTCCCGTGCCTGTGGCACCACGGGCTGCGCTGGGCCCGCGACGGACGTCGAGCGGACCTGTGGTGGCTGCTCGCCGCCAACGTCGCCGGCATCGGGCTCACCACGACCGCGGTGCTCGTGGGCCCCTCGGTGTCGGCCGTGGCGCTCGTCGGCGGCTGCTGGGGAGCCGGGGCATGGCGTCGCCTGGGGCCCGGGCTGGTCGCCGCCCTGCCGGCGGTGGTCGCCGCCGGCGCCTTCGCCCTCCTCCCCCGCCAGGACCCGACCCCGGTGCTCGCCTGGATCCCGCCGTGGTTCACGCTCTCGGGCGGCATCGAACCGGGACGGCAGTGGCACCGGATCTTCGATCACGGGACGGGGGCGCTCGTCCCGGCCGGGGCGGCGCTCGTCGCCTGGGTCGCGGTGCGGGACCGCTCGGCCCGCCTGGCCCTCCTCCTCGCCCCGCTGCTCCTGTTCGGGTTCTTCTACGGGCCGGGCACCTTCGACGCCATCGCCGACCTGAGCGGGGTGCGGGCCATCCTCTGGCGCACCGGCTGGATCCTGCCGGTGCCGCTCGCCGTGGGGCTCGTCGTCGCCGCCCCCCTCGCCCTTCGCCGCCCCCGACCGCTGCGGGGAGGAGCGAGCGCCCTCCTCGCCGCCGGCCTCGGGGCCGCGCTGCTCGCCGGCGGCCCGTGGGTGCTCGACCCCCACGGGGGCACGCAGGGCGTGCACCTCGGACTCGGGTGGGACGTCGATCCGACCGACCGCGTCGCCGCCCAGCGGCTCATCGACCTGTCCGAGCCCGGCGACGTGGTGGCCGCCCCCGAGCGCATCGGCCAGGTGATCGCCGTCCAGACCACCCGCGTCCGGGCCGTCAACCCCCGCCTCCAGTACATGAGCGGCCGCCACGCGGTACCCGAGTTCCGCGCGGACGCCCGCGTCCTCCTCTCCGGCGCGGTCACCGGCGGCCACATCACGCCCGATCAGGTCCCCGAGGTGGTGCAGGCCGTCCACGACCTCGGCGTCCGCGGCGCCTGCGTGACCGCAGGGGTGGACTCGCCCACGCTCACCGAGGCGCTGGAGCAGGCTGGCCTCGAGGTGGTGGACGCCGACCACGTCTGCACCTACTGGCGCTGGGGGCCCG
>Ga0182741_1004175_pt1 | contig 14519 bp, 15 predicted proteins | sample eDN5th37CBELigOP_FD_128874 | JGI IMG/M metagenome (GOLD analysis project Ga0182741, IMG submission 128874) | Enriched Organic Plus compost microbial communities from Emeryville, California, USA - eDNA 5th pass 37_C BE-Lig OP (version 2) (version 2) ...
CGTGGACCGTGCCCGGGAGGATCGCCCTGGTGATGTCCTTGACCGACGTCTTGCCGACCGACCCGGTGATGCCGATCACCGTCGCGCCGAGCTCGCGGCGCCAGGCGCGGGCGAGCATCTGGAGCGAGAGCAGCGGATCGTCCGAGGCGAACACGTACCCGCCCGACTCGGCGAGGGAGTCGGCGCGGTCGGGGGCCACCACGACCCCCCAAGCGCCCGATTCCAGCGCGCCGGGCGCGTGGGCCCCGCCGTCGGTGCGGCCCCCGGTGAGGCCGAAGAAGAGCTCGCCGCCCTCGATCTTCCTCGAGTCGATCTCCGCTCGCGTCGGGAACCCCCCCGGGCCGCGGCCGACGATCTCGGCCCCCATCGAGGCCGCCATCCTCTCGACGGTCAGCTCGATCACGCGGTCTTCCCGGCCAGCTCGCGCAGGTGGCGGCGGGCCACCTCGCGGTCGTCGAACGGGATCTTCCGCCCGTTCTCGAACTCCTGGCCCTGCTCGTGCCCCTTGCCCGCGATCACCACGGTGTCGCCGGGCCTTGCCTCCTCGATCGCGAGGCCGATCGCGGCGTCGCGGTCCTCCTCGACCACCACGGAGCCGCGGTCCTCGATTCCGGCGAGCACGTCCTCGATGATCGCGGCGGGCTCCTCCGAGCGCGGGTTGTCGGAGGTGATGACGGTCAGGTCGGAGAGCTCGGCCCCGGCCTTGCCCATGAGCGGACGCTTCGCACGGTCCCTGTCCCCGCCCGCCCCGACGATCGAGATCACACGGCCGGTCGTGAGTCCCCGTGCGGCCCGAAGTACGTTCTCGACCGAGTCGGGCGTGTGCGCGTAGTCGACGAGCACGGCGAAGTCCTGGCCCTCGTCGATCGGCTCGAACCGCCCCGGGACGCGCCCCGCTCCCGAGAGGCCACCGACCGCCTCGACCGGGTCCACGCCGAGGGCGATCGCCCCCGCCAGCGCGGCAAGCGCGTTGGCGACGTTGAACGAGCCGGGCAAGCCGGTGCGCACGGGCAGGTCGCCGTGCTCGCTCTGGACCGTGAAGCTGGCGCCCGCGGCATCGAAGCCAACGTCGACGGCGGCGAAGTCCGCGGCGGCACCTGCGGCGGAGTAGGTGAGGCAGTCGAATTCGGTGGCGAGCCGACGGCCGTACTCGTCGTCCACATTGACCACCGCGGCACCGGGCCCGGCGGCGAAGAGCAGCCGCTTGGCCTGGAAGTAATCCTCCATGTCGGAGTGGAAGTCGAGGTGATCCTGCGTGAGGTTGGTGAACACGGCGACATCGAAATCGATCGCGTCGGCCCGGTGCATGACCATGGCGTGCGAGGAGACCTCCATCACGCAGGCCTCGTCGCCCGCGTCCGCCATGCGTCGGAAGGACGCCTGAAGGTCGATCGCCTCGGGCGTGGTGCGCACCACTTCCTCCTCCTCGCCGCCCACCACCTGCTTGACGGTGCCCATCAGGCCGCTGGGGATCCCCGCGTACTCGAGGATGTCGCGGAGCAGGAACGCGGTCGTGGTCTTGCCGTTGGTGCCCGTGATTCCGGCGACCTTCAGCTCACCGGTCGGGTTGCCGTTGAAGCGGGCCGCGACCGGCGCCATCGCCGCCCGTGAATCGTCCACGATCAGCTGCGGGACGTCGAGCTCGAGCCGCCGCTCCGCGACCAGGGCCACCGCGCCCGCCCCGATCGCTTCCGGGGCGAAGTCGTGGCCGTCGCTGGAAAGCCCGCGGACGCAGAAGAAGAGCGCTCCGGGAGCGACTTTCCTGTTGTCGAAGGCCAGGTTGGATATTTCGGTGCCCGGATCGCCGATGAGCTCGGACGAGGCCAGATCCCGGGCGAGTTGGTCCAGCCGCATGGGCGTGATTCTAGTTGGCCGGGTCCCGGCAGACGCGTCCGGGAGGCCGCCGCCTAGTCCGTGGGGACCCCGAGGTAGGGCAGCGTGAACGAAGCGAGCTCCCCGAAGCCGGGGGCGGCGGCCTCGGCGCCGGTGTGCCCGTTGGCCCGCGGCTCGTTGACCATGATGGAGACGACGATCGCCGGGTCGTCGGCCGGGGCGACGCCCATGAACGACGCCACGTACCTGGTGTCCGAGTAGCCCTCCTCCGTCGCGATCTGGGCGGTGCCCGTCTTGCCGGCCAGGGTGTATCCGGGCACCGAGACCTCGGACGCGGTGCCGCCCGGTGCGAGCACGCCCTTGAGCATCTCGCGCACCTCGGCGGCGACCTCGGGCGAGATGACCCGCTTGCCGGGATCCTGTGGCACTTCCTTCCCGTCGATCTTCTCGATCAGCCGCGGCGTGCGAAGGATCCCACCGTTGGCGAGCGCACCGTAGGCCTGGACCATTTGTACCGGGGTCACGGCCAGTCCCTGACCGATCGGCACGTTGCCGATCGTCGAGCCGGACCAGTCCTTGTAGGGCAGTACGATCCCGCGCTCCTCCCCGGGGTAGTCGATGCCGGTCGGCTTGCCGAACCCGAACTTGTCGATCCACCGGCTGAACCTGCGCCCACCCATCTCCAGGCCGATCGTCACGGCGCCGACGTTGGAGGACTGGGCCAGGATGTCGCCCACCGTGAGGGTGACCGTTCCGCGTGGGTGGCTCTCCTCGATCACGCGGTCATAGATCTGGATCGACGGCGCCAGCGTGAACGTGCTGGTGGGGGTCACCGTCTTCGTCTGGAGCGCCGAGGCGACGGTCAGGGCCTTGAAGGTCGAGCCGGGCTCGTAGGTGTACGAGGTGCCGACGTTGAGGAGGTCGTCCGGGTCGGCGTCGCCGAGGTCGTCCAGGTCGACCGGGGGCCAGTTCGCCATCGCCAGGACGTCGGAGCTCTTGGCATCCATGACTATCGCCGACGCGTTGACGGGTTGGTGGGTCTCCCCGATCTCCGCGAGCACCCTCTCGGCCTCCGCCTGGATGGTCGCGTCGAGCGTGAGCTGCACCGGCTCCCCGTCCTCCGCGTCGCGGACGTTGTCGAGGCTGATCGGGTCGCCCAGCGCGTCCTTGACCAGCCGTCGCTCGCCGTTCACGCCCTTCAGGACATCGTCGTGCGAGGACTCGATCCCGGTCAGGCCCTCGCCCTCGTCGCTGACCGCGCCGATCACCTGCGAGGCGATGGCCCCCTGGGGCCGGACCCGCAGCGTGTCCGGGATCTGGCCGATCCCCTCCAGCCCGAGCTTCTCGACCCGGCCCGCCTTCTTCAGGTCCACCTTGCGATCGACGTACGAGAATCCGCCCGGCTGGGTGATCGCTTCCAGGATCTCCTCCGGGCTCGCTCCGAGGGCATCCGCCACCAGCTTCGCCTCCCGGGTCGGGTTCTTGATCTGGTACGGGGTCGCGTAGATCGTCGCGCCCGGCTCGGACCCGGCCAGCGGCTGACCGTTCCGGTCGAGGATCGCGCCCCGGAGGCCGGGCACCTCGATGATGTCCTGCTGCTGGCTGGTGGCCTGGGAGGCCAGGGAGGAACCCTGCACCACCTGGAGCAGGAAGGCGCGGGCGAAGAGCCCGAACAGCAACACGAGGCTGACCGCGAAGAGCAGCCCGGTTCGACGTTCCAGCCGCGTGCGCATCAGCCCCCCGCCGCCAGGCGCTCCGCCGCCGCCGCGTAGTCCGAGCGCTGGAAGGATCGATAGACGATGTCGTCGGGCTCGGGCAGGAACATGCCCTCGGCGCCGGCCTGCTTCTGGACCCGGGGCATCGCGAGCGCCGCCGTCTCCGTGGACTTGAGGATCGCGTTCTGCCGCTCGATCGCCTCGATCTGGGTCTCGAGCTTGCTCGCCGTCGCGCCGTAGCTCACGGTGATCACGTTTATCCCGACGATCAGCAGGAGGAGCGCCCCGACCAGGAAGATCCATCGGCGCCCGGCCGCGGCGGTCCTGACGACCCCGCTCTCCGGGAGGTGCGTCACGGCGTGGGCGGTGCGCCCGATCAGGCGGAGGCCGGGGTTGTGCCGGGGCGCCGATCGCCGGTTCGGCGCGCTCCGGCGCCTCGGCGCCGGCCGCCGCGCGGGGGCCCGGGCAGGTAGCACCGTCCCGACCCTGGCGGGCGCGCCCATCAGCTCTCCCCCCTCTCGCGCAGCTTCGTCGCCCCACGCAGCCTGGCCGACCGGGCGCGCGGGTTCGCCGCGACCTCGTCCTCGTCGGCGGTGATCGGCTTGCGCGTCAGGACCTCCGCCTCCGGCTCGTGGCCGCACACGCAGACCGGCAGCTCGGGCGGGCACACGCATCCCGTCGCGAGGTCGTTGAAGAAACGCTTGATCCGTCGGTCCTCGAGGGAATGGAAGGAGATCACGGCCATGCGGCCCCCGAGCTCGAGCGTGTCCCAGGCGATCGGCAGGGCGGCGTCGATCGACTCCAGTTCGCCGTTGACCGCGATGCGTAGGGCCTGGAAGCTGCGGCGCGCCGGATGCCCGGAGCCGAAGCGGGCCGCCGCCGGCATGCCGGCCTTGATCGCCTCGACGAGGTCCGCGGTCGTCTCGAGGGGGCGCCGGGCGACGATCTGGCGGCTGATCCCGCCCGCGTACCGCTCCTCGCCCAGGTCCCGGAGCATCCTGGCCAGCTGCTGCTCGGACCAGGTGTTCACGATCTCGGACGCGGTCAGGCCCTGCCGCGGATCCATCCGCATGTCGAGCGGCGCGTCATGTGAGTAGGAGAAGCCGCGGTCGGCGGCGTCCACCTGTAGCGAAGACATCCCGAGATCCATGTACAGCGCGGACGCGCGAATACCTTCGTCTTGCAGGGATTTCAGGGCCAGGCTGAACTCCTCGGGGACGAAGCGTGTGCGGCACGTCGCCTCCGTCTCGAACTCCTGGAAGCGGGTCCGCGCGACCGGGTCGCGGTCGATCGCGACGAGCGTCCCCTCGGGCCCGATCCGATCGGCGACGAGCCGGGCGTGCCCACCCGCTCCAAACGTGCAGTCGATCACCGTCTCGCCCGGCTGGGGGCCGATCAGGTCGACCAGCTCGCCGGCCAACACGGAGACGTGACCGCGCGGGCCCTGGTCGGGACGTCCGGGGATGTCGTGGGGGGCGGCCATCGGTGCTCCGATCGGTGCGAGCCGCGGGGCGGCGCTCACTCCCCCGCCCCCGCCAGGTTCTCGGCCACTTCCGCGAACTGGTCCTGGAGCTCCGCGTTCACCTTGGCCCAGGCCTCGGCGCTCCAGATCTCGATGTACTCGCCGGCCCCGACCACAGTGCAGGCGCCGTCGAGCCCCGCCATCGACTTGAGCGGCTCGGGGATGCGGATGCGTCCCGCCGAGTCGACCTCGCCCTCGTCGGCGCTCGCGTTGAGCATCCGGCGCAGGTTCCGCGCGTCGCTGCCGAAGGGGCTGTGGGGAGCGACGTACCGGTCGGCCATCGCGTCGAAGTCCTTGGTCGCGTACAGCCAGAGGCAGGCATCGGGGCCCTTGGCGAGAACGTAACCGTCGGCCAGCGCGTCGCGGAACTTCCGCGGGACCGTGAGGCGGTCCTTGGAATCGAGGCTGTGTTCGTGCTGGCCTCTGAACGCCACCGCTCCTCGTCCTTTCTTCGCCTGGCCTTTGGTTGAACGGAAAAGAGTTGGGCCGGGGTGGTGAGAGCGGGAGGAGCTCCATCACCCCGGCCCTTGGCTTCAACTCGATTCGCAACATAACCCACTTCGCCCCACTTTGCAACACGACCCCCCACTTTCATCCAAAACGTGCAACCGCCGTTGCACCCGTGGCGTCCCGCCGGAGATCGCGGTCGAACGGGTGCGGGGCCCGTGGCGGGCCATCGACTAGGCTCCCGCCATGTCTGAGATCGCGCACGCCAACGCGCTTCGGGGAACGAAGTTCAGGGAGCTCATGGGGAAGGCGAAGACCTGGGTCGCCCTCCTGGTCGCGAGCGCGGTGGGCGCGGCCGGCGGCGCCTTCATCGCACCCGTGATGGCGGCCGCCGGTTTCGCGGTCGTGCTCCTCTGCGGGATCGGGATCGTCTTCTGGATGGCCGACAGCCGCGCCGCCAAGGCTTTCTACGAGGCGTACGCCGAGGCCCGCGGACTGACCAAGTGGACGACCAAGTCGCTCGGCGGGGCGACCCCGCTGCTCCGGAAGGGCGACAAGCAGCGGGTAGACGTCCTGTTCGAGGGCGAGCTGGCGCCCGGGGTCGAGGGGCAGCTCGCGCTCTGGACGTTCATCGTCGAGAGCCGCGACTCGAAGGGCAACAAGACCGAGGTGAACTACCCGTTCACGCTGGCTCTTTTCAGCCTCCCGGAGACGATGGCCCACTTGCGGGACCTCCGCGTGCAGCACCAGTCGGGCTTCAAGGCGCTGGAAAGGTTCGAGGACGCCTTCCGGCGCAGCCACGAACGGGTCACCCTCGAGAGCGAGGCGATGCGCGACAAGTACGAGATCTTCATGGGCAAGGAGGAGGACGCCGTCTGGGTCAGGCGCCTCTTCTCCCCGAGCTTCATCGTGTGGATGGCCGAGACGCCGCCGGCGAAGTTCGGCTTCGAGTTGGAAAACGGCTGGCTCTGCGCGTACGTGCCCAAGCACCGGGACAGCGCCGAGGGCCTGGACGAGATCGCGTCGCTCGGCGTCACCGTCGTCCAGCGCCTCCGCGAAGAGGTGTCCCAGAGCTCCGGGCCGGCCGAGAGGGAGACGATCCGGTGACCGAGGACGAGAAGGCCCCGGTTAACGCGGAGCCCAGGCCGGCCGCGCCGCTCGACCACGCGAACCAGCTCCGCGGGACCGCCTTCAAGGCCCTCCTCCGCAGGCGGAAGACGTGGCTCTGGATCCTCGGCATCGCGCTTCCCGCCCTGGCTTTGTTCTCGTTGGCCGGCGCCTGGTTCATCGGCGTTCCCGTGGCGGCGTTCGTCGTGCTTTTCGGGATCCTCGTCGCCTTCTGGATCGCGGACCGCCGGGCCGAGGACGCCTTCTACGACTCCTACTGCGAGACGCACGGGTTGACGCGGGTCGAGGGTCAGGAGCTCGGGATGTGGACCCCGCTGCTCCGCAAGGGCGACGAACGGGACACGAAGGAGATCTTCCGGGGGGAGCTCGCTCCCGGCATCACGGGAGAGATCGCCCTGTGGACCTACACCGAGGTGTCGCACGACAGCAAGGGGAACCGACAGGAGACGAGCTACCCGTTCACGCTGGTCCACGTCGTCCTGCCGACCACCGTCGAGCACCTCCCGGAGCTGAGGGTCCAGAACAAGGCAGGTTTCAAGTTCCTCGAGGGGCTCGAGGACAAGTTCCGTGCCAAGCACGAGCGGGTGACGCTGGAGAGCGAGGCGATGCGGGACCGCTACGAGATCTTCGTCCTCAAGGGTCAGGACCCGGTCTGGGTGCGCCGCCTCTTCTCCCCCAGCTTCATCGTGTGGCTGGTCGAGAAGCCACCGAAGCGGTTCGCCTTCGAGCTGGAGGACGGCCACTTCGTGGCCTACGTCCCGAAGCACCGGGACGACGTCGCGGGCCTCGAGCTGGTCACCACCTTCGGCACCCAAATCGCCGCCCGCCTCCTGGAAGAGGTCGCCCAGACCTCACCCCGGGCCGATCGGGAGACCGCTCAGTAGCCGACGCCGATCAGGGAGTCCGCGTTGGCCACGAGCCCGGCCACGATCAGCAGCAGGACCGAGGGGACGAGCACGAGGGCGATCACCAGTTGGATCTTGGGCGCCGCGCGGGCGGCCTCCTCCTCGATCGCCCGGCGCTGGTCCTGCCTGAGCGCCGAGGACTGGAGGCGCAGTTGGTCCGCGAGGGGGGAGCCGAGGCGGCGCGAGCGCTCCAGGGTCGCGCAGAAGGCGGCGATCTCCGGACCGCCGATGCGCCGGCGGAGCCCCTGAAGGGCCGCGGCCTGCCCGCTCCCCCAGGCCATGTCGTCCCCGGCCCGCGCCAGCTCCGCGACGAGTGGACCGCGCCCGGAGGCGGCCAGGTCTAGCAGGCAGCCGCCCATGCCCCTGCCCGTCTGCACCGAGACCGCGAGCAGATCGAGGGCGTCCGGGAGCGCCGCGACCATGCTCCGGTGCCGCCGGGAGGCGGCGCGCTCCAACATCAGGTCGGGCAGCAGGAACCCGCCGGCCGCACAGCCGGTGAGCGCCAACGGGATGACGCGTGCGGGCATCACGCCCGCCGCGAGCGACCCGAGGAGCATCGAGGCCGCCGACGAGCAACCCTTCAGCATCAGCACGCCCCGCGGCTCCAGGGAGCCCTCGAGACCGGCCCGCCGGATCCGGTCCCGCAGCCCGAGGAATCCCGGCGGCTCGCGCGCCGGCCGGGACCTACCCTCCTTGCCGTCGGGGCGCCCGCCCGCGTCCCGCATGAGCTCGCGCATCCCGAACGCTCCTAGGACCAGGGCCAGCACGCCGATCATCGCGGGCAGGGGGCTCAACGGGGCCCGATCCGCGCCAGCCGTGAGATCGCGACGAAGCCCGCGGCCTGCAGGGCGATCGAGACGGCGACGATCACCGACGCCGCGACCGAGCCCGCGATCGACCCCACGAAGCCGGGCCTGATCAACTCCACGAACAGCGCACCGCCGGCGGGCATGGCCGCCACCAGGTAGCCCGTGAAGCGTGCCTGTGCCGTGGCCGAGCGGGCGTCCTGTGCGACCCGGTCCTGCTCGGCCGCCCCGTCGGCGAAACGGCGAAGCAGAGAAGCGAGGTCTCCACCCGCCAGACGCTGGCTGATCAAGGCGGTGGCGAACGCGTCGACGCGCGGGGATCCGAACCGCGCAGCGAACGCGGCCACCGCCTGCGCGGTGGGCGCTCCCGCCTCGAGGTCGTAGCGGACCATGTCCAGCTCCGAGCTCACCGGGCCTTCGAGCGAAACCGCGGCGGCCGAGATAGCGCCCCGCAGCGAGTGACCGGCGCTCAGGCAGTCGGCGATCGCCCGGGCGGCCTCCGGCAGCGAGCCTTCCACCGATCTGCGGAACCTTCGCCTCCCGCGGGAGATGAGCCAGCCCGCGATCAGCGGCGATCCGAACGCCAGGACGAGCCCCGCGACCGGGCCGGCGATCCACCACCCGCCGACGATCGCCGCCAGCCCGAGCGCGGCCGCCAGGCGGAGGCGCTCGTCGGAGCTCGGCAGGTATCCCTCATCGCGGGCCCGGCGAATCGGCTCGACGGTGGCCCTGAACCAGATCCCGACCGCGGCACCGAGGCCGCGTTCGTCGCGACCCAGAATCTCCCAGACCGCCGCCGCTCCGAGGCTCGCGGCTAGGCCGGCCAGCAGGACCGGGAGTAGCGCGGGGCTCACGGCGACACCTCCTCGATCTCCGTCACCTTCCTGCCGCCCTCGCCGGCGCGGGAGATGTGGACCACGGCATCGATTCCCCGCCGCAGCTGCCGGCCGATCACGTCGAGCGGCAGGCCCACGTCCGCCATCAGGGTCAGGACCTCGATCCGGGCCAGGGCGTCGCGGGCGGAGCTGGCGTGGACCGTCGACAGGGCGCCGTCGTGGCCGGTGTTGAGGGCGGTGAGGAGGTCGAGCGCCTCGGCCCCGCGCACCTCGCCGATGAGGATCCGGTCCGGGCGCATCCTGAGCGCGTTCTTCAACAGGTCTCGTATCGTCACCTCGCCCCGGCCCTCGATGCTGGCGGGCCGCGACTCGAGCCGCACCACGTGCGGCTGGGCGAGGCTCAACTCGGCCGCGTCCTCGATCGTCACGATCCGCTCGGAGGGTTCGATGAACCCCGAGAGGGCGTTCAGCAGCGTCGTCTTGCCCGACCCGGTCCCGCCGCTGATGAGGATGCTGCTCCGGGCCGCGACGAGCTTGCCCAGCTCCTCGGCCTGCCCGGGGGTCAGGGTGCCCATGCCGATCAGGTCGTCGACGTTCGGGCGCTCGCCGGGGAACCTGCGTATCGACACCGCCGGGCCGTCCACCGCGAGCGGCGGGATCACCACGTTGACTCGCGAGCCGTCGGGCAGCCTGGCGTCTGCCATCGGGCTGAGCTCGTCGACCCGCCGGCCCAGCGGGGCGAGGATTCGTTCGATGGTGTTGCGAAGCTGATCCTCGTCCTCGAAGCGGACCGACGAGAGCTCGATGCGTCCGCCCCGCTCCACGTAGACGGCGCCCGGCCCGTTCACCATCACCTCCTCGACCTCGGGATCGTCCAGCAGCACCTCCAGGGGACCGAGCCCGGACGCGTCGCGAACGATCCGGGCCGCCAGGTCCTCCCTCGCCTCCGCCGAGAGCATCCCCGCCCGTGCCTCGACCGCACGACGGATCGCTTGCTCGACCGTCTCTTCGCCGGTGCCGGTTCGCCGCTCCTCGATCAGGCCCGACCTGATCTCGTCGGCGAGCCTCGCCCGGTGGCCGGCCTCAGCCATCGGCCCGGGGCAGGACCGTGATCCGGCGGGCGAAGCTCTCCGCGTCGACCAGCTCCAGCGCCTGGCGTCTGGTCAGGCCCAGCGTCACCTCCGTGAGTCCGGGACCCGCCTCGCTCCCCCCGGTCTGCCCGATCGCGATCAGCGGCACGCTCCTCGCGGCGACCCGGGTGCTTCCGCCGCCGCGATCGTCGTCGCTCGTGACCAGCACGTCGACCAGCCCGGTACCGCCGAGGGCTCCCGCGCCGGAGACCGAGATCTCCACCGCGTGCCTTCCCTTACCGGCCGAGGGTGGTCCGGGCTTCTGCCGTCTGGGCACCCGGAGCGACGGCGCCGTCAGATAGCTCCCGGCCGGGAGAGGGCCGACCGGTTCCAGCCCGATGGCTCGCGCCGGATCCGAGATGGAGCCGGTCGGGACGAACCGGGCCGGAACCAGCCTCGATTCGAAGCTCGTGGCGGCGGCCTTGGACGAGATCTTCCGCCCCGGGGCGAGGCCTCGTCCCAGGACCAGGACGGGCCGAAGCTCCCCGTAGCTCTCGGCGACCGAGCTGGAGTACCCGCCGACCAGGGTAGCCGCGAGGATGCCCGCCCCCACCGCGGCCAGCAGCATCGCCAAGGCGCGCCGCCTCCTACTCACGCCCCACCCCTCCCGCGGCTCGGGCGGCGGATCTCGACTCGCAGGGAAGGACGATCGCGGCCCTCGAGCCACCCTCGCCGAGGTCGGCCTCGAGCCTTCCCCCGTGCTCCCGGCAGGTCGCCCGAACCACGGCCAGCCCGTGCCCGCGGCGTTCGCGGCCGCCCAGCCTCGCGAGGCCGACGGAGCCGGGGCGCCGGCGCGCGTTTGCGCCCCCGCCCTCGTCGCTCACCTCGACCCGGAGCCGCTGACCGAGCACCAGCGCCCGCACCACGATCCTCGGGCCGCCGTGTTCGATCGCGTTCAGGATCAGGTTCTCGACGGCCCCCGAGAGCGCCGCGGGGTCGCCGGTGACCAGCGCCTCGGGGCCGGTCCAGCGGAACTCGATTCCGGCCCCGGCCATTCTCGCCCGGGATTGCCAGCGACGCACGCAGGCCTCCACCATGCAACGGCAGGCGATCGGCTCGGGCCGGATCCGGTCGGGCGCGCCCCCGTTGACGCGTCGGTCCACCTCGCCGAGCGCCTGGATCGCCTGCCAGACCGGCAGCGCCGGGCTCATGCTGCCCGGTGCGGCCGGCATCGAGAGCGCGATCGCCTGCAGCGGTCGCCTCGCCTCGTGCAAGGCCCGGTTCACGAGGTTGCGCCGATGCGCGCTCCAAGCCTCGCGGGCGAGCACGACGAGTCCGGCCGCCACAAGCGGAAGCAGACCGTGGTCCAGGCTCATGGGCCGACCAGCCTGTAGCCGACGCCCCAGCAGTTCACCACGAACCTCCGGTCGTCCGGGTCCAGCTTGCGCCGGAGGCGGCTGCAGTGCGCCTCCAGCGTCCTGGTGTGCCCGAGCGACCGATATCCCCAGACCTCCTGGAGCAGCTCCTCCTTCGAGAAGACCCGGGTCGGCTCCGACGCGAGGACCGAGAGCAGGGCGAACTCCTTGACCGAGAGCTCGACCCTCTGCCCGCCCACCTTGACCGTGCGCTCCAGACGGTTGATCTCGATCTCCGCCACCCTCGTGACGGGGTGGGCGCCGCGCCGTCGGCGCAGCACGGCGTTGATCCGTGCCAACAGCTCCGAGTAGGAGAAGGGCTTCTGGACGTAGTCGTCGGCGCCCTGGCCCAGTCCCCTGATTCGATCCCTTTCGGTCCCGCGCCCGCTGACGATGATCACCCCGAGCGAGGGATCGACCCGGTTCACGTTCCGATCGGGCTCGCGAATCTCGCGCAGCAGGTCGAGCCCCGAGGCGTCCGGCAGGCTCAGATCGAGCAGCAGCAGATCCGGCTCGTTGAACTGGCAGAACCGGAGGGCGTCGGCCGCGGTCGAAGCAGCGAGGACACCGAACCGGTCCGCGGTCAGGTGATCGCAGAGCAGTTCCAGGGTGGGTTGGTCGTCCTCGCAGACCACGAGGCGCGCGATCTCCTCGCGCTCGGGGAGCATCAGGCCCCCACCTCGCCCAGACCGCCCGGCCCGAAGTCCTGGCCCGGCAGGGACGGGATCTCGAGCACGGCCGACGCAGCCGGCACGCGGACGCGGTGACCGGGACCGACCTCGCGGACCGCGACCAGCGGCCGTCCGGTGGAGCCCAGGAAGAGGAGGTCGAGAGGGAACCTCATCCCGTAGGTGTGGACCGACCGGCAGCGAGGCAGAAGCAGGCCCTCGGGAGATCGGTCCCGGTCGAGGAAGGCGAGACCGACGAGCCTCGAAAGGGGATCCCTCGCGACCCGGACCTCGAAGCCGTGGAGGAGACGGCGCTCGAGGCGTCTGAAGCGCCGGGCCGCGGGGTTCGATTTCGGGGTCTCGCCCATGCCCGCCTAAGGCACGGGCACACGGATCTCTCCCCTGCAGCCCTGGCTCGCCCATGCAACAAACGTTTCCCGGTGCAACCGACGGTTCAGGCGTGACGTGCGAGGTGCCCGCGAGAGGACCTCAAGGCATGATGCCCGGGCGCCGTCGGACCATGCCGCGCGCGCTCAAGGCTTCAACCGTGGAACGAAAGAAAACCCGCAGAGGAAACTACGAGTCGGGCACCGATTATGTGCTCGAGTACGGCAATCTCCGATTCTCGTTCAACGAACGGGACTTCAGCCAGAGAGTCGAGCAGGCCGCCGTGCGGCTCGGCTTCGTGACGCCCGGGCTGACCTACGCGGAGCTCAACGACCTGCTGCACCTCGCCGTCAGCGGCGAGATCGACGAGCCCTCATCCGAGCTCGGGGTCCACGTCACCCATCACTGGGAGGACCTCACCGGGCCGGGCAACCAGAGCTTCGTGCACTGGCTGCGCCGCCTCGTCTTCCGCGGCGCCTGGCTCGACCAGCGCGTCAAGGAGGGCGAGCTCGACATCGTCTTCGACGAGGCCCGCCAGACGTTCGGCTACATCCAGCCCGATCGCGGGCCGGAGATGATCGAGCTCGCCAAGGAACCCTCCTGGCGGCGGGTCGCGTTCCGCCGCTAGCCGGCGGCGGAACCCACCCCGCGAATGCCTAAAGCTGCTTGAGCAGCTCCTCGTTGTCCTTCGAGCCCTTGATCAGCTCGGCCAGCCGATTGGCGGCCGGCACCGGCTCCATGTCCTTGAGCTCGGCCCGCAGGCGACGCACGGCGTCGACGCCGGCCTCGTCCAACACGGATTCCTGGCCCGAAACGGCGCACGAGGTCACGTCCAACGAAGGGACGACCCCAGCCGCCGCGAGACCGGCGTCGAGCCGAATGGTCGAGTTCTCGGTGGTGTGGACGGCGTCCATCACGTCCTGGTCGCCGGGCGAGCCCCAGAGGGCGGTGGCGATCACGGTGACGGAGCCGGCACCCTCCTCCTCGAGCTCGCGTCCCGTGCCGAAGAACGGCTTGACCGCTCCCGGGTCGCCGTAGGCGTTCCCGAGGCGGGTCAGGGAGTCGACGATGATCACGACGTCGTTGCCGGCCTCGGCCTGGCGCTTGACCTTGGCCAGGACCCGCTCGGCGGTCTTGACCTGTTCGTGGGCACCGAGGTCTGCGGGCGCGGCGGCGATCTCCACCTCCGGGACCTCGCGGGACCAGGCGGTCACCTCCTCGGGCCGCTCGTCCACCAGCAGCACGATGATCTCGGCATCGTCGCCCGCGCCCCGCGCGATCGCCTTCGCCAGCGAGCGCAGGAAGCTGGTGCGGCCGGAGCGCGGCTGCGCCTCGACCAGAACCCGCTGACCGAAGGCGAGGGGCGCCAGGAGATCGACGGACCGGGCCAGGATGTCGCCCTCCTCCCCGCTCAGCTTCATGTGCCGGTGGGGCGCGATCGGGGTCAGGCTCTCGAACCGGGGCGAACGCTCGTCGACGGGCGGCTCGCCGTTGACCAGCTCGACCCGGACCAGCGATGGGCGGCGTTCGCCGCGCCGGGCCGGGCGGACCGGGCCGCTGACCTCGTCGCCGGTGCGAAGCTCGCATCGGCGAATCTGGGCCGGCGATACGTAGATCCCCGCCGAGGGCCCGTCGTCGGACTTGATGATGCCGCTGCCCCGCGGCAGGACGTCGAGCACACCGGTGATCTCGGTCAGCTCGGGCTCGGACTCGGTCTCGGACTCGGTCTCGCGGTCGCCACGCTCCTCGTCCCGGCCGCTCCGCTCGCCGCGCTCGTCGCGGCGCTC
>Ga0182741_1004177_pt1 | contig 14508 bp, 12 predicted proteins | sample eDN5th37CBELigOP_FD_128874 | JGI IMG/M metagenome (GOLD analysis project Ga0182741, IMG submission 128874) | Enriched Organic Plus compost microbial communities from Emeryville, California, USA - eDNA 5th pass 37_C BE-Lig OP (version 2) (version 2) ...
ACGATGGCGCTCTTCGTCTGTGGAACGATCCTTTGTCTCCTGTCGCATACGCCGCTCATGTTCCTGATCGGTCGGGCGATCCAGGCCAGCAGCGCGGCGGGCATCGTCGTCTCGCGTGCCATCGTCCGGGACGTCTTCGAAACGAGAGACGCTGCGGTCCGTATCAGCTATCTTTCGGTGAGCCTCGCCATCGGGCCGATGCTGGCCCCAGCCATTGGCGGGCCGCTCGATGCGGCATTCGGCTGGCGTGCGCCCTTCATGCTGCTGCTGGCCATGGGCCTGCTGACCCTCATCGTGTTACTGTTCAATCTCCCCGAGACGAAGCCCAGAGGCTCCGGACCGGTGCAGAGCCATTGGCGCTCCTACGTGCAGATGCTGTCCGGCTGGACCTCCGCGCGCATAGCGATCAGTGCTGGTCTCGCTGCTGCAGTGCATTTCGCGGCGGTCGGCGCTGCCCCGGCGCTCGCCGAGGGACACATGGGCATTCCAACCAGCGTGGTGGGTCTCTGGTTCACCATCTGCGCAGGCGGGTTCGTGGCTGGCGGACTACTCCTGCCGCGGCTTCTGCAGCTGTTCCGCTTCAGAACGCTCCTGCGGACGGGCAGCATGACCGTGCTCGCCGGGACGCTTATCATCCTGGCGGCTGCCTATGCGGACGCGCTGACGCCGCTCCTGCTGTTCGGCCCGCTGGTCTTCGTGGGATTTGGCCAGGCGCTGATCCTGCCCAACTGCGCCCTCCTGCAGATGTCGCTGCATCCTCGCTCGGCTGGAGCAGCAGCCGGTCTGCAGGCCGCCTCCCAGCTCGCCTCCGGCGCGCTTGCATCTTCCTTCGCCGGCATCCTCGTCGGAGACGGAACGGCCCCGTACTTGCTGACCCTGTTTCTGGTGGGGCTTTCGCTTCTCCTCGCCATTGTGTCCTGGGGCTTGCCGAACCTGGGCGAAAGATCAGAATAGAGGAGAGGGATATTACCAAACAATTGCTTGTTTAGTTATTGAGAGAGGCTATACTGTCGGATGATTTCGGAGGGGGAGATCCGGTTGAGGGAGGAGCGTTACATTGCAGACGATTGTCCATGCTGGCCTTCTGCCGGATTTGAGCGGGCGGACCCGTCCGCGCCACACGTTTTAAACACGGGTTGAATGAGATCATGATCCGCACGCGTATTACGGAACTACTCGGGATTGAGCGCCCCATCGTTCAGGGCGGCATGCAGAACGTAGGTGTTGCAGAACTCGCTTCCGCCGTTTCCAATGCCGGGGGCCTTGGCATCCTGACGGCGCTGACACAGCCCTCGCCAGAGGCGCTCAGCGCCGAGATTGAGCGCTGCCGGTCGATGACCGACAGGCCCTTCGGCGTAAACCTCACCGTCTTCCCGACCATCAACTCGCCAGACTACCGGGCATATGCACAGGCGATTGTCGATAGCGGCGTGAAGATCGTTGAGACGGCAGGGACATCAGCTGTCGCTGAAATCTGGGAAATCTTCAAGGCCTCGGGCTTGAAGATCATCCATAAGTGCACCTCGGTCCGTCATGCGCTTTCGGCCGAGCGCAAGGGTGTCGACGTCATCTCGATAGACGGGTTCGAGTGCGCGGGCCATCCCGGCGAGGACGATGTGGGCGGGCTCGTGCTCATTCCTGCTGCCGCCAGCAAGGTGAAGATCCGGCTCATCGCGTCGGGTGGCATTGCCGATGGCCGTGGCCTTGTGGCCGCGCTCGCGCTTGGCGCGCATGGCGTCAACATGGGCACCCGTTTCTGCGCGACCGTCGAAGCGCCGATCCATGAGAACGTCAAGCGGGCCTATCTCGAAAACGACGAGCGTGGGACCCATCTCATTTTCCGGCAGTTCAGGAACACCGCCCGCGTCGGCAGGAATGAAGTGTCTGACGAGGTGGCCCGCCGCCTGAAGAACCCGGATGCGCAGTTCAGTGATGTCGCCGAACTGGTGAAGGGTGCCAGGGGGCGCGAGATGCTGAAGTCGGGTGATCTGAGCCAGGGGGTCTTCTGGGCAAGCCAGGCGCAGGGTCTCATCGATGACATCCCGACCGTCCGCGAGCTTCTCGACCGGATCGAGCGCGAAGCCGAGGAACTCATGCGCAGTACGTTGCCCGGTCTGATTGTCTGACATCTGCCAGCGGGAGGAGCGGCATGATTGATCCTGGGCGGCTGCTGTCGCTGAAGATCCCCGAGCGGCTCGTCTGCTACGACCGGCGGGACTCCATTCTCTATGCGCTCGGGATCGGGCTCGGCGCCGACCCTCTCGATGGCGACCAACTTCGCTACGTCTACGAGAAGGACCTGCAGGCATTTCCCACACAGGCTGTTGTCATCGGGGCCGACCCGATCGAGCAATACGACACCGGGATCACCTTCGAGTTGCTGGTTCATGGCGAGCAGAGCCTTGTCCTCTATGGCGCGCTGCCGGCCGAGGGCCGTGTTATCTGCAGGTCCCGGTTTGCATCTGTCTACGACAATGGGCCGGGCCGCGGCGCCTTTGTGGAGCTGGTGCGCGAACTCTTCAATCCGGCAACGGATGCGAAAATTGCAACCTCGTGCATCGGCCTCTTCTGCAGGGGCGACGGCGGGTTTGGCGGCCAACGCCGGGCAGTTGTGCCGATGGCGGAGCGACCAGCACTACCAGAGGTCAGTGTCGAGGTTCCGACGCTCTCCCAGCAGGCTTTGCTCTACCGGCTTTCCGGCGACTACAATCCGCTCCACGCCGACCCGGAAACCGCACTGCGGGCGGGGTTTGAACGGCCGATCCTGCACGGGCTTGCCACCTACGGCATCCTTGGCCGAGTGATCGTGGAAACCTTCCTCGGCTGGCGGCACGAGCGGCTGCGCTCGCTTCACACCCGCTTCTCGGCGCCCGTGTTTCCCGGCGAGACGATCCGCTTCGACTTCTGGCGCGAGGGTACCAACGTTTGCGGGGAGGCGTCCGTCCCGGAGCGCGGTGTGACGGTCCTGAAGAACATTCGGGCCAGTTTTTCACCCTAGCTGCAATTCAAGCCCTTCGAACGACGAAGGGACAGGGGGCATTGATATCACATTGCCAAGCGAACGATTGTTTGATAAATCGGAAAACATTGCAGGACACTGTTGTGCGGGGGAGCACCCAGGTGTTCGGGAGGAGGAAAATTGAGCGAACATCACGGGCGAAAGGGAGCCTCCTGGCTGTCGCTCAGCGTTGATCTGGTGGCGGGGATCTTCCTCTTCCTGGCAGGCGTTGCCGGACTGATCGCAACCTGGAGCCTGCCGACCGGTACCGTTGCGCGCATGGGCGCAGGCTTCTGGCCCCAGGCCGTTTCGCTCCTGCTTTGCATGTTCGGTGTGGGTATCGCAGCGCTGTCCTTCACGCGCAAGGGTGAGCTGTTCGAACTGCCACCGCTCCGTCCCTATGCTGCCGTCTTCGGTGCCATGGTCCTCTTCGGATTGCTTTTCGAGCGCATCGGCATGATCCCCACGGTCATCGTCACAATGCTTGTGGCTGGCCTCGCTTCCATCGAAACCCGATGGGTCCAGCTTTCCATTCTCGCCGTCGTGCTTGCCATTCTTTCGGCAGTGGCATTCGTCAGGCTGCTCGGCCTGCCGCTTCCGGTCTTTTGGTGGCGCTGATGCTTGACGCTTTCGCAAACCTCGCCGGTGGTTTCGCAGTTGCCCTGCAATGGCAGAACCTGCTGTTCGCCCTGCTTGGCGCCATGATGGGCACGTTCATCGGCGTGCTGCCGGGGCTGGGGCCGCTTACCACCGTGGCGATCCTGCTGCCGGTGACGTTCTATCTTGAGCCGGTGTCCTCGATGATCATGCTCGCCGGAATCTATTACGGCGCGCAATATGGTGGCTCAACCACCGCCATCCTCGCCAACCTGCCGGGCGAGGCAACCTCCGTGGTGACCTGCATTGACGGTTACCAGATGGCGCGGCAGGGCAGGGCGGGATCGGCGCTGGCGATTGCGGCGCTCGGCTCGTGTTTTGCGGGCATCGTTGCAACCCTGGTCATTGCAGTCGCCGCGCCACCCCTGACCCGATTCGCGATGCTGTTCGGCGCGCCCGAATATTTCTCGCTGATGGTGCTGGGACTGGTCGCGGCAATCGTGCTTGCGCAGGGCTCGATCCTGCGCGCGCTGGCGATGGTCGTGCTGGGGCTGCTGATCGCCACGATCGGCAGCGACCCGCAGACGGGCCTCGCCCGCGTGACCTTCGGTGTGCCGCAGATCTCCGATGGCATCAGCTTCGTTCCGGTCGCCATGGGCCTCTTCGCCGTGCCGGAGCTCCTGAAGAACATCGTCTGGCCGGAGGAGAAGGTGGCGCTAGACGCGCGGGTGAACCGTCTCTGGCCGACTTACGAGGAGTTCCGTCTCGCCTGGCCTGCTGTGGTCCGCGGTACGGCGCTGGGTTCGATCCTCGGCATCCTGCCGGGCGGCGGTGCGCTGCTGAGTTCCTTTGCCGCCTATGCCGTGGAAAAGAAGATCGCGCGGGATCCCGCGAAGTTCGGAAATGGCGCTGTCCAGGGCGTTGCAGCTCCGGAGGCCGCCAACAATGCCGGTGCGCAGACCTCGTTCATCCCGCTGCTGACGCTGGGGCTGCCCGGCAATGCGGTGATGGCGGTGATGGCAGGGGCGCTCATCATGAAGGGCATCCAGCCGGGGCCGAACGTCATCACGGCCATGCCGGAGCTCTTCTGGGGTCTGATCGCCAGCATGGTGGTCGGCAACGCCATGCTGCTCGTCATCAACCTGCCGATGATCGGTCTCTGGGTGAAGCTCATCAACGTGCCCTACCGGCTGCTCTATCCGAGCATCCTCGTGTTCTGCTGTCTCGGCACCTACATGGTCGGAAATAGCGTGGTCGACATCTGGATGCTGCTCGTCTTCTCGGCGCTCGGCTGCGTCCTGCAGCTCCTGAAGTTCGAGCCCGCACCGCTGGCGCTCTCCTTCGTGCTCGGCATCATGATGGAGGAGAATTTCCGCCGTGCGCTGCAGGTCTCGCGCGGCGATTTCATGATCTTCATCAACCATCCGATCAGTGCGGTTCTGCTCGCCTCGGCAGTCGCGCTGCTGCTGGTCGTCATTCTGCCGGGCATCAAGCAGAAGCGAAAGGAAGCATTTCAGGAATGACGCTGCTCCGGGCGGAGCAGCACCACGCAAGTTCTGTGTCATGACATATGGGAGGATATTGTACATGGGTTACAGGTCGTTCAATCGCAGAAGCATTCTTCAATCCGCCATGGCCGTCGTTCTGGCGGCGGCAGGCGCGATCCATGCTGGCAGCGCAATGGCGCAGGATTTCCCCAGCCGCGCAGTCCGCATCGTCGTGCCATACCAGGCCGGCGGTTCCAGTGATCTGGTTGTTCGCACCATCGCCGATCCGCTGTCGAAGGAGCTCGGCGTTCCGGTGGAGGTGGACAACCGTCCGGGCGGTGGTGGTGTTGTCGGCGCGCAGGCGGTGATCGGCTCGCCGGCCGATGGCTATACCGTTTTCTTCGGCCTCAACTCGCTTGCCATCAACACGGTGAAGCAGAACCCGCCCTATGATGTGCAGAAGGACTTCATGCCCGTCATCCAGATCGGCGAAAACCCGCAGGTGCTTTACGTCAGCGGCAAGACCCCGGCCAGCAACGGCGCGGAGTTCCTCGCCTGGGCCAAGGAGAACAAGGGCAAGCTGAACTTCGCCTCGCAGGGCGTTGCCGCGCCGACCCATATTGCCATGGTGCGCCTCTCCAGCGGCAATGACCTCGATATCGAGCCGGTCGTCTACAAGGGCTCGGCCGACAACATCCGAGCCATCATCGCCGGCGAGGCCCATATCGGGATGGATACCTTTGGCACGCTGAAGCCTTTCGCCGAGAGCGGCGAGATCAAGCTGATCGCCTACACGACCGTGGACGACAATCCGCTCTATCCGGATCTGCAGAACCTGGAGGAGGCGGGACTGCAGCTTCTCGACAACCGCGCCTGGTACGGCTTTTTCGCGCCGGCTGGCACGCCCGAGGATGCGGTCACCAAACTTAACGCGGGTGTGAACAAGGTGCTGCAGGAGAATGAGGCGGCCCGTGACGCGCTGGCCAAGATCGGTGCGACGGTCGTCGGCGGCACACCCGAGAAGTTCAAGAGCTTCGTCGACGGCCAGGTCGACATCTACCGGAAGGTGATCGCGGACGCGGGGCTGGTCATCGAATAGGTCAGATCCGGCCGACGGAAGCAGAAGGGCCACGGCGATAACCTCGCCGCGGCCCTATTCATTAAGCCGAAATTAACCATAAATACTAACCATATACTATTGAATTTATTTGTAAATTTTTGTCAAACAGTCTTGTTTACGTAGAGTCCCGCCTAGTCAAGCAGCCTTCTGCGGTTTGGCTGCAGACGGGTAGAACCGCCCACCTGTCCCGGCCATTTCGACAAGCTTTGGCGTCGGGTGGAAGCGCTCGCCGAAACGTGCGGTGAAGTCCTGACACCGCTCCACGAAGGCCTTCGCGCCGACCATGTCGATGTAGGAGAGCGGACCGCCGGTCCATGGCGCAAAGCCCCAGCCGAGGTAGGCGCCGACATCGGCATCGGCTGGCGTAGCGACGATGCCCTCCTCAAGGCAGCGGGCCGCTTCCAGCGCCTGGATGGTGAGCAACCGCTGCTTGACCGTCTCGACGTCCGGCTGCTCCGCCTTGAGCGGCGCGATCGCGGCAAGACCCCGCCACAGGCGCTTCCTGCCGTCGACCGGATACTCATAAAAGCCCTTGCCGGATTTGCGGCCCAGCCGGCCTTCATTCGCCACCATGCGTTCGATTAGTGTCTCGGCGGGAGAGCCGGGGAAGGCCCGGCCCAGATCCTTCGCGTCCTGCTGGTTGATCCGGTAGATCAGGTCGAGCGAGATCTCGTCGCAGAGCGCCAGCGGCGCGACCGGCATGCCGGCCATGCGGCCCGCGTTCTCGATCAAGGCTGGGGCAATGCCTTCCTGGACCATCAGGCAGCCCTCGGTTGTGTAGGTGGCGAAGACGCGGCTCGTGTAGAAGAAGCGGCCGTCGTTCACGACGATCGAGGTCTTGCGCAGCTGTCTGACGAAGTCGATGGCGAGCGCCAGCGCCTCGTTGCCCGTTTCCTTGCCCTTGATGATCTCGACCAGCTGCATCCGCTCCACCGGCGAGAAGAAGTGGATGCCGATGAAGCGCTCCGGACGCGAGGCGGCCCTGGCGAGGTTGGAGATCGGGATGCTGGAGGTGTTGGAGGCGATGATCGCAGCCGGACAGGCGGCCTCGACATTGCGGATGACATCGGCCTTGATGGCGCTGTCCTCGAACACGGCTTCGATGACGAGATCCGCCCCGGCGAGGGCAGCATAGTCGGTCGCGGGTTTAATGAGCGGCAGGAGAGCCTCGGCACCCTTCGGGTTTACCGTGCGGATGTGCTGGATCACCTTGCCAGCGGATTCTGCATCCTTCTCCACCACGACGACCGGGATGCGCGCTTTGGCTGCCACATGGGCAATGGCTGCGCCCATCATGCCGGCGCCGATGACACCGAGTTTTGCCACCTTGCGCGCGGGAATGTCGGCCGGGCGGCGCTCCTGCTTGTTCGCCTTCTGCAGGTTGACGAACTGTGTGCGCACCATGTTCTTCGCCACGTCCGAGGTCATGAGGCTTGCAAACAGACGGGTCTCGATGCGCAGGGCCGTGTCGATCGGCACCATCATGCCGTCATAGACGGCCTTCTGGATGGCATCGAGATTGGGAAAGTTGCCGTAGGTCTTCTTGCGCTGGAGAGCATTGGCGGCGGCAAAGGCAAAGGACCCTTCCAGGGTGCGTGGGTCGTCACCCGGAACCTTGTATCCTTTGCGGTCCCAGGGCTTGATCCAGTCTTCCGGCGAGGAGCAGAGGATCCAGTGGACCGCACGGCTCACCAGCTCGCCGGACGGAACGATCTCGTCGACGATCTTGAGCTTCAGCGCTTCTTCCGGCGACACCGCGCGGCCTTCGATCAGGAGCGGCAGCGCCTGCAGCGGACCCATGATGCGGGTGAAGCGCTGGGTGCCGCCGCCGCCCGGCAGCAGGCCCACCTTGGCCTCGGGAAGCCCTAGCTGGATACGCGGGTCATCGGCAACGATGCGCCGGGTGCAGGCAAGACAGAGCTCGAGCCCGCCGCCGAGCGCCAGCCCGTTGATTGCTGCGACGAAGGGCTTGCCGCCGTTTTCGGTGCGGCGGAAGATCTTCTGCAGCCTCATCACCGTCTCGTAGACGTTGATTGCCCGCTGGTTGGGGGGCAGGTCTGCATCCGCCAGTGCCAGGACCCAGTCGAGGTCGGCGCCGGCGATGAAGGTTGGCTTGGCGCTCGTCACCACAGCGCCCTTGATATTGACCTCGGCCAGAACGCGTTCCACCGCCTCGCCATATTCGGCAATGGAAGCCTCGTTCAGTACGTTCATAGAGCGGCCAGGCATGTCGAAAGTGATGATCGCGACGCCGTCCGCATTCACTTCAAAGGTCAGGTTCTGCATCGCGGTCCTCATACACGCTCGATGATCGTTGCCGTGCCCATGCCGGCGCCCACGCAGAGGGTGACAAGGGCGGTGTTGAGATCGGCCCGCTCCAGTTCATCGAGGGCAGTGCCGAGGATCATGGCGCCGGTAGCGCCCAGCGGATGGCCCATGGCAATCGCGCCGCCGTTGACGTTCAGGATTTCCGGGTCGATGTCGAGCAGCTGCTGGAAGAGAAGCACGACTGAGGCAAAGGCCTCGTTGAGTTCGAACAGGTCGATGTCGGCGGTCGTCATGCCTGCGCGCGCCAGCACCTTGCGCGTCACCTTTTCGGGGCCGGTCAGCATGATGCTGGGCTCGCTGCCGATCGAGGTGAAGGCACGGATGCGCGCGCGCGGCTTCAGCCCCATGCGGATGCCGGCTTCCTTCGAGCCCAGCAGCACCGCTGCCGAACCATCGACGATGCCGGAGGAGTTGCCCCCGTGGTGGACGTGGTTGATCGTCTCGACTTCCGGATAGCGCTGGATGGCGACAGCATCATAGCCCATCGCATCCCCCATGGCGGCGAAGGCGGGCTTCAGTGCCGCCAGGTCCTGCATCGTCGTCTGCGGACGCATGTGCTCGTCCTGATCGAGCAGCACCTGGCCGAGCTCATCAAGCACCGGCACGATGGAGCGGGCAAACCGGCCTTCCTCCCAGGCCCGCGCCGCGCGCTGCTGGCTCTGGACCGCGTAGGCATCAACATCGGTGCGCGAGAAACCCCATTTAGTGGCGATCAGATCGGCGCCGATGCCCTGCGGCGTATAGTAGGTCTTGAAGGCCACTTCCGGGTCGGTAAACCAGCCACCGGCATCTGCGCCCATGGGCACGCGCGACATGGATTCCACGCCTCCACCGATTGCCACCTCCGACTGGCGCGCCATGATCTGGGCCGCCGCCATGTTCACCGCCTCAAGACCGGATGCGCAGTAGCGGTTGATCTGGACGCCAGCCGCCGTCTCCGCGTAGTCGGCGTTGAGCGCGGCGATGCGGCCGACATTCGAACCCTGTTCGCCCACGGGCATGACGCAACCCATCACGACGTCGTCCACCAGCGACGTGTCGAGATTGTTGCGGTCGCGCAGCGCACGCAGCACATGGGCTGCAAGATCGAGGGGAGGGACTTCGTGAAGCGCTCCGTCCGGCCTCCCGCGGCCGCGGGGCGTGCGCACCGCATCATAGATGTAGCAATCCTGCATGTAGCGTCTCCTTCCTCGTCACCGCGTCAGAGCGTGCGGGCGATCAAGTCCTTCATGATCTCGTTGGTGCCGCCGTATATTTTCTGCACCCGGGCATCCGCCCACATGTGCGAGATCGGATATTCGGCCATGTAGCCGTAGCCGCCGTGGAGCTGCAGGCACTCGTCGATGATCTCGCATTGCTTCTGCGTGCACCACCACTTTGCCATGGCGGCAGTGGTTGCATCGAGCTCCCCGCGCAGCAGCTTTTCCACGCAATCATCGACAAAGGCCTTGCCGATCGTGAGTTCCGTTTTTGCTTCGGCGAGCACAAATCGTGTGTTCTGGAAATCCACCACCGCCCTGCCAAATGCCTTGCGGCTCTTCACGTAGTCGACGGTCGTTTCGAGCGCTGTCTCGATGGCCGCCAGCGCCTGCACGGCGATCAGCAGGCGCTCCTGGGGAAGCTGCTCCATCAGCTGGTAGAAACCGCGATTCTCCGTGGCCCCGAGCAGCGCATCGGCCGGGAGGAGCACATTGTCGAAGAATAGCTCTGACGTATCCTGCCCATGGAAGCCGATCTTCTCCAGATTGCGACCCCGCCGGAAACCTTCCGCGCCGTCCGTCTCGACGACGAACAGCGATGTTCCCTTCGATGAGGCATTCGGATCGGTCTTCGCCGCGACGATGATCAGGTTGGCGTTCTGTCCGTTGGTGATGAAGGTCTTCTGGCCGTTCAGAAGGTAGCCATTGCCCGCTTTCTCGGCCTTTGTCCGGATACCCTGGAGGTCCGAACCTGTGCCGGGTTCGGTCATCGCGATGGCACCGATCAACTCTCCGGAAACAAGGCGTGGCAGCCACCTGCGCTTCTGCTCCTCAGAACCATAGCGGGTGATGTAGGGGGCGACGATCGCGTTATGGAGCGGAATGCCGAAATCGAAGAATCCGATTCGGGCAAGCTCCTCCATGATGACGATCTCGTGGCGAAAGTCGCCACCGATCCCGCCATATGCCTCGGGAATGCTGACACCGAGCATTCCGATTTCACCCGCCTTCTGCCAAACCGCGCGCGGCACGCGGCGTTCCGTCCTGAAGTGCCGGACATTTGGTGCGACCTCTTCGGTCAGAAAACGCCGCACGGTGCGGCGGTAAGCCTCCAGCTCCTCTGCCAGCCCGCAGACGCTCATAGAACTCCTCCCTGATCTCCTGTCTCACCACATAACAAACAATCGTTTGCTTTGGAAGAGACTGCTTGAATGTGTCGTCTGGTGCTTCTCCCCCAATTGGGCGTCGCTGCTATCGTGCGTTGCGCTTATATGGGAGTGTTGTGCACTGGTTGCTCGGCGGGCAGTACACAGGGTGAGTAACACGTAAACCAATGTGGATAAGCTTTTGGTTTACCTCGATAAGCGAATGTCTTATTGCACAGCCACCGGTTGCAGCCGCACAAGGAAAACAGGATGACGGGCAAGAAGAAATCGTCCAGGGGGGCAGCATCGTCCGCTCTTTCGGAAGAGGACAGTTCTGGCACACGTCGCAGGCAGATCCTGCAGGCGGCTGCGAAGCTGTTTTCTTCCAAGGGGTTCGATGCAACCACCGTGCGGGATATCGCCGCCGAAGCGGGGATCCTGGGCGGCTCCATCTACTACTACTTCAGTTCCAAGGACGATATCTTCCTGGCGGTCCACTCCGCTGGCATCGATATGATCACCCATGCGGTGCTCGACGCGATCCGGGATATCACGGATCCCTGGCAGCAGCTGGAGGCGATGGCCGTCGCGCACTGCAACACGCTGCTCTCCTGGGGCGAAATGGCCGTCTTCGTCGCACCCTCCTATTCGGAATCACTGAAGCATCTGCGCCCTGAACTCGTCCGGCAGCGCGACCGCTATGAAAAGCTCATCGCTGGAATCATCGAGAGACTGGACCTGCCGGAGCATATAGACCGCACTCTGTTCCGCCTTCACTTCCTCGGCGCGCTCAACTGGATGCCCACCTGGTATCGTCACGACGCCGGCAAGGATCCGGCCGAGCTGGGACGACAGCTGGTAGCAATGCTCAGGCGCTAACCGTCGAGCTGCATATTCGCCCGGGGGGCGGCTCAATCAGACTTCTGCCTGAACCCTGGCAGCACCCCATCGGGCCAGCACATCTTCTACGCTCGCTGGATGCGCCGGCGGTGGGGACTGGACGCGGGATGGTGTGCGGGAAAAGCGTGGCGCGGGTGCCGCCTGGCTCACGCCATCGATCTCAATGAAACTGCCGCGCGCAGCGTTGTGGGGATGCTCCCGAGCCTCCTCCATGGTCAGAACGGGTGCGAAGCAGGCGTCTGTCCCTTCGAGCACGGTGCACCACTCGGCCCGCGTCCTGGTACGAAAAATGGCTTCTGCCTGGCGGTGCAGCAAAGGCCATCCGTCGACATTGTTCTGATCTTCGAAATCGGGCGAGGTAAGGCCCACCTTTTCGCAGAGCAGGCGGTAGAACTGCGGTTCCAGCGCCCCGATGGCGACATACCTGCCATCCTTGCACTCGTAGGTGCGATAGAAGGGAGCGCCGCCGTCGAGAAGGTTGGCCTCGCGCCGCGACACGTCCCACTGGCCCTCCGCTGCCAGCGAATGGAAGAGTGTCAGCATGTTGATGACGCCATCAGTCATGGCGCAGTCCACGACCTGTCCTTCGCCGGACTGCAGCACTTCGATCCGCGCGGCAAGGATGCCGGCGACAAGGTAGAGCGCGCCGCCGCCATAGTCGCCTACGAGGTTGAGCGGCGGCACCGGCCTGCCGCCCGCCGGACCGATCGAGGCGAGCGCCCCGGAGAGCGCGATGTAGTTGATGTCATGGCCCGCCGCCTTTGCCAGCGGACCGTGCTGGCCCCAGCCGGTCATGCGTGCATAGATGAGCTTCCTGTTGGTGATGCCCGGATCATCAGGCCCGAGCCCCATCCGCTCCATGACGCCGGGCCGGAAGCCTTCGATCAGCACGTCAGATGCGTTGATGAGAGCGCGGGCCGCCTCGACATCACGCGCGTCCTTGAGGTCGAGCTCGACGGATGTCCGGCCGCGGCTGGTGATGTCGGTCGGACGCGAACCACCCGTACCCTTGCGGTCGATGCGCACCACGTCTGCTCCCATGTCCGAGAGCATCATTGCCGCAAATGGGGCTGGCCCGAGCCCGGCAAACTCGACCACGCGCATCCCGCGCAGCGGTCCTGTCGGCTTGGAGACGATCATGCTCAGCGCCCCTTGAAGACGGGTGCGCGCTTCTCGCGGAAGGCGGTGACCGCCTCCTGCGCGTCTTCGGTGCCAACAAGGGCGCACTGCGCCTCGCATTCCCGCTCTAGCTGTGCCGCGAAGGAATTGTCCGGGGCTTCCTCAAGAAGCTCCGCAAGCCTGGCAAGCGCCAGCGGAGGCGCATCCGCAAGACGTCGGGCGATTCCCCTCACTTCATCCGCAAAGGTTTCATCGGGCACGGCCTTCCAGATCATGCCCCAGCGTTCGGCATCGACAGCAGACAGGCGGTCGCCCAGCATGGTAAGCCCGCGGGCGCGGGCCGGCCCCACGAGACGCGTGAGATGCCAGCTGACACCCATGTCTGGCACGAGCCCGAGGCGCGGGGTGAAGACATTCATGAAGTAGGCGGATTGTGCGGCCACGACGATGTCGGCGCAGAGGGCCACTCCGATGCCTGCTCCCGCCGTAGCACCGTTGACGGCGGCTACCGTGGGTTTGGGAAAGGTCTGCCATTCGCTTACGAAGGGGTTGATCTCCTCGCGCATCATCCGCGCGAGTTTCTGAGATCGTTCGCCGAGTGGACCATCAAGCGTGATCTCCGGATCGCTCAGGTCCGCTCCGGTGCAGAAGGCCTTGCCTTCACCCGTCAGAACGACGACCCTGACAGCCGGATCGTCGCGCAGACCTGCCAGCGCAACCCGCAGGTCACGGATGGTGGAGGCCGCCAACGCGTTCATGACCTGCGGCCTGTTGATCGCAAGCTTCGCAATCCCGGCGTTCATCGAGATGGTGATCGATTCCATGGGCTCCTCCACGCCAGCAACAATCAAACAGTTGTTTGTTTAAGTCAAGCAAATACGTGGAGGGGGTGGCGTCTACTGATTGATCTGGCGCAGTTTCCGGAACGGCTTTGGCGCGCATGGGCGTGTACCGAAAGCGTTGAATGCAACGGCGGCTACACCGACGGCGGCCAGAGACCGGCCCTGATGGCCTCCTGGAGCGATGGCGCCGGTCGGATGCAATTCATCCTGCCCGGCGGTCAACCAATGCCTGACGCCAAGTTGCCATACGCGATGATTGAACCGCTGCAACCCCAGCACGAGAAAGCCATAACCTGTGGTCCGGTCTTGACCGCGGAGTTTTCGTTCAGCGCGAGCGGGATGGTAAACGCAGCGTATCAGACGATAGAGCGCGACTGGATCGAGCAGATCGTCACCGATGTCGGCCGCTACATAAAGGCCTTCAAGACCAATCGGGAGAACCTGGTGGCCAATACGGCGGGGTCGGGTATCACCCCCGGGACTCAGGTCAAGTTCTGAGCAGAAAAGGCTGCAGAGGCCGGACACGGTTTCTGCAGCCTCATGTCAGCAGGCGCCCGGTTGGGCGAACGTCACTCGCGCAGTGTCGTTGTTTCCACGCCGCCCTTGAACCAGGCGTCGAAACGGCGGTGCTTGTAACGCCACCTGCCGTCTTCGCCGCGGACGCAATGGTCGGAGGCGAGTGCGATCAGGATCGGAGGGGCTGCAGGCAGGACGGGTTCGCCGTCGTGCGCGTAAAGAAGCAGGTACCATGTGGTCCGGGCTTCCGTGGGCGA
>Ga0182741_1004179_pt1 | contig 14502 bp, 24 predicted proteins | sample eDN5th37CBELigOP_FD_128874 | JGI IMG/M metagenome (GOLD analysis project Ga0182741, IMG submission 128874) | Enriched Organic Plus compost microbial communities from Emeryville, California, USA - eDNA 5th pass 37_C BE-Lig OP (version 2) (version 2) ...
GATCTCCATCGACATCTCACCTCCAATCATCCGGGCCCTCCGCTCCTCTCGCGAAGGCCCAGCATAACCAGTGGGTCAGATTTGAATCGGCGACCGGGTCAGTTTCTCATCGGCGGCAACAGCGGTTGAGGTTATCGGCCAGACGCCGCTGGTTGGCCATGAACTCCTCCCAGCTGATGTAGCCCGGGTGAGATTCCTGCAGGCACACCTCCCACTCGGCAACGGGAACCTTGATCGTGCTGGGGCGGCACGATCCGGCCCGCGCCTGACCGGGAGCCTGTCGCCGCCGCCCATACACATACGCGCCGGCGAGGGCGGGATTTTGAAGAATGCTGCGGACGCGGGCGCTGGTGGCCTCGCGCCAGACCACGTCGTGCGGTGAGGGTCCCCTCAGCGGCCGCACCGGCAGCGGCAGCCCATTGGCCCGAAGATAGCGCCTGACCGCATGGGCGCTGTGCAGTTCGCGGAATTTGGCGAAGACCAGAGCCACACGGGCTTGGACCTCCTCATCCGGGTTGAGCGTCACGGTGCCGGAGCGGTCATGGGCCAGACCGGCTGGGACCGGCAGGCGCAGTTCGCCGCGAGCCGCCTTCTGCCGTTCGCCCTGATGCAGGCGCAGTTTGATCTGGTGCAGTTCCGCTTCGCTCATGATGCCGGACAGGCCGAGCAGCAGGCGATCATGATACGCACACGGATCAAACAGTCGCTCGCCATCGGCAATGAGAACGCCGAACAGCGAGCATAATTCCAGCAATTGGTGCCAGTCGCGATTGTTGCGCGCCAACCGTGAGGCATCGAGGCTCATGACCAGGCCGGCATGGCCGAGGCTGATCTCGGTGATCAGCTTCTGGAAGCCCTGGCGTTCGGTCGTGCCGGCACCGGATTTGCCCAGATCTTCGTCGATGACCTGGATCCGCTCGCGCGGCCAGCCGAGATCCGCGGCACGATCGACCAGGCGGTACTGCAGTTCGGTGCTCTCCTGGTGCTGCTTGATCTGAGTCACCGTGGACTGGCGCACGTAGATGTAGGCCAGCTTGGCGCGGCGGGCCGAGGTCAGCCGCTCGTCAGAAGGGTTCGTGACGCTCAGCATCGGTCGTCTCCCTGATCGGCGGCAGCGGGTGCATCCGTCGCACAAGCTCGGCCAGAAGCTGAGCCATCTGCGCTTGCGTCTCGGCCGGGAGGCTCGGCCACGGCCGGATCGGTTGGTGCCGAGAGCGGTTCAGGGACAGTTTGGTCGGAGAAGCAAGCTCCCGGTTCAAGGGACAGCGTTGGGCCATCGTGGATCACCTTCGGTTCAGACGCGGTGATCATGGTGGCCAAATGCTGCGCCAGTGGGAGCAGGGTGCGAATGCTGACCTGGAGGGTCTCGGTTGCCGTCCCTGGATGCTCGCCTTGGCTGGCCATGGCCAAATCGGTGATGGAGCGGCGAATGGAGCGCCGACGGCCATCGGGCAGGGCAATGACGACGAACGAGGCGCCGCGCGGGGAGTGCATGGACACGAGCTCGAACTGCTGTCCGCTCAGCGCGTGTCGGGAGTCGATGATCGTCACATGAGACACGAGCCGGTCAAGGATCGAGGCGTTCTGCAATGTTCGGGGACGCTGTTGTGGCGACGGCGATTTTGGATCGCCTGCTGCATCATTCAACCGTGATCACCATCCGCGGCGACAGCTATCGGCTGCGCGAAAAGCGCAGATCCGGCCTGCTGCAGAAGGTTGGATCTGCGCTCGAAACTGAGGGAGCCACAAAGCAATGAGAGGGGGTCAAATCTTCAGTTCGGCCAAGGGGTCAATTCTGCGGTTCGCTTGACACTCAAATCGCTTGAGGATGCCGGCGAGACCCCTGAGCAGATTGTGAGCCAGCTCTCGGATGTCGTTGCCTCCTATGCCGCCGATGGTCTCGAGGACGAGGCCAACACTCTCCACGAGATCGTGCGCCAGTATCAGTTGCGGTGGGCAAAGGAGAGAACTCATCCCACTTGAAGCTGAACACCCCCACCTCCATCCAGCTCAAGGGGGCATCGGACTTGGGCTCTCCATAGGGACGTCCTGCGCCAAGTCGTTCACGCTGTCCCGCTCCGCAGGCGGGGGCGTTCTGGCCCAAACCTCGGAAGCCAGCCCGAGCATCACCTCAACCGCATCCCGGACGGCCTCGCTGGTCGCGCTGACACGTCCACTTTCCAGGATCAAACCCAGGCGTCTCCGCTCCGGCCATGGCAGTGCGGCCAGAGTCGTCTCAAGATCCAAACGCTCGGAGGCAGATACACCGGCACGCCAGGCAATCTCGTCCACTTTAGCGGAAAGAGCGCTCAGATGATGGGCAATCTCAGCGGCAGCCCGATTTGAAGAACCCAAAGCCATGCCGTCCCAAAGGCAATGCTCCCCAGCCTTCGCCCTGAGTTCCTGAAACGGCCCGACGGCCGCATCCGTTCCGTTAAGCGCTTGTGGATAAACAGGAATATTGGCGCACCGATTGCGACTTTGTTAATCGCTTAGGATTGGGCCGATGGCAGCGCTGCGCTGGACGCGCGCTGCCGATGCTTGGAGCAGCGATCCGCATTTCCCGAGAACAGGCGCTTTGCGCTTCATTCGGGGTTGGCAGGTGCGCGATGCTGGTCCCTTGGCCGACGGCCCTCGCCACCTATAACGTCCCTGAGTGCAACAACCGTCGGCATTCTATGAGACGCAACGAGCGGTTCGCCTGGTATGGGCGCCTGGGACTGATTATGGCGGCTTTCGCCCTGATCGGCGGGATTGTCGCGGCTCCACTCCTCCCCCGGATCTGGGCTCCGCCTTCGATCGTGGCACAGCGATAGAACCTTCTTTTGGCATCGCCGATCCGCGGATCTTCAGGGCAACGCTTCGACATTCCCCGAAGGTACCCAGCCGATGACCATGGTCATCGACCAGGAGGTGGTCCGGAAGGTGATAATTGGTACTCGATGCCTCAGTTGGTCAAAGATCGACTGCGTACCTCGGAATGCGAGCCCGGCTCGAGTGCCGCCCCTCGAAAGCCGATGGAACCGGTCCTGTCCTCTGGGGCGGCCTGAGGCAATGTTCCGGCGCCCACCACACTGCTGACGGAGCTTGCAGAGCGCTGGTCGGAATCAAGCTGTGACAGAATGCCGGGATCGAAGAGGTCCTCCTGAATGGATCCGTCAGCCCGGAGGATCGTCTTGATCCCGGTTTCGGCATCGAGGAAAACCGACTTGATGGCCGCCTTCCGGGTATTGTCGGTGCGAACTGGTTCAGCAGAGGCTCGGGAGTCTGGTGCCTGCCCTGGAGATGTTACACTTGCGAGAGCTCCGGCCTGTTGGCCTCCCTTCGTTCCCGCCGGCTCGCTGGCATCGCCCTTTGCAGCCTTTGCGAGATCCTCAGCCTTGGAGGCCGGCGATGAACGTTGATCTTTGCTCGCTGCCGCAGCTTGCTGCTGATCCGAGAGGATCTTCTCGAGTTGAGCCTGAGCCTCCGCGGCCTCTCGTTGGGTCTGCGATCCGAAGAGGGCCACCAAAGGATTGCTTGCGCGTTCCGCCGCGGCCTTGGCTTGAGCGGCCTCGGCGGCTTTCGCCGCCTCGAGCTGCTTGCGGGCCGCCGCTGCCTGCTTGCGGTTGCTGGTGTCGTACGAATACCGCTGCCCGTTGATTTCGTAGAAGACAGTTTTCGCCTGTACGCTCCCGATCAAGGTTCCGAACGCAACGACCGAAACCCCGAGTGTCGTGAAGAGCCTGCCCATTCGAGTTCCCCATTTATTGTCCAGCCGGCGTAAGATTCGGTTAAGGATTACGGCAACTCTATGGCACGCCCCGGCCTTGTCCACGCGTGTTCTTGGAACAGCCTCTCCTGCATCTTTGCGAGCGCGGTCGAACCATGGATCACGGTAATGGGCTCAGCGTGAGCTTGCGGGAGAACGATTTCGTCAGCACAGTTCAGTATGCTCGTGCTCGCTGATATCCCGGTGGATCTGAGCCCCTGATACTCCCGGACTTGTCCGCCCAGAATCAGATAGCGGTGGGATTTCCCCTTTCGGGCCCTTGGTAATCCACAGCTCCCGCACGAGGAGACACGATCCAACCCGATGTGATGATCTCAAGTCTGAGATCCGCAATGAACACGGCTCCACCTCGCACGACCAGTTTCCGATGACGCCGGCATTCTCATCGCCCGCTCGATCTGTCGGAACCATGCGTCTCGTTTGGGGTTAGATCCGGCAATCAAAAACAAGGGGTTCACTGCATGCGGAAGGCTGTCATCGCGTTTGCCTCGGTATCGGCGCTCACACTCTTTCCAACTCTCGCCTTGGCGCAGAACCGCACGGCGGTGGGCGTCGGGACGGGCGCGGTGGCAGGCGCCATTATCGGTGGTCCGATCGGAGCCGCGGCTGGCGGCGTGATCGGCGGTGTCATCGGTGCGAACACCGGACGCGGACACACTCGCGCATACCGGCCTTATCGGAGGCCGGTTTATACCAGCTACAGAAATCGTGATCGTGCGGTGCGTCAGCCCGTCCGGCGTCCTTTTCCTCAGCGCCGGCACGACCTCCTTCCATTAGGCTAGCCTCTCGATCCAAAACTGTGCGACACCGGATCATGAGAGGCGGCATGATGGCAGCCTGCGGCAATTGGCGTGGGAGAGACATCCCGTGTACCCTTATGTCCGTCCATATTGACCTGTGTGGACGCGCGAACGACACGACGCGGCCGCAATGTATGTCCCCGTGCAGGCATCCATCGCGCCATTGGCGGCATTGGGAGCTTTGCTCTGCATTCCCGCAGCTTCTCAAACAGCGCGGAACCTCTCTCTGTTGGTGGGGCGCTCGCGAAGCCTGGGGTGATGGCGCCATGCTGGAACGCGAGAACGATCGACATCAAGCAGTTTGAATATCATCGAAGTGTTCATCTGTTGGCGCATGGTTGCCCCATTCTGGCGCTCATCTCCTAACCGATTCCGAAGGAGGGTTTTGCGATGGATTTCACGGAGGCTCTACGCATGGCTGAGCGAAACCTGACCCAGGATGCGACTCTCACCGAACTCAACGAACTCGCCCAGGATCTTCGGGCTCTCATTCCCAACAGCATTCTCGCGGATCTCATCGACATCAAGATCGCAGTGATCGAGGGACATTGGGACGGGGAGTGAAGCGTGAACCCACCGGCACGAAGCATACAGTGTGTTCTATCAAAGTCCTCTTACTGGGCAGAGCTTTTCACGAGAGGCCGTGCCGGATGTTCGACAACTCGATGGGACTGCAGGTGCGTCCGAGATGCGGATGCGGCGATGACGGGAGGAAGGCCATGTCTGTCACGCAGCCCGTTCATGTCCTGGGTTGCCTTGCCCGAAGAGCAAACACGATCGATACAGGCTTTGGCTGATTTTCATGCAGCAGCGCTTTCTTCCTCCCGACGCTGCCATTTCGGCCGTTCCCTCTGGAAGGTTTTGACTTTTTGTCGGACCTCACCTTCAGCCGGGCCTCTGGCCCGGCCTTTTTCTCTGACGTGGCTCACTGGCAGGCGGAGGTTGTCGTCCGCTATCGATAATCAGCCTGAAGTCTCATGGCGCTTCCTTGTGTTCGCCTCAGGGACTGGAATCTTGAACACCCAGATTGTCCCCGAACTGTTGTCTTCATGGTTCTGATCATCGATCGCCGGACCTGTCACAGCGATTCAAATCGCGCGGTTTCCACCTGAGGTCGATCGGACGAGCGACACGAGGGCTCCAACCAGGACGAGAAGCCCCCCAAGGCCAGCAGCACCAATGGTGACCGAGCTATGGTCGCGGGAAGGCCCTTTGCGATTGATGCGTCTTTCGTGTGCCGTCGTTTGTCTTGCCTGACACATTCGATGGTCACCTGGCACGGCCGTAGGTTCATCTCACGGCCCCGCTGAAACCAGATCGCAAGCGCGCGAGTTACGATTAACCTGTGTTAATCGACGCACTGCTGAATCAACCTCGAGAATAATCCCATGCCATGGAACGACAACCGTGAGACTATGAACAGTATCCCAAACAGCCTGACTTACTCCCAGGTGCAAGCGAACTTCATTCTCGGCCATTCCTTGAGGAGTATCTATCAGGATACCTTGAACTCACCTTTGCCGGAGCACCTCAAAACGCTCGTCGCTCAACTCGAAGCAAGGTTTTCGTCGTGACGGGATCGTTGCCCGGATGACGGTTGCTCTTTCTGTCCGACAGCCCTTTGCATGGGCGATCTTCCATGCCGGCATGGATGTCGACAACCGGGACTGGCCGACCCAACTCCGGGGGCGCGTCCTGATCCATGCCACGGCGACGGTCCGACAGGAGGACTACAACGCGTTTGAGCGGGCTTGCCGGAACCCCGAGCACTGGCTGTGCCAGGCGATCATGCAGAGTGGCGGCCTGCCGCGGAAAGAGGACCTTCTCCGAGGTGGAATCCTCGGCGAGGTCGAGATCGCCGACTGCGTCACCAAGCATTCTTCCCCTTGGTTCACCGGCCCCTACGGCTTTGTGTTACGCAACCCGCAGATCATGCCTTTCAAGCCGGTTTTCGGCTCGCTCCGGTTCTTTGACGTCGAGGAGCACCATCCCGGCGATCGCGGATGACCGGTGGCCTGTGGCCGTGGCATCAAACCACGGCCGAACTCCAAGCATGACCGATCGAATCGGGTGCTGTCAGCGTAAGACCACAACCCTGGTGCCGACCCGTGTTCGGTTATAGAGATCGATGACATCGGCATTGGTCATGCGGATGCCCCCGGACGAGACAGCATAGCCGATGGTTTTCGGCCCGTTTGAGCCGTGGATGCGGTACATCGACGAGCCAAGATAGAGCAGCCCAGCTTGAGATCCCTGGGTACGGCATGTGCCGGTCCGATCATAAGAAGGGGAACCGCCGTTCAGAAGGCTCTCCAGGGGCGTTCAGGCGGCCCGAGTTCCCGCCTCGACATCCTCCGCCTTACGCACAGCGCAAGCTGCCGTAACCCTCACGAGCCCAGACCCGGCCCGCTGCCTGCCGAACCATTCGGGCCGCCTCGGCCAGTTCCGCGTCGGCTCGAGCCTGCGCCCGGCTCTCGACACTCTCGAGCACCAGTATGACCTGACTGCGATTCTCCGAGGGCAGGGCCGTGAGGGACGCCTCCAGGTCCGCGGGCTCTTCCAGCGAGGGATCCGTCTGCCGCGCCATGGCGTAGAGGCGCTCGAGGATAATGGTGAAGGCTCCCGAGGTTTCGGGCCGGGTGGTTTGAGGAGATACGTGCATGAATGCCCTTGCAGGTTCTTGGCGGGCGGCTGGAACAGCCGCTCTTCGTTATGGCTCGATACCTGATGCCTCAGGTCGAGCCCACATTACGCCAAGCTTCCAGCAAAGTTCCCAGGCCTGGTAAAATCCGGGCTCGTGTCGAGCCAAGACCTGGTTTTTGAACAGCCGTGTGGCCGCCCTCATGCAAATGAATTCCAGCTGAAGGAGTCATTCGGGTAGGCGTCACACCGCCTCTACCATCGTGCTGATCATAGTCGGGCTCAGTTTCCGGCCTGACGGCAAGGAGAGATCGATGCGAGTACGCACAGCAATTCTCATCGCAGGGCTGACCGGTCTTTGCTCGGCTGCCCCAGCTCAGGCGGCTGATTATGGGATCGCCCCCGACGAGGGTGTCGAGGCTGAGAGCCGCGGAGAGATCTACGAGACCCCACCGCCTGTCGTCACCGAGCGCTTCCGCGAGGAGCGGATCGAGCGCGGCCCACGGTATGTCGAGGAAGAGCGGATCGATGGCCGACCCGGACCAGGATGGCACCGGCCCGGTTATCTTGTTTCGGCCCACCCCTGGTGGCGAGGCGAGGATTGCCGCCTGATCATCAAGCGCCGGATGAATCCGTGGGGCGAGGTGATCGAGCGGCGGGTCAGGGTCTGCGACTGAGGAGCATACGCAACCGGGCCTCAAGCCCATCGTTCTCCCGGTCAGCGGAGGAGGTAGTCATGAGAGCGGCAGTGCCACTGATCCTGCTTGGGATGGCAGCCCTCGGCTGTGGCTCTCCCGCGCTGTCCCAGCCGGCGCAAGGAACTCCCGTCGGGCCCGGTGAGCCGATCCCGCTCTCCTCTGAGAAGCAGAAGATGATCCTGGATCAGGTCAAGGCCTCTCCGGATCTGCCAGAAGCCAATCTGAACGAGCCCGTCGGGATCGGCATGGTCATTCCACCGGAGGTGGAACTGCTCGAGTTGCCCCAGGATGCCGCCACCGCCGTCCCGACAGTCACGACTTAAAATTACGTGATCACCGGCGACCGGATCGCGATCGTGGAGCCCGAAAGCCGGAAGGTCATTCAGCTCATCAAGCGCCAATAGCCGCCCGAGAGCCTGATTTCTCTGAATGGAAACCTCTCCTGGTGATCCGTCCGGCTCATCCCGCCTTCGGGAATGGAACGATCGTTCCCTCGGCTGGCTCGGCCGCATCGCGAGCGGAGCATGCGGCTCTGGCGGCCTGAGCGCGTTCGGCAGCCGAGCGCACGTACGACACCAGGGTCTCGCTCGGGCAAGGCTTGGCCAGGAATGCGGCTCCCGGCGGCAAGTCCCCCTCCCGCGGCCATTCACGACCGGATGTGATCAGGATCTCGACCATTGGCCAGCGCTCATGGGTGTGTCGAGCGAGCTCATAGCCATTGAGGCCCGGCGGCATCTCCACGTCCGAGAGCAGGACGTCCACCTTGACCCCGGCCCGGAGGACGGTCAGGGCTTCCTCGGAATTGGATGCTTCGATCACGCGGAAATTCGCGTCCACGAGAATGTCGGCCGCAACCAGCCGCACCAGCGGCTCGTCTTCGACCAACAGAACGATCCCTGAAAATGGATTGGTCACGGAGATAACACGACAAAAGACGTCAGTAGCCCAAGCAGAACAGTAGGACTCAACGCACGCGCCGCCGTACGGTTCCGCTTGCTCGGATGAAGTCCGTCTCCGATTGGAGGCAAGCCAATATCCTTCCTCTTCAGGGGCATCCGGGAAGCCCCTCTAACGAGAACCCAAGAGGCTGCACCTCGTTATCCCGGAAACAAGTTGCGTAAGGGGTTCGCATGAGTTCAGCCTCGGTCACGGCTTTTCCGCGCCGGATGCCTCCCGCCATTCTGGTTGTCGAGGATGATGTCATGACGCGAGCCCTCGTCAGCGATGAACTGCGGGCGCATGGCTTCAAGGTGCTGGAGGCGAGTTCCGGTGCGGATGCCATCACCGTGCTCGACAGTCTGCGGGTCGATCTCCTGTTCGTCGATATTTACCTGCCTGGCGCTCGCAACGGGTTGGACGTCGCCCGTCATGTGCAGGCCTGCGGTATGCCCACCCGGGTGATCCTCACCTCGGGCAGGGAGGTCGCCTCCGTGGCAGATCTGGAGGATCTCGGCTTGTTCATCCGCAAGCCTTACCTGATCTCGCGGGTGATCGATCTGATCAGCCACAACCTCAATTGGCCGAATGCCCCGAAGACCTGAGGGTGGAACCAAGCTGCAAGCGTGGCGATTGGCTTAGCATGAGCCCTGCATCGCCCAACCTGACACTGCAATCCGACATTCCCCTTCAGACCGTCCTCGTGGTTGAGGATGATGTTTTGGTTCGGCTGGTCATCGCCGACTACCTTCGCGAGTGCGGCTACAGGGTCTACGAGGCTGTGAATGCTGACGAGGCAGTTGCGGTCCTGCAGTCCCCTGAGGTGTCGGTCGACGTCGTGTTCAGCGACGTCCGGATGCCCGGAGACATGGACGGGTTCGGACTGGCCCACTGGATCCGGGCCCACAAGCCCGGCGTGCAGGTCGTGCTCACCTCAGGGGTTCAGCGTTCCGCCGAAATCGCGGCAACTCTGTGCGAGGCAGGCCCGATGCTGGAGAAACCGTATCCGCCGCAGGACGTGGTCGATCGCATCAGAGAACTGGTGGCGAAGGCCAGGCGCTCTTGATGTCAAAGCGGCCTCCGGCCACTCTGACGGAAAGCACACCCGAGCCTCTGCAGAACCACAGGGAACCGAGTTCGAGCAACCGCCGTTCTTGGCCCTATGAAGGTCAAGCCACGTGCCCCGATCCTGGATCAACCTGTCGTCCTCCTGATGGAGGATGAACCGCTGGTGCGGCTGACGCAGGTGGACATCCTGCGTGAGGCTGGCTTCTGGGTGCTGGAAGCAGAGGATGCGGACGAGGCGTTTGAGACCCTGAGGCGACGAAAGGACGTGAGCGTCGTCTTGACCGACGTCGACATGCCCGGCTCCCTCGATGGGTTCGAGTTCGCGCGCCTTGTGGCGCAAGGCTGGCCGGAGGTCGGAGTGCTGGTCATCTCCGGCAAAGCCTTCCCGAGCCAAGGGGATATGCCGCCCTCCGCTGTGTTCATCCCCAAGCCGGTCCTTCCTGCGACTCTCGTTGAGCGCTTGAGCGCCCTGATGGGCCGCTTTGACCCCCCGGAGGAATAGCACACGGCACCTGTTCACAGTCTGAGAACTCGGAGACGAAGTCCGGTATCATCAACCATCAAACACAGCCACCTTCGAGAGAAGGTCAACTCCGTCAGCCTTCATTTGACGTGATTCCTGTAAATCAGCATCGAGTACGGCCCCTTGAGCCGTCTGCCGTACGCACATGATGTTGCTAGCGAATTCCTAGCGTCAGCGGGGTCATCGTCGGCGCGGATAACGACCCCACCAAATTCGTAGTTGTGCCGCTAAACCGAGGCGTTGCGCCTCCCTTGCGAGGGGTCAACGCTTCGGTGCCGTTTCACATACGTAAGCCTTACGCAACTTTCTACGGCTTAATCTCACATTCAGAAGACAGTCTTGTTTTAATCAATCCACCTTGCCACTGAGGGGTTTTCCGCGAAAGTGGGACGATAACAGAAAGTCTATCGGGCAGCCCTGAATGAAACAGCGTAGCGTAAGCGATTCCGCCTCTCCGTCGGAGGGAGCACGCCAGCCTGCCGGGAGAGATCGAGACTGGAAAGCCATTGCCGAGATCATCCCACAGATGGTTTGGTTGGCGCGTCCCGATGGTGGCAACGACTACTACAGCCGTCGCTGGTATGAGTTCACAGGCGTTCCCGTTGGCGTTGCTCACGAGGACGGCTGGAGAGAGATCGTTCACCCTGACGACCGCAGCCGAGTAGAGACCCGATGGGAGCACTCCGTCACAACCGGGGAAAGGTTCGAAACGGAGTATCGTATTCGCCATCGTTCCGGCGAGTATCGGTGGATTCTGAGCCAAGCAGCCCCGTCCTATGATGAGCACGGCAGGATCGAGCGGTGGTTCGGCACCAGCACAGACATCCATGCTGCCAAGACTACCGAAGCCGCACTGGCGCGGCGGGAGGAGCAGTACCGTGCCCTTCTTGAGGCCAGCGCGGTCGTTCTGTGGGTCGCCGCCCCAGACGGAATGATCACGGAGACAAAAGGCTGGCAGGACATCACCGGGCAGGATGAGAGCGAAGCCGCTGGTTTGGGCAGTATCGATGTGGTCCACCCTGATGACAGGGCACGAACCACCCAAAGTTGGTTGGCAGCCGTAGCGTCTGGTGCCCCTTACCAGAATGAGTTCCGGGTCCTGCATAGGTCCGGTGAGTATCGCTGGATGCTGACCAGCGCGGTGCCCGTCAAGAACCCTGATGGTTCGATCCGCGAATGGGTCGGCGGTGTCAGCGACATTCACGAACGTAAGCAGGCAGAGGAAAAACTCCGTGCCAGTGAAGAACGGCTTCGGCTTGCCTTACAGGTTGCGAGGATGTCTGCGTGGGAGCTAAACCTTGAAACAGGTGAGATCTCCAGCGCCGGAAACCTGCCTGACCTGCTTGGCCATTCCCCTCGCTCCCTTTCCAGCTTTTTAGAGAAGGTCCACCCAGACGACCTGCATAAGCAGGAGGTCTTCTTCCGCGAATTGGCGGAGCAGGGCACAAGCAGCATTGAGCTTCGTTACCTCTTGCCGAGCAATAGTCAAGGGCAATGGGTCGGTATTCGCGCCGAGAGGCGTGGGCCAAGTCAGATCATTGGCGTCACCTTCGATATCAGCGAGCGCAAGGCGGCTGAGGAAGAGATCTGGCGGTCTGCCAATCATGATCCGCTGACGGGGCTTCCCAATCGCGTTTTGTTCCAGCACCGTCTGGAGCAGGCGCTGGCAGAGGCCAAGCGCAACGGCACGAGCGTAAGCTTCCTCATGCTGGATCTGGACGAGTTCAAGGTGATCAATGATCTACTCGGCCATGATGCCGGCGATGCGGTGCTGCGAGAGGTCGCGAGCCGTCTGGAAGGCATCACCCGTCAGTGCGATACTGTCGCACGGTTTGGAGGCGATGAGTTCGGGATTATTCTGGTCGAGCCGATGCGGCTTGAGCATTCGATCAGATATGCAGAGCGGGTGATTAAGCGCCTGCGGCAGCCGTTCTCCTATGCAGGCCGGAAGTTGATCATCAAAGGCAGCTTCGGCGTCACGGCCTTCCCTGATCATCATGCCGACCCAATGGCTTTAATGAAGGCAGCCGACATCGCCCTCTATCGGGCCAAGGCTCAGGGCCGCAACAGGGTTGTGTTCTACACGCCGGAGATCGGGCAGGAGATCGAGGATCAGGCGGCTCTCAGGCAGCAGGTGCGGAAGGCGCTCTTGCGAGAGCAGTTCCTGCCGCACTACCAACCCAAGATTGGTCTCGCTTCTGGAAAAATTGTCGGGTTCGAAGCCCTTGCGCGGTGGGAACATCCTAGCCGGGGCATCCTGACGCCAGCCGATTTCGGCGTAGCATTCGATGATCCAGAGCTTGGGATAGCCCTTGGCAAGCAGATTGTCAGTCGGGCCGCACGAGACATGCGCCAGTGGCTCGACAGCGGGGTCGACTTCGGGCGCATCGCCGTGAATCTCTCATCGGCGGAGTTCAGCCGTCCACACCTTGCGGAGGAGGTTCTGAGCCTCTTGGATGCCGCGAAGGTTCCACCGGAGCGGCTGGAAGTGGAAATCACCGAGACGGTCCTGCTCGGCCGAAGCGCGGAATACGCCGGGACCATCCTCCGGACGCTGTGCGAACGAGGGGTGCAGATCGCCCTCGATGATTTTGGCACCGGCTATGCGTCTCTAACCCACCTGAAGCAGTTTCCGGTCGATCACGTCAAAATCGACCGGAGCTTCGTTCGAGACTTGGAGGACGATGCCGACGATGCGGCCATTGTTGCAGCAGTCATCAGCCTCGGCCACAGCCTCAACTTGGCGATCACCGCCGAAGGTGTCGAGACCCCCGGTCAGGCCCTGCGGCTGCGCGCCCTTGGTTGTCACAATGCCCAGGGCTTCCTCTACTCGCAGGCGATGACGGCTTCGAGTGTGCCGCGGTTCATTGCCAGTTGGCGCAAGTGGGAGGGACAGGTCGCAAATTGAGAGTTAGACTAAGGAGGCGGCGCTGTTGCAATGACGCGAAGAGTGCACAACGCCCTCCACGAACTGCCCGGTGTTTTCAACTCCATGGAGAGCATAAGGTTCTGTGGGGCAGCCAGTGCGGAGAGCCCTCCTTAAGGCTATGAACAAACTCGATCGGTTGCGGAACAACGTGAACCGAAACTAAAGGCGACACTATTGCCCCACAGATCCTCATGCTCTCCAACCACAATTGCTGGGCTTGGCGGTCTGGTCAGACCTACCGGTTCAGTGATGACGGCGAACCCAGCGGCACCGCCGGCAAGCCGATACTTCAAGCCATCGATCGGCTCGAACTCGACCATGTTGCCATAGTGGTGACGCGCTGGTTTGGCGGCGTGCTGCTGGGTAGTGGCGGTCTGGCGCGGGCCTATGGCGGGACCGCAGCGGCCTGTCTGCGCGCCGCCCCTCGCGTTGAGATCGTTCCGGTTCAGGAAGCAACCATCTTCGTACCGTTTTCCGACTTGGCGCTGGTGAGGGCACGGCTTTCCACTGCTCCAGGGGTTCAGATCCGTCATGAGGGCTTCACCGAAGCGGGCGTGACCATCATCGCGGACCTTCCCGAAGCGAATGCAGAGCACATCACCCACATGATCACCGATGCCACCAGCGGGCGCGCATCGATCACGCGAAAGCAATGACGCCCTGGACGTAAGAGCTGGGATGAGGTGCCGGCCAGATGTCTTTGAACCACGTCCTTGCAGGCACCAGACGCTGCCGAGCCATGGACGCAGATGGTGGGAAGTGATCAGGGTTAAGGGCGTGCTGGCAGGAGTGGAGGGACTCGAACCCCCAGCCCCCGGTTTTGGAGACCGGTGCTCTAGCCGATTGAGCTACACTCCTAAGCAGTCCTTGCCGGGACTGACTTAAGGCCGGAGCTTATGCGGCGGATGCGCAATAGCGTCAAGCTTCGGATTGGCTCTCGCGTAGGCGTACTCAGGTGCGATGTAGGTGAGCTTCCGCGGTCCAATATCGACTCCTAACGTCTGCTTTCGTTTTGTTGTTGCCCCCGAAAGATCGGACAGGATCATCCCGGTTGACGTGAGGCGATGAACTCACGCGGTGAACGATACCCGAGCGCCTTGTGCGGGTGAAGGCTGTTGTAGTGCTCGAACCATACC
>Ga0182741_1004184_pt1 | contig 14487 bp, 13 predicted proteins | sample eDN5th37CBELigOP_FD_128874 | JGI IMG/M metagenome (GOLD analysis project Ga0182741, IMG submission 128874) | Enriched Organic Plus compost microbial communities from Emeryville, California, USA - eDNA 5th pass 37_C BE-Lig OP (version 2) (version 2) ...
AGGCCCATGCGCATCCGCACGTCTTCGCAGAAGCGAGACTGGAGATCATCGCCAATGGTGAGGGTCAGGTGGAAGCCCTGCGGCATGTCTGGCGGTTCGATGACATGTTCTCCAGCACCGTTCTGGTGGACTTCGACAAGAACATGAACCTCAAGCTCGACTCCGAAGAACTCAAGGAGGTGGGCTCTGTTGTCCACGAATCGCTGGCGGACTTCAACTACTTCCAGATCGTCATGGCCAACGGCGAGGAAGTCGAGATGGCGGCTCCGCCAGAGATGATGGCCGATTTTTCGGACAACCAGCTTACCCTGCTGTTCGAAAGCAAACCCAAAGGCGATCTGCGCCTCAAAGGCTCCGCCAGCTTCGGTGTCTACGACCCCACCTTCTACACCGCGATCGAATTCCCCGACGACGGACATATGCAGGTGGAAAATCTGCCGGGGAACTGCAAACTGAAAGTGGTGCGGCCCGACCCGGATGAAGCGATCGCGCAGAACCAGGACATGCTCACACCGGACTTCTTTGAAGACGCGTCCAACAATGACCTGAGCAAAATCTTCGCCACACGACTGGAGGTCACGTGCGACGAATGACGATGAGCAGAGCCACTATCCTTGCAACGCTTGGCCTGGTTTTCGCTGGTTTCATGGCGGAGGGTTCACTGGCACAGAGTCCGCTCGGCATCGGCACGTCGGAACCTGCAGTGACCGTTTCAGGCCCGTTTGCAGGGCTGTTCCAGTGGATCAACACCCATCAGCAGGCATTTTACCGGTCGCTGACAGATGCGCTTCGTGCCATGCGCGAGGACGGTTCGAAGCTTTGGCTTCTGGTCGGTCTTTCTTTCGCCTATGGCGTGTTCCATGCGGCAGGCCCCGGCCACGGGAAGGCAGTGATTTCGTCCTACATGCTGGCAAATGAAGTTGCGCTGAGGCGCGGCGTCGCCCTCTCCTTTGCTTCTGCGCTGCTGCAAGGCATCACAGCGGTCGTGGTAGTTGCAGCCGTCTTCCTGTTTCTGCGCGGTACGGCCATCTCGATGACGGACGCGACGCACTTCCTCGAAGTTGCAAGTTTCGCGCTGGTAACTGCGTTCGGCGGCTGGCTGCTCTGGAAAAAGCTCCGGCAGATGATGGTGACGGCGGATGCCGGCCACCATGAACATTCACACAGTCATCACCATCACAACCATTGTGAGCACGGGCATGTCCATGATGCATCCTGTGGATGCGGGCATGCGCATGCGCCAGATCCAAGGCTGCTTGGCGATAAAAAGCTCGACTGGAAGGCCGGGTGGTCTGCTGTGGCCGCAGTGGGCATGCGCCCCTGCTCGGGCGCGCTGATCGTGCTGACGTTCTCGTTTCTCAACAGCCTCTGGCTCGGCGGCATCGTCTCCGTCTTCGCCATGGCACTCGGGACGGCCATCACCGTATCATCGCTGGCGATCCTGGCTGTCTACGCGAAGAACCGCGCCGTTGCCCTCGCCAATGGCAGGTCATGGGGCAACTTGGTGCACCACGGCATCGAACTTTGCGGAGCGTTCTTCGTGCTGATGCTTGGCCTGCTGCTGCTCGGTGCAAGCCTCAGCGGGTAGCTCACTTGCCTTTCTGGATCCGCGCGCGGATCCAGAAGATGCCGAAGAAGGCCAGCACGAAAAGGACGGCAAAGATGCCGGCGGCAACGGTTGAGATGTCGCCAATAGCAATCATGATCGTGGGCAGGAAATAGGCCAACAGCCCGAAGCCGATGAGGATGACGGCAGCTGCAATGGCGGAACGCTCTTTCTCAGTCATTTTGGGACAGTTCACTCCTGATTGCCTGCAAGCTCTTCAGCTGTTGCCCCTCCCTATCGAAATTCTCTGGAGAAAGCCAAGCTTCATTCGCCGCACGGATCATTGGCCACTCGGTGTCGATGATGGAAAACCATGCGGTGTCGCGGCTTTCGCCCTTCACCACCATATGCTGGCGGAACAATCCCTCGTAAGTGAAGCCGAAGCGGAGAGCGGCGCGCTTTGATGGCTCGTTGCGGTTGTTGCACTTCCATTCAAGACGGCGGTAGCCCAACCGATCGAAGACGAGGCTTGCGGTCAGATGAAATGCCTCGGTCGCAAGGCAGGTGCGGCCAAACCCTGGCCCCCAGTAGACGCTGCCGATCTCGGCAACGCCATTGGCCGGGTCGATGCGCATCAGTGCCTGCCGTCCGCCAGCGCGGCCGGTGGCAATTTCCACCAGAGCGAAGAACAGCGGGTCCACTGATTGGGACACCTTTTCAAGCCAGGCCTGAAACTCCTCGCGCGATGCCGGAGGGTAGTCGCCGAGATACCGAAACCGCTCGTCCGCGTCCTCAACGGTGGAGGCTGCATAGAGGCCATCGCCATGTTTCACCGGATCGAGCGGTTCAAGCCGTACATATTGGCCGGCAAGAACCTCTCGGGGCGGAAATGGCCTTGGCGTCCAGCATTCCAGTTTCACGGACACGGTAAATCTCCACGCATGCTTCAGTGAACTTCGCCATATGCCATTCCGCTGAGGATGCCTAGCAGGTTGATGAGGACAAATTTCCGGCAGGAGATGGGCAAGACATGAGAAACCTCCTCAACCTCAACGGCTTGCGTGTCTCCAGCACCATTCCCTGCGCAGATTGCTCCTCCTCCCGGGCAAGCACGCGAGAATGCGCGCTGAGCAGGGAGCCAGTGCATGTTCTCGGAAGCAACGAAAGAGCTGATCACCACGGCATCCATCCTCTGGAAGATTGATGCGCAGAGCCTCTTGGCCGTCATCGAGGCGGAGTCAGGTGGCAAGACACTGGTGAAGGTTCAGGACCAAAGAGAGCCAGCCATCACGTTCCATCAGCATCACTTCTATCGGCGTATCTCCGGCGCGAAGCTTGAAACGGCGGTGCGGGAAGGGCTGGCTGTGTCGGAGGAACCCACCGGCAATCCGCCGACACAATCCGCCCGTTGGCGAATGCTTGGAAGAGCCGTCGAGATCGACCGCAAGGCTGCCTATGAATCAACCCGCTGGGGCATGGGGCAGATACTCGGCGCGCATTGGGCGTGGCTGGGCTTTGCCAGCGTCGATGCACTCGCGCGGGAAGCGCGCAGCGCTCCACACGGGCAGCTCAACCTCATGCTGCGCTACATCGAGAAGGCCGATCTCGTGAGCGCGTTGCGGACACAGGATTGGGAGCGGTTCGCGTCTGGCTACCGGGGGCCCAGCGATGATCACCGTGAATACCGGTACCAGCTGGCACAGGCCTATCGTCGCCATTCAGAACCTCGCGGCCGACACACCCCGCGCCGCCGTGTTGAGCATGATGGGAACCCCGTGCCGGGATTGCCCTTGTCCACCCTGATGCAGAGGGCGCGCCGCTGGCTTGATGATTTCCGGCATCCCCAGCCCTGAGTTGCAGGCTCAATCAATTTGCGCTGAAGGATTTCCAGATTGGGCCGAATTGCCGTAAGAGAATGGCACGGTCTTCCATGGAGCCTTTCAATGAAGAACAAAACCGATAAACTGCTTGCGCTTCTCGACGGCCAACCCGTCATTCCTGTCCTGAAGATTGGAGACGTTGCCCACGCAGTGCCACTGGCGCGCGCGCTGGTTGCAGGTGGCCTGCCCGCCATCGAGATCACCCTGCGCACTCCGGCTGCACTGGAAGCGATCCGCATCGTGGCAAAGGAAGTTCCCGAGGCAGTTGTTGGTGCTGGCACCATCCTCTCCGGCGTCGATTTCCTCAAAGCCGCGGATGCAGGCGCACGATTCATCGTCTCCCCGGGCTCCACACCTGAACTGCTCGACACTGCAGAGAAGTCGGAGGTGCCGCTCCTTCCGGGTGCCACCACCCCCAGCGAGATCATGGCGCTGCACGCGAGAGGCTATGAGATCCTGAAGTTCTTTCCCGCCGAACAGTCGGGCGGCCTGCCCTTCCTGAAGGCACTCGCCTCTCCGCTCGCAGCCATCCGCTTCTGCCCGACCGGGGGCATCTCGCTCAAGAATGCTGCCGAATATCTGGTCCAGCCCAACATCGTCTGCGTCGGCGGCTCCTGGGTCGCGCCGGACGCCGACATCGAGGCCGGCAGGTGGCAGCGCATCGAAGAGCTGGCCCGCGAGGCTTCACTGCTCAAGAAGAACTGAGCAATCCAGTTCCCCGGAACGCAACAACCCCGGATGGTCCCATCCGGGGTTGTCTGCTTTGTATCCTGACCAGTTTGACGACTGGAATTACTGGAACCTGGCGATCGGCATGAACTGAACAGCCTTGCCAGAGAAGCGGCGGGCATCGCCAGCATCGGCGGTGCGAGTGAAGCCGGTCGTGTAGACGGCCGTCGGTGCTTCAGCCAAACGGGACGAATATACCACCGTCGTGATCGGATGCTTGTCCTCTGCAGCCGGGTCCTTGTCCAGCAGTACTGGCGGAACCTTGGCTGTGACCGGCTTGACGCTCGGCTTCGGAGCCTTCGGCAGGTCCTGCGCACTCGGGCGGCTACCCTTCGGTGCAACCTTGGGCGCAGCTGCGACCGGACGGGCGGTAGCACCAGCTTCCATCAGGGCCAGCTGCTTCGATGCAGCAGTAGCAACCGGTTCAGCGGGGCTCTCGCTGGATGCGAACGCCAGAGCTACCGGTGCTTGCTGCTGAGCTTCTGCGGCGGCAGGCACTGCATCAGCCGGTTCCTTGGCAAGCAGGTTGGCGATCACGTCAACCGTCTTCGGCATGTCAGGCCGGCGTGAAGGCGTGACATAGGCCACAGCCGGAAGCGTGATGCCGCTCTCGGTCGTGGTCGTAGCTGCGGAAGCCATCGCAACCTGCGTCCCCGGAGCATAGTCAGGGCGCTGCGTCGGGAGCGGAATGTTGGCAGCAACCAGGAGAGCCGCCACTTCATCCTTGGCAGGAGCCGGAGCAGCAACCGGAACTGGAGCAGGTGCCACGGCAGCGGTGACGATCTGTTCAGGCTCGGCGGCGATTGGCGCACGGCGCGGCGCAGCCTGCGGCAAGGGCAGAGACGTCAGAGAAGCAAGGATTGCGGCCGGAGTTTCCGGTGCAGGAGGCTGGATCTGCTGAGGTGCAGGCGCAATGGCAAGAGGTGCAGGTGCCTGCTGCGGAGCTGGCTGAGGTGCAGGTGCCGCGGCACGCTGGCGGGCCGGAGCAGCCGACGCAACCTGAACCTGCGCGGCTTCAGCCAGATCCTCCTCCTCCTCGACGCCGCCCCCAAAGAGACGGGCAAGAAGACCGCCACCGCGACGGCGACGCGTGGTCGTATCATCGGCAACGAGGATCGGAGCGCCTTCCTTGCGGTTCTTGAGCATTGCCAGCGCCTGCTGGTAGCCGGGCAGGGGCTTGCCGTCAGACGGAATATGAACGGTCTTGCCATCCGGGAAGACCGAAGCGAGTTCCTGACGGCTCAGGCGCGGCCAGTGGCGCACGCTGGCGACGTCAAGGTGAACGAAAGGCGAGCCGGACTTCGGATAGTAACCAACACCACCAACCTGCATTTTGAGTCCAAGATTGCGCAGGTGCGACAGCTTTACGTCCGGAAGATAGAAATCGATTGCGCGGCCCTTCATGTGCTGGCTGTTTTCAGCCACGCCTTTGGAGCGCGACCGAAGCATGCCATTCGTTGAGGGCGAGCGATAGGCAGACAGGACGTGGATATAGTCGCGAGAGCCGGAGGCGCGGTAAACCTCCCAGAGGAGGTCCATCAGGCGCGGGTCCATGTTGGTGGACTCGTTGCGGCGCCAGTCACGCAGGAAGCGGTTCAGCTGCTGGAGCCCGCTCTTGATGAAGCGACCATCCTTCTTGTAGGTGATCTCCGCGCGTTCCTTCGTGTGAACGAAGTACAACTTCAGGGTGCGCGTTTCCGCGCTGGCCGCCGACACCATACTGAAGCAAATTGCCATCCCAAGAAAAAGACCGGCAGCCAAATGGCTTATACGCATGCGCCCTCTCTCCGATTGGCGATAAGTTACGTCATCGTGTTTCAAAATGCGGCCTTACGGCTTGAGTAGTCCCCGCGAGAGCACACGCTTCGCACTTAAAGTCTCAACCATAATGGTTAATCGAAACTTATTGAAGCAAAATTGAACCTAGACCGTGGCAAGAAAGTGACGCGCCCGGTCCGAATCGTTTTGTGGTGAACGATTTGTTAATGCTTGCTAAATGGGGTCTGAGCCGCATTCACTCGGCGTCATCAAAATGCTTGATTCCAAGCTCCTTGAGCTTGCGATAAAGTGTGGATCGTCCAATCCCGAGACGCCGGGCAACCTCGCTCATCTGCGAATCATAGCGATTGACTGCGAGAAGGATCATCTCCTTCTCCACGTCCAGAAGGGTGCGCACGTGCCCGTCGTCCCCGATCGCTGACACGTATCCGGCCTCCGCCGGATCGACATGATGAATTGCGCTGGCAAAGGATTTCTCGGGCATCGGCGATGCCGGTTGTGGTCCGCCTCCTGTGAGGATCGCCTCAACCTGGGCGCGGATCTGCGGGAACTCGCTGACCGTCAGCACACCGCGGTCGCACAGCACGATGGCGCGGAAGATCGCGTTTTCCAGCTCGCGCACGTTGCCGGGCCAGTCGTAGGCAACCAGCAGATCCAGCGCCTCCGGCGTGATTTCCGTAATGGGCGAACCTGGCATGGTCTCTGCGAAGCGGGAGATGAACTCCTGCACGATGATCGGAATGTCCTGTTTGCGGTCGCGCAGCGGTGGCACGTAGACCGGAAAGACATTCAGACGGTAGTAGAGGTCCTCGCGGAAGCTGCCCTGCCGGACCTTTTCCAGCAGGTTCTGGTTGGTGGCCGAGATCAGGCGGATATCAACCTTCACAGGGCTTCTCGAGCCAATCGGCTCCACCTCGCCTTCCTGCACTGCGCGCAGCAGCTTCACCTGGATATTGGCCGGAAGATCTGCAATCTCGTCCAGGAAAAGCGTGCCGCCATCGGCTTCGACGAACTTGCCGATATGCCGTTCGGTAGCCCCTGTAAACGCACCCTTCTCGTGCCCGAACAGAATGCTTTCAACCAGATAGTCCGGGATGGCGCCGCAATTGACCGTGATGAAGGGCCTGCGGCCTCGTCGGCTCGCCTGGCAGATCGCGCGGGCGATCAGCTCCTTGCCGACGCCTGATTCGCCTTCGATGAGCACCGGTATGTCCGAAGCGGCGGCCTTGCGCGCAAGGGAGAGTGTCTTCTCCATGGGCGTGCTTCTGGTCACAAGGTCGTCGATCTTGATAACCTTGCTCGGCTTCAGGCTGTTCTTGTGCTGCAGCGCCTCAACCTTCAGCGCACCGTTCAGCGCTTCCGAAAGCCGATCCGGTGAGACCGGCTTGACGACAAAGTCGAAGGCGCCGGCGCGCATGGCCGCAACCGCCGTCTCGATGCCGCCGCTCGCCGTCTGGACAATGATGGGCACACGCAGGCCGCGGCGATGCAGCCGCCGCATCACTTCCATCCCATCCATGCCCGGCATGACCAGATCGAGAACGATTGCCCGCAGCTTCGCAAGATTGCCTTCGGTCACCTTCAGCGCGTTGTCGCCGCAATCGGCCGTGAGCGGGGAAAATCCAAGCTTGCTGACTGTAGCTTCCAGAAGCCGCCGCTGGGTCGGGTCGTCGTCTACGATGAGAACCTGATCGGGCATTAAGTCGTCTCAATTCATTTTGCCGGGCGGTAACCTGCATTGGCAACTTGGCACATTATCGCCACATCTTTAAACACAGATCGCAAAACAGGCGAATAAAATCCTGGCCGCAGTACAGGCAGGATAAGGGAGACATGTATGGGTCCGAGCTACGCAAACCGCGAAACCGCCAGTTCAGCGGCCGCACCAGACGGCCAGAGCCTCGGCAATCTGCCGGAATGGAACCTCGCGGACCTCTACCCCGGGATGGACAGCCCCGAGCTCAAGGCCGATCTTGAGCGCCTGAGGCGCGATGCCGTCACCTTTGAGGAAACGTGGAAGGGCCGCCTCGCTGACGAGGCCAAGAAGGGCGCCGAAGGCAAGCTCGGTGTCGCATTGCAGCAGTTCGAAGCCCTGTCAGAACTGTTTGGCCGTGTCGGGTCCTATGGCGGACTTCTCTATTTCGGCAACACGACCGATCCCGCGATCGCCAAGTTCTACGGCGACCTGCAGCAGAAGCTCACGGACGCCAGCACCCATACGATCTTCTTCACGCTGGAACTGAACAACATCGATGAAGAGTTGCTTGAACAAGCCCTCACCCGGGACGCTGCATTCGGGCACTACCGGTCCTGGGTTATCGACCTGCGCAAGGACAAGCCCTACCAGCTTGAAGACAAGCTTGAGCAGCTGTTCCATGAGACATCGCTGACGGGCGCCACCGCGTGGAACCGCCTCTTTGATGAGACGCTGGCGAGCCTGCGCTTCAAGGTCGATGGCGAGGAGTTGCCGCTGGAGCCCACGCTGAATCTGATGCAGAGCCCGGACGGTGATGTCCGCCGCAAGGGCGCAGAGGCCCTTGCGGAGACGCTGGGTGCCAACATCCGCCTGTTCACGCTCGTCACCAATACGCTCGCCAAGGACAAGGAAATCTCCGACCGCTGGCGGAAGTTCGAGGACGTCGCGGATTCGCGCCACCTCGCCAACCGCGTCGAGCGCGAGGTTGTGAATGCGCTTACCTCCGCGGTCCAGGAGGCGTTCCCGCGCATTTCGCATCGCTACTACGCCATGAAGGCCAGGTGGCTCGGCATGGACAAGCTCAACCACTGGGACCGCAATGCTCCTCTGCCGGAGACGCCGCAAGCAATCATCCCGTGGGAAGAGGCGAAGGATACCGTCCTGTCAGCCTATGGCTCCTTCTCGCCAAAGATGGCCGACATCGCCCGGCAGTTCTTTGACAAGAACTGGATCGATGCTCCGGTCCGACCGGGCAAGTCTTCCGGTGCATTCGCTCATCCGACCGTTCCGTCAGTGCACCCCTACGTGATGCTGAACTATATGGGCAAACCGCGTGATGTGATGACGCTTGCCCACGAACTCGGCCATGGTGTGCATCAGGTGCTCGCGGGTGCCCAGGGTCCGCTGATGTCGCACACGCCACTGACGCTGGCGGAAACCGCATCGGTCTTCGGCGAGATGCTGACCTTCCGCTCCATGCTGGAACGCACCACCAGCAAGCGCGAACGCAAGGCCATGCTGGCGCAGAAGGTCGAGGACATGATCAACACGGTCGTCCGCCAGATCGCCTTCTATGAATTCGAGCGCAAGGTGCACACGGAGCGCAGGCAGGGCGAGCTGACCTCTGACCAGCTTGGTAATCTCTGGCTGTCAGTCCAGCAGGAGAGCCTCGGGCCGGCGGTACAGCTCCACCCGGGTTACGAAACCTTCTGGGCCTACATTCCGCACTTCATCCACTCGCCGTTCTATGTCTACGCCTATGCGTTCGGGGACTGCCTGGTGAACTCGCTCTATGCCGTCTACCAGAACTCGGAAAAAGGCTTCCAGGACAAGTATTTCGAGCTCCTGAAGGCTGGCGGAACGAAGCACCATTCAGAACTGCTGGCACCATTTGGTCTGGATGCAAGCGATCCAAGCTTCTGGAACAGGGGCCTGTCGGTCATCGAAGAGCTCATCAATGAGCTTGCAGCGCTCGACGACGAACTGGCTGCTTGACGGCTGCTGCATTCACACGGCGCAACATTGCGCTGTTTCGCGATGACCAGGAGGGGGAGACGTTCCTCTTCCAGAACCCGCGCGAGCTTATCATTGCGGAAGAACCCGAGGCGCTCATGCAGGCCCTTGATCGGGCCGATAAGGCAGTGCGCGAGGGGCGCTGGGTGGCAGGCTATGTCTCGTACGAGGCGGGCTACCTGCTCGATCCGGCGCTCACGGAACTGCTCCCCGTCCAGCGGAACAGTCCGCTTCTGGTCTTAGGCGTCTTTGACGCTCCAGCCACATCATCAGAGGAACCGGGAACCGGCGTTGAACCTCCCAGCCTCGGGGAGATCGGGTTCGCATGGGATCTCTCAGCCTACCGTGAACGGTTTGACCAGCTTTATCAGCACCTGCTGCGGGGCGACTGCTTTCAGGGCAATCTGACCTTCCCGATCCATGCCAAATGGGAAGGTGACCCGCTTGCCCTCTTCCAGCTGCTGGCCCGATCGCAGCCGGTACGTCATTCAGCCTTCATCGATCTCCACGGTCCTACGGTCGTATCGCGCTCTCCGGAACTGTTCTTCTCGGTGTCCAGAAGCGGACAGATCGAGACACTTCCGATGAAAGGGACAATGCCGCGTGGCTCAACGCGCAAGAAAGATGCCGCCTTTCGCGATCAACTGCGAATTGATCCGAAGATCCAGGCCGAAAACCGGATGATCGTTGACCTCCTGCGCAACGACATCTCGCGGATCAGCGAGCCGGGAACCGTTCATGTGCCTGATCTCTTCGCGATCGAAACCTATCCGACCCTGCACCAGATGGTAAGCCGCATCCGGGCCAAGCTCCGGCCCGGCATCGGCCTTCCTGAAATCCTGCGGGCGCTGTTTCCGTGCGGTTCAATCACGGGAGCGCCCAAGATCAGCGCCATGCGCATTCTGCACCGGCTGGAGGATGAGCCACGCGACATCTATTGCGGCACCATCGGCTGGGCCGCACCTGATGGCACCATGAAGTTCAACGTGGCAATCCGAACCATGTCGCTCTTCCCTGATGGTCGGGCGGTCTACAATGTTGGCGGAGGAGTGATCCTTGGTTCCACGGCTGAAGCCGAGTACAATGAATGTATGCTGAAGGCAGAATTTCTCAGGTCGGCTTTTCGATAGCCGATTCACGAATGGTTGTACTGTTATCCACGGGAAGTGTTGTGGCAGAACAGCTGGTAGCTTGACGGATGATCGCTCAGGCGATTTGGGGAGCTGAGCAACCCATGGCAATTCTGCAACATTGTCGTACGCTAAACATTATAAGCATCGCCGGTGCTTGATTTTTAGTCGGATAAGGTCGCGAATGGACCACATTGAGAGCTTCAGGAGGCCCTGATGAAGTTGAATTTTAGACACGCCGCTCTTCTGGCGATGGCATCCACGCTGGTGATTTCCGGATGCGTTTCTGCTCCTCAGGGCGGCTACCGACCTGCCGGCAATGTGAGAGCGTCGAGCGCCGTTGACGGCCAGTGGATGGACATGCAGGGCGTTGCCATTTCGACCTTCTCCGGCGGAGCATTCCAGTCCGTTGCCACCGACACCGGCAACAAGCTCTCCGAAGGGACCTACCGCCAGGTTGACGCCAACAACATCGAGATCTCGATGACCTCGCTCATCCGCCAGACCCAGATGCGCGTGAACTGCACGCTGGCGACGCCAACCCAGCTCAACTGCACCAACGCAGGTGGCCAGAACTTCTCCCTGATTCGCCGCGGCTAACAATCCGGGCCAATTTGCCTGACAGGAAGCCGGCGGATCGCGCCGGCTTTTCCGCTACCGCCTGGCCTGCGGCTTCTGGCATCATTGAATTTCGCGACGCACCGCTTACCTACCGACCGAGCAAGGAGCAGCGGTATGACGCAGGGTACAGTTTCGGTAATTTCAGCATCAACAGTGGCAGGAGCCGAGACTCCCGTGACGGAAAGCCCCAAACGCAAGACGGCCGTCCTTCTCGTCAATCTGGGCACGCCGGATGGCACAGATTACTGGCCAATGCGCCGGTACCTGAGCGAATTCCTCTCGGACCGCCGCGTCATCGAGTGGCCGGTCGCCATCTGGCAGCCGATCCTTCAGGGCATCGTGCTTTCCACACGTCCAAAGAAATCGGGCGCAGCTTACGAGTCGATCTGGAACAAGGAACGCAATGAGTCGCCGCTACGCACCTTCACGCGCGAACAGGGCGAGAAGCTGGCAGACGCTCTGAGAGATGTGCCAAACGTCGTCGTCGACTGGGCCATGCGCTACGGCAAGCCTTCGATCGAGGAAGTTACTTCCCGCCTGCTGGCTCAGGGTTGCGAGCAGATCGTCATGTTCCCGCTCTATCCTCAGTATTCCGCGACGACAACGGCCACGGTGAACGACAAGTTCTTCGAGGCCCTGATGAAGCTGCGCTACCAGCCAGCCATCCGCACAGTTCCGGATTATCATAACGAGCCTGTCTACATCGATGCGCTCGCCACTTCCATCGAGCGGCATCTTGCAACAACCGGCAGCAATCCGGAGGTCGTCATTGCCTCCTACCACGGCATTCCGCAAAGCTATGCGAAGAAGGGCGACCCCTATCCAAAGCAGTGCCTTGAGACCACGCGCCTGCTGCGCGAGCGCCTCGGATGGGATGAGAAGAAGCTCATCTCCTGCTTCCAGTCGCGCTTTGGCCCGGAAGAATGGCTGCAGCCCTACACCGACAAGACTGTTGAAAAGCTTGCCAGGGAAGGCGTGAAGTCGATTGCCGTCTTCAATCCAGGCTTCGTCTCGGACTGCCTTGAGACGCTCGAGGAAATCGCCGTCGAGGCTGCCCATATCTTCAAGGAAGCCGGCGGCGAGCATTTTACCCATATCCCGTGCCTCAACGCATCGGATCTGGGCATGAATGTCATCGAGACCATGGTGCGCCGCGAACTGCAGGGCTGGATATAAGCACGGCCAGCAGCCGGTTAGCGTTATTTACGCATCTCCCGGAAGATGTAATAACGAGCAACCAGAGGGGTAGAATTGCCCTCAACTGGTTGCTGGCGCGTTTACATCGTCTGGAGACAAAATGGGCTTTTCCGGTTTTGACATTCTCATCCCCGTACTGGTCATCCTCGTATTTCTGGTCCTGTTTGCGGGTGCAAAGACGGTGCCTCAGGGCCATGCCTATACCGTCGAGCGCTTCGGGCGATACACGCGCACGCTGAACCCCGGCTTGAACATCATCATCCCGTTCATCGACCGCATCGGCGCGCGTATGAACATGATGGAACAGGTGCTGGACGTGCCGACGCAGGAGGTCATCACCCGTGATAACGCCATTGTCGCAGTCGACGGCGTCGCCTTCTATCAGGTGCTGAATGCCGCCCAGGCTGCCTATCAGGTCGCCAATCTCGAAAACGCGATCCTCAACCTCACCATGACGAACATCCGCTCTGTCATGGGTTCAATGGACCTGGACGAGCTGCTCTCCAACCGCGATGCGATCAATGAACGACTGCTCCGCATCGTTGACGAGGCAGCGCATCCGTGGGGCATCAAGGTGACGCGCGTCGAGATCAAGGATATCAACCCGCCGGCCAATCTGGTGGAATCCATGGCCCGCCAGATGATGGCAGAGCGCAACAAGCGCGCGCAGATCCTCGAAGCGGAAGGTCTCAAGCAGGCACAGATTCTCGAAGCTGAAGGCCGCCGCGAAGCCGCCTTCCGTGACGCCGAGGCACGTGAGCGCCAGGCCGAAGCCGAAGCACGCGCCACGCAGGTTGTCTCACAGGCGATCGCCGACGGTGACGTACAGGCGATCAACTATTTCGTGGCGCAGAAGTACACGGAAGCCCTCGCGACGATTGGCTCGTCCAGCAACAACAAGATCGTCCTGATGCCCTTTGAGGCGGCCTCGCTCATTGGCTCGCTGGGTGGCGTTGGCGCCATCGCCAAGGAAGTCTTCGGCAACGGCAGCAGCGAGTCACAGATGGCTGCACCGCGCCGTTCATCGGCCCGGCCGCCAGTCACCCGTCCGACGCAGGAGTAAGGGGCCGGATGATCATCAGTACCTTGAGTGAGCTCGGTCCGTGGAACTGGATGCTGCTCGGCGCGATTCTGCTTGCGCTTGAGATTATCATCCCCGGCGTTTTCCTGCTCTGGATCGGCATTGCCGCCATCATCACCGGAGCGCTATCCCTGCAATTCTGGCCGCTGGACCTGTGGATGTGGCAGGTTCAGGTGGTGGTCTTCCTGATCCTGTCCCTCCTGTCGGTGGTCGTTGGCAAGCGGTGGAGCGACCGGGCAGCTGCGAAAACGACGGATGAGCCGCTCCTCAACATGCGCGCCGCACAGCTGATCGGCAGGACGGCCGTGCTCGCCGCTCCCATCCAGGAAGGGCGCGGACGCATCCGCCTGGACGACACGGTGTGGCGGGTAAGCGGGCCTGATCTGCCCGCGGGCTCAAGGGTGAAGGTCGTATCCGTGCACGGAACCGAGCTGCACGTCGAGGCAGTATAGAACCTATGGCGCAGCTCAGGCTGCGCCAATCCTGAGCAGATCGTGCAGATGAACGATGCCAACAGGCTTGCCGCCCTCCACCACCATCAGTGCGGTGATGGATGACGAGTTGACGATCTGCAGCGCGGCGGCTGCCAGCAGCGAAGGCTCGATCGTCTTCGGATTGCGCGTCATCACCTCATCGACGGTCATCGACAGGAGATCGCTGCTCATGTGGCGGCGCAGGTCACCATCGGTGATGATGCCGATCAACTCCTGATTGACTCCGGTGATGCCGACGCAGCCAAAACCCTTGCGCGAGATCTCGAGGATTGCCTCGCTCATGGGCGTACCGGTTGCAACGAGCGGAACCTCCTCGTCCCG
>Ga0182741_1004186_pt1 | contig 14486 bp, 11 predicted proteins | sample eDN5th37CBELigOP_FD_128874 | JGI IMG/M metagenome (GOLD analysis project Ga0182741, IMG submission 128874) | Enriched Organic Plus compost microbial communities from Emeryville, California, USA - eDNA 5th pass 37_C BE-Lig OP (version 2) (version 2) ...
CCGCGATGACCTTGGTGGCGACCGAACCCAGCAACAGGTTCTTCAGGGTGCCGCGGCCGTGGCTGCCCATCAGGATCAGATCGGCGCGATCGGCCTTGGCCAGGCGGATCAGGGTCTCCGCCACCGCGCCCACCGCGCGGTGCTCGGTGAACGGCAGGCGCGCGCGCTTCATCGCCGCGCGCACCTTGCGCAGGACCGCCGCGGCGGTATCGGCGTAGTAGGCCTCGGCGGCTTCCACGCCCAGTTCCTTGGCGACCGCCCTGGGCAGCGGCAGGTTGACGTAGACCAGCGTGACGGATGGCGGGGTCTTCAACTGCGTGGCCAACTGCGCGGCGTGCTTGACCACCTGCAATGCGGTTTCGCTTTCATCGACGGCCAGGAGGATCTTCATGGTGGACTCCTTCGTGGTCGGCCGGACGAGCCCGGCCCTGATCGCAGGTTACGGAAATCCCGCGCGGGCGCGTTGATCGGGATCAAGCCGCCGCCGCTTCACCATTCCGGCTGGTCCGGCAGCAGCCCGCGCAGTTCGGGATCGGTCAGGTTGCGCCATTGCCCGGGCTTGAGCGCGCCCAGCCTGACGTTGTCGATCCGCACCCGGCGCAGCTGCGTGACCCGGTAGCCGAATTCGGCGGACATCAACCGGATCTGCCGGTTCAGGCCCTGGGTAAGGATGATGCGGAAACCGAACTTGGCGATCCGGCTGGTCCTGCACGGCAGGGTCATCTGGCCGTGGATGCGCACGCCGCGCGCCATGCCGCGCAGGAACTCGTCGGTGACGGGCTTGTTCACCGCCACCAGGTATTCCTTCTCGTGGCGGTTCTCCGCACGCAGGATCTGGTTGACGATGTCGCCATTGCTGGTCAGCAGGATCAGTCCTTCCGAATCCTTGTCCAGCCGGCCGATCGGGAAGATGCGCTGTTCATGACCGACGAAGTCGACGATGTTGCCCTTGACCGAGCTTTCGGTGGTGCAGGTGATGCCGACCGGTTTGTTCAACGCGATGTAGACGTGCCTGCGCTTGCCGGCCTTCACCGTGCGCGCCTTCAGCGGCTGGCCGTCCACGCGCACCTCGTCGCCCTCGCCGACCACCGCGCCCACGCCCGCGGGCTGGCCATTGACGGTGACCCGGCGCTCGGCGATCAGGCGATCGGCCTCGCGGCGGGAACAGAAGCCGGATTCGGCGATGTGCTTGTTGAGGCGGGTGGTCATGCGGGAATTATCGACGATTCCCCGCCCAGCCACAGCGTTTCAGACCGGCAAGGCCCCGATCGGGTCGGGCCGGGTCGCCTTCCATTCGCGGATCAGGCCCGCCAGCGGCACCGGCGCGTGGATGGCGTAGCCCTGCGCGTAATCGATGCCCACCTCGGTCAACCGCGCCATCGCCGCCTCGTTCTCCACCCATTCGGCGATGGTGCGCTTGCCCAGCGCCCGCCCCACCTGTCCCATCGAGCGGACCAGGGCGAGATCGACGTTGTCGCGCCCGAGATCGCGGATGAAGGCGCCGTCGATCTTCAGGATGTCCACGTCCAGGCTCTTGAGATAGGCGAACGACGACAGGCCGCTGCCGAAGTCGTCCAGCGCGATGCGGCAGCCGCGCGCGCGCATCGCCTCGATGAACAGGCAGGCATCGGCGAGGTTGCCGATCACCGCGGTCTCGGTGATCTCGAAGCACAGCTTGTTGGCGACCCCGGGATGGCGGTCGAGTTGGTCGGCGGCGAACTGGCGGAACAGCGGGTCGGCGATCGACTGCGCCGACACGTTGACGTGGCACAGATCCAGGCTGATCAGGTGGCGGGTGTCGCGGCTGATCAGATCCAGCGTGGCCGCCAGCACGTGCCGGTCCAGCATCATCGCCTGGCCGTAGCGTTCCAGCGGCGGCAGGAAATAGCCGGGACCGTGGATGCGACCTTCGTGATCGATCATCCGCACCAGCACTTCGTATTGCAGGCGCTCCTCGCCACGCAGCGGCTTGATGCGCTGGGCGTACAGCAGCAGGCGATCCTCGGCAATCGCGAGCTGGATGTGCGCCACCCAGTCCAGTTCGGTCTGCCGGCGGGCGAAAGCTTCGTCGGATTCGCGGTAGCAGCGGATGCGGTTGCGGCCTTCCTCCTTGGCGAGATAGCACGCGGTATCGGCCGCGCGCAGCAGCCAGTCGGCGTCGCTGGTCTCCGGATTGATCTCGACCACGCCGATGCTGCAACCCAGGCCGAACTTGCGGTCGTTCCAGTGGAAGGCCGACTGCGCCAGGCGGGCGTGGATCCGCTGCGCCACCCGTTCGGCGTCTTCCAGCGGCGCATGGGCGAGGAAGATCGCGAATTCGTCGCCGCCCAGCCGTCCCACCCAGTCCTCGCCGCGCAGCTGCGACGACAGCGTATGGGCGAACTGGCGCAGGAAGCGATCGCCGGCGGCGTGGCCGCAGGTGTCGTTGACCAGCTTGAGCTGATCCAGATCGACGAAGCACAACGCATGTCGCGCCGGCTGCCGCTGCACCGCGAGGGTGATCTGGCCCAGGCGCCGCTCGATCTCGCGACGGTTGATCAGGCCGGTGAGATCGTCATGGCTGGCCTGGTGGGCGATCTCGCTGGCGAGTTCGCGTGCCTCGGATACGTCTTCCACGACCGCGAAGATGCGCTCGCCCTCGTTTTCGCTCGCGGTGATGATCGACGCGCTCCAGCGGACCCAGCGGCTGCTGCCGTCGCGACGGCGCAGGCGGCGCTCGCCGGATTCGAGCATGCGCGTCCAGTCGGGCCGCCCCTCCGCATCGCGGGGGAGATCCTCCGGATGCAGCAGATCCTCCAGGTGCCCGCGCCGCAGTTCGTCCAGCGGATGCGACAGGATCTGGGCCAGCGCTTCATTGGCCTGGGTGATGCGGCCTTCGCGATCCAGCTTGAGCATGCCGACCGCGGCCTGGTGGAACGCCGCGCGGAATTCGGTTTCGGTGCGGCGGATGTGCCGCAGGGTCCGGCGCATCACCGCCAGGGCATAGGCCGCCAGTGCGAAGAACGCGAACACGGCCAGTGCGGTCAGCGCGCCCCGCAGGAAGCGCGCGCCGTCCACCAGCGACTGCGAGAATGCCAGTTCCGCCACCCGCAGCCGCGCGTCCATGTCCAGCAGGGTGCGCTGGTGCCGCCGGATTTCATCCTCGTCCATGCCGCCCTCGCGGCGGCGGCGTTCAATTTCGTCGGCCAGGGCCTGCAGATGCAGGATGTCCACTTCCGCCTGTTTCCACAGATGCACGGATTTGCGGAAATACGGCGCATGCGCGAACAGGCGGTACATCCGGATCAAGCGATCGATGTCGGCGGGTGCATTGCCGCCTTCGAGGAAACCCCGGCGCGCGGCGGCGATGTCGATCGGCCGCCGGTCCAGCGCCTGGCGGCCGGCGCGATCCCCCAACGGTACCCGCAGTGCCCGCCGCGCCCGCGCCAGATCCGCCGGATCGCCGTGGGACGCATAGCGGTACAACGAGGACACCGCGGTCTGCTGGGCCTTGGACCAATGGCTTTCGCCGACGATGTAGGCGGTGGCGCCGGCCTGGATTTCCAGCACCGTCGCAGTCAGCAGCGCGCCCAGCGCCGCGAACAGGATGATTGCCGCCACCCGCGCGGGCAGGCCCTTGCCGCTACCGTCCCTGGCCATCTCGTGATTCGCGCGCGAACGCTCCATCCCCACATCGCTTCCCCTACGATGCCCGCTTCGACCTTACGTTCCTGCATCACGGCGCGCAAGCGCGTCCCCGGCCATCCGCATCCCCTGCCGGCCGCGACGCCCCGGCGCCGTCCCCTGGCGATGGCGGCGCGGTCGCCATGACATCGGCGCCCGCGGGCCGGACTTTAACCGCCCGCACCGCATCCGCGCATCGACCGGCGGAAGCGGCAACCTCGACGGAACGCGGGCGGTGGCCGGTTGCGGCGGCGGTCGGCTCCGCCCTGCGCGCCCGGCAGGACTCACCCTCGCTCACCGGCAGGAAAAATCCATCCACCCATTTGAGCAGTCCGGGGAAATCCATCACGCCTCGGCGGCCGGCGATCCGGAACTGGCCCACGCAATGGCGTGGCCCAATGCCGTCGACGCGATACCGACCGCGGGCGAGCCGTTCGCCGCACGGATGCCCGGCAGTCCCGGCACCGCCGCAGCCGGCCCGCGCCATTCCGTTTCGTCGCGCATCGCCGCCGGCCGCCGGGGCAGCGGCGGCGCGCCGCTGCGACGTCCGTGGCGCGAACCGCATCTCCTGCGGAAGATCCCCATTTCCGGAATCAAGCATGTTCCGCCGAATCCTGTTGCTGTCCGCGTGCCTGTGCGCGTGTCCCGTGATCGCCGCCAACAAGGCGGACACGGAAAGCTGGCGCGTCGTGATCGACCTGTGGGGCAATCCGGTCTACCAGGCATTGGAACTGCACCGGGACGGCACGCGATTGACCGGCACGCTGGACGGCGACCCGCTGACCGGCAGCGCGACGGGTCGCCGGTTGCAGCTCACCGCCACCGCGCAAGGCCGGCACTACCATCTGCGCGGCACGCGCGATGGCGACGCGCTGGCGGGAATCGCGGACTTTCCGGATCCCAATGCGCCCGCACGCCGGGCGGAACATCGGTTCACCGCCACCCGCCTGCCGGCACGGCCACCAGGACCACCGCGCGTGATCGACTTCACGCCGCATGATTACGCCAACCTGTTCAGTGCCGACCGCGCGCCGGTGCTGACCCTGTGGCCGGGCGACACCGTGCGCACGCGCACCCTCGATTCCGGCGGCGTGGACGAACACGGCGTCACCCGCGCGTTGTTCGGCAATCCGCAGGTCGGTCCGTTCTACGTGGCGACCGCCGAACCCGGGGACGTCCTGGCCGTCACCCTGCGGCGACTGCGGCTCAACCGCGACTACGCCGACAGCCTCGACGCGCTGGTCGGGCGCGCACAGGGCCCGGCGTTGGCCGCGCAAAGCGGTGCGTTGGGCAAGCCGGTGCGCTGGCGGCTGGACCGTGCGCGCGGCGTCGCCCTGCCGCCGCCGGAGAGCGGCCTGGACGGCCTGTCCATTCCGCTGCGGCCGATGCTCGGCGGCATCGCGGTGGCGCCCGGCTTCGGCTCGCCGCCGATGTCGACCGGCGACAGCGGGCGTTTCGGCGGCAACATGGATTTCAATCAGATCGTCGAAGGCACGACCGTGTACCTGCCGGTGATGCAACCCGGCGCGCTGCTCTACCTGGGTGACGCGCATGCCGCGCAGGGCGACGGCGAAACCTCGCAGTACGCATTGGAAACATCGATGGACGTCGAGTTCAGCGTGGCGCTGATCAAGGCGCGCGCGCAGGCCACGCCGCGGGTGGAATCGGCGACCCGGCTGATGGCGATAGGCCAGGCCGGATCGCTGGACGAGGCCGTGCGCGCGGCCACGCACGGGCTGATCCAGTGGTTGCAGCAGGACTATCGGCTCAGTCTGTCCCAGGCCAGCCAGTGGCTGGGCGTGGCGGTGGAATACCGCATCATCACGCTCGCCGGCCGCAACGCCGGCGTGGTGGCGATGCTGGACAAGTCGCGGCTGGCCGCGCTGCGTCCGTCACCGTCGCCGGCACCGGCACCGGAATGAGTGTTGCCGCGCTGCCGCCGCGCGCGCTCAGCCCTCGCCGGGCGCCAGCTTCGCCAGGTTCTGCCGGATGCGCTCGATGCCCGCCCACGGATGCTGCTTGAGCCGGCGCAGGCGTGCGGGCGTGGAGGTGATGTCGAACGCGTTGCCGGACTTCACCCGCCCCAGTTCCTCCCAGCGCAGCGGCATCGCCACCGGCGCGCCGGGGCGTGCGCGCAGCGAGAACGACGCCACGCTGGTCGCGCCGCGGCCGTTGCGCAGGTAGTCGATGAAGATGCGTCCCTTGCGCAGGCGCTTGCTGGAGGTGGCGACGAATTTCAGCGGATCCATCCGCGCCATCGATTCGGCGAAGGCGTGCGCGAAGGGTTTCACCAGATCCCAGTCGCAGCCCGGATTCAACGGCACCACCAAATGCAGGCCCTTGCCGCCCGAGGTGCGCACGAACGATTGCAGGCCCGCATCCTCCAGCAACCCGCGCATCTGCCGCGCCGCGGCCACGATCCCGGACCACGGCACGTCCGGGCCCGGATCCAGATCGAACACCACCCGATCGGCCACGTCCGGATCCTTCGCCTGCGCGCCCCAGGGATGGAACTCCAGCACGTTGAACTGGACCAGTTCGCGCACCGCGCGGGCGTCGTGCACGACCAGGTAGTCCTCGGTCTGGCCGCTCTCTTCCTTCAGCGGCACGCTGTCCACGTACTGCATGCCCGGCGCCAGGTGCTTCTGGAAAAAACAGGGCCGGGTGGATCCCTGCGGGCAGCGGATGATCGACAGCGGCCGCCCGTCGATTTCCGGCAGCAGCCATTCCATCACCGTGTCGTAGTAATCGGCCACGTCCTGCTTGGTCGCGCCGATATCCGGATAGACGACCCGGCCGGGATGGGTCAGTTCGATCGCGTCGTCATCGGCGGGCGCGCCGCGCCGGCCGGCGGCCTTGCCCCTGGGTTTGACCATGCGCTTGCTCCTTTCCGGTGCGCTCCGTTCCGAAGAACGCAGATCCGCCGCGGTCTTGTCCGGTCGCAGCCCCTTCAGCGACGGCTGCCGCAACAGCCCCTGGTTGCCGACGCCACGGTAGAACACCTCCACCACGGCCTTCGGCGGAAACCAGCGCGCGCCGCGCAGATCGGTGTCCAGCGCGTCGGGGATGTCCACGGTCGGCGTCGCCCGCGCGCGCCGGCCCAGCGTTTCCCCCAGTTCGGCCAGCATGGCCTGGTTGAATCCGGTGCCGACCCGCCCGGCGAACGACCAGCCGCCGCGCCCGTCCGGGCGTGCCAGCAGCAGCGAGCCGAAGCCGGTGCGGCTGCCGCGCGGCGGGGTCATGCCGACCACCGCGAATTCGTCGCTTTCCTGCCGCTTGGACTTGCGCCAGTCGTCGCCCCGGCCGGCGCGATACGGCGCGCTGGCACGCTTGGAGATGATGCCTTCCAGGTGCCGCTCCGCCGCCGCCGCGAAGGCGCGCTCGCCATGCCCCAGCACGTGCGAACTGTAGGCCAGCGGCGGACGCACACGCTTGAGCAGCGTCGCCAGCAGATCCTTGCGTTCGAGCTGGGTGGCACGGCTGATGTCCACGCCTTCCAGGTGCAGCAGATCGAACAGCACGTACGACAGCGGCGCGTTCTTCTCGCCCGCCAGCGTCGCCTGCAGGACGCTGAAGTCGGCCTGGGTGCCCGCACCGGCGATCAGTTCGCCGTCGAGTGCCGCCTGCTCCAGTCCCAACTGTGCCAGCGCGCCCGCGATCTCGGGCACCTTGGCGGTCCATTCCAGTGCGTTGCGCGACCAGATCCGCACTTCGCCGTCGCGGATGACGGTGAGCAGGCGGTAGCCGTCCCACTTGGCCTCGTGCAGCCAGTCATCGCCGGGCGGCGGCGCGGTGCCGAGGATGGCGAGCTGTGGCTTGAAGGGGCCATCGGCCAGGCGTGCGCGGCGCGCGCCGGAAAGCGCCAGCGCGCGCGCCTGCCAGTCCTGTTTCTTCGCCCGCGCGGTTGCACGGGAAGCCGCTGGCGTGCGGGAACGGGACGCGGTTTTCTTCGCCGCCCGCCGGGCTTTGCCGGCACCCTCCGCGCGGGCCCCGCGGCGGCGACGGTTGCCGGCGGTCGGCGCCGCCACGTCGTCCAGCATGTCGTCGGCTTCGCGCGGCGCGGCGTAGTCGTCGTCTTCCTTGAACAGCAGCCATTGTGGCCGCGCCGACGCGCGGTGCGTGCGCACGAGGTGCCAGCCGCCCTTGAGCTTGTCGCCGAACAGTTCGAAACGCAGATGGCCCTTCGCCAGTTGCGCTTCGGGATCCTCCGCCGTCGCCCACAGGCCGCGATCGAACAGCGCGACGTGGCCGGCGCCGTATTCGCCTTCGGGAATCTCGCCTTCGAATGCGGCGTAGGCGATTGGATGGTCCTCGACTTCCGCGGCCAGCCGCTTGACGGACGGATCCAGGCTGGGCCCTTTCGGCACCGCCCAGCTCTTCAGCGCGTCGCCGACCTGCAACCGGAAGTCGTAATGCCGATGGCTGGCGTGATGGAGCTGGACCACGAAGATCGGCCGGGCCCGGGCGGACCTTCCCGGCGCCGGCTCGCGGGTGCGCCCGAAGTGCCGCTTGCGTTCGTATTCCACCAGACTCATCGGTGAACCTGATCATCACATCGGCTCCACTATGGTCGGGATTCCGTCAACGGGATGTATGAAGATGACTCCTCTGGACAAACCACTGCGCCGCGAGTTGATCCTCAACGACGTGACCTACACCCTGGTGATCGATCCGATCGGATTGAAGTTGACCGAAAAGGGACGCCGCCGCGGCGTCGAGCTGCGCTGGACCGAGCTGGTGTCCGGCGACGCGGGCCTGGCCGCGGCCCTGCAGGCATCGGTGGAGGGCGAGCGCGGCTGAAAGCCCGGGCAACGCGCGTCCGCCATCGGCGCCGCGCGTTGCCCGGTGGATTCAGCGCTTGCGCGCGGCGGTCTTCTTCGTCGCGCGCTTGGTCGTGGCCTTCTTGCGCGCGGCCTTGCGGGGCGCCTTCTTCGTCGCCGATTTCTTCGCCGGCGTGCGCTTTTTCTCGGCCAGGCTTTTCTGCAGCAGCGACATGAAGTCGACCACGTTGGTCGCCGCTTCCTCCTCGCGCCCGGGCTCCTCCACGCGCGCGGTCGCGCCTTTGGACTTGATCCGCTTGCGGATGATTGCCTGCAGGCGCGCGCGGAATTCGTCGTGGTAGTTCTCCGGCGTCCAGGTGCCCGACATCGATTCCACCAGTTGCGCGGCCATTTCCTCCTCCTTGTCGGAGATCCGGTACGACGCGGCGCTTCCGGTCGGCAACTTGTATTCGTCCGGTTCCACCAGTTCCTGTGGGTAGCGCAGCAGGATAAGCACCAGCGCGTCCCCCAGCGGCATCACCGCCGAAAGATACTCGCGCGTGCGGATGACCACCCGCGCCACGCCGATCCGGCCGGTGGATTCCAGCGTGCGGCGCAGCAGCACGTAGCCCTTCTCGGCCTTCTTGCCCGGCACCAGCACGTAGGGCTTCTCGAAGTAGCGCGGGTCGATCGCGTCGCGCTCGATGAAGGCTTCCACCTCCACCGTTTCGTGGCTTTCCGGCGCTGCGGCCCGGATGTCCTCTTCCTCCACCACGACGTAGTTGCCCTTGTCGTATTCGTAAGCCTTGACGATGTCCTTCCACGGCACTTCCTCGCCGGTCTCGGCATTGACCCGCTCGAACCGGATCGGTTTGCGGTCGCGTGAATCCAGCATGCGGAAATGCAGATCGACCTTGCGCTCGCCGGACATCAGCGAGACCGGTACGTTCAACAGGCCGAAGGAAAGCGTGCCTGTCCAGATGGGGCGTGCCATGGCGCGTCCTCGCGATGCGGCGGTTCTTTCCCTTGTTAGTGCCACCACGATGATGGCCAGGTGAACGCAGGCTGGCCCGGGAGGGCCGGAAAAACGGGACGGGAGTCGCGGCTTAATGTTTCCTCCATCCGGTGTTTACATTCGTGACGACGCCGACCGCGATGATGGGGGCTCGTCAAAACAAGGAGGACATGCATGGGCAGCATCCATCGGTATCCCCCGCGGCAGGCCATTCCGGGCAAGTGCGAGGTCGTGGACGTGAAGGCCGAGTTGGACGAGTGGCGCACGGATATCCCGGCGCATGAATTCTACGAACCGGGCACGGCGTTCACCCGCTACGAACCCAGCCTGATGTTCGCCTACGACAGCTACCTGCAATACCACCAGGTGCCGCTGGACGGTCTGTTGCACACCCTGGAGCGCCGGTACGAGGAACGCTTCGATCATTTCGACCGGCTCGACTGGCACCACATGGAAAACCTGCTGCGGCAGGTCTGGCAGCGCATGGGCGCCCCGCTCGGCGATGAGGGCCAGGCGCGTGCCCCGGCGGTGCGGCCACACCTTCCGCTGCGCCAGCCCTATACCTGAGTCTTCATTCCCTCGGCCGGTGCCGCGTCGCGATCCTCAATCGCGATGCGGCGCCGGTTTTCCCTTGCGATGCGGTTTGGGCGCGTGCGGGCGATCAGCGCGCGGTCCCGGCTTCGCGCCCGCGCGCGGCGCCGGCTTTCCGCCGGGCTTGAACCTGCGCGGCGGCGCATGCCCGCTGTCCTCGCCGATCCGGTGGATGCGCAGCTGCTGGCCGGACACCCAGACCTTCTTCAGGTGCGACAGGATTTCCGGCGGCATGCCTTCGGGCAGATCCAGCACCGAATGGTCGTCGTGGATGTCGATGCGGCCGATGTAGCGCGCCTCCAGGCCCGCCTCGTTGGCGATCGCGCCCACGATGTTCGCCGGTTTGACGCCGTGCATGTGGCCCACCTCGATGCGGAAGGTTTCCATGCCGACTTCGGGTTCGGCGCGCGGCGGCTTGTCGAAACGCGGCCGCTCGATGCGCGGCGCGGCGTCCTCGTGCCGGCGTTCACCGGCATGTTCGCGCGGCGCGTGTTCGCGAGGGAGGCGCTCGCCGCGCTCCGCGCGCGGTTCGCGCGCCGGCCGATCCTCGCGCAGCGGGCGATCCGTGCGGGCGCGCGCTTCGCGGCGCTGTTCCGGCGGCAGCAGCAGTGGCGTATCGCCCTGCAACAGGCGCGCCAGCGCGGCGGCGATATCCACCGCCGGCACGTTGTGCTCCTGCTCGTAGGCCTCGATCAGGCTGCGGAATTCGCCGGTGTCGCCGGCGGCCAGGGTGTCGGTGATGCGCCCCAGGAACTTCTGCACGCGGCGATCGTTGACCGCTTCCACCGACGGTAACTGCATTTCCTGGATCGGCTGGCGGGTGGCGCGCTCGATGGCGCGCAGCATGCCCTTCTCGCGTGGGGTGACGAACAGGATCGCCTCGCCGCTGCGGCCGGCGCGGCCGGTGCGGCCGATGCGATGCACGTAGCTTTCGGTGTCGTACGGGATGTCGTAGTTCAGCACGTGGCTGATGCGCTCCACGTCCAGGCCGCGCGCGGCCACGTCGGTGGCCACCAGTACGTCCAGCTTGCCGTCCTTCAGCTGCTGGATGGTCTTCTCGCGCTGCGCCTGCTGCATGTCGCCGTTGATGGCGGCGGCGGCCAGGCCGCGCGCCTGCAGCTTGCCCGCCAGTTCCTCGGTCGCCGCCTTGGTGCGGGCGAAGATGATCATGCCGTCGAACGGCTCGGCTTCCAGGATGCGGGTCAGCGCGTCCAGCTTGTGCAGGCCGCTGACGAACCAGTAGCGCTGGCGGATGTTGGCCGAAGTGGTGGTCTTGGCGGCGATGGTGACCTCGACCGGATCCTTCAGGTAGGTCTGGGCGATGCGCCGGATCGCCGGCGGCATGGTCGCCGAGAACAACGCGACCTGGCGCGATTCGGGGGTCTTCTTCAATACCGTCTCGACATCGTCGATGAAGCCCATCCGCAGCATTTCATCGGCTTCGTCCAGCACCAGCGTGGTCAGCCCCGACAGATCCAGCGAGCCGCGCTCCAGATGGTCGATGACGCGGCCGGGCGTGCCCACCACCACGTGCACGCCGCGCTTGAGCGCCTGCAACTGCGGGTAGTAGCTCTGGCCGCCGTAGATCGGCAGCACGTGGAAACCGGGCATCTTCGCCGCATAGCGCTGGAACGCTTCGGCGACCTGGATCGCCAGTTCGCGGGTCGGCGCCAGCACCAGCGCCTGCGGCTTGCCGGCGGACAGGTCGATGGACGACAGCAACGGCAGCGCGAAGGCCGCGGTCTTGCCGGTGCCGGTCTGGGCCTGGCCCAGCACGTCGCGCCCGGCCAGCACCGCCGGAATGGTGGCGGCCTGGATCGGGGAGGGGGATTCGTAGCCCACTTCGGTGACCGCGGCCATGACGGGCGCGGACAGGCCGAGATCGGCGAAAACGAGCGGGGACGGGGAGGATTCGGGGGACATGGAGGACTCCGGGCGTCGCGGAGTGCGCACGCAAGCGGCGTATTGTGCGCTTTTCGCCCCCTCCCTGTCCCGCCACCGTCGCGCCCGCCCTTCCCCACCGTTCAGGCAAACCCTTGATTTGGCGGGATTTCCACGTGGCCGGCAGGCGCGCGCGGGCATGTCTGTGATTTTTCGGCCGCCGCTGCGAATCACCGTTCCGACACGCACAATCGGCACGGGCGGGAAATGGAACGCGTCGCAGACATGGCGGAACACACGCGGCAGGGGTTCGCGGAGCAACTGGAGCGCCACCGGGGCATCGTCTTCAAGGTGGCCGGCACCTATTGCCGCAATCCCGATGATCGCGCCGAACTGGCGCAGGAAATCGCCAGCCGGTTGTGGCAGGCGTATCCGCGTTTCGATCCGGCGCGTCCGTTCTCGACCTGGATGTACCGGATCGCGCTGAACGTGGCGATCTCGTTCGTGCGCGACGACAGCCAGCGCCGCCGCCACGCGATACCGCTGGATGATCAACTGCACGACATCGCCGATCCGCACGCGACGGATCCGCAGGCCGAACAGCAGGTCCGCATCCTGCACCGCTTCATCCATGCGCAGGCGCCGCTCGATCGCGCGCTCCTGCTGCTGTACCTGGAAGACCGCAGTTACCGCGAGATGAGCGAAATCCTCGGCATCAGCGAAACCAACGTCGCCACCAAGATCAGCCGGCTCAAGCAACGCATCCGCAACGAACTCTGACCTCCTTCATGGACACCCTCATGGACACCGACGAACTGAAAGCCGCCTGGCAGGCGCTGGAGCGCCGCATGGCCCAGCATGATCAACTCAGCCTGCATCTGTTCCGCGAAGGCCGCCTGGAGAAGGCGCGCCACAGCCTGCGCCCGCTGTTCTGGGGACAGATCGCCCAGATCGTGTTCGGCGTGGCGATGACCGTGCTCGGGGTGAGCTGCTGGACCCCGCACCGCGATCTGCCGGTGCTGCTGGTCTCCGGCATCCTCGTGCATGCCTACGGGGTGGCGACCACCGCGATGGCGGGCATCACGCTCGGCCTGATCGGGCTGATCGACTATTCCGCGCCGGTGCTGACCATCCAGCGGCATCTGGCCCGACTGCGGCGGTTCTACGCCTGCAACGGGATGATCGCCGGCCTGTCCTGGTGGCTGCTGTGGCTGCCTTTCGTCATCGCGCTGGGCGCGGTGGTCGGCGGCAACCTGACCCCGGCCGCGCCGGGCATGCTCGTGGTGTGCCTGGCGATCGGCATTCCCGGCCTGATCGCGTCGGCCTGGATCCATCGCGTGCGCCGCCGGCGCGCCGGTTCGGAGGCCTGTTTCCAGGACGCGCTGGGCGGGAGCAGCATCCGGCGCAGCCAGCGGGTGCTGGACGAATTGTCCCGCTTCGAGCGCGAGTGAGGCGGGCCGGCCGGCTTGCGACTACACTGCCGCGATGCAGATCCTCGATTTCCAGCTCGACCGCGAACACGTCGAACTCAACCAATTGCTCAAGCTGGTCGGCATCGTCGACAGCGGCGGCGCCGGCAAGGCTCTGGTCGCCTCCGGCGCGGTGCGGGTGGACGGCGCGGTCGAACTGCGCAAGACCTGCAAGATCCGGGATGGGCAGGTCGTGGCCGTGGACGACATCGAGATCCACGTGCGGGCGATTTGACCGGCCTGGCCCTCGCGCAGGGCACGACGCCGGTCAATCCATCGCCGCGAGCCATCGCCCGGATCTTCACCGCCTTCTCGACATGATCCAGCCGATGGGTGCGTATCCACCACGCCGCGGCTTCCATGAGCCGCTCGGGATCATCGTTGCGGTTGGCGAAGAAGGAAGGACAGGCCCACATCCGGTCCCTTCTGCGCGATCTTCCGGTCGCACACGTCGATGATCTTCCGCCTCAGTTCCGCCTTCGTGCCGTTCCCGGTCCAGTACGCCGACGGCCTTACAGTACGCCGGAGGCGTCGCGGTCGAACTCGGCCATCGGGCTTTCCATCGGGCAGGTGCTGTCGGGGAAGCCGAAGCTCTTGCGCAGTTCCAGGCCGCAGGTGTTGATGTCCTCCAGCGCGGTTTCGGTCTGCCCGCACTGGCGGTCGAAGGCCAGCAGGAAGTCGTCCTTGCGGCGCACGAATTCCTCGCCGCACTTGCGGGTCAGCTGGATGCGGTCCAGATCGTCCTGCGCGGCGTTGGTGCCCTGCAGCCCGTACTCTTCCAGTTCGGTTGCGGTCAGCAGGCGCAGCTTGCGGTTGGGCACGGTCATCATCAGGTCGGCGACGGTGACCGCGGCGCCGTTGCGTTCCAGATAGTCCTTGAGCTCGCCGTAGACCTGGCGCAGTTCCTCGGCCAGTTCGGCGCGCGAGTTGGCACCGGAATTGATCCGCATCATCCGGTGGATGCCCACCTTGCCGGCGATCACACGGTTGTCGCCGGCCGCCAGGATCAGCAGGCAGGAGCTGTGGCAGATGGCGCCGTCGCGCACCCACAGCGTCCAGTGCGAGGCGCCGATGATGTCGCCGGCGCGGATGCCGTCCTCGACCCGG
>Ga0182741_1004189_pt1 | contig 14476 bp, 4 predicted proteins | sample eDN5th37CBELigOP_FD_128874 | JGI IMG/M metagenome (GOLD analysis project Ga0182741, IMG submission 128874) | Enriched Organic Plus compost microbial communities from Emeryville, California, USA - eDNA 5th pass 37_C BE-Lig OP (version 2) (version 2) ...
TTGCGGGATTCGTCAGCTCGGTTAGTGCTGTCGCGGCAGCCAGCGCCGCAACTGAGTCGAGCATACCCCCAGACGCTGTTTGTGATTCACCAGTCACTGCTGTAATCTGCCGGTGTAAGATACCTTTGATCTTCTCCATGTACTCGCGAAGCAATTTGGACGTCTGGGTGGCTCGCGGCTGATAGAACACGGATAAAGGAGAGACTGGGAAGTAAGGCATTAGGGTCTCTTGGACCGTTGGGCCAACGCGAGGTTGAAGGACGGAAGCAAGCATGCACGACTGTGGATCCCACCACGGCAGCCCCAGACCATCGATTGAGAGTAGACGCGTGCAGCCACAGGTGTTACACTCGGTTAACCTCAAAATGTACTCGCAAGCGCCTTGTTTCCTCCCAGTTCCGATTGGGGAGGATTGCATGGATTGCGCCTTAGCATCCTCGGGGGTAATACTTGATTGGCGGCCAGATGCAGCCATATCGTTAGAGTCGAACAAGGGAGCGGGTGTCCTGCACTGAGCTGGTGAACAAAGAGCCTGGGAACCGCTTGGCAAGGCGGTGTCAATCTTGGAAGACTCTACAGACTGGATTGCCTCGAGCGTCGACGGTATCACCTCGAGGGTTGATGGGATGTCAAATGTAGTGACGGTTAACTGCTGCTCGGAGTCCATCGAGTACTGAGAGTCAGAAGCGGCATTGAAGAGCCCTTTTGGCGTTGATTTGTCTGACATGCAGCCAGAAAGACCCCAATATCCCAAGAGTGAGGTGCACGGAGTCGTCAACCGGTTCGATCTGGGCGAGAATGGCGTACTAAATACTATGGTTCTTCCCGCAGCTGCTCGCTCGAACGCGAATTCAATCCAACGAGTCTCAACTAACCCCAAGGATTGTAAGTACTGCTGAGTAACGAACGCTTGATTCAAGCGCTGCAACGCAATCTGAAGCAAATCCCTGGACGAGAGTTTACCATCAGAATCTGTCATGTCACCATCCCGGTCAGCTTGTGATAACGCAACCATGATATCGGATGTGATCGCATGTACTTCCTGAGCTGAGATATAAGGGAGCTCAAAGGGAAGGAAGCCACCTGGAAAGCCAACAACCAGAGATGCTCTCGAGTCATTGTACATATGAATTGTAGAGTCTCGCGAGGCCGAACTGTGCGGCGACGACTTAAACGAGCTAGTTTTCATGAGATACTGAGGGGCAGCAGCCGGACTCATTTGTTTGTGTGCATCTTGTGATACCTGTTGTGGAGTGTGTGTGTCCATAAAAAGTTCAGAAGTCAGCGAAAGCTTTGGACCACAGCCGTTGGCCTCATGTGGACTCTTTTGATCCGAATGGTCAGAGGTCGCCGAAGTGTCGGCTTGGGATAGGTGGCATGAGCAGTCACATCTTCTCGAAGGGATGATGGCACGAGCAGGAACGAGAGGGAATCCAAGATATGCAAGATCACATCGAACGTGCCCTAGAACATCACTCCGAGGGCGACTTGCCCACATGATGTGTTTGCTGGGGCTCGATGTGGCTAACTCAGCCTTCGGCTGGCCCCGTGGTAATGCAAGTTCCCTTATTGCTGCTAGTAATGTCTGCTTGCTTAGTGCTCCCGCCTGGATTGACTCCTCGATGAGATCGACAGCAAAGCCTTTAGGGTAGATTGGCGAAAGGGGGACTGCACTGAAGTGGCCATCTGAACACGTCAGAGGCGGCACAATCCCGGCGCGAACTACAGTATCATCGGTCACCCAAGCATATGCATTGCCACGCCCAGCTAACAGCCTTGCATTTGTTGTTGGATCTAGGTCAAGGGAACCGCGACCCGTGCTTGCGCTTGCGTTATCCAACTGATTACTCGTATGAGGAATGGCGCTGCCGAGGATTTGAAGGTCTCCATCCTTGACTGTTTCATAATGGTGTGCCAGGTTAGTGGCATGCAAGGCAGGAATCGTCATTGCAATCAGTCGAGCCAATAGCTGGCCTCGTGCCTTGCGATAGACAGCTCGTTCCGTCTCTCCTCGGAGCGAGCCACTTCGTTCTCGTGAAGCCTGCTCTGAAGGCCAGAACGACCGGGCTACGGGCGATTGTATCTCTGCTGAGCCACCACTCAACTTAAAAGTGCTCTCAATCTCCGGCTGGAGTTCCTTAACCGCCCTGCCCATTCCACCATCTTCCACCTGCGGGCTGCATGCGGCCGAACCACCAAAGGTCCTCTCTTGTGGAGATGTGCTTGTGATGTCCTTTCTGCGATGGGATTTCGTAGCACTCTGCTTTGACTTGTTTGTTCCTTTGCAGCCATAGCAGCTGGTCGTTGGATTGTTCCGTGAGCTTAGAGCGTTATCGGGAGGAAAAATTTCAATCAGCTCCTCTGCTGTCAGGAACGGAAGCAATCGTAGCGGTATACGTGATTGTTCAAACTGCTCCTGGAAATAGTGACGCACGGAGATTGGAACGTTGAATCGCTCTAGCAAACCAGAAAAGGTGGCCCTGACTTCAAACACACGTGCAGGTGAAAATGGAACCGGCGGCTTTGAAGTGAAATCCCCTAGAGTTGTGCGCGATCCAACGAGGCTTGCCTCATCAAAGCCAGAATGAACTGCCGAGACAGGCGTTGTAGGCATCTGCAAGGTTTTTGTAGGCAGTTGCGGTGTTGTCCATACCGCAAGATTGCCCTTGTAGCTTTCTGTACCTGATTGCGCCGACTGCGGCCGTGATCGAGCAAAGGATGTACCCACGTTTGTTGCATGAGCAACACTTGTCGCCATAGCGGCTGCGCGCCTACGGCTACGGATGGATGCACCGCGTCCGCTTCCCAAGCCATCACCCGCTACTAGCGTCTCGGCTTTGCTCACCCATGCTTCATGATTTTCGGTCACGGGCGTCACTGCTATTGTCTGAGTCTGCGGTTGTGCGTGCGCCCCAACCGGTGCGGGCACAGATGCATGTGTTGTATCAATGGAACTGCGAACGGGCAATGAATTCGCAATGTTGATGCCTGGACCGAGCGCAGGGGCCTGGACATCGGGGTCGGGCGCGACTACAGCTGCCGACTTCTTAGACGGCGCTGAGGAGCGTGGCGTGGTATCGCCGACCCGCGTGTGCTGCCCTTGTTGGTGCACGGAGTTCCCGGCGCCCATGGTTCTCCCACGCCAGCCGGTTCGTTCAATCGCTCACTAGTGTGTCCTCAAAGAGGCGCGTAAACCTCGTCCTCTCAAGACAGCTTGCAAATCGACTTAGTTTGAGCGTCTGCGGGACATGAGACAAGTCTATCTGAGTCCTTTATCCCACGGATTCGTCAACAAGCCTTGCGCGTTACCGTCAACCCACAAGGATTACTATTATTAAAGGGAAGTTGGTAACGACAGAGGGGATGCTACGGTTAGTTGATGATAATCTGAAGGTCCTTTCTGGACGCTATGCAGGGAGCAGGTTGTGACTAGCACGGCACATAGGGCTATCGCCAAAAACATCCCGACGCCTCGCCGCATCATCCAGAACGGCGAGAGATGTAAAAAGCGCATTGTCAGGAATTGCCGAAGCGCTCTGCAAGTCAGGGTGGATGCTTTGCCAGGGTACAACACACTCCTTAGAGTTAAGCAAGATCGTTACACACACAATTACCGGAAACACCTCGTATGGTTACCTCAAACTCCGTCGTTTACACTGCTGGAAACCATTCAATTTAACCTGCACTAGTTCGCACCCATGCGAGTTCGTCTGCGGGTACGGACCAGCCAGGGCCCTCGAATCCAGGGCGACATGCGCACCATCATGAAAGAGAACCCCGAAACCGACACAGAATCCACCTTCGCCGGTCCCCGCACTGAGATACGCCCAGAAACCCACCTCCGAGGTTTTTGATCCATCCCCGGCACCGTGAGTTCCCCCCAGATCTCGGAGAAGGCAAGGGTGCCAAAAGTCAGAGGACGGTCTGGAAGCGTCGGATGGAGGGCGATATGTACAAGGGAGTCGGGTCTCCCTCCCATCCACAGCGATTTCCCCAACTGATTCCAGTCCAGGCCGCAGATAAGTGTGGGGCGAATCCGGGCCAGGACTCTTCCAGAACGCGGGGTGTCGAAATTCGAGAAAGCGAGTACTCGGTCCTCTGTGGAATGCGTTGCAGTTCACTGTGTTGCGTTCAGTGCGTGGGTCTGCGAGCATTGCAGTTCGATGCTAGACACCGTATCATTATCGCCGCAATATTTCAGACCTGCGAGCACTGCGTGGATCCACCGCAGATCTTCGCACGCGCCCCTGAGTCTAAAGCCGAGTCCAAACTTTCGACTACACCTGGGTGTCGTTCGCTGCGGAGGCGCTGTGCCTCGATTGGTGGTGCATACCCACATCCCGATTATGTCTTGCTCTTGTGCCCTCACATTGATCTGTTGTCACGACTCCGCTTTTCCCTCCTCATTCAGAACCGTGCAAGAGTCAGGATCCTGAATTGGCGCCACGACGGATAATCACGCGCCCCTCACGTCCTGACGAGCCCCCTGCACGAGCAAGTACCCGCACACGGGGCGCCTCTTGCGAGCGACAGCCGTGCTTGCGTATCCCCTCGACTGGGAGATCCTTAGGTCTTCGCATCTAATTTGTGCTGACTCGCGTTTTGAGCAGACTTTCACAAGAACGACATAACAAACCCAGCGAAGGGAGGTCCACCGAGATCCTCCCGTAGCTTCTCTATTGCAGGTCTACCTCCTCCAGTTATACTAGGCTTCCTATTTCTGCTACTTCAGTCACATGAGCGAATTCGGGCAGCCCAGACTGCTTCCTTATCGTAACTTGACTCCAGTTGAGCAAAGCATATTGAACAAGGGAACGCTGTTTCCGACACCTTCACTTCTGCTATGGTCCGCCCTCCCGAATCATGAACACCGTGCCCTCATCTGGAGTGAAGCTGTATTCGATCTCTTATTCGCTTCTACATTTGTAGCGCTGGGATCGTACTTCCAGAGCACCATCTTCTCATTTTCGCATGCAGCCGCAGATGGCATTCCCTTGCTTTTCTTCGACTTTCTAATCGTCGTCGCGGCGCTGTGGATCTCAGTATGGCTACCGGCGACGATATTCCAGAATCGACTCGGCTCTGCGACTGTGTCTCATACTCTTATTTCATTTGCCCTCCTCGTTCCGGCGCTCCTCTTCGCAATCAACTTATCAAACCTGGACGCATCGTCGTCAAAAGCCACATCTCTCCTCGCACCAGGATATGGTGAGGGAAGATCGCTGATTACCATTGCTCTTGCCCAAGCTATCTTCTTGACGCGCCTCATCCTGTTCATTGTCTTCCTCTTTGTGAAGAGAACCTACACGAAGAAGGAACGCGCTCAGCGTGCCTCGAGGTTAACTGCAAGCGGATTGTATTCTCATCCGGCAGGCGGCGTCAGTAGCGCAACTCCTACGACGGGTGGGCACGATCAGCATGATCCCGATGGGGATGCTATTATCAACATGAACGGTCCTACCGCCCCACAGAATATGAAATCATACGCATTTGCCCAGCTCCTTGAGCATGCAACAGCGGCACTTCCTAGCCTGCTACTTCTGGTGGACTGCCCCATCCTCTCAAATTTCCCTCGATTCATCTTTATTTCAACGTTGTGTTTTGAGCCGCTGGCTAATTTCTGCTATGCATACGTTCTTGCGCCTAGGTACTCAACGCGAATTAACCATCATCGGCTGCAAATTCGTCATGGTTTCCTCTTCTTCTTCGCTCTTCTTTTCCTGCTCTCCCCTCTCATGCTGACTCGTGAAGTTGCAAGTGCCTCTGACCGAGCTGTCGCAACTAATGGTGCGAGTGTCCACGGCAAGGTTGCATCGGTTGATCTCGCATATCCAAGCAAAGGCACAAATACCCCTGTGCCAGATACCTATGCTGGTATTGCCGCTGGCTTCGCACCCGTCCCACAGCGTCCGAAAACAAAAGGTACAACCGCCTTGGCTGAGAGCCACAGTCCAACCTCCTCTGAGAGGAACTTGCCCACCAATGACTCTTCTCAAGTCACATTCACAACTCGGCTGATGGCTCCAACAGCCTCGGTATTTTCTGGGAACCAGAGCAACCAAGAGGGAGGTGATCATCCCTCGCCACGGAGCGCTACTACCGAGAACGATAAGGGTTTGGTCGCCGGTGTAAAGCGGAAGCTTCGAGAGCTGGACGATGCGCTAGCGGACATTTATCATGGCTGGAGCGCTTTATTTCACACATTTGCAGCACTATTACTAATTAGTGCTCTCATTGGAGGTCTTGGCGCACTGTATCTCTCTGCTGATGCCGGTACAGCTGAGCAGCATGCGATGAAGCGCAACTTCTTTGCACGTGTGCTTTGGTACTTTGCCCATCCAATTGTTGTCTTCTCCCTCATTATTCTTGCATCGAGTCTAACTCAGCTGGCTGAGTTGGAGAGTGGGCGAGGTCTGAGGATAAATCCCGACATTAGAAGTGTCGCCAGTCTGACAGGTGGGCAGACTGCAGGTGCCCTAGTAGCTGAGAACCCTGCACTGTTGACGAAGACTATTGCTGCAATGGATATTGCTGCAAGCCTCTTCGGCCCATCAGCAGCGTCTATCGCCAAAACAGCACTATCGAAGTCATTTTCTGATGATTTCCGAGATGCATGTCACGGACTTATGCTTGGTGCTTTAGCAACGCTCATTCTAGCGCTTTATGGCATACGTATCCTCCACTCCAGAACATCGCTGAGGGATCTGGCCAAGTCGCTAGCAGAAGATCAGTCACTTCAGCGCCTCGGCACGGCCGGCTGGACGTTTGAAGATTTTCGCCCCCCTCAGGAAATACGATTGCAACATGAGCGTGCGCAGCGCTTGGTCCTACCCGTGTCAAAGATTGCTGCTAGCTACCTCTTCGACTTCTTGAATATCGGATTAGGTATGGCGTTAATAATCCTCTCTCGCCATGCATTCCTTGCTTCGTATTTCCAAACGTGGTCGTTAGCAGATTTTACAATTTTCCTAACCATTCCTGTTGTTGTTTTGATTATTACGTCCTTGCTCCACAATGTCTTTATGGCCAATGTTCTCCGCGGTCTGCTTGATGTGAATGCATCGTTAGCGCAAGGCCCTGCGACCCTCGAGCGTAAGTATGGCCGAGATGGAGAAGAGGCACCTCGCTACTCTGATCCGGGTTGCTGTAAAATGTGGATTCCTGGCAGTGGGACCGGTGACGATGAGGTTGATTCTGAAAGCTCGACCCCGAATGAACGTACTCCGTTGACAGGTCGCGGCTCCAGCCGGGCTCGCGACGACCGATCAAAGAAGCACTGCCAGCCAAGCTGCAGTGGCAGGCTACGAAACTGCAAGAAAGGCTGCGTGCGCAGCTGGTTCTGCTGTTTTGGATGCAGGCCGCTTCGCTGGGTATTCCTATACCTCCTTCCGTGTCAGTGTTGGGGACGGAATCGTGATGGTAGTTGGTATATAATCGGTTGCCGAACTCTGGCTGAGGAAGATGAAGCTGCTTGGGCGGAGGAGGACGCGGTAGAGGCAGACAGCGATTTCATGCACCAGCAGCAGTTCGAGGACGAAGAAATCGCCCATGCTCAGCTTCAATTGACACCCGCTGATAAATCAATGCATGCTGCGCACTACTCAGACCAGTATAACCATCCGTATCTCAGTCGCACTGGGTCTGATGGACTAGGTAGTCTATATGGCGCATTGGGTGATGCGTACGGACGCAGGGATGATGTTCCTGGATATTATACGCAAACTGGAAAGCGGTATTAAGCGCTCGTCATTAATGGTAAATCTACCGCTAAATGGGATGGTATATTACAACTTTATCTAACACTTTATTGTTCGACGCTAGAGTCAGCTAGCTGAAAGGAAATGAAATACAACAAGTAACTGCAACTTGTGTCCATGCACCACAGGGGAATATGAATTGCTGGTTGGGTGGTGACACAAAGGCTACTTTCTCAATGTTTGATGCGTGCCCTGCCCAATGCTAAGATAATGCCAGAGGAATGCGGCAAAGTGTGTCATGAACTCATCGATTAGCTCTTCCTCAACGGGCCTAGTTTCGAGCAGGTTAAGTCTCCGCAATACAAGCCGCTGTTGAGCTTGATCGCCATAGGCAGACTGCACGTGATGCAAGTGATGCGTGATGATATCTGCATATGGCACGAGTGCGCATTCGCTCACTGTGCGCCTAAGTATTGTAACACGTACAAGAGGCGTGGCATGGTTCCCATCGAGAAGTAGGGGTGAAATGGGAAGAGGATGGGGTAGCAACGGTTTGCTGAGGATATTATACAAATGACGGCGGCTTGCTCCACGCGCTCGCACAGCATTGGCCCTCATCATGTACGTCACCAAGTCATGAGTTGAGCAGAAAGCAATTCGATCAGCTGAGCTCACATCAATGTCGAAGAAAACCAGCGCTGAGCTCAGTACGCGATCGATACCAAGTCCCCGAGTCTCTTCGCTCATGGACCAGAGGGCGAACGGTGCAGCCGTGTAGCGAGGCAGAACGACGATGTAGTCTGGGGAAACGTGAGGAGGTTCCCGCAAGGGAGATGCCGCTGGGCTATCACTGTCTGAAGCCAACACCCTAACGTATACCGAGAGCGAACCGAATCGCTCCTGAGCGTGTCTCATCAGGCTCGTAAGGAGAGACTGAGGCAAATTGGGACGTGCAGAAGTTGATGTAGATGATAATACAGTAGCCGAAACCGGATCTGAGTTCGATGGAAGTGGCATCGAGGAGAATCTCGTCAGTTTGGGGAGCGGTGATGTTTGCAAGGCAGCTCCTGAGGAGAAAATTTCACTCTCGTGGGACGATCGACCTGGAACATTCACCCGCGATGGGGTATTCAAGATAGAAGTGTATCCGCGTCGTGCTGTACCGCGGGCTTGTTCATCGATCAAGGCTGTCAAAGATGGTGAGCCCCGATCCTTCACCAATGAGTGTTTGTACTCTTGAGGCTCACTGGGCGGTTGCGGCAGGTCAAGCTCGTTTAATTTGTGGTACTCCCACACTCTCCACTCCTGAACTTCGCTAGGCGTGACAGTAGCAAGAACCAGGGGCGAAGAACATGTGGAACTGAACCTTACAGACACGGGCTTTCTCTCGGCACTCGCTCCGTCAAGACCTGCCAGGTTCAACCTGTCCTCATCCATGGGGATAGCAATAAACTGCCCACCAGGGGAGGTGCTAATTTGGTAGAGCAAGTGTTGCTGTGTTGAACGAGTCGTGCCTCCTTCAAGCGATGCCGGTTCGTCTCTGACGGAGGTCTCTGAGTCAGCCTGTCTTGAGGAATCCGCGCCTACTGGCGCCGGAGATGCCAGCTGTGGCGTCGCTGTGCAGCCAGCATCGTGGGATAAAACCTCTGGGACTTTCTGAAGTGTGCTTTTACGGACCTCCACCTCTTGAGGAGATTTGGTAAATGAAAAAAGGCTCTTTAATCGGCTCAGGAAAGTCTTCTTTGGCTCGTCCCGTGATGATTCCTTGGCACCCGCCCGATCAACAGCAGAGTTAGTAAGCGTCCCGGGTGTAGAAGGACTGAATGTGGGGAGCGCCGAGTATGTGGCCGAGCGGATGTGCTGACTTGATGCAGCTGCACGTGGCTGCGATATACTTGTTGTCGAACCGTCGGTACGAGTCGTCTCATTGGCACGTGAGCCATGAGACCGCCGAAGCAGTTCCAGATTCACTATTCGTTCTCGGCGACGCTTCTCACGTACTAAGAAGCATCTTAGCGCATAAGTATCGATCTTAGCACACAGACAGATATCCTCAGCGTTTCCGCGCATTAGCAATGTAATACCATCTCCAAGGTCGGTGAAACACAGAAGCCGTTGTCGCTCCACAACACCCAAGTGTTTCGGCATTGCACGCGCTACTGCCGAGCTTTCCCCAACGCTGCTCTCGCCACCGCTGGATTCGGACAAGGACTGAGCTTCCACTGAATTCATCGCATTTGCCACGGAGCCGCTGTCGTCCTGCTTGGCGGGTCGCGTGCCCGCAGGTACAAGCGAAGGATTGCGAACAAAGTACCAGAGGCCGACGCGCGTGAGCATTGAGCGGACATCGGAAACAAGCGAATCAAGCCGCACCTCAGATGAGCTTGATACTGGGCAATAATGCAGCAGAAGTGCGACTATATCCGTAACAAATGCACGCATCACGGCGACATCAAGTTGGTCTTCAGAATCGGGAATTGTCTGTAACAACCCCTCCTCTAGTGCCGTGCGCAGTTGAGACACGATATGAAATGGTGATTTCATACTGCCGTGCGCGTCTAAACCTTCGAGTGGTGCAAGGAGAGATACTGCACGCTGAACAACCCTTTCAACAACCTCGCATATTTTGCTCTGGACTTTATCCCGTTGATCACAAATCGTTTTAGCTCGGCGAGAAATTCGGCCAGAGCGATGCAAATTGAGGACCCTTCCATTCCTGAGAGAGCGGAGAAGGTACTCGGCCAGATGTCTCGTAAACACGGCTTCGTTCTCAACAGAACTCGCGATTTCCTGCAATAACCTTAGGTTAGCCGGAGAATTGGGACTGCCAAAATCGGAATGGTTAAGATGATCCTTTCGCGACATATGTGGTGTTTGATTGCCTCGAGAAGTGTCCGGTGAAGATCTGGAGGCGAATGCACGGTTAACCATATTCTTGGCCTTCTCGAGGGCAGCACGTACCGCCGTTCGGCCCAAGTTGCTCGAGACTTCGAAGCGTAGTGCTCCAGCTATGTCAGACTTAACTGACACAGGAATCGTTGGAAGTAACGCATCGGCGTGTGGCAGACCTGGAACTTCGCATAGCCGAGCGCGGTCTGGGGCAATTGATGAGAGATGCTGAGATACCGCAGCACGTGTGAGGACGACATTCAATGCATGGGTTGTCGGCGGGGCCTCAAGGGGATATATGAGTGTTGAAAGGGTAGATTCTGATTGATTCTCACCGGTGTTTGCACAGGCGGAGATTAAGGAGTGAATTGCAAACTGAACTGCATGCGGCACACCACACGGTAGTAGTTTCTGGCCGGATGGTATGTCTTCACGCACTAACCCAGGGTGATCTAAACAGTGAAGGTACTGGTTGGGTGTGGATGTGAAAATACGCTGGTGTTGAGGGGAGCTCAAAGTGCTTGCAATTGTCGTGATCCCTTGCGGAGGCTTCACACCGCTGGTATTATTGCCCTTGGTTGAGTCCCTGGTAATGAGCGACGTATCTTTCCGGAGACCTTGTGTGAAGCCCAAGACAGTGGTGTGATAATCACTCTGCGTATAGATCGAATCTGTGAGGAACCCATATGGACCAAGCGCACGATAAACTGACGGGGCAAAGTCGACCCACGCGGGTGGAAGCGTAAGGCACTGTTGATCGCGTATCAAATCGAAGAGTGGGAGTGGCCCATGCCCTAACGATCGTAGCGTCATTTCTCTCTCTATCATCGAAGCTTGGTCGATAGGAGGAACTGCCAGGGCTCGACGCACGCTCAGAGTGTCTTCTGTAGCCTTGAAAATTACCGGAGATGTCTCTAGGCGTGGCCCATCACCACCAAGGAACGTAGCTTGCCATGCAAGGTCTCGCTCTGCCCGCGCGACAAGGGAGCTCATTCGGTTTCGAATGAGATCTCGTAATATGGGAATTAACTGGGATTCGACACATTTTTTGAATGTAACCCACGACATGATCGCCCACCTGCGGTCGCTTTGATCAGATGCCTCAAGATGATTCAGCGTGAATAAATCAGGTAAGCTCTGCAGACTCTTACCGAAGAGGTTACCTAGCGCCTCTCCTTGGTCCTCGACGAAGTTGAAAGGCCAATTATTTCGTCCATCCGAGATAAACAGCGCACACTTACAACGAAGCTTGGAGGAGCGCTGAAGTAAGTCTGTTCGTGCGATGCTAGCGGAGGTGCTCCACAGGGCCTGATGCTGGGACGAGGGTTGCAGCATCGCACTGAGCTGAGCCACTGTGGTTGCAGCAATATCACTTAACAACTCCGAAGGGGTTGGTGGTACCACTGTTGCAAAGAGTGAGTATGTGTGCTCCTCGTATTGTCGTGGCTGGAATTGGCCTTTGAACATGTCAGGCATTCGTACATGTGCCTTGAGGCCGTGTTCAGCCTCAATTAGCGATGAGTCGAGCGGGCGATTGCTCTCTCTTGCAATGGAGATTAACATCTGATGAAGGCTAGTTAACTTCAACTCGTCGTGCTGATGGTGCCTACGACTTCGATTGTGGTTGTAAGTATGACGATGGTGGTGATGTTGCTGTTGATGGGATCGAGCATGTGTGCCTGCTCCAACACTTGATCCCGCTCGATCGCTGGACTGGCTAGCATGTAGTCCTCGTGCATAAATATAGTCAGTATTTTCATCATAGCTGCCAAAGGAAATATTTCTCAGAGCTGTAAGCACTGCGGCGTCTGTGGCCAGGTCGTTTCCATAGGTGTCCTGCAACTTCTGCGAAACGTGAATAGCTGCCTCGAGGGTGCTTCTCGGTCCGTAGATTCCGGATTCATCTATCCATACTCCAAATGGCAAGGAGTTGTCGATTTTCAAATAAGGCAAGGGAATTGCGTTCAGTAAGAGTGGTTTGTTTCCCCCCTTGAGTGGATTGGTGCAGCCGGAAACAATGGTTGTTAGTAGAGGCCGGGTCGAAGATCTCAGAACAGCATCGTGGACGGCTTGGAACCCAAGACGAGCTCCATGCAGACTAATGTAGCGCGCAAGCCTGTCGAGCTCTTGGGACAAAGCTGCGATCTGGAGTATCAAGCTCGGAGCTTTCAGGCTTGGCATGCACTGACTCGTCTCGACCAGGTCAGGAAGATCCGGCTGTTTCAGCCGTGGTTCATTTCGGGAGTCAGCTGCCCCACCTATTGAATCTGAAGCAGATATTGGGGGCGTACTGCTGGACTTTGAGCCTCCGCATTGGTTTTGAGCCTGTGGTCTTTGCATTCGGTGTGTGTAGTGCTCCCTCAATGCGTCATACTCGCGCATGACCCGCGAGGTTAAGTTAGAGCGCGCGAGGATTGAGTCCAATCCAGGTACGGCGGAAATTTGCGTCACTCGCCTCTTGGCCATCGTAACAAGGGACTCGGAGAGACCATGTGAGCTTGCCAGGTCCGGATACATTCCAAGCATATATTCTGCGACTCCACACCAGGTATTGCTGATGTGGCGAGAAGGCAGTTGCGCTGACGCAAAACTCATCCCAACCCATGAGCGCGGAATACTATACACCGGAACAACAGCACAAAGCGTCGTATAGTACGATCGTGAACGCTCAGGAGGCGTTGGATAAGTTCGATAGATATTCTCCAGAAGAGGCACCAATGACATTGTCCTGGCCAGCTCGTTCGAGAAGAGTTGAGCTGGGAGGAGCGGTACTGCTGGGAGTACAAAGGAAGCGACGTGAGGGCGCAGCATTGGTGCAAGATCCAACGTCGTAGATGTGCTGGAATCGATTCGACCATGCCTATTTAGGTCCTCTGCGCGTAACTCAGCTGCCACCACGGTTTCATAGTCATGGAAAGGCCGTCGTGTATAGACCGCAGATTCTACAATCGATTCTTGCTCTGACAGCGTATTCCGTGGTGGCCGAGACATCTGCACTACCAATCCTATGTCTCCTTCGCGCGTTGCTGGACTGTTCTGTGAAGCATATACGTGTGGTTGGAAGGCTTCAATCGGATCAGCAATAGGTAGACGCGCAAGCGTATGAGTAATACGACGAACATCTGCATCTAGCACAAACGCTCGGAAATCCAATCTTTCCATAATTGTGGAGAGATTCGAGAATAGGGTAGCATCCGCCACTCTGTCCTTACCACCATCACCACTGAGTGCAATCAATGATATCAGACTGCGGAACAGTTTGAGTCCACCGCTGTCGAGTGCTGACAAATGATTAGGCGGGAAAATACTTTCCACGACAGTTGCTGCCGCACCGCCTCCCGCTGTGGTAGACTGCGGTGGCGCAGCTACGGGCTCCAATTTAATCATTGGTGTAAAGGATGCCTGTGTGGTTGGATCCACGGCTCCAAGGAACAGTCTGCGTCGAAGAATAAGCGGTGCTGTTGTCGGTGTCGTGGTGCCTGCGTTCACATCATGGCCCAAAGCCGCGAGGATGCCAGGCATGTGAGATGAATCTGATAAAGTTGCTGATAAAGCAAAGTCACGGTCTTTTGCCTTCAGCGAGGCTTGGGAAAGCGCCACAATATGAGGCTCGGCTTCTGCGCCACTCGTGGGCGACTTCTCGCGTACTAGTTTCTGAATCATAGGATGAAGCTGTGAGGTCGGAATACCTTGGGCCCTTAAACTTGCATTAGCGGCCGCGAGGCTTTCGTCTCTTAACACACGTGCAGACGTACGCTCACGGTCTATCAGACTCTTTCTGTGAGCGTGCGAAGGCAATGAAAGCAAGCTGACATCCAAGCCCAATCCTCGGGTTGGATCGATGGTTACATTCACACTGGCAACAAAGCCACCAATCTGAAGAGATAAAA
>Ga0182741_1004190_pt1 | contig 14471 bp, 9 predicted proteins | sample eDN5th37CBELigOP_FD_128874 | JGI IMG/M metagenome (GOLD analysis project Ga0182741, IMG submission 128874) | Enriched Organic Plus compost microbial communities from Emeryville, California, USA - eDNA 5th pass 37_C BE-Lig OP (version 2) (version 2) ...
GTTCGGGCCAACCGGAAGTAATGCTGATCGCCGCAGTCTCGATAAGCCTCTATAAAAAGCAATACAGACGCCATAGCATCAACGGGTTGTTGATCAAAAGTAGCGATTTCCTGATTGCGTTTATACCAACCATTGTTCCCTACCGGGCGTAAATATCCTTTTTGCATTGTATGCTTTTCAAGAAAGGCCAAACTCTCATAACCAACTTTCCGGCAAGAGTCATCTTTGAGCGTCCGGGCGGCACGGATCATCGCTAAGGGCAGAAGCGCGTTGTCATACGCCAACAACGACTCGTACCAATACCAATTTGCCTGACGGTTCAATTGGTATTCATCATAAAGTTTATACATCAATTGGTGCAGCAGGCCGGTTATCCGGTCATCCGTCGGGTGGTATTTCAGATAATATGTTATCCCCAGTATAGTTGTTGCAATACTCCTGATCGAACGGAGTTGTCCGAATTGTGGAACGGATTTAAAGAATATATGATGTGCCGCCTCCAAGTAAGCATTTTCTGGCGCATGCGCGATAGTATACCCAAGGGCCCATATGGCTCGGCCAAATGCATCTTCCGAACCCACATCGTCCAGGAACTGCCGGTCAAATGCCATGAAATTCCGAAATGTTCCGTCAGTATTTTGGGCATAGTTGATGTAGGCCAGATAACGGGAGATAAGTCGAAGTGCTATTTTGTCTTTGCTTTTTTGGTACACCATTGTCGCCATTAATAATGCACGTGCGTTGTCATCCAAGCAGTAACCTTCATGGTAATTCGGGATACTGTAGATGGCATGCTGGACGATTCCAGTATCATCCGTAAGCCGCAAGATGTGATCAAGACGGAATTGCGGCAATATCCCGCTATAACTTACCGTATTCATAATAAAATCCTTTTGTGGTGGATTGCAGGAGTTTCTTGTCATGGCGATGTTCAATGTAGATTTGCATCCTTTTTTGGCTTTCCAGTCAGGGGATCCAAAACCCTGCTTTCCTTTCTGCGGAACCATTTATAAACTTCAAACCACAACACGGAGACCACGGCTACCGCGATGCAAATCCCCAATTCGGATGCGCGCAGGGATGTCACGTCAAAAAATCGGGACAGGGGCTTCACGTATAGGATGGCAAAGAGCATCGCTAACACCCCCACCGTGATGCCGGTGAGCAGGGGATTCCGGCCCTTGAAACGCTCAAAAATGCTGTAGTAGAACGAGCGGTTGGCAAAGCTCAACAGGATATTCGCGAAAATCAATGTGGTAAATACCATCGTTCTCGTTTTTTCTTCGCTTCCGCCAGCCTGGGCAGTCAGTTGGTAGGCAAACAGCACACCGGCGGTAATGACCAACCCCTGGACGATGCTGATCATCAGCTCACGCCCGTTTAAAAACGTGTCGGTCATGATCCTGGGCGGTCGCTGCATGGCGTTCCGTTCCATGGGTTCATTTTCATAGACGATGGAACAAGTAGGCCCCATCACCAGCTCCAGGAAGATGACATGGACGGGGGTAAAGATCTGCGGGAATACCCATCCCAGAAACAGGGGCAGGGAAACCGTTAAAATGATGGGGATGTGGATGGAAATGATGTATTGGATGGCTTTTTTGATGTTGGCATAGATCCCTCTTCCGGCGGCAATGCCCGTGATCAGCTTTTCCAAATCGTCGTTGGTGATAACCAGGGCAGCGGCCGATTTGGCGATTTCTGTCCCTTTATTGCCCATGGCCACCCCGATGTGGGCCGCTTTCAGGGCGGGACCATCGTTTACGCCATCGCCTAGCATGGCTACGACATCACCCCGTTTTTTCAGTGCATTCACCACCGCCAGTTTGGCTTCGGGAAACATCCGCGTAAACAGCGTGGTGCGCGCCGAGAGCTGCATCAGTTCTTCTTCCGAATGGTTGATGATCTCGGCACCGTTTACAGGTGGGGCATCGCTAACGATGCCTGCCTGGGCGGCGATGGCGTTCGTGGTATCGGCATTGTCGCCTGTGATGACTTTGACAGCGATCCCGGCGTCGTAAATCCGTTGGAATACCTCTTTGATGCCTTTCTTGGGTGGGTCATAGAAGACGGTCAGCCCCAGGAATTCAAAGACGAAATCCTGCTGCTTTTTGGGGAAGTCATCCCCCTCGAATGGGGATTTAGCCACACCCAGTATGCGGTATCCCTGCTGGGCGAATGTTTTGATCCGCTCCCGTACCCGTTCTTTTTCATCGGCGGAAAGCCGGGACACGCTGAGGATGGCTTCGGGGGCACCTTTGGCCGCAACGATCCGGTTTTTGCGGGCATCGGCAAAGAGGTGCGTCATCATCGGAGGTTTTCCTTCGAGCGGATATTCATGGAACATGCGGTAGTCGCCCCGCAGGTCGCTCGGCTGTGTTTGCTCGTAGACGTTGTGCAGCGTTTTCTCCATGGGGTCAAAAGGGGCAGGCTCACTGCTCCACATGGCATAGCTGATGAGGGTCGACAACTCCGGATTGCCGAAGGATGGCGTGTCGTAGGTCTTGTCGGTCCGGAAATCATACAGGTTGATCAGCTGCATCGAGTTTTCGGTAATGGTACCGGTTTTGTCGGTACAGATGACGGTGGTGCTGCCCAATGTTTCCACGATGCTGCTTCGCTTGATGATGATGCCCTGCTGCATCAGTTTCCAGGCACCCAATGCCATGAAGGTGGTGAACGCAACCGGGATTTCTTCGGGCAGTACCGACATGGCAAGCGTCAGCCCGTTAAGCAGGCTTGCAACGAAGTCGCCGGTCTCGTAGTACCGGAAGAGGCAGACCATCAGGAAAATGACGATGCCGATAATAGCCATCGTTTTTACGAACCGGGTGATCTGAAGCTGTAGGGGAGAGGGTTCCGCCTTTATCGTTAGCAGCGACTCGCCGATCTTACCGATACGGGTTTCCTTTCCGATTTCTGTTACTTCGAAGACGGCTAGCCCGGAAACGGTGAGCGTTCCGCTGTATACCCGGTTGTCTTCCGACCGGCTGTCCTTGAATACGGAGAAACTCTCGCCGGTAAGCGACGCTTCGTTGACGGAGAAATCGTTGCTGTGTACGATACGCCCATCGGCATTGATGATTTTTCCTTCTTCGGTGATACAGAGATCGCCCACGGCAATCTCGTGGGTGGGGATGTCGACAACGGCGGAATCCCGGATCACCCGGCTCAGCGGTTCGTTGAGCTTTTCCAGCGCTTCCAATGCTTTTTTGCTGCGGTTATCCTGATAGAAAGAAATGGCAGAAACGGCCACGATGGCCGCAAACATAAATGCCGCTTCGCCGTAATCGCCCACAATCACGTAGATGAGTGAGATGACAACGAGCAGGATCAGCATCGGTTCTTTGACGATATCGATGAGCAGCGACAACCAGGAGCTTTTCCGGACGGTGGCTAACTGGTTATAGCCGTATTGCTTCCTGGAAGCGGCTACTTCGCTGTCGGTAAGGCCCTTTAGATGGCCGGGGATGTGGTAGGGCATATTGTTTCAAAATTCCATTTAAATATAATCGATATTTTTGGATATCGATCATTCGTCTCCGCCAATCATCCGCGAGGTGATCCCTTTTTGGAGGGTTGATTCTGTCATCCAAATCCCGATAAAGTGTAATATGGCAAATATCGGGAACCAGTAAATCGCCCACTTATGTACGGCTTCCATGGGTGCCTTCAGGCTGCCGTCTCCCCATTTCAGGTAGCTGCCAGTAATCGCGGTAATGACGACTAAAAGGTAAAACAGTATGTAAACGAGCCCTTGTATCCGTTCTTTCAGCGCCTGTTGGCGTTGGAATGGGTTGGGAAACCGGATGCCGGCCACGGCCATGTAGATCAGCCGGGCGGCAATTACCGCGAACAGGATGTAGGCTGCCAACTCGTGCCACTGCCACATGGGCCAAAGTATGCTTTTGATGATCCCCTGCGTTTGTGCCTGGCTAATTGCGCCCGATGCGTGCCGTTCGATGGCGTTGAGGATTGCCTGTTTTCCCATCCAGTTCATCCGTAAAAAGCCCGTGATGAATAATACGGACATTAATGCTGCGGTACACCAATGCAGCCCCCGGTGTATCGTGGTGAATTGTTTTGCTGTGTTCGTTTTCATGATCAAAATGTTTTAGTGATGTTTAGTCCCAACCGACCCGGCTGATAAACCGGCGCTATGGTTAAAAAATGACGATTGTTTTTTGGATTGAACCATTTTGAGGTAATGGGATATAACCAATAGGCAATCTCGGTGGATAAAATACCAATACCCGCGCCTGCTACCACGTCGCCGACCCAATGTTTGTCGTTGAATATCCGATAGATGCCCGTCATCGCTGCTATGGGGTACCCGGAGATGCTTAGCCAGAAATGGGTGCCTTGGTATTCCCTGAACATAAAATGGGCTGCGGAAAAGGCGGTGGCAGTATGGCCGGATGGGAAGGAAAGGTTGTTGGAACCGTCCGGCCGCCGCTCGCCAACCCAACTTTTGGTAGGCACGACAATAGCTCCTAATATCAGTTGGGAGGTAATATAGATTACCGTCCGGTCTTTGAGGTTATGCTTGCCCTTTACCCCCAAAAGGTTGAGACCATAAACCGCTGCGGTAGGCGCGTATTGGGTATAGTTGTCTATGACGGCACCCGCTACGATGTGTTCCCTGGTTTCATGACGGGTAGATGCATTCAACCTTTTTAAACCCGGCGACAGTAAACTTAATGCCCCATAGGAGATGAATGTAGCGGGGATAACAACCCCCATTGCAGAAAACCTATTCGTATTGGCTATAGGGATGGTTGTCAGCGAGTCCGGACCCGTGGCCTCCCGTGCTTTTAATCCGGTTGTATAACCTACGATAAAAAGCAATAGTATGATCGCTCTCATGCTATTCCTCCGCTTTATTTTTCAATGCCATCAGCAGCGTATAGGCCCCGGATTGAACGATCTTTGCGCCCCTTAATTCTTGTGCATTGGCAACTTCCGTCCAGCCATTGCCGGTAGCGCCGGTCTGCACGACGGTCATTTCGAACCTGTTTCCCTCCCTTATCGTAAACACGTATTCCCTGCCTTCAAAACTGACGATGCTTTCTTCGGGCAGGGCAGGTGTTTGCGCATCGGGAATTTCCAGTTCGGCGTTCATGTACAATCCCGGAATCAGCTGCGGACCCGGGTTGTCAAAATGGGCGTGGATTTCAACCGCCCGTTCTTCGGAAATGGCTTTCCCGGTCAGGATAACCTTGCCGTGGTATTTCTTTTCGGGACTGCTGTTGGTATAAGCGATGAGCGGTTGTCCGATTTTCACGTTCTCCCAGTCCTTCTCAAAAACCTTCAGGTTCAGGTGCAGGTCGCGGGGATTGACCAGCTCGAACAACACGTCGGAAGGAGAAACATATTTGCCGACGTTCACGAATACCTGTGTAACATAACCGTCAAACGGAGCGAAAATGCCGACCGTCCGTTTGATGTTTCCAGCCGATACCTTGTCCGGCCGGATGTTGATTAACCTCAATTTCTCTTGTAATGCCTGTTTGGAGATGAGCAGCGTTTCGTAATCGGCTTTTGCCTGCTGATACACTTTGTCGCTGCTGGCCTTGCTTCGGTTCAATTCGCTTTGACGGTCGTATTCAGCCTTCCTGTTTTCCAGCTGGGCCGTGGCCGTCAGGTAGTCCTGCTGCAACTGGATGTACTGGTTGTCTTCCATCTCGGCCAATAGTTCGCCTTTTTTGAAATGCATGCCCGGTAAGAGCTTGGTAAAGGTTACGTACCCCCCCAACGCACTGCTTACCGATACCAGGTTCTGTGGCGGTACATCCACTTTCCCGTTCAGCTTGAGGGTATGGGTAAGGATTCTTTCTTGTAAGGTAGTAGCGGAAATCGGAATGGATTTCAGCTGTTCGTCCGTGAGTTCCAATATATTTCCGCTATCGGCGGCGGAAGCCGATCCATCCCCGTTGGTTTCCGTTGTATTACTGCAGCCAAAGAAGATGAGCAGGCTGGCGAAAAAAATAATCGTTTTCATTGTCGTTGAATTAGTTTGAAGTAAGGTACTGCAGGGTAATGATGCTTTGGTTGAGCAGCATAACCGCTAGGTAATAATCGTTTTGGATCTGTGTCGCCTGATTGTTCAGCATCACCCAGTCCAAGTAGTCGATTTCGCCGTTATCAAATTGTTCCTTTGCCGCGTCGGCAACCTGTCGGGCCCGGGGCAGCTGCTTGGTCCGGTAGTCGTCTACAATCTGTCGCTGTGTCCGATAGCTGCTTAAAACCGTTTCGTATGCTGTTTTCCACTGGGTTTTTTGGTTGACCAACTCATTCTCGGCGAAGGCCACCCGCTGGGCTTCGGCCTTAATTTGTGCTTTCTGGCCGCTGGCGAAGATCGGGATGCCGATGCCAATTTCCACGGAGCTGAAACGATTGTTATTCAGGTCGTGGAAGCTTTGGTTGGAATACCCCGCAGACAAGTTGGGTAACAACTTCGATTTCTCCAGTTTCAATAGGGCATTGGCTCTCTCGACCTCGCGAGCCGATAACAAGACCTTGGGATGTGCTTCTGCATCCATATCGGCGAGCGGTGGGTTGACGTCTATCAATAGATCTTCCGAAACGGGTTCATACCGTATGGCAGTATTTAGCAACAGCTGCAGTTGGATTTTTGCCAAATCGATTTCATTTCCAAGTGATTTCAATTGGATGGCGATGTTTTCGCGTTGTATTTCTGCAGCTGCTTTTTCCGCCACGTTAGATGCCCCCTTTTCAAACCGTAGCGTGGCTTTTTCCAAGAAATCGGCGTATAGGCTGTCCGTTCGGTTCAAGATTTTCTCTTGCTCGCGCCATACCAGAATGTGATAAAACAACTGGGTAACGGACCTTCGCATTTCCGCGCGATTCAGATGTACTGTCAGGACGGCAGCATGCCATTCTTGTTCCAGTAGTTTTTTCTGCCGGCTATAGACCGTAGGAAAGGCGAATGACTGGGAGATTCCGAATTTATTGTCTATCTGGAGGCTGTTGATCTGCCCTAATTCGGCGGTAAGCGCCGCTTGTGGCAGGTTGAAGGACGTTGCCTTCCTTTTTGCATAATATTCGGCAAGCAACTCGCTGCTTTTTACCGAAAGGTTGTTTTTCGCCGCCGTGTCGATGGCCTGGCCCAGGGTGATGGTCTGAGCAAACACCGGAAGCTGGATCAGCACCAACACCATACCCATCGTACTTTTTTTGCCAAAAGCCCATTTCGGAAGTTTGATTTTTTCAAACAGAATAAACAAGGTGGGCAACACAAAAAGCGTCAGGAACGTAGCGATGAGCAATCCACCGATCACCACCGTTGCAAGCGGCCGTTGCACCTCAGCTCCGGCACCGCGGCTGACAGCCATCGGCAGAAAACCAAGCGAAGCCACAAAAGCGGTCATCAATACCGGCCGCAACCGCGTTTTGGTCCCGTTGAGGACAATGGTATGCAGGTCCTTCTCTCCGGCTTTTTTCAGGCGGTTGAACTCGGCAACGAGTACAATGCCGTTGAGTACGGCTACGCCGAATAACGCGATGAATCCTACGCCAGCGCTGATGCTGAATGGCATCCCACGTAAAGCCAGCAGGAAAATGCCTCCGATGGCAGAAAGCGGAATGGCTGTGTAGATCAATAAGCTTTCTTTGATGGAGCGAAAAGCAAAAAACAGCAGGACAAATATCAGCACAAGTGATACCGGAACGGCAATCATCAGGCGGTCCTTTGCCTGGTTGAGGTTTTCAAACGCACCACCGTATGTGATGTAATAACCCGGAGATAGTTTTACGTGCAGGTCGGCTTTCTTCTGTAGTTCGTTTACGATGCTTTGCACATCACGTCCCCTGACATTGAAGCCTACCACGATCCGTCGCTTGGCATCTTCACGCTGTATCTGGGCCGGACCGTTCTGGATGCTGACGTCAGCCACTTGGTACAGCGGAATCTGACTGCCCCTCGGTGTCGGAATTAGCAGGTTACGGATGTCTTCCAGGTTCTCCCGTTGCTTCTCGTCAAGCCGAAGGACCAGATCAAACCGTTTTTCGCCCTCGTAAATCTTACCCGCGCTTTGTCCGGCAAAAGCGGTGTTAACCACCCGGTTGACAGCTACGATATTTAGCCCGAATTGGGCAATATTCGCCCGGTTATATTTTACAATGACCTGTGGAAGCCCCGTAATCGGTTCTACGTACAAATCCTGCGCACCAACCACCGTTTTGATGATTTCACCGAAACGATTGGCGTATTCCGCCAGGCTATCGAGGTCTTCCCCGAAGATTTTGCAGACCACGTCCTGCCGGGCGCCGGTCATCAGTTCATTGAAACGCATCTGCACCGGAAACTGAAACCCGGTACTGATGCCGGATACCGCTTCCAGCGATTTGCTCATCTTCTCGGCCAATTCGGGAAAAGTTTCGGCGGAGGTCCATTCCTTTTTGTCTTTAAGGATCACCATCATGTCGCTGGCCTCCATCGGCATCGGGTCGGTGGGCACCTCGCCACTGCCGATTTTGGTCACCACTTTCTCCACTTCGGGATATTCGGTTTTCAGGATATGGGCAGCCTTCTGCGTATAGTCAATGGTGGTTTGCAGGTTGCTGCCCGTCAATACGCGTGTATCGACGGCAAAGTCACCTTCTTCCAGTGCAGGAATAAATTCACCACCCAATCGCGACAGTACCAAAACGGCAAGGACAAAAAGCGATACTATCAGGAGCATAACGGTTTTGGGGAAGTGCAATACCCTTTGCAGGGCTTTGTGATGGAGGTTTTCCAAACGCTGCATGAGCCGGTCTGAAAAGCCCAGTTTATGTGTTAATTTTTTGCTCAGTGCCAATGAACTCATCATCGGGATGTAGGTTAACGATAGGATGAATGCGCCAATCAAGGCAAAGCTGACCGTTTGGGCCATTGGCTTGAACATCTTTCCCTCTATTCCCTCCAATGTGAAAATCGGTACGTAAACAATCAGGATGATGATTTGTCCGAATACCGCACTGTTGACCATCCGTGTTGCGGACTTGCCGACCTCCCGATTCATCTCCTGTTGTGAAATTGACGAGTGTGCCCAATACCGGTTGCCCTGATGCAGCTGATGCAACACGGCTTCCACGATGATGACTGCGCCATCCACAATCAGCCCGAAATCCAGAGCGCCCAGGCTCATCAGGTTTCCGCTTACGCCAAACAAGTTCATCAGGATGATGGCAAAAAGCATGGAAAGCGGAATGACAGACGCGACCAGTAGCCCGGCCCTGAGGTTGCCAAGGAACAATACCAGTACAAACACCACGATCAGTGCGCCTTCGGCGAGGTTGGTCTCGATGGTGCGGATGGCGTTGTTGACCATTTTGGTGCGGTCAAGGAACGGTTCGATGGTGACCCCTTCCGGAAGTGTTTGCTGGATGACCTCGATCCGTTCCTTCACGTTTTTAATGACCTCGTTGCTGTTTGCACCCTTGAGCATCATCACAACGGCTCCGGCTACTTCGCCGCGATCGTTGTAGGTCATGGCACCGTAGCGGGTAGCATACCCTGTTTTCACGGCAGCTACATGCTTCAATAGCACGGGAGTTCCATCGGTAGTAGTAGCAACGGCGATGTTGGCAATATCGTCTTCGTTGCCGATAAGCCCCTCACTTCGGATGTATAGGACGGTTGGCCCTTTTTCGATATAAGCGCCGCCCGTATTCTGGTTGTTGTTCTCCAGGGCGGTAAACAAGTCGTTGATCGTCAGGCTAAAGGACTGGAGCTTGTTGATATTGATGGCGATCTCATACTGCTTCAGCTTTCCGCCGAAACTGCTTACCTCGGCGACGCCCTGTACACCCAGCAGCTGCCTGCGGACAATCCAATCCTGGATGGTGCGCAGCTCGGTTACGTCGTAACGGTCTTCGTATCCTGCTTCCGGACGTACCACATACTGGTAAATTTCGCCTAGACCGGTCGAAATGGGCCCCAGCTCCGGCGTCCCGATACCGTCGGGTATTTCATCCCGGACCGTCTGCAGGCGCTCCGTTACTTGCTGCCTTGCCCAGTACACATCGGTGTTGTCGTCAAAAACAATGGTAACCAGCGACAGTCCAAAACGGGAGAAACTGCGTATTTCGGTAATCCCGTTGATGTTGCTGTTGGCCTGCTCAATGGGAAATGTGACCAGGCGCTCGATGTCGGTGGCTCCGAGCGACGGGGCCACGGTAATCACCTGCACCTGGTTGTTGGTGATGTCGGGCTGGGCATCGATCGGCAACCGCGTGGCCTCGTATAGGCCAAAGCCGATCAACGCAATGGTAAACAGCCCGATGATGAGTTTATTCCGGATGGAAAACTCAATGATGCTGTGTAACATGATTTTTTTCTCTGTTAATCAAATTAGGAAATGACGGTTGACAGGCGCCACGGATCGGGTTGCCTGTGCCGTTCTACAATAAAATCAATTTCAGGAAATGAGGATTAACAGGCCTGTGGCGGCTGCCAGACGGCGGATAGAAAGCTATCGTTGATGAACCGGTCGTTCCGGATCGGCGTTTTGCGGCTATCGTTTGTCCGGCCCCTGACATCGCTTTCCAGCGTAACCGGTTGCGGTGATATGCAAACTACCTGGAGTACATTGGAGTGCATCATGAACGGAAGTTTTTGGTCGTGTTCATAGTCCTCATCGTATGGATGGTTCTCCAAGTGGTTGCCTTTGTAATGAAATATCAGAAAGTCTACCACAGACATTGACGGAGTTTTTTCTTTGTGCTCGAAATAATGAGCGACCAATGCCGGCAATTTCAACAACTGGTAAAGCTCCGTTGTCGAAAAAAGGTAAGTGGTTACTATCAGTGCCGTGAGCAATTTCATCTATACAAATTTAGTTAATCTTTAGGCAATCGTACCTGGTAATTTTATGCCTGAGCGTAATTTATATTTTATCAAAATAAAATTCTATCGATGTGCTAAGCGTTCGTTTTCGATTTTGATGACCTTTGGAAACAGGATGTTGTTTTCAAGGTGGATATGTTGGAATAGATCATTTTCAAACGCTTTGATCTTTTCATACAGGTATGTGTAGGAATTGCAAGCATTGGCGGGCAGCTGATAATCAGCGGTCAATTTACGGAAGTTGCGCAATTCATTTCCAGCATCCTGATGTTCCCGTTCCAAGTCTTGCACCGCTTCGTGGATTTGCTGAGGCAAATCGTCGGCTCCGTTTTCCAGTTTTTTGACGATGGGGAAAAGTACCTGCTCTTCGTTTTGGAGATGAATATTAAGTTCCGCCATGAATACGTGCAAGCCTTCGGCCAACTCCATCAGTTCGTGATGTTCGAAGCCGTGGCGTAGTGCCACTTTATCTGCCAATTGTTCAATGATAGGTCCATTTTCCCGTATATATCGGTGATGTACGTTGTGGATATAATCTGCTAAAAATCCAAGATCCCACCGGTCGAAATCATAGGCCACTTGCGCGCTCCGGACTTCCCCGGCCGCTTCCAGTTCACTGCGTAAATGCTGTTCTTCCACGCCGGCCGCTTCCGCTGCTTCCCGAAGGGTCCTTTTGCCACCGCAACAGAAATCGATGCCTAATTTCATGAATACTTCTGCCTTGCGGATATCTTTGGCAACGATTCTGCCTATCGTATCCGCTTCCTCCCTTCCTGCAAGCGACTTCGTAATTCGGACACGCCAGCGTCCCGGATCTGCTTCGAGATATTCCCAGTTGTACCGATCAGACTGCTCGGCGAGCAGGGAAGAATACAGCGGCTTAGGATCCTGGTCATTTAACATGATGAAATCTTCACCTTGGTCCAATGCTTCGAAATGCGCTAAAATCGTGGAATGTCTCACTTGTGGTTCAATTTTAGTGATATCCAATATTGCTGTTTTTTTCATGGCCTCAATTGTTTAATTCGTATTACGCGGTATGTATTGTTTTTTATCACAAATCCTTCCGCTTGAAAAACCGCAATGAGAACCACAGCGGCATAACCGTCCACAGTACCAGTACTGCTGCTGTCGTTACCATACCTCCTGCGGTCCCAAAGAAGTTCCGGAATATCGCCCCGGTATACCCCATCATGGCCGAAACATCTATCTGCAACAGGATCAGGACCCGGCTGATGTCGATGGGGTTCAGCATGGACAGCGCTACCATTGCACTTTCGATGGGGTAGTCCGAAAACTGGAACAGGAAGAACAGTACCAATGCATCAAACAGCAGTGCAAAATAGAGCCAGAGCAGGATGGACAATCCGATGCCTTTGGCTTTGTCGCGTATACGCACAGCAGCCCAAAGGGCTATAGACACGAAGACCAAGGACAATGCGCAGCCGCAGAGTACCAATAGGATGCCCGACGCTGTAAATGCATAAAAAGCCACAGGAATACCCACGCCAACAATGAAAGCCAACGATACGGCCCCAGCCAATCCGGTGAAAATGCTCATCCAGATTACCTTCCGGCGAAGCGGCTGACTGACCAGCAATTCGATGAACTCCGAACTGTTGTACAGGTAGACCGTGGAAAAGAGGATACTTACCAGGGGCACCACAAATAGCACAATGCTCAATAAACTGGCTACCCCCTTTTCCGCGTTGTCTTCCATGCTGAACACACTGAATGAAAGTATTAATAACACGGCTGTATACACGATGATGGTACGGCTCCTGAGCAGGTCGGCAATGACATATTTGATAATCTTTTTCATGCTGCTTAATCGATGAGTTCGTGGATGGCTATTACCTGTGCAACTGCCTTTGACAACTTATCCGTCCCGGTTGCCGTTTTAAGCGATTGCAACGACTTGTGGAACAGTGGCTTACCTTCCTGCATGTAAATGACCTCCGATACCAGATCGTCCAGGTCGCTCAATACATGCGAAGTAATGATAACCAGTTTGTTCCGTTGTGTTTCGGTGATAATCTTGTCTTTCAGTAATTCGGTCGAAAGTGGGTCCAGCCCGGCCGTTGGCTCGTCAAGAATAAGCACTTCGGGATTGAACAGGAAGGCGAGACAGGCTGGATAAACCACACCAAAATGATCCCCCTAAACCATCAGAAACTGTCCCCCTCTGCCAGAGGAAAGTGATCCCCTTCGGCCAAAGCAAAGTGTCCCCCTTTCGCCGGGCCAAAGTGATCCCCTGAAAAGAGTATAAAGTAGTTTGCCAGTCGGTTTGGTTAGACGGGGTTTTTGTTTAGATTTTCGATGAACAAAAACCCTTGATTACGATGTCCAATACACCGATCAAAATGAATAAACTACGACAGATTATCCGCCTTTATTGCCAGGGAACCGGCACAAAGACCATTCACGGGATGTTAGGCACTTCCCGTACGACTATCAAAAAGTATGTGCGGATCTGGCACGAACTGGGTCTCACCCATGAAGAGTTCAATTCCAGGAGCGATAGTGAACTATCCGTTCTTTTCAATACGACGGCAGCCAAATCGATATGTAGCCCCCGTATGCAGGAGTTGGAACTGTTACTGCCGGATTACTGTAAACGATTAAAAAAGAAGGGTGTAACCCGTGAGCTGCTTCATTTGGAATATCTCTCGAAGCACCCTCAGGGTTATGGGCGCTCTCGGTTCAACAATGCCATCCATACCTATCTTCAGCTTTCCAAGCCTGTCATGCACCTTGACCATAAAGCAGGAGATAAGATCTATATCGACTTTGCCGGAAGCAAACTACAGCTTCATCCAGCTTCATGCCCGGAGCGTGATGTAGAAGTATTTGTAGCGATATTGGGCTGCAGCCAGCTTACGTATGTGGAAGCAGTAGAGAGCCAGCGTAAAGAGGACCTGATCAAGGCCTGTGAGAATGCCCTGCACTATTTCGGAGGTGTCCCGGCGGCTATTGTTCCCGACAACCTGCGTTCTGCAGTGACCAGGGGAAGTAAATATGAAGCCGTACTCAATGATGAGTTTGCGGCTTTTGCCGAGCATTATGCGGTTACAGTGGTCCCCGCCCGGGCTTATAAGCCCCGTGACAAGTCTTTGGTGGAAGGGGCTGTTAAACTTATCTACCGGAGCTTTTACCAGCGGCTGGAAGGCCGCAGGTTCAGCGACCTGGAATCACTGAATGCAGCCATACGGTCCGCACTGGAAATCCACAACAACAAACCTTTTTCAGGACGGAGTTACTCGCGCAGGGAACAGTTCGAGGAAGTGGAACGGGAAGCTCTGGGTGCACTCAATCCGATCCGCTACGAGGTTCACAGGCAAGTTATGGTAACAGTGATGAAGAACGGCTATGTCCGTTTGGGTGAGGATATTCACTACTACAGCGTTCCTTACACCTATATCGGCAAGAAAGTAAAGGTACTTTATACCTCCGGAATGGTCCTGATCTATTACCACTACACGCAGATTGCGGCCCATAAACGCAACCGGACCAAATATCATTACACCACCGACAAAGAACACCTGGCCTCACAGCACCGTTTTCTGACCGAATGGACACCTGAAAAGTTTATCCAGGAAGCCGAGCAGATCCACGGGGA
>Ga0182741_1004192_pt1 | contig 14468 bp, 8 predicted proteins | sample eDN5th37CBELigOP_FD_128874 | JGI IMG/M metagenome (GOLD analysis project Ga0182741, IMG submission 128874) | Enriched Organic Plus compost microbial communities from Emeryville, California, USA - eDNA 5th pass 37_C BE-Lig OP (version 2) (version 2) ...
GGCGTATGAGGCGCTGCGTGTCGGCACCGGTGGCGCCGGTGATCCACGGCGGCCTCCGGAATATCTCGAGCGCCGCCGGCTCGAACGACATCAGCACGCTGCGCTCCGAGGCCCGCCGCTCCTCGAGAACGCGCCGCACGGCTTCGCTAGCGCCGCTGCTCTTGATCTCGATGATGAGCGGCGTGGTCGGGAAGGTGGCCAGCACCTCCTCCAGGAGAGGAATTCTGACCCCCTGGCCGCGCAGCGGGAAGGTGCGTCCCGCATCGGGCGAGAAGCGCGCGCCCGCGTCGGCCTCGAGTATCCTCTCGGTGGGCAGCTCGGAGACCAGTGCCCGCACGCCGGTGGTGCGTACGAGGTCGGGGTCGTGGATCACGACCGGTACGCCGTCGGCGCTCACGTGCACATCGAGCTCGAGCGCATCCGCGCCTTCCTCGAGCGCGAGCTCGAAGGAGCGCATCGTGTTCTCCGGCGCGCGCCCCGATGCGCCCCGATGCGCGATGACCGGTCTCGCGTCGGGGTCGAGGAGTATGGGGCGGGGTGAGGGAGTCATCTGCGATTCATGCGGCCGCGGTCACCGTCACAGCGGAAGCCGGAGGTACGCCTCGCAGCCGCTCGCGTCGGTGCGATTCTGCAGCGTCAGCGTTCCGTCATGAGCTTCGGCTATCTGCCGGCTCAGCGCCAGTCCTATCCCCGTTCCCGACGGCTTGGTGGTGAAGAACGGGACGAAGAGGTTGGCCGTGTCGGAGAGCCCCAGTCCCTCGTCCCGCACCCATACATCGACTGTCGATGTATTGCGCGCCCAGCCGATGCTCACCCTTCCGCCCGTCTCGAGCGATGCGTCGGCCGCGTTGCGCACTATGTTGATCAGCAATTGGTCGAGCTGGTCGCCGTCTGCCTGGATGGTTATGGGCGGCCCCGGATCCACGCACACGCGAACGCGCGTCTCCAGCCGCGACACGCGGCGGACCCAGCTCTCCACGTCCACCGGCCGTGGCTGCGGGCTTGGCAGCCGGGCGAGGAGCGCGTACGCGGCCATGAAGCGGCCGAGTGCTTCCGAGCGGCCGGCGATCACCGTGAGTCCGGCGCCCACGTCCTCCCGCCAGTCGTCGGGGAGGTTGGGCCGCGCGAGCAGGTCGCGCAGGCTCGCGGCGATGGACTTGATCGGCGTGAGCGAGTTGTTGATCTCGTGCCCGAGCACGCGGATGAGGCGCTGCCAGGCGAGGCGCTCTTCCTCGCGCAGAGCCCTGCTCAGGTCGGAGAGCACCAGCAGTTGATGTGGACGCCCACCCTGCCGGAAAGTGCCGCGTCGCATCTGCCAGCGTCCGTGGCCGCCGGGAAAGTCCAGGTCTACCGTGCGCTCCGGCTCGCCGCGCAGGTAGCCGCCCAGCCCCAGCGATGCCGACGTGCAGCCGAGGATGTCCTCGGCCGTGTGGCCGAGCAGGCGCTCGCCGCCGCGATTCACGAGACGCAGCCGGCGCATCTCATCGAAGGCGAAGACCGCGACGTCGATCTCCTCCATCACCGTGCGCAGGAGCGCGGTGGCTTCGAGAGCCTCCATCCGCTGCGAACGGAGCGTGTCGCCGAGCGTGTTGACCTCGAGGAGCACCAGGCCGAGCGCGTCGTCGCTTCGCGCGCCGCGGCCACGGATGGAGAAGTCCCCCTCTCGAAGAGCGGCCAGCATGTTGGCCACGGTCTGGAGCGGACGCGTGACGCGCTCGCGCAGCGTGAGCACCACCGCGAGCCAGGCGCAGACGATGAGGATGGTGAGCGTCCAGTGCGCGCGAGTGGAGTAGCCGCCCGACCAGAGAAGGAGGAGGGCGGCGACCACCCCCGGCGCGCCGGCCAGCAAGGCCAGGGCCAGAATGCGGCGCTCGAAGCGCGTTGGGGTACCGCCGGCGCCGCTCGGTGGCGGCCGGTCAGAGACCATGGCTGGAGAGCCGCCTGTACAGCGCGCTGCGGCTGAGTCCCAGCGCCTTGGCCGCCTGGCTCACGTTGCCGTCGAAGCGGGTGAGCGCTTTCTGAATGAGCAGCCGCTCGGCTTCCTCGAGCGTGAGCTCCTCGAAGCGCGAGGCGGCGTTGGAGGTGGGAGTCCCAGCGCGCAACGCCAGGTCGCCCGCGCGCACGGTATCGCCCTGGGCCAGGAGAACGGCGCGCTCGATGGCGTGGTCGAGCTCGCGGATGTTGCCGGGCCAGATGTGATCGAGCATCGCCTGCATCCCGGCGCTGTCGAAGCCGCCGATCTGCTTCCCGTAGCGCTGCGAGTGGCGCTTCAGGAAGTGCGTCGCGAGGAGCGGGATGTCCTCCCGCCGCTCCCGCAGCGGCGGGAGCGATATCTCGATCGTGTTGAGGCGGAAGAGGAGATCCTCGCGGAAGCGCCCCTCGGCCACCTCCGTGTGCAGGTCCGCGTTCGTGGCGGAGAGGAGGCGGGCGTTCACCGCCCGCGGGCGCGAGGAGCCCACGCGCTCCACTTCACCCGACTGTAGCACCCGCAGGAGCTTCGCCTGCATGGAGAGCGGGACGTTGGCTATCTCGTCGAGGAAGAGCGTGCCGCGGTCGGCGAGCTCGAAGCGGCCCACTCGATCGGTCTTGGCGTCGGTGAAGGCTCCGCGCACGTGCCCGAACAGCTCGCTCTCGAAGACACCTTCGGAGAGTCCGCCCATGTTGACCGCCACGAAGGCCTGCGACGACCGCGGTGACACCGCGTGCAGCCAGCGCGCCACGAGCTCCTTGCCGGTGCCGTGCTCGCCCGTGATCAGAACGTGCGCGTCCGACGGTCCCACTCGCTCCATGAGCTGCAGTACCGGCCGCATTCGCGGAGACTCGGCGATGATCTCCGGGAGGCCGCTCCTGCGAAGGATTCTGTTCTCCCCCTCGAGTCGTTGCGCGCGCCGCACCGCGCGTCCCAGCTCGAGCTGGGTTCGCAGGGTGTTCATGAGCCGCGCGTTGTCCCATGGTTTCTCGATGAAGTCCCACGCCCCGTTGCGGATCGCCTCCACCGCGCCGTCCACGCTGCCCCATGCGGTCATCACGATGATCGGCAGGTTGGGCTCGAGCGCGGTGAGCTTCGGGATCAGGTCGAGTCCCTCGCGACCGGAGGTCGTGTCACGGGTGTAGTTCAGATCCATGATGACCGCGTCCAGATCGCGCGTCTCCACCGTCGTGAGGATGGCGGCTACCGAGCGCGCAGTCTCGATCTGGAAGCCTTCCGCCTTCAGCATGAGGCGGAGTGCTTCCAGCACGTCGAGCTGGTCGTCGGCTATCAGAATCGTTGGACGCGTTTCAGCGGTCATGTTGAGCGCGAGAGGCGTTCGGGGACGTGACAGACTGCGGCCGTGCAGCCATCTTCTGCCCTTCGGAGGCAATCGGCGTACCCTTCGACAGTCGGCATAAGTTCCGACACGATAACTTCTTATGATACCCGAAGCCAGTGCGAGTGTTCGATTCTGGGACGAGGTGTCGGGTTATGGGAAGAGGGACCTTCACTATCTTCCACCACATGCGTACACATATTCTACCGGTAGCGCTCTGCCTCGCGCTGGGTGCGATCGTGGGGCCGGCGGCGGCACAGGGTAAGGGGGCCATCTCCACGGCGGAGCGGAAGATCGTGAGCGCGGTCGACAGGCACAACGGCGCGGCGCTCGACCTCCTCACGAGAGTGGTGAATATCAACAGCGGAACGATGAACTTCGCCGGCGTGCGCGAGGTGGGCGATGTCTTTCGCGCGCACTTCGATTCGCTCGGCTTCACCACCCGGTGGGTGGATGGGTCGGGGTTCGGCAGGGCGGGGCACCTGGTCGCCGAGCATCCGGGGCCGGGGCCGAAGCTGCTGCTGATAGGGCATCTCGACACGGTATTTCCGCCGGAGAGCCCGTTTCAGAAGTTCGAGCGGCTCGATGACTCCACCGCGCGCGGACCGGGCATCATCGACATGAAGGGTGGTGACGTCATCATCGTGTACGCGCTGCGCGCGCTGAAGGATGCGGGGCTGCTCGACAAGATGAACATCGTCGTGGTATTCGACGGTGACGAAGAGGATGCCGGCGCTCCACTCTCCGAGGCACGGCGCGCACTCACCGACGCCGCGCAGGGCGCGGCCGCGGCGCTCGGCTTCGAGGATGGCGCCGCCGACCCGCGTACCGCCGTGATATCGCGGCGCAGCGCGGGCTCGTGGCTGCTCAGAAGCAGCGGGACTCCGGCGCACTCGTCGCAGATCTTCACTCCCAGCGTCGGCGCGGGGGCCGTGTTCGAGGCGAGCCGCGTCCTCGACGAGTTCTACCAGCAGCTCGCGGGGGAGCAGTATCTCACCTTCAACCCCGGCGTGATAGTTGGCGGTACGATGGTGGATCTCGACACCACGCTCACGGAGGGCACCGCCGCGGGGAAGCACAACGTGGTGGCCGAGCATGTGGAGGTAGGCGGCGACCTGCGCGCCATCAGCCCGGAGCAGCTCGAACGCGCGCAGCAGACGATGCGGACCATAGTCTCGAAGCCGCTCCCGAACACGAAGTCCGAGATCACCTTCCTCGAAGCCTACCCGCCGATGGCCCCCACCGACGGCAACAAGCGCCTCCTCGCCATGTACGACCGGGCGAGCCGCGACCTCGGCTTCGGTCCCGTGGAGGCCGTGGATCCCTCACGCGCCGGCGCCGCCGACGTTTCCTTCGTGGCGGAGATCGTTCCCATGGCCATCGATGGCCTCGGCCTATCCGGTCACGACGACCACACCGAGAAGGAAACCGCCGATCTTCGCATGCTTGGCCCTCTCACGAAGAGGGCAGCGATCCTGCTGCACCGACTGACCGAGGGGAAGTGAGAGGACAGGGGGTGAAGCAGGGAAGCAGCGAGCTGCCTCACCCTACACTATCCACCCATCCTTCAGATTGATGATCCGGTTGCCGTAGGCGGCGTTGGTGTCGGAGTGGGTCACCTGGATGATGGTGGTACCCTGCTGATTCAGCCTCGTGAAGAGCTCCATGATCTCGGCGCCCTGGCTCGAGTGGAGGTTGCCGGTGGGCTCGTCGGCGAGGATCAGCCTGGGGCTCGCGATCACCGCGCGGGCGACTCCCACCAGTTGCTGTTGTCCGCCGGAGAGCTGCCGCGGGTAGAGATCCTTCTTCCCCACGATGTTGAAGCGGTCGAGCGTGTCCGCCACCATCGCCTGGCGCTCGCTCTTCTTCACGTTCCGGTATGAAAGCGGGATGTCCAGATTCTCGGCGACCGTGAGGTCGTCGATGAGATGGTACTGCTGGAACACGAAGCCGATGTACTGCTTGTTCAGCGCGACGCGCTCGCGGTTGGACATCGCGTGCACGGGATGTCCCAGGAAGTAGAACTCTCCGCTCCAGTCGCCGTCGAGCATCCCCAGGATGCTGAGGATCGTGGACTTCCCGGCGCCCGATGGCCCCATGATCGACACGAACTCGCCGGGGCGGATGTCGAAGGTCACGCGCCGCAGCACGTAGCTGCGCCCATTCCCCACCGGATAGGACTTCTCGATGTTGCGAACGGAGATGAGCTGCGACTCCGGCGCGCCCACCGGCGCGGGGGAGGGCTCGGACTCGGGGGTTCGGGACGCCCCGCTGGTGAACAGCGACTTGAGTGAAGCCATCACTCGTACCTCGTGAGGTTGGTGGCCGCGGCGCCGGTGAGCGCCGCGGTGATCTCTGCTAATCTACGCGCTAGGGCGTCGCCGAGCACGCGTGCCGCCCTCCGATCGTAGCGCTCGCCGCGCCCTCCTCTCCGCCCTCAAAGCCATCACGCCGTAGATGCCGAGCGATGCGAGGAGCAGTGCGGCCGCGGCGAATCCACCGAGCACGAGCATCCTGAAACGTGGCTCGGCTACCGCCGCGGCCCGGTTCGCGGAGAGCGAGCCGACTTCCGGCAATGGAAGCTCCGGGTCTGCGGCGTGGATCTCGCGCCGTACTGCGGCAGCCACGGCCGGCGGCTCGGCGGCGCTCCGGATGACCAAGGTCATTCCCGGAAGCGGCACCTCGCCGTAGGGAAGGAACATGAGCGGTGTCGGGTCCGCGTCGAGTCGAACGTCGCGGATGTCGCCTACCACGCCCACCACCGTATGCGGTTCGCCTCCCGTTCCGCCCCAGAAGAGTCGCTTCCCGACGGCATTCTCGTTCGGCCAGAGACGCTGCGCCATGCTCTGCGTGATGACCACTGGTTGGTCGTGCCCTTCACCATCCGCATCAATGAAGACCCGTCCCCGCAGGAGGGGGATACCCATCGCCTGGAAATAGCCCGCCGTGACGCTGCGCCAGCCGGCCTGCATGAAGCCGCCAGCCGGCGCCTCCGCAGCGCGATCCGCCGGCGTCACATCGTTGCTGAAGCCCCACTTGCGAATGGCCCCCAGCCGAGGCGAAGGTATGTGCATGGCCACCGGACGTTACTACTCCACCGAGCTGGGGCGCCTCTATCAGGAGCGAGGCGTGGCATGTTACTGGGTCGTGGACCCCGATCACCGTGTGGTCGAATGCTGGGCTCCAGGCGACGTCTCTCCCAGTACCGAGTGCGAGCGGGTCACATGGCGGCCCGATGGCGCTCGCGCGGCTTTCGATCTTTCGCTTCCGGAGCTCTTCCGGCCTGTCTGAGATCACCGCTCTGACCGATCGCTGCATGATCGAGCCTCGCTCTCCGATGCGGATGCGTGTCCGATGGCGGGATGCACCGTTCCGCTATCGGACACGATGCCCCGCCTACTCCGCTCTGAGTGCCTCGATCGGATCGACCCGTGCCGCCCTTCGCGCCGGGATGTAGCTGGCCAGTGCTGCCACCGATCCGAGAGCGAGGCAGACGCCCGCAAAGGTGATCGGGTCCGCCGCGCCGACGCCGAACAGGAAGTGCGCGATGAGCCGCGAGCCGGCCAGCGCTGCAACGATGCCGATCGCGAGACCGATCACGGCGAGTACCACGCCCTGTCGCACTACGAGACGCAGCACCTGCGCGGGTTGCGCGCCGAGTGCGAGACGAATCCCCACCTCGTGCGTACGCTGGGCCACGGCGTAAGAGATCACGCCGTACAGGCCGATCGCCGCGAGCGCAAGCGCGAGCACACCGAACGCGCCGAACATCGCGGCACCCAGCCGGCGGGGCTGGAGCTGCGGGCGAAGAACGTCGGACATCGTCTGGATGCTGGCGTACGGAAGGTTTGTCTCGAGTCGCTGTAGAGTCGCGCGTACCGTGGAAATGGCTGCCGACGGGTCCCCGGCCGTTCGGACCAGGATGTAGCGATCCCGGCTTCCCGACATCTGAGTGATCGGGATGAAGAATGCCGGACGATCGTTCTCCTCTATCTGCACGTACCTGGCATCGGCTACGACGCCCACTACCGTGTAGCATCTTGCCGTATCAGTCATTCCAATGTCGATGCACTTTCCGATCGGACTCTCGGACGGCCAGTAGTGTCTGGCGAAGCTCTGGTTGACGATTGTCACCGGACGACTCCCACCTCGATCGGCCAGCTCGAAGTCGCGCCCTTGCAGGACCGGCGTCCCGATAGTGCCGAAGTATTGCGGGCCCACCGTCACGGAGATCGGGTAATCACCGGCCATCATCCGACGAAGGTTGAGCGCCGGATCACTCGTGGAAGGATCATCGAAGCCGGGAACCCGGAATCCGGTGATGGACATACTCCCGCTCAGCGGCACCATCGTGGTGACTGTGGCGCCGCGAATGCCGGGCGTTTCGCGCAGCGCATCGACCGCCCGGTCGTAGAACTGCGCGATGGCAGTGTCCGTATAGCCTGCCGTCTTCAGGTCGATCGCCACGCGTAGTGTGTTGCCCAGGTCGAACCCGGGGTCGATCGTCTGGACGTTGCGCAAACTGTGCGCGAAAAGTCCGGCGCCACTGAGGAGCACGACCGCAAGTGTCACCTGCGCCACCATCAGCGCCGAGCGGCTCCGTGAGTGGCGATCCGCACCTTCTCGTGCTCCCTGCTTCATGGCGATCGACAGCTCGGCGCGCGTGGACCAGAGTGCGGGAGCCAGGCCGAAGAACACGCTGCACGTCACCGCGGCCGCGACCGCGAACCACAGCACGCGGCCGTGCGCGAAGAAGTCGAGCCGCGGCAGTCCTTCGGCGGGAATGATACCGATGCCCCACGAGGCGATGATCACGCCGAACACTGCCCCGAATAGAGCCAGGAGCACACTCTCGGTGAGAAGCTGCCGCACGATACGCGCGCGGCTCGCTCCGATGGAGAGCCGGATCGCGATCTCGCGTTGCCGCGATGCTGCTCGTGCGAGCAGGAGGTTCGACGTATTCATACATGCGATGGCAAGGAGGAGCGCCGAAGCAATGGCCAGCCAGCGCGAGAGCTCTGCCTGGTTCGAAGGCGCCGGACCACGCGCGGACAGGATCGGCCCCACCTTCACTTCCGGAGTGGGATCGAAGGCCGGAGTCGACTCGGCGGCGTGCCGCAGGATCGCTTCCAGATCGGCGGCCGCGGACTCGCGCGTCTCTCCTGGAAGCAGCCGACCCAGCGTGTGGTACATGACCGAAGAACGGGTCGTCAATGCCGTCTCGCCGTGCCCGAGCCTGGCGTCCTGCGCGAAGGGGATCCAGAGGTCGACCGAGCCCGGGTCTATGCCGTGAAACCCATCCGGAGCCACGCCCACTATCGAATACTCGTGCCCATCGATGAATACGCTCTTCCCGAGGACCGCGCGGTCGCCGCCGTAGGTACGCAGCCAGTAGTCGTGGCTGATGACCACCGCCGGCGGCGAGCCCGTCCCAGCGTCCTCCTCGGCGACGAAGAAGCGGCCCAGCGCCGGGCGCACTCCGAGAATGGCGAAGTAGTTCCCCGTGACCTCCATTCCATCAGCGCTGCGCGCCTCGTCGCCGCGGCCCACGCTGAGCGCGACATCGGCGAACGCAGCCAATCCGCCCAGCGTTCGATTGTTGTCGCGCATGTCGATGTAGTCGGGAAACGACACCCGGTCGTTGCCGCCAGCCGTCGTTTGCACGGCGCCCGTATCGCGTTCTATGTACGGCCGAACTATGGACTCCGGATCCACCACGCCTTCCGGCGGTCTGAAGAAGAGCACGTCCACGATTCCGAAGATCGTGCTGGTGGCGCCGATGCCGAGCCCGAGGCAGAGGACGGCGACGAAGACGAACGATGGTGAGCGCCGCATCGCGCGGAGCGCGTAGCGCAGATCCCGGATGATCGTGCTCATGGCTTTCTCCTATTCGCTCCGTAGCGCGGTGGTGGGGTCGACGCGTGTCGCTCTGCGTGCCGGTATGTAGCTGGCCAGTGTCGCTATCGCTACGAGCACGAAGGCGACCGAGACGTACACCACGGGGTCGGTGACGCTCACGCCGTGGAGGAAGCTGGCCAGCACGCGTGTGGCCGCGTACGCACCGAGCAGGCCGGCGGCCGTGCCGGCGAGTGCCACCATGACCTCCTGGCGCACCACCATTGCCTTCAACGATGCCGGCTGCGCGCCGAGCGCCAGCCGGATGCCCATCTCGCGCGTGCGCTGCGTGACGATGTACGATGTCACGCCGTAGATCCCCGCCGTGGCGAGCGCGAGCGCGATGATGGCGAACGTGCCGAGCAGCCACATGTAGAGGCGGCTGCTCGAGAGCGAGCGAGACACGACTTCGTCCATGGTCTCGACGCGGAAGATCGGCAGAGACGGGTCCACGGCTCGAATCGCTTCGCGGATGGCCGGCACCACGCCAGCGGGCGGCACCTCCGTGCGCACCGTGAACGTCATGTCGGTGGGGAGCCACCCGGCGAGCTGCTGGTAAGGGAGGTAGAACTCGGGCATCGGTGCCTGGCCCAGCGACGCTCCCCTGGTATCACCCACCACCCCGACTATGGTGAACACGAGCGCGGTGTCCAGCCTCAGCCGCTGGCCTATGGGGTCCTCGTTCGGGAAGTAGCGTTGCACCAGCGTCCTGTTCACCAGCATGACCTGCGGCGCGCCGGCCGCGTCGTGATCGGTGAAGTTGCGCCCCTCCAGGATCGGAATTCTCAGCGCGGTGAAGTAGCCTGCGCTCGTCGCGCGAAACTCGGCCACGGGCTCCTTGCCTCGCTCCGCCGGCGGATGTCCTTCGATGTCGAAGCTGCTGTTCCACCAGTAGCCTTGCAGTGGAAGGAGCGATGTGATACCGGCGGAAGTGACCCCGGGAAGCGCCGCGATCCTCCGCAGTGCCGGTTCGTAGAACGAAGTCGTCGCCGAGCTGTCGATTCTCTCTCCGCTCACGGAAACGTGGAAGGTGATGACGTGATCGCTGTCGACCCCCGATGGGGTGTTCGCCAGAGCGATGAACGACTTCATCAGGAGCCCCGCTCCTATCAGTAGCACGAGCGAGAGCGCGATCTCGGCGCCCACGAGGATGCCGCGAAAGCGCCGCTGCGCCCGGCCGGTGCTGCCGCCGCGCGAGCCATCGGCGAGGTCGTCGCGCGGGTCGACCAGCGCGCTCTGCAGCGCGGGTACGATGCCGAATGCGATGCCAGTTGCCAGAGCGACCGACACGAGAAAGACGAACACGCCGGCGTCGAGCCCGATCGGATGCGCGTGCGGGATGTCACGCGCTGCGAGCGCGAGGAGCCCTCGTACTCCGCCATACGCCACCAGCAGCCCCGCTCCGGACCCGAGGAGCGAGAGGAGCACGCTCTCGGTGAGGAACTGTCTAGCGAGGCGGCCGGCCCCCGCACCGAGCGCCGCGCGCACCGCTACCTCGCGACGACGCATGGCACCGCGCGCCAGCAGGAGGTTGGCGACGTTGACGCACGCTATGAGGAGCACCAGCGCCGAGGAGCCGAGGAGCACGTAGAGCTGCGTCCGCAGATTCCTTCCAAACAGGTCGTCGTGCATCGAGGAGAGCTTCACCGTGCGCGTACCGTCGGCATCCGGATACTCCAGGGCGAGCCGCGCCGCGATCTGCTTCATCTGCGCGAGTGCAGCCTCGAGTCTCACGCCCTGCGCCATCCGTCCCACCACCGATAGGTAGTGGTTGCCGCGTTGGGTCAGCTCGTCGGACGTGAACGGTCGCGGCAGCCAGATGTCGACCGTGGAAGTCGCGGGGAAGGAGAAGCCGGGCGGCATCACGCCGATTATCGTGTACTGCTCGCCATCCAGCGTGATCGTACGACCAACGATGGACGCGTCGGCACCGAAGCGCGTGCGCCATGCGCCGTCACTCAGAACGGCCACGCGAGAAGCGCCCGGCCGGGCTTCATCGGGTGTGAAGGTGCGGCCTGTCTGCGCTCCGACCCGCAGCATCTGGAAGACATTGCCGGTGGCCGCCACCGCGGAGAGCCGCTCCGGCGTGCCGCGGCCTTGAAGATTGACGCTCCGATTCTCGTAGGCGACGAGCTGCTCGAAGACCGTGTTCTGCCGCTGCCAGTCGAGGAAATTGGCCGGCGACACCGACCCGTAGAATCCTTCGTTGGTGGTCTGCCCCTCGTACACTCGCACGAGCTGCTCTGGCTGCACGTATGGTAGAGGGTGCAGCAGGACCGCGCTCACCACCGTGTAGATCGCCGTCGTGGCGCCGGTGCCGAGCGCCAGGCAGAGGATGGCGATGAGGGTGAAGCCGGGTGTTCTGCGCAGCGCTCGCAACGCCAGCCGCAGATCCTGGATCAGGATGTCCATGGGCGATTCAATGGTGTGAGAGTGGCGCAGCCCCGGTGCCGATCGCATCGCGCGGCCGTATGTGTTTCGCTGCAACACTTCGATGATGCAGTTCGGAGCCAGGCGTGCAATGTTGACCCATGCTCACTACTTGCGCTCTCCCACCCGCCGAGGTGATGATATGGGTATGCCCGCCCAGTTGCAGTACACCGCCGCGATGGTACGCCGTCTCAACGAGCGAGAGCCGCACTACTGGCCTCGCTATGAAGTCGTGGACGGCGAGCTGCTCGTGACGCCCGCACCATGGAAATGGCACTACGAGGTCGCCGACCGGCTCGAGGATGCTCTCAGGGAGTATCTCGGACGTGAGTGCATCGGCCGTGTCTACCATTCGCCATCGGACATCTCCTGGGGCAAGCGCAAGCTGGTGCAGCCCGACGTTTTCGTCCTTCCGATGGACGAGGCGCGGAAGCTCGAGTGGCGTGAAGTGAAGCACCTCCTGCTCATCGCCGAGATCCTGAGCCCGAGCACGGAACACAACGACCGGTACATCAAGCGCCGGCTCTACCAACTGCATGGAGTGCCGCTCTACTGGATCATCGATCCGGATGCGCGCGCCGTGGAATGCTGGACGCCCGAGGATCTGGAGCCTCGCACCGAGCGGGATCGCATCGTCTGGCATCCGGAGGGCGCAACCATCCCCTTCGAGCTGAGGGTTGCGGAACTTTTCCGACCGCTGTGATGACGTATCGTGCCGAGGAGGCCGGCGTTGCGCCGGCCTCCTCGGCACGATACGTCCACTGGCGCGCAATGATCGCACTTCTCGACTACTCCGCACGGAGCGCGATCACCGGGTCGATCTTCGCCGCCCGGCGCGCCGGGAGATAGCTCGCTGCCAGCGCTACCAGCACTAGCAGCACCGATACTCCCACGAGAACCATCGGATCCGAAGGACTCACTTCGAAGAGCAGCGACCGGAGTAAACGGGTGAGGAGGAGCGCGCCCACCAGACCCACGGTCACGCCGAACAGCGCTAGCCGGACCGACTGCAGCGCCACGCTGCGGATCACCCGCGCGATCTGAGCACCCAGTGCTACTCTGATCCCTATTTCCCGCGTGCGCTTCCCCACGATGTAGGAGATCACGCCGTACAGGCCGACCGCCGCGAGGACCAGCGCCATCCCTCCCGCTATCGCGAGCAGGAACATCGTGAGCGATGTGCGCGCCATCGACTTTGCCACCACGGCGTCCATGGTGCGTGCGTTCGCGAGCGGGATGTCGGAGTCGAGGTCCGCCAGCGTGCGCCGTATCGCCGGTACGAGCTGCTCGGGACGCGCGCTCGCGCTCTGCACCACCAGTGTCCCCGACCGCTGCGGGCTCCATAGCGGCGCGCCTTCCATCGGGAGGAGGGGGAAGTACACCATCTCGGTGGGCGGCTTGTCGAGGCCACTGTAACGTACGTCATCGGTGACGCCGACCACGCGATAGAAGGGCCTTCCCCATCCGTTGGCGCGCAACCCCTTCCCGAGCGGATCTTCACCGGGCCAGAAACGCTCGGCCAGTGCCTTGCTCACCACTACCTCCCCGGCGCGCGCCTCGATGTCGGACCAGGTCGGAGTCCGGCCGCGCACGCCGATCCCGAGCGCCTCGAAGAATCCCGGAGACACCGTGCTGGCGTCCACACAAGGCGGGTTGACGTTGGGCGCCGGCGGTTGGTCTTCCACGAAGACAGCGTTGCACCCGAAGCCGGAGGCGGTGAGCGGCAGCTCCGTGGTGATGCTCGCGCGCTTCACGCCGGGCAGCGCCTCGAGCCGGGTCGTGAGCTCGTGGTAGAACGCGCCGACCTGTTCGAAGCTGCCGTAGCGTTGCGATGGGAGCTGCAACTCCATCGTGAGAACGCCGTCCGGGCGGATCCCCGAGTCGACCTTGCGCAGCTTGTCGAAGCTTCGCAGCATGAGGGCGGCGGAGGCGAGCAGTACCAGTGCGAGCGCCATCTGCACGACCACGAGAGCGTTGCGGAATGCGTTGCGATTGCGGCTCGCGGTAGAGCCGCGGGCGCCGCCGCCGCGCGTCTCTTCTGCCGCTCGCCGTGCCGCCGCTACCGGGAAGAGGCCGAACGCGCTGCCGGCGAGCAGCGCCACGATCGCCGTGAATGCGACGCTCTCCCAGCCGAGTCGCACCGCGCCGAGCCGCGGAATCCAGTCCGGTGAGAACGCCAGCAGGAGCTGCACCGCGCCCCAGGCGAACGCTATTCCAACGGCGCCGGCCAGCGCGGCGAGGAGGATGCTCTCGGTGAGATAATGCCGCGCGAGCTGTGCCGAGCGCGCGCCGAGCGCCATCCTGATCGCCGTCTCGCGCTGACGCCCCTCGGTGCGCACGAGGAACAGGTTGGCGACGTTGAAGCAGGCTATGAGGAGTACCAGGCCTACGGTGCCGAACAGGATCCAGATCGAGCGCCCCACGTCGCCGAGCACGATGCTGCGCAGTGGCTCGACGTCGAAGCGAAACCTCGTGTCCTTCATGAATGCGTCGGTGTACGCGCTGGGGAAGAGCTCCACGACACGGCCGCTGATCGCCGCGAGCTCGGAGCGCGCCTGCTCGAGTGTCACGCCAGGACGCAGGCGCGCGAGCGCGCCGAAGGTGTGCCAGTTGGTGGCGCGTGCCGCCGGGTTCATTCCCAGCGGCTGCCAGACGTCCACATCCTGTTCCGGGAGTTGAACACCACGCGCCAGCACACCAGCTACTGGTACGGCTCGCGCATCCAGCCAGATAGTCTTGCCGACGATCCCCGGGTCGCCGCCGAAGCGCCGCTGCCAGAAGTCGTGACTGAGCACGGCCACGGGCGTTGCCGGTCCCGGAGCGACGGAGCCGGGA
>Ga0182741_1004193_pt1 | contig 14464 bp, 12 predicted proteins | sample eDN5th37CBELigOP_FD_128874 | JGI IMG/M metagenome (GOLD analysis project Ga0182741, IMG submission 128874) | Enriched Organic Plus compost microbial communities from Emeryville, California, USA - eDNA 5th pass 37_C BE-Lig OP (version 2) (version 2) ...
GGGCTCATCGACGCGTACGGGCTGCCGATCATGGCGCCGTCGTCGCTCACCGCGGTGGAAGCGCTCCGCCTGATGCGGCGCGACAAGAAGGCCGCCGGAGGGCTCACGTTCGTGCTCGACGGACCCGATGGAGTGACACGGGTCGATGACCCCGACGCGAGTGCCATCGAACGCGCGCTCGCCCAGGTAGGAGTGAACTGACATGGCGTTGATCGTGTTGCTCTCGGGCCCGAACCTCAACCTGCTCGGTGACCGTGAACCTGAGGTATACGGCTACACCACCTTGGCCGATCTCGTCGACGACGCGACTGCGGCCGCGGGGAAACGTGGCCATGAGATCGAGCACACACAATCGAATCACGAGGGCGTGCTGATCGACGCGATCCACGCGGCGCGTGGACGAGCCGCGGCGATCGTGATCAACCCCGGCGCCTTCACGCACTACTCCTACGCGTTGGCGGATGCACTCGCCGCGTTCGAGGGTGTGAAGATCGAACTGCACATCTCGAACCCCCAGGCGCGCGAAGCATGGCGACGCCACTCGGTGATCGCCCCTTACGTGACCGCCACCATCGCCGGACTCGGCCGCGAGGGATACCGCGTTGCCATCGAAGCGGCGGCCGACAAGATCGCGTCCGCGTGAGCGCGCGTTCCGTTCCCGAGGCCGTCGACCTCCCCCCGCTGCCGATCGCACCGCGACTCGATCGTCTCCGCCGCACCTTCGCGGAGGCGAACTGCGATGCGTTGGTGATCACACGCCTCGTCAACATCCGATACCTCACGGGCTTCACGGGGAGTGCCGCGATGCTGTTGGTCAAAGAAGACGACGCGCTGTTCGTCACCGATGGCCGATACACCGAGCAAGCCGAAGAGCAGCTGGGGGCCGCGGGCGTCGACGCGCGCATCGAGATCGGTGCGAATCAGACGCTCCAGCGCGACTCACTGATGGGCGCGCTCGGGACCGGCCATCGGATCGGTCTCGAAGCCGATGGCGTCACGTGGTCGCAGGCACAATCGATGACCGAGTGGTTCGCCGGCAACGAAGTCGTGTCCACCACTGGCTTGGTGGAAGGTCTGCGACGCGTCAAAGACGATGCCGAAGTGGCGCGCATCCGGGCCGCCTGTGCGATCGCTGACGACGCGCTCGCCGAACTCTTGCCCACGTTGGCCGACGGGCCGACGGAACGCGAGTTCGCGCTCGCTCTCGAATTCGCGATGCGCCGCCGGGGTGCGAGCGCGAACAGCTTCGACCCGATCGTGGCGTCGGGTCCCAACGCGGCCAAGCCGCACGCCCGACCGAGCGACCGTCGCGTTGGTGAGGGCGAGTTGGTCGTGCTCGACTTCGGCTGCATCGTCGATGGCTACTGCTCCGACATGACCCGCACGGTGAGCGTGGGCGACCCCGGGCCGGAGGCGCGATCGCTTGTCGACGTGGTGGCGACGGCCCAGCGGGCGGGACGAGACGAGGTGCGGGCGGGCATCACCGCGGGTGAGGTCGACGCCACCTGCCGCTCGGTCATCGACGACGCAGGGTTGGGGGAGTACTTCGTGCACGGAACCGGCCACGGCGTGGGCTTGGAGATCCACGAGGCACCGCGTGTCGGGAAAGGCGTCGGTGATACCCTCGAACCCGGTTTCATCGTGACCGTCGAGCCCGGTGTCTACGTCGCGGGCCGTGGTGGTGTGCGCATCGAAGACACCGTGGTGGTGACCGAGACTGGGTGCACCCCCCTCACGCTGGCCCCCAAAGATCTGATCGTCTGAACGAGAGCGATTCGCGTTGAGCATCTCCACCAACGACCTCAAGAACGGCATGGCCCTCAACCTTCCCGAAGGGCTGATGACGGTCATCGAGTTCCAGCACGTGAAGCCCGGCAAGGGCGGTGCGTTCGTGCGCACCAAGCTGAAGAACTTCCGCACGGGCGCGGTCTTGGAGAAGACGTTCCGGGCCGACGAGAAGGTGCCGAGCGCCACCATCGATCGCCGCGAAATGCAGGCGCTCTACAAGGACGGCGATGGCTACGTGTTCATGGACAACTCCACCTACGAGCAGGAGACCGTGTCGGCGGCCACGCTCGGCGACGCCATGAACTACCTCAAGGATGGCGACACCGCGACGCTGGCCGTCTTCAATGGCGAGGTGATCGGCGTGGACCTTCCTGCATCGACCGAACTCGAAGTCACCGAAACCGAGCCAGGCATTCAGGGCGACCGCGTGTCGGGTGCTCGTAAGCCCGCCACCCTCGAGACGGGTCTCGTGGTGCAGGTGCCGTTGTTCATCGAGCAGGGCGAGCGCATCAAGGTCGATACGCGTACTGGCGACTACATCAGTCGCGCGTGAGCGGTGGCCACTCGTCACGAAGCGCGTGAGCGGGCCCTCGGGCTCTGTTACGAAGTCGAAGTCCGAGGTGTCTCCGCGACGGAGATTCTCGGCGAGCTCCCGGCTCCGCCTGATCCGTTCGCGGTCGCGCTGGTCGAAGGGGTGGAGGCGCACCGCACCGAGATCGATGAGCTGATCACGTCCTATTCGGAGAACTGGGCGTTGGAGCGCATGCCTGCTCTCGACCGCGCCATCCTGCGGATGGGTGTCTACGAACTCGGATGGGCGCCGGAGCTGCCCGCGGGCGTGATTCTGAGTGAAGCGGTCGAGCTCGCCAAGCAGTACTCCACGAAGGACTCCGGACGATTCGTCAACGGACTCCTCGCCCGTATCGCCGATCAGCTCCGCCCTGAGTCCGTTTCGTCGTGAGTGCGGTGCATCCCGTCGCGGCGATTCCGAGCGTGGGCACGCCCTGTGCCCAGAGCGGTCCCGCGCCGGTTCCGATCGAGATCGACCCCGATCAGCTCGAACGCGAGGTGTTCGGCGACCCGGAGACCGACGACGAGGGTGCCGTCGACCGTCCGTGGCTCGTGATCGTGTGGGACGACCCGGTCAACCTGATCTCATACGTCGTGTTCGTGTTGCAGAAGCTCTTCGGGTACTCGCGTGAGAAGGCGAAGGCCCTCACGATGCAGGTGCATCACGAAGGCAAAGCCGTCGTTGCATCGGGCACGCGTGAGCAGGCGGAGGCCGACGTGACCCGGCTCCATGCGCATGGTCTGTGGGCCACCTTGGAACGCGACCGGTGAACGGCTACGTGCGCTTCGAGCTCACCCCCACCGGTGAGCTCGAGATGCAGATGGTGCGCGGGCTCGCACAGGCGATCGATCGATACGCCAACGAACTGCGCGAGGTCGTCGAGCACGGTGGAAGTACCAGTTCAGACGTGCACGCACGGCTGTTCCCGCGCGCATACGTGGACCCCACCGAAGACCGCGCCGAACTCGCGTGGCAGCTCGAGGCACACGGCGAGCTCGTGAGCCGTCGATTGGCACAACTCGAGTTGCTCACGAGCACGCTGGATCGAGGTGGCGTCGCCGATCCCGTGCGAGTCGTGCTCTCGCCCGAGGAGGTCGAGGCGTGGCTGGGCGTCATCAACGATCTGCGCCTCGCGCTCGGGGTCACGCTGGAGATCACGGCCGACACCGACCTCGATGCGATCCCGTTGCATGACCCGCGTCGAGGCTCGGCCGACCTCTACGAGATCCTCGGGTACGTGCAGGCGACGCTCCTCCACGCGCTCATGGGCGACGACTTCGAGGACCTCGAAGACGACGAATGACGGGCCTGGCGTCTGGGGGGGGCTTCCAGATGTCTCAGATGAGAGGCGAGACGGCCGATCGGGGCCTGAGGGGATCTCACGGATGGACCCGCGCCCATGTCTCGTCTTCGCAAACTTGCCGCCCTGATCGGTGCCACGGGTGTCGTGGCCGCGCTCGTCGTCGTTGCTCCCGGAGTGACGGACGCGTCGCCGGTGCCGCTGTCGGGAACGCCCGGCACGATCGAGACTGTCGTCGGCGGAAACCGGCGCGACGCCATCCTTCAACCGAGGGCCTTGGCGGCCGTTGGTTCCACGCTGTACATCGCCGACACGCAGGTGAAGTCCATCTTCGCTCGGGACCTCACCACCGGCGTGACCACTCGGATCGCAGGGGTCTACGAATCGACCAACGGCATCGCCGGCCTTGGCGGTCCCGCCATCGACGCGGACCTGAATGATCCCGACCTGATCACGGCCGACACCGCCGGGAACGTGTACTTCACGATGTCGGGCTTGGCGGTCTACAAGATCGACACCAGCGGCATCCTCACCCTCTTTGCGGGGGCCGGGGCCGGCTCGGCCGATGGTGACGGTGGACCCGCGACGGCGGCGAACATCGGGTATCCCTCTGCGCTCGCGGTCGACAGTGCCGGCCAGGTCCTCATCGCCGACGAGTTCAACTGCGTGATCCGACGCGTCGACGGCAGCGGCGACATCTCGACGATCGCGGGTGTCGCCGGTCAGTGCGGAGACACCGGCGACGGTGGGCCCGCCGGTATGGCTGAACTCAGTTCGCCGCAGGGCCTCGCAGCCGACGGTTCCGACAACGTGTACGTGCTCACCGCCGACGCGCGGGTGCGTCGCATCGATGCGACGACCGGAGACATCGAAACCGTTGTGGGAACGGGGTCACCGGGAAACAGCGGCGATGGTGGACCATTGCTCGCGGCGGACATCGGGGCCGACGGCAGCTTGGCGGTCGCCTCGGACGGCGCACTCCTCATCGGGAACACGAGCGAGGCCGTGATGCGGCGGGCCGACCTCACGAACGACGAGATCACCACGGTGATCGGCACGGGTAGCACCGTGACCGATCACTTCGGCGAGAACGATCGACCGGCATCGGGTTCGTCGCTCACGGGGACCTTCGTCAGTGTCGCGGTGAGCGCGGACGGCGCGGTGTACCTGGCAGATGACACCCAGATTCGTCGCATCGACCCGGTCACGCTGGTGGTCGAGGACGAGACCCGTGGCACGGTCGATGCTGGCGATGGTGGTCCGGCCACCGATGCGATCCTCGACCATCCGTACGACCTCGTGCGGGTCGGGACCACGCTGTTCATCGTCGACGCCGGCGCGCGTCAGATTCGCGCGGTGGATCTCACCACGGGTGTGATCCGGACCATCGCCGGCACGGGCAGCAGCGGGTACACCGGCGACGGCGGGCCCGCGACCCACGCCAAGTTGTTGAACCCCACGGCGATCGCCGCGCACGACGGGAGCCTCTATGTCGCCGATGTGACGCGCATTCGCCGCATCGACTTGACGACGGGTGTCATCTCGACGTTTGCCGGCAATGGCGTCGTTCTCGACCCATCCGTGCTCGCGGGTCTCACCCCGGAGCAAGTGAGCACGGCGATCGGCGACGGGGGACCGGCCATCGACGCGCCGCTGTTCGTTTCGGGACTGTCGTTCACGCGCGACGGTCGGATGTTGCTCGCCGAAGGTCGGATCTCTCGCATCCGCCAGATCGATCAGGACGGCATCATCTCGACGATCGTCGGCAGCGTGACGATCGACATGACGGTGCTCAACGACGTGCACACGCTGGTTGGTATGACGCGTGAGCAAGCCGATGCGGCGATCGGTGATGGCGGTCTCGCGACCGACGCGTTCCTGGCGATGCCCGAGCGCGTCATCGAACGCGCCGACGGAGCGATCGTCTTCAGCGACATGCTGATGTATCGCGTGCGGCAGGTGGATCCCGCGACGGGCATCGTCACCACGATCGCAGGTGGAGCCGCGACTTCGAGTCCCACCAACGGTGATGGCGGACTCGCCGTCGACGCCAAGCTGCCGTATCCCGTCGGATTGCGTTACGACGCCGCCGGCAATCTCGAGGTACTCGCCGCCGGCGAGAGTCGGGTCCGGCGCGTCGATGCCGTCACCGGCGAGATCACGACGATCGCCGGAACCGGCATCATGGGCTACTCGGGCGACGGTGGCCCGGCAACGAGCGCGGACCTCGGGGCGCCGGTCGCCAGCATCGGCGACGCGGGCACGCACCTGTTCATCGCCGAGCACGCGAACGGAGCGGTTCGCCGCATCGAAGGCGCCCGTCCGAACCTCGTGGTGAATGTGGCCGATCCCGGCGCCATCACGATCGGCGGGTCGGGACACGTCAACGTGGCCGTCTCCAACAACGGGGCGGGATGGGCGACCGGTCCGGTGGTCGCAGCGGTCGTGCTTCCGGTTGGTCTTTCGTACGTGAGTGCTTCGAGCGCCGACTGGAGCTGTGTCGCGAGCGCCGATGGCGCGACGTGCACGTCGGTCGCTTCGCTCGCTCCCGGCGCATCGCGGACCTTCACGCTCGACGTGTTGGCCGACGGCGCCGCGACCGGGTTGGTCTCGATGACGATCGTGTCCACGAGTGACAGCGACGACCTCAACCCGACGAGCGGGACGCAGGTACTCGGCATCACGATCACCGCGGCGGAGACGGTGGTGACGATCGCCCCGCCGGTGACTCCCACGACCACGGCTGCGGCGAGCGCCAGCGAATCCGGAACCGCCGCGAACGGGGCAGGTCGACCGCTCGCCGGCGCGTTGCCGCGTACCGGCGCGGGTGCACTGGGAGCCCTTGGCGCCGCGCTGGGACTCCTGCTCCTCGGCGCGATGTGCGTCGGGGGTGCCGCGACCCTGGGGCGCACGGAGGACTCGAAGCCGCGACGGTCAACGTGACCCGGATCACAGACGAGTCGCCTCCGATCGTCACGGCATCGGCCGATCGAACCAGCGTGACTCGCTTCTTCAACATGCGTCCGATGACAGCCATCGCGGTGGCGTTCGCGCTGATCGCCGTTCTCACGGTCGGGATCGTGGGCCGAGGTTCGGAACCGGCGGAGGCGCAATCGCCGATTCCGTCGGACGCGGCGCCCGGTGACGTGTCGACGATCGCCGGTGGGTTCTCCGCGCCGGAGATCCAATCGGTCACCGGCACGCTGCAAGTGGGTGACACGCTCTACATCGCCCAGTGGAACGGCACGATCCTCACGCGGAATCTCGTGACCGGGGCGCAGGCGCACTTCGCCGGTATCGAAGGAAGCGGTCTGGGCCCGGACGGCAACCCGGCAAAGACGACCGAGCTCGGTTCGCCGAGTCTCATGGCCGCCGATGCGGACGGCAATCTCTACGTCGCCACCAATTCGTGGCCCAACGACTGCACCGTCCGTCGTATCGACGCGGATGCGCCGCACATCGTGACCACGATCGCGGGTACCCCGGGCGCGTGTGGCTGGAACGGTCCGGGTCCGGCGGCGGGAGAAGCGTTGGATTCGCTCCAGGGCCTGGTCGTCGATTCCACGGGCACACGCCTCTACGCGGTCTCGAGTGGGAGCGCCGTGATCCGCATCAACCTCATCGACGACACCACTGAAGTGGTCGCGGGTTGGGGCGTGACCTCGCCCGACGATGCGCCGACTGCGGCCGACGCCCAGTTCACCAGCATCTCCTCGATCGGGATCGACGAGGCGGACAATCTCTACGTACTCGATCACACTGCGAACGCGATCTATCGCATCGAGTCCGACTTCAGTTCGGTGTCGACCGTCCTCGGCGACGCGGTGAACAGCGGACTGGGACGGGGCTTCGCCGACGGTGCGCTGGCGACGGCCCAGATGGACCTCCAACCGTGGTCGGACGGCGTCCACGAGTCGGCGGTGCTCGCCGTGACCGCCGACGGATCGGCGATCTACTTCTTCGACAGCGGCAACCAGGTGCTGCGACGCATCGACCTCGTTGGGCAGACGGTGGAAACCATCGCCGGTCAGATCGGTGTTCGGGGAACCAGCGGCGACGGGGGACCGGCCACGAGTGCCGAGCTCGACGGCGTTCGAGCGTTCAACGTGGTGGGTGACGCGTTCTACTTCCCGACATCTGGGTACCTCACCGACTCCTGGCAGAACAACCTTCGGCGCATCGATCTGACCACCGGCGTCATCGAGAACGCGAAGCCCCTCACGTACGTCGGTGACGGTGGCCTCGCAGTTGATGCCACGTTGAACCAGCCGGTCGACCTCGTGCGGGTGGGGAACGACCTCTTCGTGGCGGAGCAGTTCGGCCACCGGATTCGCAAGGTCGATCTGACCACCGGGGTGATCACCACCTACGCCGGGACCGGCTTGCCGGGAACGAGTCTCACGCCCGAGGTCGCGGCCACCGCTCCGCTCGGTGCTCCGAACGCGCTCGCGTGGGACGGTTCCGGCCTGCTGGTTGTCGGCATGGACACGCTGGTACGGCGCATCGATGCCGAGACAGGCATCATCTCGCTCGTGGCCGGTACCGGTGTGCCCGGCTACCTGGACGGCCCAGTCGAGACTGCTCAGTTCTCGATGCAGGTCACCGGCATCACGGTCGACGGGGCCGGACGCATCTTCGTCGCCGACACGCAGAATGCGGTGATCCGATGCATCGGCTGTGAGGCGCCGGGGATTGTCTCCACCGTCGCGGGGCTGCCCGCAGACCACCCGGATTTCAAGACACCCCAGCAATGCGACAGCGACGGGGACCTCACGATCCAGGACATGGACAACTGTCCTCCTGCGCCCGACGGCCCCGCGCTCGAGACGTTCTTGAGCATGCCCGCCCGCGTCACCACCGATCCGAACGGTCACGTCATCTTCAGCGAGATGACGAGCGGGGTCGTTCGCCGCTTGAACGACGACGGCACGCTCACGACGATCGCGGGCGTCCTCGGCGACCTGAGCCGCAATGGCGGAGACGGAACACTCGCCACCAGCGCGTCGATCGCAGGGCCAACCGGGTTGCGCTACGACGCGGCCGGGAACCTGTACATCGGCGAGGTCGGCGGCAGCCTGCTCGATCTGGTGAACAACAACGTGGGTGCGCTCATGGCATTCCAGCCCGGCGTCACGCGCGTGCTCCCGAACGGCACGATCGAACGCTTCGCCGGGAACGGACTGCGTCCCCCGATGCAGCCAGACGACGGCCCCCGCACCTCGGCCACCTTCTTGTTCCCGACCGCCTTCGCGCAGGACGCCGGGACCCACCTGTACGTGGCCGACATCCTCAACAACCGCATCCGCCGCATCGAAGGGACGAAGCCCAACCTCACGGCATCGGCCAGTGGTGGTCCGTACGTCGCGGGGCGTTCTGGTGTGGTCCGTGCCAAGGTGGTCAACACTGGCAGCGGTTACGCCACCGGGCCGATCCGCACGACGGTCACGTTGCCGACCGGACTGCGCTTCGTCGGGGTTCGGAGTTCGGCGATGCAGTCGAACACCCTGGGTTGGCAATGTGATCCCCACGGCTCGGTCGTGACGTGTGAGCTCGCCGAGAACCTCGCGCCCAATGCGCAGGTCGTCCTCGAACTCGACGTGATCGCCGACGGAACGGTCACGGGCAAAGTGACCGTCGAGGTGCAGACCACGAGCGACTCGGACGACGACGACCTGGCGGGCAAGGTCTATGTGCTCAACACGCAGATCTCTGCGCCGTCGGCGGAGGTCGCGGCCGCCAATGGGGGATACACGCTCTTCGGGGCCGACGGCGGCGTCTTCGCCTTCGGATCCGACCGCTGGCCGGGTGCGTGGCGTTCCTCTGATGTGGTCGATGGCGACAACTGCGGTGCGACCGCTCTCGCCCTCAGAAGCAACGGCGCAATCCTTTGGAACCACGACGAGGTGAACGCTGCGCTGGTCGGAATGCTCAGTGGCGAGGCGGTCGGAGTGAACGCGCTGAAGGACTGCTCCATCTATCGAGTGGCGGCCGCCGACGGTGGCGTGTTCACCTTCGGGGCGGAGTATCACGGCTCCCTCGGCGGTGTGCGCCTCAACGCTCCGATCGTGGGCATCTCGGGCCGGGAGTCCGGCTACCGCCTCGTGGGCGCCGATGGTGGCGTGTTCTCGTTCGGTGACCACAAGTTCTTCGGCTCGATGGGCGGCACTCCGCTCAATCAGCCGGTCGTCGACATCGTGGACACGCCCCACGGTGACGGGTACTGGCTGGTGGCCGCCGACGGTGGTGTCTTCAGCTTCGGCAACGCCGAGTTCTTCGGCTCGACGGCAGGCCTGCGACTCAATGCGCCGGTCGTGGACCTCGTCCCCACCGAGTCGGGCCACGGCTACTGGCTGGTGGCTGCCGACGGTGGTGTCTTCAGCTTCGGTGACGCCGTGATGCACGGCAGCCTGGGCGGGCATCACTTGCATCGCCCGATCGTGGCCGCGAGCTGATCGTCGAGCGCTCACCTCGCGTCCGGCCCAGGGCCGGGCGCGAGGTCGCGCTGACTCGCGCTATGTTCCAGTCCGACCGTTAAACGGAGTCCCGAGAGGCTCCAACGGGAGGAGTCACCGCTTTGGCCACGTCATCGCGGCGCGATCCAGCGCCGTCTTCAGTCGCACCGACCCGCTCGCCGGAGACCGCATCGGTCCCGCCAGCGGGTCGTTTCACGAAGGGCTCCGGACGCATCGACCCCGGAGTTCCCATGGCCTTCCGGGCCCGGGTGTTCTCGGCCGACGATCTCCGTCGAGCGCACACCCGCATCGCCCACGAGATCGTGGAGCGCAACCACGGCACCGACGGCTTGGTGCTCGTCGGGCTCTACACCCGGGGTATCGCCGTGGCTCGGCGTCTCGCCGACGCCATCGAAGCGAACGAAGCGGTGCGGGTCCCCGTGGGCGCGCTCGATGTCGCGTTCTTTCGCGACGACATCAACATGCGCGACGTCTCGCCGCTCGGTCCGACTGATGTGCCCGTCGACATCAATCAGCAGATCGTCGTGCTCTGCGACGACGTGCTCTACACCGGGCGCACCATTCGCAGCGCGCTCGACGCGCTCACCGAACTGGGGCGGCCGCGCAGCGTGCAACTCGCAGTGCTGATCGATCGCGGTCACCGAGAGCTGCCGATCCGCGCCGACTACGTGGGAAAGAACCTGCCGACCAAGCTCGCCGAAGATGTGCGGGTTCGCTTCGTCGACACCGACGGTGTCGACGAAGACGGGGTCGAACTCTGGGGACCCGAGGTCATCGCGCCCGGCCACACCGTGGCGCCCGAAGGGAGCGACGCGTGACTCGGCATCTGCTCTCGATCGACGATCTCGCGGTCGACGTGTCCGAACCCAGCAGCGTCGCGCTCGGCATCACCGGCGTGCTCGATCTCGCCGAGCACTTCGCCGACGTCACGCGCCGAGACATCCCCAAGGTTCCGGTCCTGCGCGGCAAGACCGTGGTGAGCCTCTTCTACGAAGACAGCACGCGCACCCGGCTGTCGTTCGAGACCGCGGCGAAGCGCCTCAGCGCCGACACGATGAACTTCGCGGTCTCATCGAGTTCGGTGAAGAAGGGCGAGAGCCTCCTCGACACGGTGAAGACGATCGAGGCGATGGGTGTCGACGCGATCGTCGTGCGTCATGGCCACGCGGGGGCACCGCATCAGATCGCGGACTGGGTCGACGCGTCGGTCGTCAACGCGGGCGACGGCCGACACGAACACCCGACTCAAGCGCTGCTGGATTGCTTCACGCTTCGTCGCCACCGCGGACCCTCGATCGCGGGTGCGCGCATCGCGATCGTCGGCGACATCGCGCACTCGCGCGTTGCTCGGAGCAACGTGAAGGCGTTCACGGCCCTCGGCGCGCACGTGACTCTGGTGGCCCCGCCCACTTTGCTCCCCGAAGACACCTCGAGTTGGCCGGTCGAGGTCAGTCACGACTTCGACGCCATCCTCGCCGACGTCGACGTCGTGTATCTGCTGCGTATCCAGCGCGAGCGCCAAGGTGGGCTTCGCATTCCGAGTCTGCGTGAGTACACCGGCCGATTCGGTCTCACCGTCGAGCGCGCGGCGCGACTCAAGCCCGACGTGTTGGTGATGCACCCCGGGCCGATGAACCGGGGTGTGGAGATCGCGCCGGAGGTGGCCGACGGTCCTGCCTCGCTCATTCTCGAGCAGGTCACCAACGGTGTGGCCGTGCGAATGGCCGTGCTCTACAAGCTCTTGACCGGAACTCCCATGGAAGCAGAGGTGGCGTGATGACCGTCGTGGTCGCCAATGGCACCGTCATCGACGAAACCGGCGAACGTCGGGCCGACGTCCTCGTGCGCGACGGTGTGATCGAGGAGATCGCGTCGTCGATCAGTGTGCCCGCGGGTGCCACCGTGCTCGATGCCGAAGGCGCAGTGGTCACCCCTGGCTTGATCGACATCCAGGTGCACTTCCGTGAGCCCGGCAAGGAGGAAGCCGAGACCATCGAAACCGGAGCCCGCGGGGCGGCGCTTGGTGGGTTCACCGGCGTGGTCGCCATGCCGAACACGCTGCCGCCGCTCGACGACGCCGCGGTCATGGCCTCGGTACAAGCTGAAGCGGAGAAGGCCGTGTGTGATGTGACCTTTGCGGGTTGCATCACGATTGGCCGTCAAGGCGAAGAACTTGCACCGCTCGGAGAGCTCTACGACCTCGGCGTACGGGTCTTCACCGACGACGGCGACTGTGTGCCCACCGCGGGAGTCATGCGGCGCGCGTTCGAGTACGCCTCGATGCTCGATGGTGCGGTGCTCGCGCAGCACGCCGAAGACCCGAGTCTGGTGCACGGCGGGCACATGAACGAGGGTGAGTGGTCGGCCAAGCTCGGCATACCCGGACGACCGCGTGAGGCCGAAGCCATCATCGTGGCGCGCGACCTCATGCTCGCCGAGATGTACGACGCGCGGTATCACGTGTTGCACCTGTCCACCGCGGAGGCGTGCGATCTGATCCGCGCGGCCAAGGCGCGCGGTGTACGAGTCACCACCGAGGTGTCACCGCAACACCTGAGCCTCACCGACGAGTACTGCTCCACGTACGACCCGGTGTTCAAGATGAACCCCCCGTTGCGCACCGCGCGCGATGTGGAGGCGATGCGCGTCGGGCTGGTCGATGGCACGATCGACGCGATCGCGACCGATCACGCACCACACGCGCCGGAAACGAAAGCGGCGCCGTTCGAAGAGGCGCCCCCCGGGATGCTGGGCGTGGAGACCGCGGTCTCGGTGGCGATCACCCATCTGGTCGAAACCGGCCGCATGAGCCTGCGCGATGTCATCGGCGCGTTTGCCTGGCGGGCGGTCGCGGTACATCCCTATCTGCGGGAGCGCGGCCACGGGCGACCGGTCGCGCCCGGAGAGCCTGCCAACCTCGCGGTGATCGACCCCTCGGTGCGTTGGACCGTGGATCCCGCGCACATGGCCAGCAAGAGTCGTAACAGTCCATTCGCCGGCCACGAACTCGTGGGTCGGCCCCGCCACACGATCCTGCGCGGCGAGCCTGTCGTGATCGATGGAGAAGCAACCCGATGACCACAGCGACCCGCCGTGCCCCTCAGCCTGCATGGCTCGTATTGGCCGATGGCACCACGTTCGAAGGTGAGGCATTCGGCTACGAGCCCGACAACGGCGTCAGCACCGGGGAGGTCGTGTTCAACACCGCGCTCTCCGGTTACCAAGAGATCGTCACCGACCCGAGCTACGCCGGGCAGATCATCACGTTCACCTATCCGCACATCGGGAACTACGGCGTGAACGAGACCGACGCCGAGAGCGCCCAGCCGTGGTGCAACGGCGTGATCGTGCGTGAGCTCGCCCGTCGGTCCAGCAACTGGCGGGCGGAGGGCGACCTCGACGGAATGCTGCGTGAGCACCGGGTCCCTGGCATCGCCGGTGTGGACACTCGTCGACTCACCAAACACATCCGCAGCCACGGGTCGCTCCCCGCGGCATTCGGTACTGCCGACGTCGCCACGCTCAAGCAGGCGGCGATCGACGCCCATGGAACTGACGGTCAGGACCTCGCGTCTCGGGTGAGTACCAAGACCCCGTACACGGTGGGCGACGCCGATGCACCCTTCTCCGTGGTCGCCTACGACTTCGGGATCAAGCGCACGATCTTGCGACACCTCGTGGGTGCCGGGTGTCGGGTGGAAGTCGTTCCCGCGGCCACGGCCGCAGCCGATGTCCTCGCCCGCAAACCCGATGGGGTCTTTCTCTCCAACGGACCGGGCGACCCCGAGGCCGTTCCGGTGGCCGACGAGATCGCTCGTCTCATCGGCGATGTTCCGGTGTTCGGCATCTGCCTCGGACATCAGCTCCTCGGCCGGGCGATCGGCGGGACCACCTACAAGCTCCCGTTCGGGCACCACGGGGGAAATCACCCGGTGCGTGACGAAACCACCAACACAATTGAGATCACAAGTCAGAACCACAACTACGCCGTTGACGCAGCCAGCGTGGAGTCGCGGGCGCGCCTCACGCACGTGAACCTCAACGACGGTGTGTGCGAAGGGCTCGAAGTGCTCGACGCGCTCGCGTTCAGTGTGCAGTACCACCCCGAGGCCGGGCCGGGTCCGCACGATTCCTCCTACCTCTTTGCTCGTTTCGTCGACCTCATGACCGAAGGCGCCTGATGCCGAAGCGCACCGACCTCGACAGCATTCTCATCATCGGTTCTGGACCGATCGTCATCGGTCAGGCCTGTGAGTTCGACTACTCGGGTACCCAGGCGTGCCGCGTGTTGCGCGACGAGGGATACCGAGTGATTCTCGTGAATTCGAACCC
>Ga0182741_1004194_pt1 | contig 14457 bp, 15 predicted proteins | sample eDN5th37CBELigOP_FD_128874 | JGI IMG/M metagenome (GOLD analysis project Ga0182741, IMG submission 128874) | Enriched Organic Plus compost microbial communities from Emeryville, California, USA - eDNA 5th pass 37_C BE-Lig OP (version 2) (version 2) ...
ACCGGCATCGATGTGCGCCATGATGCCGATGTTGCGGTAGTGCGCTAGCGGAGTTTTGCGTGCCATATGTGTTCAGCTGTCGCAGCGAGGATCGATCGTGTAAATGCCAGCAAAAATGCGGATGAACCGGTCGCTCCCGATGGAGCCGGTATCCATCCGCTGCCGCCGGGTACGATCGCCACTGTAGCACGAACGGGGACCCAAGGGCGCGCCGGGCCAGCTTCTCCCGGCAGTTACATTGTTCACCGCGCCACAAAGTGCTCAGGTGGCGCGGTTTAGCCTGTTAAATGTAGCGCTGCGAAGGGTCGTGTCAATAGGCGGGGGTCGGCGTATCGCACCTCCTCCGAAACGTCCTCGCTCTCGACTCGTTTGATATACCCTCTCGGGATGCCCCATCGCCCCAGCGGGGCTCGCGCGAAATGGCTCCCCGGCTCCCCGGCTCCCCGGCTCCCCGCTCGGACGCCGGCGAGCGGTGTGACTCCGGAAGGGATCGGAGGGTATCACCACGGCGCCCTGCCGTCTGACTCTCTAAGCCAGGACCGGAACCCGCGATGCAAGCTCGCTCGCCCACAACCCGACACCGCTCGCGCTTCGCCATCCTGGTCGCGCTCGCTCTGGTCGTGCTCGGCACGCGGGCGCGCGCTCAACTCACCCCCGGTGTGCAACTCTCCGCCGGCGCGGTGGATGGCGACACGGGCCCCGATTGGCGAACCGCCTCCGACGCGGTAGCCTGGCTGCACCTCGACCGTCCGTGGATGATGGCAACGGTCGCCGGGGCGGCGGCCGCGGAAGGCCGAACTCCCTGGGCGTTCGGCGGGCTTCTGGAGACCACGCTCTTCGCGCCGCCCTGGCGCGGACTGCGCTCCTCCCTTTCGCTCGCCGCCGCCCGACAGCAGGCATCGGCCAACGGCGCGGTCCTCGAGTCCCAGGGGATCGCCCGACTCGCCTACCGCCACACGGCCTCGGGCGTTTGGATCGGCGGCGGCTGGGGCGCGGCCCGGATCACCGGCTCGGCGTGGGACGACGCGACCGGCTCCGCATCGCCGGTCCTCCCAGCCGGCTGGAGCACCGAGGTCGGCGCCTGGCACCAGCTCGGCGGTACCCTCATCAGAGTCGGCCTCACCTCGCGGGCGCGCGCGCTCGCTACCCGACCCGGCTCGCCGCGCGCGGTCGCCATCGGGCCGCTGCACTACGACCCGCGCTCCGGCACGTACGTGGTGGACACCGTCGTGCTCAACTCGGCCGACCGCTGGTCGGAGGCGGAAGCGGGCGTGTACTGGTCGCGCGGCCGCTGGTCGCTGGATGCGGCGCTGGGAGGGCCTGTCTCGGGAACCCGTACGGGAACCCGTACAGGTGGAGTGTGGACGCGACTGGATGCGGCCGTGATGCTCGACGAGCGGCTCGCGGTGCTGGTGGGCGCGGGACTGGCGCCGGCCAGGCTGGCCACCCTCGCCCCCGATCGCCGGCAGTTCGCCATGGGACTCCGCTGGACCCGCGCCCCACTCCGGAATACCGAGACGCCGGCCATCGAGCCCGTCGCCGCGGCCTTCCGCGTGGAGCGGGCCGGCGCACGACAGGCCCGGATCCAGTTGCGCGTACCCGGCGCGCGGACGGTGGAGCTCAGCGGCGACTTCACGGAGTGGCGCCCGATCGCGCTCCACCGTGGCGCCCCCGACGTCTGGAGCGTGACTCTGCCGATAGCGCCCGGAACGTACCGCGTGAATCTCCGCGTGAACGGCGGAACGTGGAGCGCTCCGCCCGGGCTGCCGCAGGTTCGCGATGACTTTGCCGGCGTCGTGGGGCTGGTGGTGGTGCCGTAGCATGGCGCGCGCACACTCCTACGCCGCGCTCCGTGCCGATGGCGCGGGAACGACGCCCTCCGCGGGTGGCGGGCCGGCCGCGGTCTCCGACGCGGAGCTGGTGGAGCGCGTGCTCGGCGGCGACAGCCGCGCCTTCGCGGAGCTGGTGATGCGCCACGAGCGGGTGTGCATCCGCTTCGCCACGCGCATGCTCGGCACGCTGGAGGACGCGGAAGACGCTACGCAGGAAGCGCTCGTGCGCGCCTATCGCGCGCTCGGCCGCTACGACTCGCGCGGCCCGTTCCGGACCTGGCTCTTCGCGATCCTCATCAACTGCTGCAGGACGGCGCTCGTGCGCCGGACGCGGCGCACGCGGTGGGTCGTGGCCGACGGCGCCTCGGTGGCGCGCGCGGCCGCGAAGACGCCGCCCGACGGCTCCGATCATCGTGACGCGATCCAGCGGGCGCTCATGCGCCTCGAACCCGCACAACGCGAGGCATTCCTGATGAAGCACGTGGAGCAGCTCAGCTACGAGGAGATGTCCGCCGCCACCGGCGCGGGAGTGTCGGCGCTGAAGATGCGGGTCAGGCGGGCGTGCGAACGACTCAAGGATCTGCTCGAGGAGGAGCCCGATGTCCGACCGTGAGCTGGATGCCGAACGGGCGCCGGTGATCGGCGTCGCGATCGACGCGCTGCGCGCGGAAGTCCCGGTGCGCGCGGCGTGGCGGGAGCGCGTGCTGCGCGAAGCCGGAGCGCTCCCCACACCGCGCCGCTCCCCGCTCGCCCTCATCGCGGCCGGGCGTCCGGCACCGGAGGAAAGCGTGCGGACGGCGCGGGTGGCGCCGATGTCGCCGATGTCATGGCGGCGACCCCGGCGCGCGACGGTCATCGCCGCTGCGGTAGTGGTAGCGGCGTCGCTGGCCGCCGGAAGCGCGATCGTGTACTCGAAGCGGGCGAGGAACGCGCCCGCCCGGATGGCGGAGTCCACGACCGGCGTGGAACGCGGAGCGGCACCGGGCACTGCGTCCGGCATGACCGCTCCCGCGCAGGCAGCCGCGGCGAGCGGCCTGGAACGTTTCAGCATCAGCGCTCCGGGAGCCGCGCGCGTGTCGCTGGTGGGCGATTTCAACCAGTGGCGCCCCGGGATCACTCCCCTGCACCGCGTGGACGAAGGAGGAAGCTGGGAAGTTCGGCTCGCGCTCCCGCCCGGCCGGCACGTCTACGCATTCGTCGTGGATGGCAAGCTGGTCGCCGACCCATCGGCCCCGCGCGCCGGAGAAGACGATTTCGGCTTCCCCAACTCCGTCGCGCTCATCGCGGTCTCCAACTGATGCGCAGCTTCCGCCTCCCCCTGACGCCGTCGGCCGTCGCGCGCGCCGCCATCGCGCTCATCGTGCCCATCGCCGTCACGCTCGCGGCCTCCATCCCGGCGCACGCGCAGCAGGCGGCCGGACGCCTCCCCGACCGCCTCTCGCCCGAAACTCGAGCGGTGATCGAACAGCTGGCCGACTCGCTGCGAACCGCCGGCCTCCCCGAGGGCCCGCTTTACTCCAAGGCGGCGGAGGGAGTGCTCAAGGGCGCCAGCGACGCGCGCATCCTGCAGGTCGTGCGCTCGCTCGCCGGCGAGCTACGCACGGCGCGTGCGGCTCTCAGAGCGGATGCGGACCAGGCGGAGCTGGTGGCCGGCGCCAGCGCGCTGCACGCCGGATTGCCGGCCGATGAGCTCCGCGGGCTGCGGAGCCGGCAGCCGCGCGGGGGCGCCACCTCGCTCGCCGTCCCGCTCACGGTGCTCGCCGACCTCATCACCCGTGGCGTGCCCTCCGGCGCCGCGGCAGCGTCCGTCGACGCTCTGCTGGCGCGCCGGGTTGCCGACAGCGAATTCCAGGCGCTGCGAGTCGGCGTCGAGCGCGACATCACCGCGGGGCAGCCACCCGGGACCGCGGCGCGGACGTGGACCAGACGAATTCTCGACGACCAGCGCCTCACCCCCACACCGCCCGGAATCCCGCCCGCCGCGCCGAAGCGCATCCCCTAACGCCATCCTCTCACGCGATCCTGCCGCGAGTGGCATGCGACCATCCGAGCCGTGCCGGTTCGACGATCGAGAGAAAGGTGACCCCGCCGCGAATGCACGAGTATCACGGCGAGTCGAACACCGTTCGTACCGACCGTACCGAAAAACCTGGAGAGAGACAGATGCGCCGTCACGCTTTCGTACTCGCGACCATCGCGCTGGCAACGCTCGCGGCCTGCGCCGACCATGGAGCCGCGGGGCCGACCGCGCCCCTAGCGCGCGGAGCGGCCACTCCCGCCCCGGGGGACAGCTCGCACTACTTCGCCGGTGAGTTCACGGCGCACGGCCACATACTCGGCGTGGTGGGAACCGCCCCCACTCCCGGCTCCAACGACACGCTGCGTTTCGAGCCACTGGCCGGTTCGCGGATCCGGGTCGTCCGCAACTTGCTCGTGAACGGCGTGGCTACGCAGGAACTGGCCGCCGAAACCGTGTCCGACGACGATGGCGCATACGCCGTGTCCGGGCTCGCCGCCGGATACTACATAGTGCAGGCGGACCCTCCCTCGGGATCTCCGTACGCGGGAGGATTCTCGTACCTCCCCGGCCAGTCGTCCGACGTGCAGGTGGACGTCTACCTCTGGAAGCAGCCCTAGCCGACGGCGACGATGGCCGTCCGTTCCGAAGTGCATCGCTGCGCGTGCACTGATGCACGCCGTGCATCGCCGGGTCGTACCCACCGGCCGCGTGGCACGCGACGCTCCGCCACGCGGCGGAGCGTCGCGTGCCGGCGGTCTAGTTCCCCGCCATCAGCACCGAGCGCACGTAGCGCGACCAGCCCTTCGCGTTACGGAGTTGATTGAGCGCGCGGCGCCCCAGCGAGTCGGGGCGGGTCCCGCCCACGAGGAGCTCCTCGTTGCGGTCCCACGGGCGCACCGATCCGTGGCCGCTCCAGCGCGGCCGGACTCCCACCCGCCACATCGTGCGGGCCATGAACACCGAGGGACAGAGCACCTCGGAGGGCAGGAGGTTGTACACGAAGTGCCGCTCCACGCGGTCGAGCATCGACGATGTCATCGGCGGCCGGAGCGCGGCGAGCACCTCGTCGGGTACCGGCACTTCCACCAGGTTCCGCGCCAGCCGCAGCGTCCAGTAGCAGCAGCTCGCCCCGCGGCTCCTGCGCGCCAGCGCCACGAACTCATCCCACTTCAGATCGCCCGCATCCATGAGCGCGCGCAGATCGCGGAAGGTGCGCCACGCGCCCGTGCTCATCATGTGCGACCAGGCGAAGTGGAGACACAGGTGCAGTAGCTGGTCCTGCCGGTTGGGCACGTACACCGTGCGGCCGCGCACCGTCACCGGCACCGCCCGCCGCCAGAGGTCCGCGATAGGGAAATCGAAGGGATTCCCCTCGAAGAAGAGCCCCGTGTGCACCTCGAGCTGCATGTCCAGCCCCCGCCCATCCACCAGCGTAGGGAGGTGATGGTGCCGGCGGTAGAAGCTCTCGAACTCTTCCGTCTCGGTCGACATCCACCCATCCTCGAGCAGCACGTCGCGCGCGCGCAGCGCCTCGTCCTCGCGCACCAGCACGTCCACGTCGATCATCGGCCGCCGCACGAACGAGCCGTACACGGTGAGCGCGAGCGCCGCTCCCTTGAGGAGCATCACGTCGATCCCCGCATCCGAGAGCGCCTCGAGCGAATCGGCGAGGCGCTGCTCGAGATGCAGCATGCGGAACTCCGACACCATCGCCAGACGCTGGAGATGCGACGCCTGCGGCGGGAGCTTCCCGGGCACCCCCTCGATTGCCTGCAGCTCTCCCCACAGCACCGGAGCCGCGCGCTCCCTCTCGGCCAGCCAGCCCAGCTTCTCCCAATCGAGCTCGCCGCGCAGCAGCTCGCGCATGCGCCGCGCTCCCCGTGCGTCGGAAGCACCGGCGCCTTCGGCCGCCGCCACCGGCGCGCTGCCCGCTGTGAGGAGGAGTAGCTCCGCCTCCGGTGAGAGATGCGTGAGGATCATGGCCATCGCGCGTCAGTACTGCGCCAGCGTGCCCGCCCGGCGCGCGTAGTGCAACGCCTCTGCGAGCGCGAGCAGCCCCACCGATGTGAGAAGCACGACGAAACCCACCAGCGTGATCACGTCGGGAGCGACCGCCGAGAATGGCACGCCCTCGAGCAGCGTGCGCCGCAGCGCGCGCAGCCCGTAGGTGAGCGGCACCGCCGCCGAGAGCTGCTGGATCCCTGCCGGGATGACGCTGGTCGGGTAGTACACACCACCCAGGAGCCCGGAGAGGATCAGCACCACCGATGCGAGCGGACCCGTGGTTCGGAATGCCAGCATGAGCGCGGCGCCGATGAGACCGAAAGGGAGATAGGAGAGAACGATGAGGGCGAGGATGAGGAGCGAGCTCCCGAGCTGCCCCCACGCGAGGTGCACACCGAAAAGCATCCCCGCGATGAGCAGGACCACCGCGCGCACGGTCGTCCAGAGGAAATTGTAACCTATCAGACCCAGAAGAAGCGAGGGGAGCGGCGCGCGCGTGGCGAGCAGCGCCTCGAGCGTCCCGGTGGCCACGCCCGACGACACCACCGACGGGATCGCGTTCACCGATACCGATATGTAGGTGTAGGCTATCATCCCCACGAGGAGGAATGCGAAGTAGACGCCGCCCTCGGTGGAGATGGATTTCGCCATGGTCGGCTGGAGCGCCCGCGCCACGAAGAAGAGCGGCACCACCGTGAAGAGGAGCGAGCCGAGCGAGAGCACCATCGAGAGCCGGTAGCTCAACGCGGTATGGAAGCTCGCCTTGATGAGCGAGAGGATCTCACGCATCGCCATCACCGCTCATACGTACACTCTCCCTGTTCGTACCACGCTGCTCCACCACCCGCTCTATCAGATCGGCCAGCGACAGCTCCGCGTACTCGAAGCGCGCTATCGGCACGCCCTGCTCGGTGAGGAACGCCACTACCTGCGCCGCGCGATCCAGACCGCCCGGCACATCCATCTCGATCACCGTCCAACCCGGAGCATCGCTCTGGTGCGAGGTCATCGCCTGCACCACGCCCCGCCCGGCGAGCGCCGCGATTCCGGGGTGCCCGGGATCACTCGTCCAGAGACGATAGCGGTCGTTCCCCATGTCACGCGCGATGCTCTGCGCGGTCCCCGCTGCCAGGAGCTCGCCGTGGTTCAGCACCGCCACGCGGTCACAGAGCTCCAGCGCCTCCTCCGCGTTGTGCGTCGCGAGAAGCACTGTGCACTTCTGCCGCCCGGTGATCTCTTCACGCAGGAAGGCGCGGAAGCGCCGAGCGGAGATGGGATCGAGGCTTCGCGTGGGCTCGTCCAGGAGCAGGACGCGTGGAGATGCGATCAGCGCCCGCGCTATGAGAAGCCGCTGCTTCATCCCCGAGGAGAAGGAGCCGACCATCTTCTCGCCCGTGTCGTCGAGTCCCACGACCTCGAGGAGCTCGCCCGCCCTGACGCGCGCCGCGCGCCGGTCGAGTCCCTGCAGCGAGCCGTAGAGCTCGAGGTTCTCGCGTGAGGAGAGGCGCCAGTAGAGGCTGCGCTCGTCGGCGATGACGGGCGAGAGCACGCGACGCACCGCTCTCGCATCCTGCACCACGTCGTGACCAGCGACCGTGGCCGTGCCGGCATCGGGAAGAACGAGCGTAGCGAGGATCTTGAAGAGCGTCGTCTTGCCGGCGCCGTTGGGGCCGAGGAGTCCGAAGAACTCGCCCGCGCGCACGGTGCAGCTCACGCCCCGCAGCACCTCCTGGTACTTCGTGCTCCTGGGGTGGCGAATCGTCTCCAGCCAGCCGCGCCGCGACGGGAAGCTCTTGGTGAGACCATCGAGCACGACGGCCGGCGCCGGTTCGGAAAGACGGCCCCGATCTTCGCTGGGTGCCGGGATGAGGCTCTCCTTCACATCCCCTCGCCCGCCGCCACCGGCGGGACGTTTCCTGCTCCGTGCCATTCCTGTAGCTGAGCCACCACCTCGTTGAGCCGGTCGAGGCCGGCCGCCGTCTCCAGACGGTACACCGGTACCGTGGAGGCCAATGTAGCGGCCCGCTCGAAGATGCGCGCGGCTTGCGCTCCGCCCAGCATCGAGCCGAGCGCCGCGTGCCGAACGAGCGCGAGCGCCGCGGTCACGTCGGGGAATGGTATCCGGCGAGCCGCCACGTCGATCGAGTGCTCGCCCGCCAGAGGGCTCAGCACGTACACCACCGAGAGGGGCGCGGGCTGAAACATCAGCGACTCCTCGGGGATCTCGTGTACGAGGTGCTTGTCGCCGGTCATCGGTTCGCCGCGCCGCACGTCGAACAGCTCCGCCGTGTCGTCCCAGAGCTTCACCTGGTGAACCCCCGGGATGGCGCGCGCGGGCGGCCCGGGATCCACGGGCAGCACATCATCGGTCATGAGCCTGTAGCCGGCACGCGTCAGCGCGAGCGCGAGGGTGGACTTGCCGTGGAACTTCGGCGCGACGAACGCGATCGAGCCGCTCTCGGTGGCCACTGCGCTGCCGTGCAGACAGAGACGGCCGCTCGCGTGCAGCGCGGTCGCGAGCACCCGGCCCGTGATGTCGGCGCGGACCGAGTTGGGTCCCGGCCGGGGACCGGGGAGCCACCGGATGGTGGAACCGTCGGCGGAGATGTCGTAGATGCCGGTGTCGTCGAACTCGAACCTGAAGCCGGCGCCGTGCTCGAAGAGACGCACGCGAAGCTCGGGATTCAGCTCGAAGTCGCCGAGGAGCTGCGCACGCTCCATCTCCTCGACCGTGTCCACCGAGCGTAACGTCCAGCTGGCCGCACCCGAGGACATTTCACGCAGCTCGGGGAAGGTGATGTCGGAGCTGAGACATCCACCGAAGATCGAGTAGGCGGGCATTCGAAGATCGGTAAAAGTGAAAGGAGGCCACCGGCGGAGCCGGTGGCCTCCCTCCAGTGGAGCGTCAGACTGAGGGCCGAGGGCACTCAGGTGCGCCCGGCAGACCGCAGGCATTGTTGCCAGTGCCCGGGGTGACTCCGCAAATGGTGTAACCGTCGGAGTTGCCCTCAAAACCGATCTGCGTCAACTCGCGGAACGTACCAAACCGCTCCACTTTTGGCTTCTGATACACGCGACGCCTCCCGTGTCGTGTGTCACCGGGCCACTCGCCCGGCAGAACCACGGCCCCCATGGCCGTGAATGGTACAACTTACATCGACCTGCGTTAGCACTTACCCCACCACCGTCGCCAGAGGCTCCTCTGGAACCTCGCCCGTGGACATGTCGGCTGGTCGCTTTCGCGCCCTCAACCACAGTTCCGCCTGCAACGTCAGGAACAGGTTGACTCCTACCTGCCCGCTGGCCACCCCACGTGTATACGCCGTGGCCGACCGTCGGAGCTCATCTGCATCGATCATTCCAGCGGATTCCAGCTCCGAACATCGTAAAAATTCTTCACAGAGCGAGGGATAGCCCTCTCTCATCGAGCGATCAAAATACGCACCCGTAGTACCAGTTTTCGCCGGCCGCGGAGCGAGAACGTGCTCCGGCAGGAGCCCTTCCACCGCCTTCCGCAGCAGCAACTTCGTCTCAGCCCCCGAAGAACGCTCCCAACGCGGCCTGGACAGTGCCAACTCGATCACTCGCGCATCATAAAGTGGCGAGCGTACCTCAACTCCCTCCTCCAGCGCCATGGCCGAAGCAAGGCCGAAGACCCGCGGAAAGTATGGGTAGGTGAGATACCAAAACGTTTCGTGGCGTACACAACTGATGCGGGAGTGCGGCAACGCGGCACGCCGTTCCCGGACGTCCAGACCCGCCCGCGCCACCACTTCCGAACGCAGCCAACTCGGCGCGCGCCGCTCCAGATAACCCTTGAGCGCGCGACCGTTCCGCATCGCCGCCGCCAGATCGTGAGCGCGCTCCGTCATGAGCGGCTGGATCGCCTGGCGGAAGAAGCCGCGGAAACCGCTTCCCGTCATCCGCTTCGCCTTCCATTCGCGACGAAGCTCCAGCCAGTGCCCACTCCGCAGCAGGTCCGCAAGATACACCTCCGAGACCTGAAAGAGCTGGTCACCACCCACTCCGTCGAATGCTACGCGCGCGCCCACCGCTCTGCTGCCCCGCGCGAGCGAGCGATGCCACATCTCGAAGGCGTGCCCGAAAGGCTCATCACGTTCGGCCGCCCGCTCGGCTGGCCGGTCGAAGAAGGGAATGTCGGCGATGTCCACCCAGTGAACCGGCACGTCCCACCGATCGGCGATCGCCTGAATCAACTCATCTTCCCGCCCCGGATCGCCCGGCGGATAGCTGATCGACACCGGGAGGATCGAGCGCGAATCGCCACTCGCCCGCAACGCCACCTCTCCCGCGGCGAACACCGCGGGAGAGTCCCAGCCTCCGCTCAGCCAGATGCTCGGCTCGCCGCGCGCCGGAGCGCGCTCCAGCACCGCGCGCTCCAGCCGCGCGCGCAGCTCCGCCGCCGCTTCGCTGAACGATGGTATGGCGGATCCTTTCGCGCGCTCCGGCGGGCTCCAGTGCCTCGTCAGCTTCGGCTCTGCCGGCGGTACCGCCGTCAGCGTCCAGCCCGCGGGGAGATTGCGCACCGCGCTGTAGGCGGTCTCCACGTATGCACCGAAGAGACCACCCGCCGCCGCCGCCACCTCGACGAGGTCGATGTCGTGCGGGCAGCCGGGGAACGCGAGCACGCCGCCTATGGACGATGCGATGACCAGCGTCCCATCCACGTTCGCGAAGAAGAGCGTGCGCTTCCCGCCGAAATCGCGCGCCGCGCAGATGCGACGGGCCCGGCGATCCCACACCACGAAAGCGAAGTCGCCCTCGAGGTGCGCGGGGCAGTCGGACCCCCAGGCGCGATAGGCGGCGAGAATCATGTGCGCCGCGCTGTCGCTCGTGGGAACGATCCCATCGCTCCGCAGCGCGCGGCGGAGGTCATCTCGATAGTAGATCGCGGCATCGGCTGCGACCACGAGATCGCCTTCCGCGAGCACCAGCACGCCGGCGCCCGAGGAGATCTCCGACTCCCACGCGTGACGCGACACCGCCAGGAGGGCGCCACACTCCTCATCGCGCCAGACGTCCGAGTGGTCGGCACCGCGCTTCGCCATGGCGCGCAGCATCCGCTCGCCCACCTCGCGCCGCGGCGCGCCACCGGCGCGCGCCGGCGCGAAGACACCGACGATCGCGCTCATCGAGCGTCTACCAGGCGCACCTCGGAGAGCTCCACGAACGAGCCCACGTGCGCTTCGTTGTCGCCGATCACGCGGTCGCCGTACTCGACCCAGGCGTGAGCGGCGAAACGGCCGTTGCGCATCCGGACGCCCACGCGAACGCGGCTCCCCGTGATGCCGTGCCGCTCCAGCACCCTGTTGAGCGCGACTGCGCGCACGAGGCAGAGCGGGCGGAAGACGCCGAACTCGGCGGCGCGCCCCACGGCCAGCGCGAGCGCTTCGGCCCGCGGGAGCGCCGCCGGATCCATGGCCGGAAGCGCACCGCCGGCCTCGCCGGTAGACGGGGGCGCTCCGGTGGAGTGCGAGACCAGCCGCCCCGTGGGGCGAGTCCATACCCGGAACTGCGCCAGCAGAAGCGCGAGCTGCGCCTCTATGAGGTCAGCCCACTCGCGCCGACTCAGCCTGGTCAGTTTCCTGAGATGGGTTCTCGACACTGGTGTCATCGGTCCGCTCCGCATTCCGCGGGAAGACTAGGCGGTGGGAGGCAAGCTCTGATATGAGCTCGGTCACATCCTGGCGGATGACGCCAGGATCGACCTCCGGATAGCGCTCCGCGATCGTGGTGCACAGCTCATCCATGGTGGAGAGCTTGGGCGGCAGGTACTGCCACACGAGAGCACCCACCTCGTTGAGCCCGAAATACACCTCGTCCTCGGTGGAGAAGAGCACGGCGCCATCGGACAGCGCCTTGAAGATCACCTTCGGATTCGCAACCGGTAGCATTCGATCCCCATCGAATGGAAACGATGCTTCGGACTGGGCTACTCTACCCACCAACGCGCCTCCTTCAGCGCCGCGTGACTGGACGTAACTCCCGCTCCGAAACGAGGGTTCGGTACGGCTCACCGATCGAGCATCGACCATGCCACACCTCCGCTCCGCAGCACGTCCGGAACGAGAGCGCGTGCGCAGCTCAGCACGGCGCCCGAACCGCCTGGAGAGCAACTCTCTGAATCATAACCATCATTCGCACGGCCGCTCACTCCGTCGCGGATTCGCAACATAGCGAGCGCTACCGCAACAGCACGACGCACCGCCCAGCCTCCCAACCCCCCGTACACGGGGTGCGGCCCACGTCGCCGGCCCACCCTGGCGAAATAAGCAATTACCGTGCGTAGGGAGCTCGAGCGTAGCGCGCCGAATGCTACATCATGGGCCCGCCCGTCCGCCCACGCAACCCGCCACCTTCACCCGGGTGAAGAAATCCCCGCTGGGCGCGATGCGCCCAGCGGGGACAGGTCGTACGAGCCGTTGCTACTACCAGCGATAGTGCGCGAACGCCTTGTTGGCCTCGGCCATACGATGGGTATCGTCTTTCTTCTTGATGGCGTTCCCCTCGCCCTTGGAGGCGGCGATGATCTCGGCGGCGAGCTTCTCCGCCATCGACTTCTCGCTCCTCTGACGCGAGTACATCATGAGCCAGCGCATCGCCAGCGCCGTACGGCGCTCGGGACGAACTTCGACGGGCACCTGATAGGTGGCACCACCGACGCGGCGGCTCTTGACCTCCACCACTGGCTTGATGTTCTGAAGCCCCTGCTTGAAGATGTTCACGCCGGGCTGCCCGGTACGCGACTCCACGATGTCCATCGCGCCGTAGAAGATCCGCTCGGCGATGGACTTCTTCCCCTGGATCATCAGGGTGTTGATGAACTTGGAGACGGTCTGGCTGTCGTAGCGCGCGTCGGGCAGAACCGGACGCTTGATGGCTTTCTGGCGGCGGCTCACTTCTTACCTCCGGCACCGGCCTTGGGGCGCTTGGCGCCGTACTTGGAACGGCTCTGGTTCCGTCCGTTGACGCCCGATGCGTCGAGCGTTCCACGAACGATGTGATAGCGGACGCCCGGCAGGTCCTTCACACGGCCGCCGCGAATGAGCACGATCGAGTGTTCCTGCAGGTTATGCCCCTCGCCGGGGATGTACGCGCTGACCTCGAAGCCGTTGGTGAGCCGTACACGCGCCACCTTCCGCAGCGCGGAATTCGGCTTCTTCGGCGTGGTGGTATAGACGCGCGTGCAGACTCCGCGCTTCTGCGGGTTTCCCTTCAGCGCCGGCGCCTTCTCTTTCTTCTCGACGTCCTGGCGACTGCGCCGGACGAGCTGGTTTATCGTGGGCATAGACTGTTGAACTTAGTTGTGACTGGAGAGGGCGTCAAGAAGAGGTAGAAGGAAACGGGGGACAGGGAACGGGATACAGGTACCGGCTCTCGCATTCGCCGTCATTCCCGCGAAAGCGGAAATCCATGTTGTTCGATCGAACCTGGATCCCCGCTTGCGCGGGGATGACCGAATTACAGAGTAGTTCCTGTTTCCCGTTCCCTGTTTCCTGTCGCCTTCTACCTCTCTTACAATTCCTCCCCTCCCCCGAATCCCCCACCCCCTCCACTGAGGAGCTGGGCGAAGGTGGCGTCGGCGGGCGGGAGGATCGGCTCCTCCGCCGGCGCCGGGACTTCCATCCCCTCGATCTCCACCTGGCTGTAGCGATACTGGCCCGTGCCGGCGGGGATGAGGTGACCGATGATGATGTTCTCCTTGAGACCAAGCAGGTCGTCCTTGGCTCCACGAATCGCCGCATCGGTGAGCACTCGCGTGGTCTCCTGGAAGGAGGCGGCCGAGATGAAGGACTGCGTCGTGAGAGAAGCCTTCGTGATTCCGAGGAGCAGTGGCTCCGAAGTGGCCGGCTGGCCCTTCTTCATCGCCCGCTCGTTGGTCTCGCGGAAGGTGCTCTTGTCCACGTGCTCGCCTTCGAGCAGCTCCGTGTCGCCCGGCTCCAGAATCCGTACCTTCTGCAGCATCTGACGCACGATCACGCCGATGTGCTTGTCGTTGATCTTCACGCCCTGCAGCCGGTACACCTCCTGAACCTCGTTCAGCAGGTACTCCTGCACCGCACGCGGCCCCTTGATCCTGAGGATGTCGTGCGGGTTCACGGGACCCTCGGAGAGACGGTCGCCCGCCCTCACCCGGTCGCCCTCGTGCACGCGAAGGTGCTTGCCAGCCGGCACCTCGTAGAGCTGCGCCGGCTGCGTGTCATCCACCGCCGTGGTCCCATCGTCCAGGATCCGGAGCGGCTGCACGAAGATCTCGCGCTTGCCACGCTTGATGTCGCCGAAGCGCACCACGCCGTCGATCTCGGAGATCGTCGCCGGGTCCTTCGGACGACGCGCCTCGAAGAGCTCCGCCACGCGCGGCAGACCGCCCGTGATGTCCCTCGTCTTGTACGCCTCGCGGCTGATCTTGGCCAGCACCGTGCCGGCGCCCACCTGCTCGCCGTCCTCGATGATGAGCTGCGCGCCGATCGGGATGACGAAGTCGCGAACGCGCTTCTCCTTCCCGCCCTTCTCCTGCACGATCTCGATGTGCGGATGCAGGCGCTTCTCCCGGTCTTCGATGATGACGCGCTGCCGGAG
>Ga0182741_1004195_pt1 | contig 14452 bp, 13 predicted proteins | sample eDN5th37CBELigOP_FD_128874 | JGI IMG/M metagenome (GOLD analysis project Ga0182741, IMG submission 128874) | Enriched Organic Plus compost microbial communities from Emeryville, California, USA - eDNA 5th pass 37_C BE-Lig OP (version 2) (version 2) ...
AAACAACTATTCTTAAAGTTGGACAAAAATTAACAATCACTGGTAAAGCTACTTCAACAACAGCTTCAAATACATCCACTGTAGTCACTAAAGTAGTGAGTGGAACAACAGTTGTAAACACGGCTGAAAAATATATTGGAAGACCCTATGTATTTGGTGGCGCTTCTCCAACAGGTTTTGATTGCTCAGGCTTTGTCTATTATGTATTCAAAAATGCAGGAGCTTCAATTAGTCGAACATCAGCAGCGGGTTATTATAGTTTAGCGAAAAAAGTAAGTTCACCACAGGTGGGAGATTTAGTATTCTTTAGTAATACTTATAAAGCAGGTATTTCACACGTAGGTATTTATATTGGTAGTGGTAAAATGGTAAGCGCGAGCGGCACAAAAGTAAACATTGATACGTTCCAATCTGGTTACTGGAAATCACATTTCACAGGTTACGGACGTATTTAGTCATAAAAAGTGTATTGATCCCCTTTAGTAGGGGCAATACACTTTTTATTTTAAATAAATACAGTAAATATTAAGTTACATTTAAATTCTTTTTATTGATTTAACATTTTTTTCACCCAGTCTGGCGTTAGATCAGGTAGCGCATCTCCATTCAGTCGTGCATTTTCATAAGCTGAAATTAGTTCTCTGCGAGCTTTTTCGTATTCATATTTCTTTTCAGCCTTTTCTAGTACAACTTCAATTCTGTTTTTTGGAACAACTGTAACCCCATCTGCATCACCAATTACAAGATCTCCAGGATTTACTAAAAGCCCACCACAGTGAACGGGAGAATTAATTTCTCCAGCATTCTGTTTGATAGGTCCTCTTTGCATAAAACCTTTTGAAAATACAGGAAATCCCAACTTGATACATTCTTCCCGATCTCTAATAAAACCATCAATAACAATTCCATTCAATCCGACTGCTTTTGCTGTTGAAATCATTAAATCCCCTATATATGCGTGATCTTTATGGCCAGCACCAGCTATTACCATCACATAACCAGGGTTTGCTGTATAAAGAGCCAGATGAATTGGGAGGTTATCGCCATTAGATGTATCAACTGTACAAGCAGTTCCAACAGTCACCATAGAAGAAGATACTGGGAGAATTTCCGCTTCCATTGCACCTTCATTAGGAATACCTAACTCCAACATACCGTCACATAATAAAGCTGAACCGAGCCTTTTCGCTCTTTCAATTACATTAGCTGGTAAAAGTTCTGGATACTCATTTATAGTTGAGTTAATCATCTTAATCCTCCTAGGAATAATATTGTGTTTCATTATAAAAAAGGAATTTTATTACTTTACATGAAGTGTATCATTGTCCTAATAAATGTCAATATTGCAAAAAAATATTAATACCAAATCTAATATGGAAGAAGTGTTTCTTAAGTATCTACTTGTATAAAATTTCCATAAAGGAATTAAAAATAAACTAAATACAATCAACATAAAAAATGAGAATAAAAATAAAATGAAAGGCCAATATAACCAGTAAATCAATTGAAAAAATAAGGAGGAAGCGATGAGAAATATTTTGCGAATAATAGTTTCAATCATACTAGCGCTTAGTATCTGTATAAGTGGAACAATGAGTACTGATGCACAGATACAATATGTACCTAATGCAGGTGTTTTTATTAACGGTAAAATTGTGAATGGGATTAATCCAATTATAGAAAATGGTGTGTACTACTTGCCCTTTGTTGATTTTGCTAAAATATTAAAGTATAATCACATAAAATTTGAAGAAGCGACAAAGACATACGAGATTACTGATGGTTCTACTATTATTCGAGTGACAATGGGAGGAACAAGGGCTAAGAAGGGAAATGAATATGTTAATATCGAGCCTCCAAGATGGATTAATGAAACAGCTTATGTCTCGTTACATGCTGGAGGAGCTATATTTAACTCGTATATTACGTACAAGAAGGAAAATGGTTCTATCCAAATCCAAAACCCTGCTACAAAATATGAAGTGCATAAAGGGGATACACTATACAACATCGCAAGTCTGCATCATCTTAGTGTTGAGGAGTTAAAAAATGCAAATAGTATTACTACAAATATACTTCATGATGGGCAAGTATTAAACATACCAACTCCAGATGCCTCCAAGTCTAAAGGAGAAATGGAGCCGGTTAAAGAGCGTGAGCCAGTTAAAAACAACAGTAATGAGACTATCGAGCAACAAGTAGCAAAAATTCTTGATTATGCCAAGAAACACATTGGCGCAAAATATAAATACGGGGCGACCTTAGCAGAGGCACCGAGTTTATTTGATTGTTCATCATACACCCAATTTGTCTTTGGAAACCATGGTGTTGAGCTACCGAGAGTATCCAGAGATCAAGCGAGTAAAGGAATCTCTATTGCAACTGCAAATCTTAAAGCGGGAGATTTAATGTTCTTCACAATGAATGACACATATACCGATGGAAGAGTAGCTCATGTCGGGATTTATATGGGGGATGGACATATGATTCATGCGTCTACATCAAAAGGTGTTATGATTACAACAAATGTATTGAATAATCCCTATTGGGTGAAAAACTATCTATTTTCAAAACGAGTTATCCAATAAAACAATTTGTACAATAATAATGTGCTTTGACTCAAATTTATTACATTGAGTCAGAGCATTTTTGATATATAAATGTAAATATCAAAGTTTATATGCAATTAGAAACTTAGGAAAAAGGTGCAAAGGAGAGTTTATAAGTAGCAATCTTAGAAATTTTTAGTAGATTGTATTTATATAGTAGTAAGCCAAAAAGTGGTATTCTTATGTTAAACAAATACCACTAAAAGGAGTGTTAATTATGAGCGAAGAAATTATTAAGCGTAATAACGTACATATTAGTGGAAAAGGGAAAAAAGTAATTATTTTTGCTCCCGGGTTTGGATGTGATCAAACCGTATGGAAGGATGTATCACCCGCCTTTGAAGAAGAATATAAAGTTGTTTTATTCGATTATATTGGTATAGGAAAGTCAGATCTTTCGGCATTTGAGCCTAATAAATATAGTAAACTATCAGGTTATGTACAAGATGTACTGGATATTTGTGCTGCCTTAAATTTAAGGGAAGCCATATTTGTCGGACATTCTGTCAGTTGTATGGTGGGGGTATTGGCATCCATACAGAAACCGGAGTATTTTTCACATCTAATAATGATAGCTCCGTCACCATGTTATTTAAATGATCCCCCTGAATATTATGGTGGTTTCGATAGAGAAGACTTAGAAAGTCTATTAGAATTAATGGAGAAAAACTACATTGGGTGGGCTAGTGCCTTCACTTATAAACTTTTAAATAATAATGTAGCACAAGCTGATGTATCAAAAGAATTAGAAGACCGTTTTTGTTCTACTGATCCATTTATTATTAATACTTTTGCAAAGGCGTGTTTCTTTACGGATAGTCGCTCTGAAATCGCAAAGGTTTCCTTGCCTTCACTTATTTTACAATGCTCGGAAGATATAATTGCACCTAAAGATGTAGGTGAGTACTTATACCGCAATATGCCAAATAGTAAACTCACATATATGAATGCAATTGGTCACTGTCCTCATATGAGCGAACCGGAGGAAACAATTCAATCGATAAAATACTATTTAACTAATCTATCAGCATCAATGATTGGGGAGGGTGTAGGTGAAGTTTAGATGGAGGAATTAATCGAAAATGCACCATGTGGATTTTTAACCTTATCCAAGGATGGTATAATTCAATCCATTAATCAGACATTGCTTAAGATGTTACACTGTCCATCACCTGATCTATTAATCGGGCAACATTTTAATGTTACGCTTGCAAAATCAGCTAAAATATTTGTTCAATTTTATTTTTTTCCGTTAATTACAGCAAAGCATCAAGTAGATGAAATGTATGTTTCATTGGTTGGGAAACACGGAGAAGAAATTCCTGTACTACTGAATGCGTCACTTCAAGAAAATAGTGAGATTGTCTGTGTCATCGTTCCAATGCGTAGCCGAAATGCTTTTGAAGATGAGCTTATTAAAGCCAAAAAGATGGCTGAACGTGCTTATCGTGAAAAAGAAAAAACGTTTATGGAATTAGAAGTTGCACTTCAAACATTAGAGGTTAAGCAACAGGAACTACTAGAGGTTAATAAGGAAAATGCTAAATTTAAGCTAGACACTGAACGTGAACTACAGTTGGCTAAAAAAATTCAAGAAACTGCATTAACGAAAGACATCATAAACGAGAATATTCAAATTCTATCTTATTATCATGCATCGAAATCTTTATCTGGTGATATTTATGGTTTTTATCAAATCTCACCAGATAAATATGGAATTATCTTATTAGATGTTATGGGGCATGGGATATCTTCGGCATTAATCACAATGTCCCTTCAGTCTTTGTTTCAAAAATTAATCTCACATGGGGTAACTGCAGATAAAGTGATGCAAGAGTTGGACCATTATTTGCATGAATTATTTCAAAATAATCAAGAAGCTTGGCATTATTGTACGGCCATTCATTTTAATATTGATACATCTACAAAGATGATTGAATATGTTAATGCAGGACACCCTCCTGCCATATTACAAGACTTTAATGGACAACAGCAGGAATTATCAGCAACAAATCCGCCTTTAGGAGCTTTTGAAAACATCACATATAATTCAAAATCTATTAATTATTCACCTCATACAAGAATTCTCTTATATACGGATGGTGTCTCAGAGGCATTTGAGTTGAATACTTTAAACAGTATATTAAAAGAATCAGCTCACTATACAATAGATTATACAAAAAAGACTATATTAAAAGCGCTAAAAAATAGGAAAAATACATTTGAGAAATACAACAAAGATGATCAATGTTTTATTCTTGTGGAGTTGTAGGTAGCCGGTATTGTGGGTAATCCTAATTCTAACTCTAGTTTTAATTTTGTTCGATATAATAATAGGGGTAAAAGGGACTGCTAAATTTAAACAAAGGGGTAACGCACATGGAAAAGAGTATTATTGGCAAAAAGGAGTTATTAGTCGAGCAATCGAATGAATTGCTAGTAACTTTGAAAGAGCGTTTTGAGAACAATACAGAACGGCATGTAGGAATTGAGTGGGAAGATGTACAAAAAAAGTTAGCATTAAACACAAAAAAACTATGGTCCCTCTACGAGATGGAAAAAACAGGTGGGGAACCAGATGTAGTTGCATACGACGAACAGAACGATGAATTCATCTTTTATGATTGTTCTCCTGAAAGTCCTACTGGTCGCAGAAGTTTATGTTATGACCGTGAAGCTCTAGAAGCAAGAAAGAAAAATAAACCAGAAAACAGTGCGATGGATTTGGCAACTGAAATGGGCATCGAAATTCTGTCTGAAGAACAATACCGAGCATTACAGAAATTGGGTAATTTTGATAAGAAAACGTCGAGTTGGGTACAAACACCTTCTTCTATTAGAAAACTAGGTGGGGCAATTTTCTGTGATTTCCGCTATGGACAAGTATTTATGTATCACAATGGAGCTGATTCCTATTATGCTGCTAGGGGATTCCGTGGCTCATTAAGGGTCTAGTTTTGTACAGATTACTAAGAAATAGGGAACAACAAGAGGCTGGGCCATAAGTGAAAAACTCAAAGAAATACCCAAAACGTAATATTAAAAAAATGATACTTTGATTGGAATGGAGGGTCGACTCCTGCGGGAACAGCACGCCGCCTGAGACGTTCGTGTCAGGCCGTGCCCGCGGAAAGCGTACCCGGAATGGAAATCAATTTTCATTAGAACATAAAAATAGCATTTTTCCTAGTGAGGAAAAATGCTATTTTGGCTTTTGTCCCAGCCTCTTACATGTATTTTTAATCTAAAATTGTAACATTTAATTGTTTTACACCAAAGTTAATCGCTTCTTGTTGTGTTGGAACAAAGACATCTATTTTATTGCCTTTAATACCACCGCCAGTATCTCCAGCAACGGCTTCACCGTAACCTTCTACATAAACTTTACTACCTAGTGGAATAACAGTTGGGTCAACTGAGATGACTTTTGCATCTGGGTTCTCCTTAAGGTTAATACCTGTTGAAGTAATCCCTGTACAACCTTCACATGAGGCAGTATAGGCTGTAGCTTGTACAGTAAGTACCTTAGAATCTGAACTACTACTTGAAGTTGAAGTAGTTGTCTCAGGTGAATTTTCCTTAACAGTTTCATTGTCTGTCGAGTTAGTTGTTGCTTCAGATGAACTTTCACTCGCCTGAGAGCTTTCGTTATTTACTTTTGGTGCAGGTGTAGGAGCTGTAGTTGGTGCCGTTGTTTCTGGTGCACTAGTCTTAGCAGCTTCATTATTTGAAGCAGGTGCAGCTACTTCAGGTGTGTTTTCTTTAGTTACATTGGTATTTTCTTTAGGTGCAGCTACTTCAGATGTGCTTTTATTTGTCACTGTACCACTAGTTGTTACGCTAGCTTCTTTAGAAGCAACCTTCTGCTCTGAAGGTTTAGCACTTATAGTGTTATCACCCATAACAGTTTGATTACCTTTTGCCCCTTCATAGACTAATAGATTTAATCCAGGATGAATAAGGTCTGAGTTTAATTGATTCCATTCTTTAATTTGCGAAACTGTTACATCATTGTTTAAGGCGATGTCCCATAATGTGTCACCAAGATTAACTGTATATTGTTTTTCCTTTGTAATTGTTAATAAGTCACCAGGGTGAATAAGATCCGTTGAAAGATGATTCACTGTTTCAATCGCTTCAACCGATGTATTATTTGCACGAGCTAAATCCCAAAGTGTATCTCCTTTTTGAACTGTTATGGTCGATGCATGAGCAGTCGCACCTACTGTTAGCATTGCTGCTACAGGTACTATTGTTATTATTTTTTTAAACATTCACATATCCTCCAAATTCTTGTTGCTTAACTTGAGATAATCGTAACATAGATTTTTTCGAGAAAAAGAACAAGGAGGTGTTAATTTGTTTACGTCTATGGCAATTATATTTCATTCTTATTTCTCGTATTAAACGTAGGAAAGAGGACTTATTACTTCTGTATTAACAGCATCTACCTTTAGAATGAATGAATTCCTCCATTCTACTCTAGAATTGTTTGCAGATAAGTTCTATTATAAAAAGTGATATGAAAAGAGGGGAATGGAGGCCTAATATAATAGGAAGGAATTTTATTTACTGGTTTTGAAAACCCTTTTTTATTTAGTATATGTTAAAGGTCTTACATACTAAATTGAAACTTTTCAAATGTATATACGTTATAATAATATATGTTATGTCATGTAAAATGAAGTTGTGTTAAAATGGTTTTTAATGGTAATTTTGTTTAACTGAAAGTATGAAAGGGGATATAGTGATATCGCTATTTCTAAGATATTCTGTAAACTTTTTTACGAAAAAATTAAAGATAACTAGTAAACAGACTTGGTGAATGGACTTGACATAAGTTAGATTAAGATGTAATGTATAAAAGCTCTAGAAAATTCCTAGAAAAAATTTTGATAGCATTATAGTTTACCAAAATAATCTTCTGTTGTAAAACTTAATTATTTTTCTTTTAGAATCATAGTTAAGTGGTTATAATATTCTAATCTGATAGATTACAGGAAGGTGGAAAAATGGAAGGTTTAATTAATAAAAAAGAAAACTTTATAAATAAGTTTACTGGTTTCTATTCAATAGCAGTAATTCTGCTTTGGTTTAAAACATATATTACGCAAGTAACTCAGTTTAATTTAGGGGTAGAAGGACCTCTTCAACAATTACTATTATTTATTAATCCATTAGGATCAGCGATGCTATTTCTTGGGGTCGCTTTCATGTTTAGAGGAAAAGGACGATATATATCATTATTAATTATATACACACTCATGTCGATTCTTTTATATTCGAATGCAGTGTACTATCGATTCTTTAGCGACTTTATTACATTACCAACAGTTACACAAACTCAGAACTTTGGAGATTTAGGTGGTAGTGTCGTTTCCTTATTAAAACCTTATGATATATTATTCTTTGTCGATTTATTCCTATTGATTTTCCTAAGCCTATCTAAAAAGGTGCAAAAGGATAATAGTAGAGTGGGTTATAGAAGAGCCGTTGCAGTACTTACATTTATTATCGGACTATCTGCTGTTAATTTAGAACTTGCTAATATTGATCGTCCTCAATTATTAACTCGTGGGTTTGATAGAAGTTATATTGTGAAGTACTTAGGTATGTATAACTATACAATCTATGATGCTGCTGAAACAGTAAAGGCATCTTCACAAAGGGTTTTAGCAGATAACGACGATATGACAGAAGTTATTAACTATACAAAATCAAATTATGCAGAACCAAATCCTGATTATTTTGGTATTGCAAAAGGCAAAAATGTTATCTATATACATTTAGAATCAATGCAAAACTTTTTAATTAACTATAAATTAAACGGTGAAGAAGTAACTCCATTCTTAAATTCACTCGCTGGAGATTCAAGTTCTTTATACTTTGATAACTTCTTCCATCAAACAGCACAAGGTAAAACATCCGATGCTGAATTTATGTTAGAAAACTCTTTATTCGGTTTACCACAAGGGTCTGCTTATATTACAAAAGGTGAGAATACGTATCAAGCAGCTCCAGCTATCTTAAGTGATAATGGGTATACATCTGCTGTATTCCACGGTAATAACGGAACTTTCTGGAACCGTAATAAAATCTATAAAGCATTTGGTTATGATCATTTCTTTGATGCAAACTATTATGATACTAGTAATGAATTAGATATGGAAGAATATGGTTTATTAGACAAACCTTTCTTTGAACAATCGGCAAGTCTTTTAGAAACATTACCTCAACCGTTTTATACAAAATTTATTACGGTTGGACACCATTATCCTTATAAAATCAATCAAGATTTAACAACGATTGGTAAAGGAGATACTGGTGACGCAAGTGTAGACGATTATTTCCAAACAGCTCGTTATGCTGATGAAGCTATTGAGCAGTTCTTCAACAAGTTAAAAGAATCAGGGTTGTATGAAAATAGTGTATTTGTTCTTTATGGTGACCATTATGGTATTTCAGAAAATCATAATAAAGCAATGTCAAAATTGATGGATAAAGAAATTACGCCTTTTGATAGTGCAAATTTACAACGTGTACCATTGATTATCCACATTCCAGGAGTCGAAGGTAAAACGATCCACACTTATGGTGGACAAGTTGACCTGCTTCCAACATTGTTACATTTACTTGGAGTAGATACACATAATAATGTACAATTCGGTACAGATTTATTATCAGAAGAGCATAATGAAGTAGTACCATTTAGAAATGGTGATTTTGTAAGTCCTACTATCTATTCAATTAATGACCGATATTATGATGCAACAACGGGTTTACAATTAGATGATAGTCAACTAGATTTAGCAAAAGAATATAAAAAAGAAGTAGATTACAAATTACAATTATCAGATAGCGTAGTAAATGGAGATTTATTAAGATTTTATACACCTGTAGGATTTACTAAAGTTAATCCATCTGATTACAATTACAACAAAGATTTAAAAGAAGCTACTGATACAGATAATTAAAAAAGAGGTAAGTTATAACATCTAACTGTTATAACTTACCTTTTTTGTTTATCAAGATTCCTCTAGGATACGTTCCGCTATAAAATATTTCCGTATATTGAAGATCACTTAAACCAAACTATTATTAAAAGTAATAGGAGGATTGAATTGAAATGCAAAATTATGGACAACCGAAACCTGATAATCGTCAAAATAATGTTGAGCGGTTACATGACATGATTGAAAATACAGATAATAAGCTACATGAAGCTGAAATTAGTATGGAATTTGCGACACCAGAAGAACGCAAAATGATTGAAGAAAAAAATGAGCATCGAAGACAATCTATTGAGGCCATGAAGGAAGAAATGAAAGATGAAATGGCGGCACGAAAAAATCGAGAAATATAAGAATGTAATTCAGTAATAGCATAATTTGATACTATGATGAGATTTTATGAGGGCATTTAGATAATAATAGCTTGCTGGTAAGATCTTTAATATCAATTCTTTATATAAGATAAAGTCTACTACCAATGTCTTTTATAACGCTTGATGAGGCCTATAAAGATATTGTGTGAGGGGAATTAAGCAAACAAGCCGTAAAGTCATTTTGAGTTGACTCTACGGCTTGTTTTTGAGCTATATAATACGTATTCTTCCTTTGAGTATTAAAGCGAATCAATAAATCGTTTGATTCGTTTAACTGCTTCTTGTAGTTGTTCTAGTGAAGAAGCGTAGGAGCAACGAATATGACCTTCGCCACTTTCTCCAAAAACATCACCTGGAACTACTGCAACACCTTCTGTCATCAAGAGCTTTTCTGCAAACTCTTGTGAAGTTAAACCTGTTGATTGAATTGAAGGGAAGGCATAGAAAGCACCACCAGGGTTATGACATTCTAGTCCCATTTCATTAAAGGATTGGACGATGAAATTTCTACGACGTCGATAGCTTTTAACCATTTCTTCTACATCTGATCGACCATTTCGAAGCGCCTCAATGGCAGCGTATTGTGACATTGTAGAAGCACACATTAACCCATATTGATGAACTTTTAGCATAGCATGGGATATCTCTGTAGGAGCACATACAAACCCTAAACGCCATCCTGTCATGGCAAATCCTTTTGAAAATCCGGAAACTAAAATTGTTCTTTCGTGCATACCACTAATAGCTGCCATACTTGTATATTCTTCGTCATATGAAAGTTCAGCGTAAATTTCATCAGCGATTACTAATAAATCGTATTTTTGAGCTATCGTAGCAAGCCCTTCTAATTCACTTTTACTTAACATTGTTCCAGTAGGGTTATTTGGTGAACAAATCATAATTGCCTTTGTTTTTTCTGTAATTACCGCTTCAATTTGGTCAGGTAAAATTTTAAAATCATTTTCTTTTAATGCTTGTACTTGAATAGCAACTCCGCCTGCTAGTTCTACCATTGGTATGTAGGAAACAAAGCATGGTTCTACTACAATAACTTCATCACCAGGATCTAAAATCGTTCTAAATGCTATATCAATTGCAGAGCTTGCACCTACTGTGACAATGATTTCATCAGCAGGGGAATAGGTTACTTTAAATTGAGTTTGCATATAGTTTGCGATTTCTTCTCGTAATTCTAATAACCCAGCATTTGGAGTGTAAGAAGTGTAACCTTGTTCTAAAGAAGTAATAGCTGCTTCTCGAATGTGCCAAGGTGTTACAAAGTCAGGTTCACCAACTCCTAAAGAGATTACGCCTTCCATTCCTGCTGCTAAATCAAAAAAGCGGCGAATTCCTGATGGTTTTAAATCATGTACCATTTTCGATACATACGTACGTTTTGTTGATTCCATTACGGTGACACCACAATTCTTTTATCTTTGTTATCTGGTTCAAAAATGATTCCGTCATGTTTATATTTCTTTAAAATGAAATGTGTTGTTGTAGAAATAACAGAATCAAGAGTAGAAAGCTTTTGAGAGACAAAGTTTGCTACTTCGTTCATAGATTTACCTTCCACAATAATCGATAAATCATATGTGCCAGACATTAAGTAAACAGAATTTACTTCATCGAATCGGTAAATTCTTTCTGCAATATCGTCAAAGCCAACACCACGTTTTGGAGTTACCTTAACATCGATCATTGCACGAACGCCAGGGTGTTCTTCTACCTTCGTCCAATCCACGATTGAAATATATCTAACAATAATCTTATTATCCACAAGTTTTTTAATGGATTCCTGTGTTTCTTCAACGCTTAAGCCAATCATTTTCGCTAAATCTTCAGTTGCAATTCGAGCATCTTTTTCTAGAATTTCTACAATTTCTAGTTCTTTTTCATTTAGTCTCATGAATAGACCTCCATATGTATTAAATATTTTTTATTATAGCAAAGTTCCGACGATAGTATAGTATGTAAGCTGAATTTGATATACATTATTCATTTGTGAAAGAAAGCGAGAACATTTGTGAATGAATTGTAACATCAGCTTAAAACTGACATTAGTATGTTTATTAAGCGTAGATTAATTAATAGTATTTATTGGATGGAAATAGGTTGATGTGATAAATTAAGGAATACATGAGTTTTTAACAGGTTGAGTTTAAAAGGAGAAGTCACATGACAAATAATGATTTACTAATTCGATTACGATATGCATTAGATATTAAAAATACAGATATGGTTGAAATCTTCAAATTGGGTGGAATGGAGTTATCAAAGGAAGATGTTTTAAAAATCCTGACTAAGCCGCAATTTGATGAAGAGGGCGAAATCGACTTATCGAACCCTAATTTTATTCTTTGCGATATGGAAACACTTGAGGCATTTTTAAACGGTTTTATTACATTTAAGCGCGGTAAACAAGAGCAAAAGACTAATCAAGTCAAAGCACAACAACCAACAGGTAAAAAAGACACGGCCAATAACTTATTTATTAAACGGGTAAAAGTAGCATTAAGCTTAACTACTGAAGACATGATTGATATTTTTTATGATGCGGGTTTAAATGTATCAAAAGGAGAAATCGGAGCAATTTTACGAAAAGCAGATCACCGAAATTATAAAGAGTGTGGAGATAACTTTACACGTAATTTTATAAAAGGACTAACAATGCGATATCGTGATCAACAATAAAAATAAAAAAGGAGCCTTCTCTAAAATGTACCCTTTGTAAAGGACATTTTGAAAAAGCCTAGGCAACCTGTTGAAGCTGCTGTCTGTATTTTGCAGGCGGCAGCTTTTTTAAGTTCCATTGTCCACGATAATGATTGTAGTACGTCATATAACTTTTGATTTCTCGTTTTACTTCTTCTAATGTTTCACATTCTTTGATATTTGTTTCATCTTTAAAATGCCCAAAGAATGATTCTTGTGGTGCATTATCCCAACAGTTTCCTCTACGTGACATCGATTGACCTAAGCCCATCTTCTTCACTAAAGCTTGGAATTGTGGATTCGTATAATGGAATCCTTGATCAGAATGGATAAAGGCATCTTCTGCTAAATGCGCATGTTTTCTTAATTTCTTTAATGTGTTCAATGCAATATCAAGGTGTAAAGAAGACGATACCTCATAAGCGAGAATTTCATTCGTTTCTGCGTCTTTAATCGTTGATAAATAAGCACGCTTGCCGTTTCGATACGTCAAATACGTGATGTCTGTTAATAACACTTTTCCTGCTACCCCTTGTTTAAAATTGCGTTGTAGTTCGTTCGCACAAGTGCGATGTTCTATCGTTGCTTTGGCCATTCTTCGATATGGATTAGCCTTTCGAATTGGGCAGATAATCTCATATTTTTTCATAATCCGGCGAATTCTCTTTAAGTTGTACGTAATCCCATATTGATTTTGAAGCGTCATTTTAATTTGGCGCGCTCCTTTTTTGCGTCCACGGAAATGATATGCTTTTAAAATAATCGCTTTTACGATTTCATCTGCTTCATCTTGATTCTTACGATTTTGCGCTGATATGTCGTTAAAATAATTGTAGAATCCTGAACGAGAAACCCCCATTACATCACATAAATAGCTCACCATGCGCTTTAATTCATATTTTTGAATCGTCTGATGTATTAATATAAATTTTATCTTCGTTTCGATTGTGATTTCTTCTTCAACATCTGCCTTTCGAGTAGATCGAGCTTTTTTAGTAATTCATTTTCTGCACGTAGTAGCTGGTTTTTCGCTTCTAAACGGGCAATCTGTTCTTCTAAGCTTAATTCTCGTTCAGACGGACGCCCTGAATTTGTTTTTCGTGTATCCTGTAAGCCTTCAACACCTATTTTTCGATAAGCTGCACGCCAACGTTTAGCAGCTGTATTAATACGACCCGTCCCAATTAAGTCCGCACTTAAACCAGCTTCCTCAAAAATTTCTCTCGGCAGCTTTCCATTTTCATTTTCTGCAATAAAATGACGTTTAAATTCATCTGTATAGGTGATTGCTTTTTCACTGACTGATTTTACATAAGGATTTTCTTTTAATAGGGCTTGTTCTTTTTGGGTTAATACTCTCTTCGTCATACTAGTTCCGCTCCAACATCTTTTTTCTCATTATAAACAAAAGTACCCTATAAGAAGGACTTTTTTCAAAGTGTCCATCTTATAGGGTACATTTTAGTAGTCGTTACTATTCCTATTAGCTTTTTTATGATTCACTATTTTTCGTAAGGGGTGAGTTTTTCTTATAAAAATGAGCTATAAAACCATAAATACTTGGTATAAACATAATCACAGTAATTAGAACAAGCGTAAATAATAAGTTTTCCTCAACCCAAGGGATATTACCTAAACCAAACCCGGTACCTAACCAAACGAAGGTCCAAACAAGCGCACCCATTAAATTATAACGGACAAAGTTATTGTAGGAATACCCAGTAAAGCCTGCTATAAAGGGAAT
>Ga0182741_1004199_pt1 | contig 14442 bp, 10 predicted proteins | sample eDN5th37CBELigOP_FD_128874 | JGI IMG/M metagenome (GOLD analysis project Ga0182741, IMG submission 128874) | Enriched Organic Plus compost microbial communities from Emeryville, California, USA - eDNA 5th pass 37_C BE-Lig OP (version 2) (version 2) ...
CAGATCATGCGTTCCGCCGGGAAAGGTCATGGCCAAAGTCGCAGGCTTGCCGCTCGCCTTCTGCTTGGCGAAGATCTCCTTCAGCACGCCGGACTGGAGGGTGACGCCGGTCTCGGCATATTTCTGCGCCACCGAGATCGCCTGGCAGTCCTCGTTGAGGTTCAGAAGCGTGTACATCGGCAGTTTCTGATTGTTCTGCATCACCGCGCCGGAGGCGTAGAGATGAGTCTTGGGCCGCAGGATGTGGCCGCCGTCGATGCCGCCCGCGGCGCCGCCAAGCGCCATGTTGTCCCGCGTCGCGCCCCAGGAGGCCTGCTTGAGGACCTCCACGTCCGGCACGCCGTGCTTGGCGTAGAAACCCTTCTCCTTTGCGATGATCAGCGGTGCGGAATCGGTGAGCGCGATGTAGCCGAGCTTGGCGCCGGAGACCTCCGGGCCGGACGCCGCCGCATGGGCGCCGGATGGCAGAAGCCGCTTCGCCGCGACCAGCAGGGCCGCCGTCGCCGCCGCGCCTTTGATGAAGTTGCGCCGTCCTGCCGTGCTGCCGAGGCTGGTCCTTGTCATTATCCGGTCTCTCCAATCTGCCGCGGCGGAGGAGGCCGCGCGGTTGAGGTCAAACAAGAAAGCCGCCGATCGGGCAGTCCGCGCCCGTGCGCACGGGATCGCGGTCTTCCTGATCGGCGGCTTTGCCTGGGGGCGCCCGCCATTGGACGCCAGTATGCGAGGCCCAATTGGCCTCTTGCGAAGATAAAAGCAGGAAGCGTGCCAATCCGTTCGCGGCAGAGATTGCTCAACGATTTCGGTCTATTGCCGCAAATCCCTCACGGCACCGCTTGCTGGGGCAGCGGCTTTCGCGGCAGCTCGTGCTAAATTATTATGCGGCGCACAAGGAATGGGCGGCAGAGATCATGCCTTTGACTGCAGAGCGATGTAGCCGTCGAGGGCATCAGGATCGAAGATCTGGCCATCGAAGAAGCCGTCCGGTCCGAGCACGAGACTGGCCCCGGCGGAGCCCACCGGCATGGCTTCGCTCAACGCACCTTCGACCTTGGCGTTGGCTCCGGGCAGGGCGACGCCCAACGGCTTGAGCGCGCTGCGATAGAGGTCCGGGCGATAAGTGCCGCGGGCGATCTCGGCATTGGCGGCGGTGTGCTCGACCTGTCCCCAGCGCACCATCTGCGTATAGAACCACAACGCGTGGCTCTTCCACGGGAAATTCGCTGCCTTGTCGAACGGCAGGAAGAAATCCGCGACGCGCCGCTCGCCGCCTTCGCCGGGATCCAGGCGTCCAGTAAGAGCGCGCATCTGCATCGATGCCGGCTGGCCGAGAAATCTCGGCTGCGCCATCAGCGCCGCGAGCTCCGCGTGATTGGCAGGGTCATGACACCAGCGGGCGGCGTGATACAAGGCGCGCAGCAGCGCCGCCATGGCTTCGGGATGGTCATTGGCCCATGCCTTGCGTGCGCCGAGGACCTTTTCCGGGCTTGAGCGCCAGATCGCCGCCTTCACCGTGACGATGCGGCCGGTGTGACGCACCACGGACGCGCTGTTCCAGGGCTCGCCGACGCAATAGCCATCGATGCGGTTGGCGGCCAGCGCATCCGCCATGAAAGGCGGTGGCACGATGACGATATCGATGTCGTGCACAGGATCGACGCCGCAGGCGGCAAGCCAATAGCGCAATTCGTAATTGTGCCCTGAATGGGGGTGGACGACGGCGAAGCGCAGAGGTTCTCGGCCCGTGGCCTGGCGCTCCGCGATCAACTTGCGGAGCGCCGCGCCCGCGCGTGCAGGGTTCAGATCTGGTAGCGCGCCATGCGCCTTCATGCCGTCCCAGACGGCGTTCGAGACGGTGATCGCGTTGCCGCCGAGTCCCAGCGAGAACGGGACGATCGTGTCGGAGGCGAGCGGGGTGAGGCCCAGATTGCAGGCGATCGGCATCGGCCCCAGCATATGCGCCACGTCGAAGGACCCGACTGCGATGCGGTCGCGGATATTGGCCCAGGACGTTTCGCGCGTCAGCGTCAGCTCGACGCCCTCGCGTGTGGCGAAGCCCAGTTCGCGGGACACCACCAGCACCGCGCTGTCGAACAGCGGCATGAAGCCGGCGTTGATCTGGTGTTCGGCCATTGTCACAACCCTCCGGGCCCGAGCAGATCTGCCGCGGTCACCAGGCTTTGCGCCACCTCGGCCAGTTTGCGGTTCTGGTTCATTGCCGTCTTGCGCAGAAGCGCGTACGCATCCTGCTCGGAGAGGCCGCGCGAGCGCATCAGGAGACCCTTGGCGCGCTCGATGACCTTGCGCCCCTCCAGTTCGCTCCTGGCTTCCTCCAGTTCGCGGGTCAAGCGGGAGTAAGCGTTGAAGCGGCTGACCGCCATGTCCAGGATGGCCTTGACCCGCTCCTGCTTGAGGCCGTCGACGATGTAGGCTGACACACCGGCCTCCACCGCCGCCTCGATCGAGGCACGGTCGGAGCGATCCACGAACATCGCCACCGGCCGCTTGACCGCACGCGAAAGCTGGAACATGGCTTCCAGCATATCGCGGTTAGGGTTCTCCAGGTCGATGACGATGACGTCGGGGTTGACCTCCGCGATGCGCCGGGCAATGCCGGACACGTCGTGAATGAGCGTCACCCGCTCGTGCCCGCCCTCGCGCAATCCGGCCTCGATGATCGCCGCGCGGATACGGTTTTCGTCGATCACGAGGATGTCGAGGGGAGGCGAACTCATTGCTTCAGTGTGCCGAGATGCCGAGCGTTTCAGTGTGCCGAGCGGTTCATTGTGCCGGGGGATGCCATTTGTGCAATGCGAAATGGCCATAACCTAAGCGATTTACTTTTCGCGGCGCAACTGGGCTTGTTCTTGCGCAGACGCTTTTCAAGTCACCTCATGCATTGGCCGGAATGATTTAACACCCGACTGTTCGGGCCTTTTGGAAAGACCTCGGTCCGCAAGAAGTGGAGCTTCGGTCGCAGCGGATTTTCTTCCGAATGCGCCCAGAAAATCAGGCTGGTAGCGTCGAGCAAACCCATTCGGACGAAGCCATGCCACTCAAGTTAGAAGCGCTCTAAATGATTGTTATTGAACGGCAATTGTCCCCGCTTTATCCGTGTCGCTGAGCGCTCAGGTGGGGTATCCCGGCAGCGCTGTGGACAGACGCGGCGCAGGCAATGCCATCGAAAGGCGATATCTTCTTGAGCGAGCAAGGTCGCGGTTCAGCCGCCGGCAAGGGTTGCGGTCGGCTGTCATGAAGCAGGGTGAATTCGGCTACGGAGTCTATCTCACCCACAGGGCGGCCCTCGTGGATTACGCGGCTCCGATCCTTGGATCGCGCGAGGCTGCGGAGGATATCGTCCAGGACGCGTTCCTGCGGTTCGTGCCGGAGCGTGTTCGTTCGGTGACCCCCGAGCAGACGCTCGGCTATCTTTACCGGATTGTCCGCAATCTCGCCTTCGATGTCCTCAAGCGGCGCAAGATCGAAGTCCGGAAGCAGGAGCGAGACCTTCCATTCTGGACGATGCCGCGGGCGGAAGCGACGCCGGAAGAGAACCTTCTCCTCGGCGACGAGATGAGGTGTGTCTCACGGGTGATGGCAGATCTCGCGCCGGAGGCGCGGATTGCCGTCGAGATGCATCGTTTCGGAGGTTACACACTCGAGGAGGTCGCCGAGCATCTTGGCATCTCGATCGCGACCGCGCACCGGTACATACGGGGCGCCATGATGCGCATTGCGGCGGCGCTTGACGGCTCTAGCACCGACATGGCGTGAAAAAAAGTCCTGGGCTATTCGTCTATCCGGGCGAGAGCAGACGATTCGAACTGCTCGGGTTTGACTGGCGGGTTGGGCGATAGCTGCAGGATCAGAGTGTTTGACCTCGGACGACGATAGACGGGACTCCGTTCTCGAAGAGGCGATGGACTGGTTGCTGCGGTTGAATGCAGCCTCAGAAGACATCGCGTTGAGGCGCGAATTCGAGATCTGGCTTGCACAGTCGCGGGCTCATCGCATTGCTTGGGAGCAGGCGCGGCGCACATGGCGGGCGATGGGCGAGGCTCCTCCGGTATACGAACATGTCTGGCGCCGCGACGACCATCGCTCCATTCCTTCTGCGTCGGCACCGCGTGCCGTCGCCACCCGGTCGCGCTCGTCCTGGGGTCGCCGCGCCGTGGCGGCGGGCGTCGGCTTGGCAGCCTGCATTGTCGTCGCGTTGAATTATCCCACGATATCGCGGCGTCTGCAGGCGGATTATGCGACAGGCACGGCGGAGACCCGTACGGTACAACTGGCCGACGGCACAAGCGTCGAACTCGGCGCGGACAGCGCCATCAAGGTCGATATGAGCGGTGGTCGGCGGCAAGTCACGCTGCTGTCGGGTGAGGCGTTTTTTGATGTGACCCATGATGCGGCGCGGCCTTTCGTTGTGCTGGCCGGCGGGGTTGACGTCACCGATCTCGGCACGGCCTTCAACGTGCAACTGGCGTCGAAGGACACGAGCGTCGAACTGGCGCATGGATCGGTTGCGGTGGCGGTGGCCAAGCACAGCAGCGAAGATATCGTGCTCGTTCCGGGCGAAATGGTCATCGTCGACCGCGCCACGGGGGCGATGCAAAAGAGCGCGATTGCGCAGGACGATATTGCGGCTTGGCGCGACGGAAAGCTTTTTGTTAACGACGTCACGATCGCGACGGTCGTCGAGCAACTCCAGCGTTATCACGCGGCCTGGATCACCATGCCGGACAAAGACCTGGGCCGGCAGAAGGTCACCGGCCTTTATGATCTGCGCAACCCGGACCGGGCTCTGCGGGCATTGGTCGAACCTTATGGCGGCACTGTGCGCACCATCGCCCCTTATGTGCGTCTGCTTTCTCGTTTTTGAATCGCTCTAATCTTTCCGCATTCACGCGTGGAGACCGCAGAGCGCTGAAAAAGATTCTTGAGCTAATCGTCTCTGGTCCGGAAACGCATGCGCGGGGGCAATGCGTCAATTCGAGGACCGAAACTCATGGGCGTGCCGAGGGCAGCAAGAATCAGGACATCGCTTGCAATGGGGATGCGTGTCGCCAGACTCGCTGTGGCGACGGCCTTGGTCGTTGGCTTTGGTCTTGAAATTGCGCGGGCTCAGTCAGACGTTAGATCCTTTCATATTCCAGCACAGCCTCTGCCGACCGCCTTGAATGCTTTCGGGCGGCAGGCGGGCCTTCAGATCACGTTGGCAGCCTCGACTTCGCGCGGCTTGAGGTCTCATGCGGTTGAGGGGCAGTACACCGCTCCCCAAGCCCTTGCGCAACTCCTCAAGGGAACGGGAATCGGCTTTCGGATCAATAGTGATCGCACAGCGATTATCGGTGAGCGCGCCGCAGCTCAGAATGGTGGAGCGACGATGGCGAGCGCGATTCCGCTCGATACGATCGACGTGCAGGGCGAGAACGGCTGGGGATCCGTAAAGGGCCTTGTCGCTCAGAATACCGTCACCGGTTCCAAGACTGACACCCCAATCATCGAAATCCCTCAATCCATTTCCGTGGTGACGGCCGACCAGATTCGCCAGCAAGGTGCCCAGACCGTCAGCGAGGCGCTCCGGTATACGCCTGGCGTCGACAGCGAAGCGTTCGGCTACGATGCCAGGTTCAATCACTTCACCATCCGCGGATTTCAGGTCGACAAATACCAGTATGTCGACGGGATGAAATTTCCGGCGGGAAATTATGCGATCCCCCGTATCGAGACCTATGGCTTGGAGAGAGTCGAGGTTCTACGCGGTCCGACCTCCGGCCTGTATGGCCAGAATGTGCCGGGGGGAATGATAAACCTCATAAGCAAGAGGCCTACCGAAGAGACCATTCGGGAAGTGCAGGTGGGGACAGGCTATCCTGCGCTGGGCCAGGGCGCGTTTGACTTCAGCGGTCCAGCGAACGTCGAAAAGACCGTACTCTATCGCTTCGTGGGTGCCGGCAGTTTCGGCGACACGCAGATCGACCACACCACAGACAAGAGACTGTATTTCGCTCCCTCCGTCACTTTCAAGCCGACCGAAGATACAAAACTCACCATCCTCTCCCACATTCAACGCGACAACGTCGAAGGCTGGAGCGGAACCTTTCTGCCGATGCAAGGGACGCTTCTGCCAAACCCGAATGGAAAGATACCGTCGAGCCGTTTTGTCGGCGAGCCGGGCTACGACCATTATCGGCGAGATCAGAATGCGATTGGCTACGAGTTCGAGCACCGCTTTACCGATGCGCTGCTTTTCCGATCGAGCGCGCGATATGCAGACGTCAACGTCGATGCGCCTAACGTCTATCCGAACGGCTTGAGAGCTGATCTGCGGACGCTGGACCGCGACACGCTGCGATTTCGCGACTACGTCCGCAATGCGACGACTGACAACAACGTCACGGCGAAATTCAATCTGGGCCCGATCTCGCATACCGTTCTTGCTGGCCTCGATTATCAATGGACGCGTGATCGCGACCGCTTTGACGGCCCGGCCGGTGCGACGCCTCCGCTCGACATCTTCAACCCGGTCTATGGTGCGACCCTTCCGGGTCTCACCCCGGTGACCGACAATGATATCGAGCAACAGCAGCTCGGCATTTACCTGCAAGATCAGATTCGCCTGAGCAACTGGCTGTTGACGTTAGGCGGCCGCGAGGATTGGGCGCGGGGGCGCATCACCAACATGATGGTGCCGAACAGCGCCCCGACCACGACGGAGAATCAGGCCTTCACCGGGCGCGCCGGCCTTTCCTATTTGTTCGAGAACGGGGTTGCGCCTTATGTGAGCTATTCGACCTCCTTCGAGCCGACGGTCGGCGCAACCTACGAAGGCAAACTTTTCGTTCCGACCACGGGGCAACAATATGAAGCAGGGGTCAAATATCAGCCGCCCGGATCGCGAATGCTGTTCACCGCCGCCGGCTACCAGTTGACGCAACAGAACGTGTTGACCCCTGATATTCGTCCTGGCGCGCCACCGTACAGCCAGATCCAGCAAGGCGAGATCCGCGTGCGCGGCGCAGAGCTGGAGGCCAAGATGCAGGCCTGGAGTGGCTGGGATCTGATCGGTTCTTACACGTTTGCCGATGCGGTGATCACCAAAAGCAATTCGGACGTCAACGGCGTGCCGATCGAAGGGAAATTCGTCACCAGCATTCCGCGTCACCAGGCAGCACTTTGGGCGAAATACACCGTCGATTCCGGACCGCTTACGGGACTCGGCCTTGGCGCCGGTGTCCGGTATCGTAGCAGTATCTGGGCCGATGACCTCAACCAGATCGGAGTGCCTGCGGTCACCTTGGTCGATGCGAGCCTAAGCTACGATCTCGGGAAGGCCAATCCTCAATGGACCGGTATGACGTTGAACCTCAACGCGAGCAACTTGCTCGGCAAGGACTACGTGGCGAATTGTCAATACGGGGTGTGCTACTATGGTCTTTCGCGCACCGTCACGGCCAGGCTGACATATCGGTGGTGAGTGCGCCCTGAATCGCCTCCGCAGGTAAATCGACCCAGGTATCATTGCCGAGCTTCTCACCGGGATGCTTCATGTCGCGCACCAGCAAGCGGTTGCGCTCCTTCTCAAAACTCTCCCAGGCGATCCTCGTGATTTCCTCTTGGTGGCGAGATCGACCGCCTTGGCCAAAGCCGGATCGGCGGATTTGACGCTGTCGATCACGCCGGGTTTCGCAAGCTCGCGCTCGCGCTGTTTCATCCAAGCCGTTGCAGCAGGCCGTCTGTCAAAGGTCTCCGTCTCGTGGTACGTCTGTCCATCCCGCAATCATCCGGACATGCGCCCGATAACCGACGCTGCCATCTTTCCGCTTGCGTGCTGTGATGGTGCCTATGTACCGCTTCCCGACTTGGTCCACGGGATTATATTTGGTCCATGGGACCAAATCTGGGGCCAAAACTGCCGTTTTGGTCCAGAATCAGCATGAACGAGTCATAAGTCAGATGGCGCAACAGATAGATAAAAAAGAAAAAACGAGGTATCTCAAGCCTCCCATCTTCGCCGTTGCCCCGATGATGGACGGACAGACTGGCGCCGAAAGCGAGAATAAAAACAATCCGATAGGCTCGATCGCTTGGACCAAGTACCAAAACTTTTCGAACCGAATTCGCGCCAAACAGGGGTCGCAAAGGTGGAGCTAGCGAGAGAGAGTCGGCGCTCAGTCTTCACAGCGAATAGCGACACGATACGAGGCTAAAGGCCGCGGCCTGCTAGGTAAACCGTTCCCGATCTCGCTGGCAAAGTCAGAGGTGGCGGACACCACAGTGGACGCGCGAGTACTTGTGCGTTCGTTCGGGAATGTCGTCCGGTTCATCGGGAAAGGCGAGAAGTAGGTCGGCAAAGCTGGGCACTTGGGACAGACACTCTCGTCGAAGGGAACGAGGATCGCTTCCTTGCCCGCCATTGCGGGTGATGACGGTCGGCTCGCCGGCCACAGTGCGATCGATTAAGTGCCCGCCTTCGCGTCTTTCAGTGAGAATTCTTTCACAACGTCGTTCCTCTGCCTGTTGGCCAACATCCGGATCTGGGACAGGCGGTGATTCAAGTGCTTAATCTCGGCTGGTCGTGGGGTGGGTTATGTATCGTCAGCACAATTGATTTGGACCATAGAATGGTCTATATTTCTCAGAAGATTGAACCTCCAAATGGTCCAGAGAGGAGCAGGTCATGCGGGTGCCCGTAACTGAAGCCAAGGGGCAATTGACGGAACTGGTTCGGCGCGCCGAGGCGGGAGACGAGGTTATCCTGACCCGGCACGGCCATGCCGCCGTGCGGCTGGTGCCGGTCAAGCCCGCGCCGGACCGGAAATCCCGCCGCTTGCTGTTGGAGGCGGTGCGGGCATCTGCCGCCGCGAAGGCGACGGCAGGGCCGAGCGCCGCACGCAGCCAGGATTTTCTCTATGCCGATGACGGCTTGCCCGGATGATCGCCGTCGATACGTCCGCGCTAATGGCGATTGTCTTGAACGAGACCGAGGCGGATGCCTGCTCCGCGGCGCTTGAAGTTGAGGATCGCCTGTTGATCTCCGCCGGCACGGTGGCCGAAGCATTGATCGTCGCCGCGCGCCGCAACGTCGGCGAGGAAATGGCCCAGTTGGTCGATGGGCTTGGTCTTGAGATCGTCAGCGTGACGCCCGCATCGGCGCGGCGCATCGCCGGGGTTTACGAGAAATGGGGAAAGGGCGTTCACCCCGCCTCGCTGAATTTTGGGGACTGCTTCGCCTACGAGGTGGCGAAGGAGCATGAATGCCGGCTGCTCTATGTGGGGGCGGATTTCACACGGACGGATGTCGAGGGCGTATTTTGAAGATCTATGAGGGCGAGCATTCGCGGAAATCAATGGTGGATGAATGCTGACAGGGGGTCTGCGCTCAAAGATCGATCAAGTCTGGAACGCGTTCTGGGCCGGTGGGATTGCGAACCCGATCGAGGTGATCGAACAGATCACCTATCTGCTCTTCATGCGCGGGCTGGACGAGGCGCATACGCGCGAGGAGAACAAGGCGAACCGCCTCCGCCGGCCGATGGAGCGGCGCGTGTTCCCCGAAGGCAAGGACGGCGTCGGGCCGAATGGCGGGGTCGCCTACGAGGACATGCGCTGGTCGCGGCTCAAGAACAAGCCGCCTGCCGAGATGTTCGCGATCGTCTCGGAGCACGTCTTTCCGTTCCTGCGCGCGATGGCCGAGGACGGCAGCGCGCATGCCACTCACATGAAGGGCGCGCGCTTCACGATTCCGACTCCTGCGCTGTTGGCCAAGGTGGTCGACCTGCTCGCCGACATTCCGATGGAGGACCGCGATACCAAGGGCGACCTCTACGAATATATGCTCGCCAAGATCGCGACGGCCGGCCAGAACGGCCAGTTCCGCACGCCGCGCCACATCATCGCGCTGATGGTGGAGATGACGGCGCCGACGCCGAAGGACGTGATCTGCGATCCAGCCTGCGGCACCTGCGGCTTCCTGGTCGCGGCCGGGCAATATCTGCGCGACAACCATCAGAAGCTGTTCATCGAACCGGAGACGCGCGACCATTTTCACGAGGAGATGTTCCACGGCTTCGACTTCGATCAGACCATGCTGCGCATCGGCTCTATGAACATGACGCTGCATGGCGTGGAACGGCCGGACATCCGTTACAAGGACTCGCTCGCGCAGGAGCACGCCGCCGATGCCGACCGCTATTCGCTGGTGCTCGCCAATCCACCCTTCGCCGGTTCGCTCGATTACGAGACCACGGCCAAGGACCTGCTTCAGATCGTCAAGACCAAGAAGACCGAGCTTCTGTTCATGGCGCTGTTCCTGAAGCTGCTGAAGCCCGGCGGGCGCGCGGCGGTGATCGTGCCGGACGGCGTGCTGTTCGGCTCCTCGACCGCGCACAAGGCGATCCGCAGGATGCTGGTCGAGGACCACAGGCTCGACGGCATCGTCAAGCTGCCCTCCGGCGTGTTCCGGCCCTATGCCGGCGTCTCGACGGCGATCGTGCTGTTCACCAAGACCAATTCCGGCGGCACCGATCACGTCTGGTTCTACGACTGCCAGGCCGACGGCTTTTCGCTGGATGATAAGCGCACCGCGTTGTTGTCGGCCGAGAAGATCGGGCCAAAACCCGGATATTGGGAAGACAAGCCGGGCCAGGAAAAGAAATTCATTTCGATAGCTCTTACTGAAGACGAATTGGCCAAGAACAACCTGCCCGACATCGCCGCGCGCTGGGCGGAGCGCAACGGGACGGAGCGGGAGAGGGCGCGCACCGCGCAGAGCTTCTGCGTGCCCAAGGCCGAGATCACGGCGGCCGGCTACGATCTCTCTATCAACCGCTACAAGGAAGTGGTGCATGAAGCGACCGAGCACCGCCCGCCGAAGGAGATCATCGCGGAACTGAAGGCGCTGGAGCAGGAGATCGCGCAGGGGCTGGAGGAGCTGGAGGGAATGTTGTGAGCGTACGCATCGCCCGGTTGGACAACCTTTGTGAGATCAATCCGCGTATGCCGAGAACATTGTCGGATGATGATGCCGCGTCATTCTTGCCGATGGCTGCTGTATCAGAGAACGGCTCGATTGATTTCGAGGAGCAGCGCGCAGTTCGAGAGGTTAAGAAGGGATATACCTATTTCGAGCGTGGCGATGTACTAGTGGCAAAAATCACGCCCTGTTTCGAAAATGGCAAAGCAGCTCGAACAGATAAATTGACGAATCCTTTCGGGTTTGGCTCGACCGAGTTCCATGTTCTGCGAGCCGGTAAAGAAGTTGACTCGTCTTATCTGTTCCATTTGATCTGGAATTCGAAATTTCGGGAGATTGGCGCCAACAATATGACTGGCAGCGCAGGTCAGAAACGTGTGCCAGTCGATTTCCTCAGACGTCTTGAAATCCCTCTCCCGCCGCTCCCCGAACAGCGGCGGATCGCGGCAATCCTGGACAAGGCGGATGCGCTGCGCCGCAAGCGCAAGCACACCATCGAGTTGCTCGACAGCCTGATGCAATCGATATTTTTGGAGATGTTTGTCGAGGGGCATGATCCAGCATGGCCTGTCTGTACCGTGGACGAATTGGCTACTGACATTCGCACGGGCCCTTTTGGAAGTCAGCTTCTTCACTCCGAATTTGTGGACGAAGGAATTGCAGTCCTTGGGATCGACAATGCGGTGTCAAACGAATTTCAGTGGTCGGCGCGCCGTTACATCACCCCGGAGAAATACAAGCGACTGTTGCGGTACACGGTCAAGCCGCACGACGTCATCATCACGATTATGGGCACCTGCGGTCGCTGTGCAGTTGTACCAGAGGATATTCCGCTGGCCATCAATACCAAACATCTGTGTTGCATCACGCTCGATGCTCGGCGATGTTTGCCTGAGTTTCTCCATGCCGCTTTTTTACGGCACCCTTCCGTACTTGAGCAACTGGGTGTGCAAGCGAAAGGAGCCGTCATGCCGGGTTTGAACATGGGCATCATTAAATCGCTTCAGATACCCATGCCTCCGGTGGCTAAGCAGCAGGGTTTTGCGGAAGTTGTGCAGTCTCTTCGAGAGCAAGGGGGACTACAAAGCTTGGCTCTCGATACCAACGAAGCCCTCTTCTCCTCCCTCCAACACCGCGCCTTCTCCGGCCAACTCTAGCCATGTCCAACTTCGCCTTCCTCGCCGCCGAATTCCCGACCGTCCATGAGGCGGCGGTGGAGGCCGAGCGGCAGGCGGGCACCTCACCGACAGCCGCGGCCTTCTTCGCCGGCAAGACGGTGGAGCTTGCCGTCAAATGGGCGTTCCGCAACGATCCCGGCCTCAAGCTGCCCTATCAGGACAACATCGCCGCGCTGATGCACGAGCCGAGTTTTCGCCGCGCGGCGGGCGAGGCGGTGTTCGCCAAGGCGAAGTTCATCAACACGCTGCGCAACCGCGCGGTGCATGAGGAAAGGACCATCCGGCCGCAGGACGCGACCGGCGCGGTCAAGGAATTGTTTCACGTCTGCTTCTGGCTGGCGCGCACCTATGGCCGCAAATCGAAGCCTGCCGATGGTCTCGTTTTCGACGCCGCGGTGCTCTCGCGTCGCGACGAGGCGCTGAGAAAGGCGTTCGCTCATCTCAAGGCGCAGCAGGCCGCGCTCGATGCCAAGAACGGCGAACTGACAAAACTGCTCGCGGATAAAACCAACCTCGATGATGAGCTCAAGCAACTCCGCGCCGAAGTAGCCGCAGCGCGCAAGGCGGCCGAGTCGACGCCCACCACGCACGACTGGAACGAAGCCGAAACCCGCGACCGCTTCATCGACCTGCTGCTGCGCGAAGCCGGCTGGGCGCTCGACAAGCCGGAAGACACTGAGTTCCGCGTCGAGGGAATGCTGAACGCGGAAGGCGTGGGCTTCGTCGACTATGTGCTGTGGGGCGCGGACGGCAGGCCGCTCGGCCTCGTCGAAGCCAAGCGCACCCGCAAGGACGCGCGGGCCGGTCAGCAGCAAGCGAAACTCTACGCCGATGCGCTCGAAGCCCGCTACGGCCAGCGGCCGGTCATCTTCTACTCCAACGGCTACGAGCACTGGATCTGGGATGACATCCGCGTGCCGCCGCGCCAGATCGGCGGCTTCTACAAGCGCGACGAGCTTGAATGGCTGATCCAGCGTCGCGCGGGCCGCAAGACTCTGGCGGAGATCAAGGCGAACCCCAAGATCGCCGGCCGGCCCTATCAGCAGCGCGCCATCCGCGCCATCGCCAAGGCCTTCGACCAGGACGGCGAACGCAAGGCGCTGCTCGTCATGGCGACCGGCGCGGGCAAGACCCGCACCGTGATCTCGCTGGTCGATCTCCTGATGCGCGCCGGCTGGGTGAAGCGCGTGCTGTTCCTCGCCGACCGCATCGCGCTGGTGAACCAGGCCACCGGCGCCTTCAAGGCGCACCTGCCGGATGCCGCCCCGGTCAATCTCGTGACCGAGCGCACCAGCGAGGGGCGGGTGTTTCTGTCCACCTATCCGACGATGATGAACCTGATCGACGGGCGGCGCGACGGCAAGGCAGCCTTCGGCCCCGGTCATTTCGACCTCGTCGTCATCGACGAGGCGCACCGCTCAGTCTACCAACGTTATCGCGCCATCTTCGATTATTTCGATTCCCTGCTCGTCGGCCTCACCGCCACGCCAAAGGACGAGATCGACAAAAACACCTATTCGCTCTTTGACCTCGAGGACGGCGTTCCGACCGACGCTTACAGTCTGGATGAGGCGGTCGCCGACGGTCATCTGGTGCCGCCGGTCGCGATCTCCGTGCCGCTGAAGATCGTGCGCTCCGGCCTGCGCTACGATGATCTTTCCGAGGATGAGAAAGACCAGTGGGACATGCTGGAATGGGGCGAAGAGGAGCCGCCCGATTTCGTTGATGCCGCCGAGGTCAATAAGCGGCTGTTCAACGCCGACACGGTCGACCGCGTCATCGCCTATTTGATGGAGAACGGGCTGAAGGTTGAGGGTGGCGACCGGCTCGGCAAGACGATCATTTTCGCGAAGAACCAGCCGCATGCGCAGTTCATCGAGGCACGCTTCAACGCTGCCTATCCGAACCTCGCCGGCCACTTTGCGCGTGTCATCACCTATGAAAGCGGGCCGTACGCCCAAACGCTGATCGACGATTTCTCCAAGAAGGACAAGGCGCCGCACATAGCCATTTCGGTAGACATGCTGGACACCGGCATCGACGTGCCGGAAGTGGTGAACCTCGTTTTCTTCAAACAGGTGCGCTCCAAGACCAAGTTCTGGCAAATGATGGGGCGCGGCACACGGCTTTGCCCGGACTTGTTTGGCCCTGGGCGGGACAAGGAATATTTTCGAGTCTTCGACTACTGCCAGAATCTGGAATTCTTCGGCGCTAATCCGGAGATCAAGGAGGCGAGCGCAGCGAAATCGCTTTCTGCGCGGCTGTTTGCCGCGCGGCTCGATCTCGTCC
>Ga0182741_1004200_pt1 | contig 14438 bp, 12 predicted proteins | sample eDN5th37CBELigOP_FD_128874 | JGI IMG/M metagenome (GOLD analysis project Ga0182741, IMG submission 128874) | Enriched Organic Plus compost microbial communities from Emeryville, California, USA - eDNA 5th pass 37_C BE-Lig OP (version 2) (version 2) ...
CGCACCGTCGTCCGCCCGCTCATGCGGTTCATGCAGCACGAGGCCGCCGGCGGCATCGTCATGGTCGCCGCGGCGATCGCGGCGCTCGTGTGGGCGAACTCGCCCTGGGGCGACACCTACACCGACTTCTGGCACACCCACGTCGTCATCGAGGTCGGGGACCTGCTCCACCTCGACCACCTCGACCTACAGACCTGGGTGAACGACGCCCTGATGACGGCGTTCTTCCTGCTCGTCGGGCTCGAGATCAAGCGCGAGGTCGTCCACGGCTCCCTCCAGGACCTGCGCTCGGTGGCGCTGCCGGTCATCGCCGCCGTGGGCGGCATGGCCGTCCCCGCCGCCATCTACACCCTGTTCAACGCCGGGGGGCCGGGCGCGGACGGCTGGGGCATCCCGATGGCCACCGACATCGCGTTCGCGGTCGGCGTGGTCAGCCTCCTCGGATCCCGGGTGCCCCTGGCGGCGAAGGTCTTCCTGCTGACCCTGGCCGTGGCCGACGACATCGGCGCGATCGTCGTGATCGCGGTCTTCTACACCGAGGACCTGTCCTTCGGCTGGTTCGGGCTGGCGATCGTCGCCCTGCTGGTGGCGAACGTCATGCGCCGCCTCGACGTGCACTCCCTCGCCCCGTACCTCGCCGTGGGCGCGCTCGCCTGGCTCGGGCTGCTGGAGTCCGGCGTCCACGCCACCCTCGCGGGCGTGGCCCTCGGGCTCATGACCCCGGCGTGGCCGCTGCGGGCGCCCAGCACGTTCCCCACGGCCGTGCGCGAGGTGGCCGACCGGGTCGAGCACACGCTCCAGGACGAGATCACCACGGAGGAGCTGGAGGAGGACGAGCACCTCATCGCCGAGGTGGCTCGCCTCACCCGCCAGACGATCAGCCCGCTCGAGCGCATCGAGCGGGCCCTCGCCCCCTGGGTGGCGTACGCGATCGTCCCGATCTTCGCCCTCGCCAACGCCGGCGTGCGGATCTCCGGCGACAGCCTCGGCGACCTGCTCACCGACGACGTGACGCTCGGCGTCGCCGTCGGCCTCGTCGTCGGCAAGACGGTCGGCGTGTTCGGCGCCACCGCTGCTGCGGTGAAGCTCGGCATCGGACGGCTGCCCGAGGGGGCCACCTTCCGGCACGTCTTCGGGCTCGCCGTCTGCGCTGGCATCGGGTTCACGGTGGCGCTGTTCGTCACGAGCATCTCGCTCTCCGGGGCGCAGGCCGACGCGGCCAAGGTCGGGATCCTCTGCGCCAGCCTCGTCGCCGGCGTCTGCGGGTACCTCGTGCTGCGCACCACGCCGCCGGCCACCGAGCCTGCGGGCTCGGGTGAGGCGGCGACGCCCACCCCGGTACCCTCGGCGCGGTGAGCTCCCCCACGCCCCGGTTCCGGTTCGCGCCGTCGCCCACCGGGTTCCTGCACGTCGGGAACGCCCGGGCGGCGCTCTTCAACTGGCTGGAGGCCCGGCGCCTCGGCGGCGAGATGCTCCTGCGGGTCGAGGACACCGACCGGGAGCGCTCGAGCTCGGAGCTCATCGAGAACGTGCTCGACTCGCTGCGGTGGCTGGGCATCGACTGGGACGGCGACATCGTCCTGCAGGCCGACAACCTGGAGGCGCACCGCGCCGCCGCCCTGCGCCTGCTCGAGGAGGGCCGGGCGTACTGGTGCGACTGCACGACCGAGCAGGTCCAGGAGCGGGCCCGCCGGCGCGGCGGCGCCCCCGGCTACGACGGGCACTGCCGCGACCGGGGGCTGACCCAGCGCGAGGACACGGCGCTGCGCTTCCGGACCCCCGACGAGGGCACCACGTCGTTCACCGACGTCATCCGGGGCGAGGTCAGCTTCGACAACGCCACGATCGAGGACTTCGTCCTGCTGCGCTCCAACGGCCTGCCGGTGTTCCTGCTCTCGAACGCCTACGACGACGCCACGATGGGGATCACCCACGTCGTGCGCGGCGAGGACCACGTCCCGGGCACCCCCAAGTACCTGCTGCTGCGCGAGGCGCTCGGCCTCGGTCGGCCCCAGGTGTTCGCCCACCTGCCGCTCCTCGTCAACGAGCAGCGCAAGAAGCTCTCGAAGCGCAAGGACGCGGTGTCGGTGGCCGAGTTCCGGGAGAACGGGTACCTCGCCTCGGCGATGGTCAACTACCTCGCCACCCTGGGCTGGGGTCCCAAGGACGGGATCGAGATCCGGCCGCTCGAGGAGATCGTCCAGCTGTTCCGGCTCGAGGACGTCACCCCCTCGCCGGCGTTCTTCGACGTGAAGAAGCTCCAGGCGTTCAACGCCGAGCACATCCGGGCGCTCAGCCCGGAGCGGTTCCGGGAGGAGGTGCGGCCCTTCCTGTCCGGCCCCGAGGTCGCCGAGGCCCTCGAGCCGCTCACCGAGCTCGTCCAAGAGCGCGTGCGGCTGCTCACCGAGGTCGAGCCGATGATCGCCTTCCTCCTCGACCGGCCCCTCGAGATCGACGAGGAGTCCTGGGAGAAGGCGATGGTGAAGGGCAGGGCCGCCGCGGACGTGCTCGACGCCGCCATCGCCCGGCTCGAGGCGCTCGAGACGTGGTCGGCCGACGCCATCCGGGGTGCGGTCGAGGACGCCGCCGTGGAGGCCGGGCTCACCAACGCCGAGGGCCGACCGCAGCTGTCGAAGGCCCAGGCCCCGGTGCGGGTGGCCACCACCGGCCGCACCGTCGGCCCCCCGCTCTTCGAGTCGCTCGAGGTGCTCGGGCGAGCGCGGACCCTCGATCGCCTCCGGGCGGCCCGGGCCCGCCTCTGACGTGCCGGCCGACGGCGCGGGCGGCGCCCGCGCGGCGTTCCGGCTCACCCGGCGGCTCGTCCTGCGCGCCCTCGCCGGGCTGCTGCTCGTCACCGTCCTCTACCTGGCGGTCACCTTCGGCCAGGTGTACCGGGCCAGCCGCCACGACGGGGCCCGCCCGGCCGACGTCATCGTCGTCCTCGGCGCCGCCCAGTACGACGGCCGGCCCTCGCCGGTGTTCCAGGAGCGCCTCGACCACGCTCGGACGCTCTACGACGCGGGCTACGCCGCCCGCATCGTCGTCACCGGCGGCCGCCAGGAGGGGGACCGGTTCACCGAGGCCGCGGCCGGCTACCGGTACCTGCGCGACCAGGGCGTCCCCGAGCACGCCCTCCTCCGGGAGGTGGCCGGGACCAACACCTACGAGTCGCTGCAGGAGGCCGCCGAGTACCTCGTCGGGCTGGGGCTCACCTCGGTCGTCCTCGTCACCGACGGCTACCACGCCTACCGGGTCCGGGCGGTGGCCGAGGAGCTCGGGCTCGACGCGGCCGTCTCCCCGGCCCGCGACCGGCTCTCGCGCACGAGCGAGCTCCGCCAGCTGCTGCGGGAGTCCGCCGCCGTGTCGGTCGGACGGCTGATCGGCTGGAACCGCCTCTTCCGGATCGACGCCCGGGTGAACCGCTGAGCCGGACCGGTTGTGCGGTCGGCGGGACGCCTTCGCTAGAGTTGGCCGCTCACCCGTTCGGGGGTGGTGTAATCGGCAACACGACAGGTTCTGGCCCTGTTATTGGGGGTTCGAGTCCTCCCCCCCGAGCCATCGGAACGAGCGCCCCAGGCCCCGGCCTGGGGCGTCGTCGCGCCCGGTCCCGAGCCGGTCGGGGCGCGCACGGGTAGGCTGGCTCGTTCGAATCCCCCGGCTGTCGGCCGGACCGGTCACCGCGAGGATGGTCCGCAGTGCCAACCAACCCCTTCGGCGGCGACCCGTGCCGCATCATCCTGGTCGAGGACGACCCGGGGGATGCGTACCTCGTCGAGACCTTCCTCGAGGACGCCGCGGACCACGAGCTCACCTGGGTCACCTCGATCGCCGAGCTGGCCCAGCTCGACCAGCCCGTCGATTGCGTGCTGCTCGACCTCGGCCTGCCCGACGCCAGCGGCCTCGAGGCGCTCCACAAGGTCCGCTCGATCGTGCACTCCGCCGTGGTGGTGCTCACCGGCCGCTCCGACGAGTCGATGGCCATCGAGGCGGTGTCGGCCGGTGCCGAGGAGTACCTCCTCAAGGCCCACGTCGACAGCCAGACGCTGCTGCGCTCGATCCGCTTCGCCATCGAGCGGCGGCGGGCCGACGACGTCGAGCTGCGCGCCGCCCACACCGCCCGCATGGCCGAGGGCCTCTTCGCCCGGCCGCTCGTGTCGGACCCCCGGGTGCGCTGGACCGGCCGCTACCAGCCCGGCGGTCGGGGGGCGCTGCTCGGCGGCGACTTCATGGACATGGTCGAGACCGAGGACGGCTGGCTGCACCTGATCATCGGCGACGTGGCCGGGCACGGGCCCGACGAGGCCGCCATCGGGGTCAGCCTCCGGCTGTCCTGGCGGGCGCTGGCGCTGGCCGGCCACGATCCGGCCGACGCGCTCCGTCACGTCGACGGGCTGCTGCGGCGCGAGTGGGACCACCAGATGTTCGCCACCGCCTGCCAGGTGAGCGTGGCGCCGACCCGCGACCGGGCCGAGGTCATCCTCGCCGGGCACCCCGCCCCGCTCCTCGTCCGGCCCCAGGTCTGCGAGCTCGACATCACCACCAGCGGCCTGCCGCTCGGGATCTCGTCCTCGGCCCGCTGGGAGGCCCAGCCGGTCGAGCTGGGGGAGGCGTGGTCGCTGCTCGTGTACACCGACGGGCTCGTCGAGGGTCGCGTGGACGGCGGCAGCGAGCGCTGGGGCGTGGAGGGGCTGGCCGAGGCCGCGGCGGACGTCCCGCAGGACGATCCCGACGCCTTCGTCGACGCGCTGCTCTCGCGCGCCGAGGCGCTCCACGGCGCCGACCTGCCCGACGACGTCGCCCTCCTGCTCCTCGAGGGCCGGTCCCGCCCATGAGCCGGCGCGGCGGCTGGCCGCTGCGCCGGCGCGTCCGGGTGATGTTCACGGCGGCGGCGGTCGTCGCCGCGGTGACCTTCGGGGTGGGGGTGGTCGCGTTCCAGCGCCTCCTCGACGCCCGGGAGCGCCTCGTCGACGAGCTCGACCCCGCCCTGGTGGCGCTCGACGACTACTCGAACGGCCTCCTCGCCCAGCAGAACGCGGTGCGGGGCGTCCTGCTCACCGGGGCGCCCGAGTTCCTCGCCGCCTTCGAGGCCGGCGGCGACCGGCTGGCCAGCGCGCTCGACGAGCTGCGCCTCCAGGTCGGCGACGAGCCCGCCCTGGCCGAGCGGATCGAGGGCATCGCCGCCGCGGCGGCCGCCTGGCAGCGCGACTTCGCCGCGCGCGAGCTGGACGCCGTCGAGTCCGGCGAGGAGGTGCCGGCGTCGGTCGTGCAGTCCAGCCGCAGCGTCTTCGACGGGATCGCGGGCGACGTCGACGCGCTGCGGGACGACCTCCAGGGGCTGCGCAACCAGGCGCGGCAGGACCTCGACGACGCCACGCGGGACCTCGTCGTCGCCCTCGGCGGCGCCGTGCTCGCGCTGCTCGTCGTGGCCACCACGATCCGCCTCGCCCTCGGCCGCTGGGTGACCGGCCCGCTCGACGAGCTGGCCACCGAAGCCGAGGCGGTGCGCGCCGGGGCGATCGACCGCCCGATCGAGGTGACCGGGCCGCCCGAGGTCGTGTCGGTGGCCGCCGCGGTGGAGGCGATGCGGGCCCGCATCCAGGCCGACCTGGCCGAGGTCCTCGCCGCCCGCGAGGAGCTGGCCGAGACCGCTGACGAGCTGGCCCGCTCGAACCGCGACCTCGAGCAGTTCGCCTACGTGGCCAGCCACGACCTCCAGGAGCCGCTCCGGAAGGTCATCTCGTTCACCCAGCTGCTCCAGCAGCGCTACGGCGACCAGCTCGACGAGCGGGCCGACCAGTACATCGCCTTCGCCGTCGACGGCGCCCGCCGGATGCAGACCCTCATCAACGACCTGCTCTCCTTCTCCCGGGTGGGGCGCCTCTCGGGGGCGTTCGAGCCGGTGCCCCTCGAACGGTGCGCCCGACGGGCGATCGAGAACCTCTCCGAGCGGATCGAGGAGACGGGCGCCACCGTCGAGGTCGGGGAGCTGCCGGTGGTGGAGGGGGAGCCCAACCTGCTCACCGCCGTCTTCCAGAACCTGATCGGCAACGCGATCAAGTTCAGTCGTCCCGGCGTCGCCCCGGTCGTCGCCGTGCACGCCGCGGACCGGGGCGAGCACTGGGAGATCTCGGTGGCCGACAACGGCATCGGGATCGAGCCCGAGCACGCCGACCGGGTGTTCGTGATCTTCCAGCGGCTGCACGCCAAGGAGGCCTACACCGGCACCGGCATCGGCCTCGCCCTGTGCCGGCGCATCGTCGAGCACCACGACGGCGAGATCTGGATCGACCCCGCCACGGGCGAGGGCACGACGATCCGCTTCACCCTCCCCAAGGCCCGCGCCGCCCCCGCCGGTGACGACGAGGCCGTAGTGTCACCCCGCCCACCGACCGCTGAAAGGGGCGCTCCGTGAACCTCGGCGCTGACCAGGCCACGCCGATCCAGATCCTGCTCGTGGAGGACGATCCCGGCGACGTGCTCATCACCCGGGAGGCCCTCGAGCACTCCAAGGTGGCCAACACGCTCCACACGGTGGCCAACGGCGAGGAGGCGCTCGCCTTCCTGCGCAAGGAGGGCGAGTACGCCGACGTCGAGACGCCGGACCTCGTCCTGCTCGACCTCAACCTGCCCCGACTCGACGGGCGCGAGGTCCTCGCCCAGGTGAAGGCGGACCCGGTGCTGCGCCGCATCCCCGTCGTTGTCCTCACGACCTCCCAGGCCGAGGAGGACGTGCTGCGCAGCTACGACCTCCACGCCAACGCGTACGTCACGAAGCCCGTGGACTTCGCGCAGTTCGTCAACGTCGTCCGCCAGGTCGACGAGTTCTTCTTCACGGTCGTGCGCCTGCCCCCGCACTAGTCCTCGTCTGGATGTGCCAAGCGGCGCGCGGCGCGGCTAACGTGCACGCTCCGCACCGCGATGCGAGCCCCCATCGTCTAGCGGCCTAGGACACCGGCCTCTCACGCCGGCAACACGGGTTCGAATCCCGTTGGGGGTGCCACCCAGAAGCCCCGGGCCCCGCCCCGGGGCTTCGTCGCGCCCGGGGGCGCGGCCGGCGAGGGACCGTCCCGCCACGTCTTGCCGCCCTACCGACCGGTAGGTAGGTTGCGGACGTGACCGACCTCGCCGCACCCCCCGCCACCTCGGCCCGCCTCACCCTCGGCCAGGTGCGGGCCGCGTTCTCGCCGGACTGCTATCGCCGCTCCACCCCTCGGGCGCTCGCGGCGCTGGCCCTCGACCTCGCCCTCTTCGTGACCGCCGTGTGGGCGGCGATCGCCGTCTCGAACCCCGTGCTCACGCTGCTCTTCGGCGTGGCGGCGGGCACCGCGACGGCGTTCCTGTTCGTGTGGGGCCACGATGCCGCGCACGGGGCGCTGTTCCGCTCGGAGCGCGTCGCCGAGGTGCTCGGCACGATCGCGATGCTGCCCTCGCTGAACATGTACCGGCTCTGGATCTTCGGCCACAACAAGGTCCACCACGGCTTCACGAGCCTCAGCACGATCGACTGGATCTGGCGACCGCTCACGATCGACGAGTACCGCGCCCGCTCGGCCTGGGGCCGCTTCGTCTACCGGCTCGAGCGCCACCCCGTCACCTGCGGCCTGCACTACCTCCTGCGGGTGTGGTGGCCCGGCATGGTGCGCTTCCGGCCCGACCCCCGCGCCAAGCGGGTGCGCGGCGCCCGGCTGAGCAAGGCGATCTCCGCCGCCTACGCGCTCGCCGTCGGAGCGCTGGCCTGGTGGCTGGGCGGGCCGCTGGCGGCGTTCGCCGTCGTGGTCGTGCCCTTCGCCGTGTTCACCTGGTACATCGCCTTCTTCATCTACCTGCACCACACCCACCCGGACGTGGCCTTCTACGACGACCGGCGGGAGTGGAGCGCCGTCGACGGGCAGCTGCGGTCGTCGATCACGATCCGCTGCTCGTGGCTGTGGGAGCGGCTGACCCACAACATCCTCGTCCACACCCCGCACCACGTGGACACCCGCATCCCCTTCTACCGGCTCCGCCAGGCGGCGAGCGACCTGGCCGCCCGCTTCGGCGACGAGATCACGACCTACCGGTTCCGGTGGTCGACGGTTCGGCGGATCTTCGCCACCTGCCAGCTCTACGACTTCGACGAGCACCGCTGGCACCGCTTCGCCGACGCCGCCTGAGCGGCGCCGTCACCAGGGGCCGACGGGCACGACCGGCCGGGGCGGACGGGGCCGGACGATCGCGGTGACGAGCGCCCCGAAGGCGAACCCGACGGCGTGGGCCACCCAGGCCACCGGTGCGTCGGGGGCGGTGAAGAACTGGCTGATGAACCACAGCCACAGGAGCCACCGGGCCGACACCGTGGTCACGAACGGGATGAACCAGATCACGAGCGTCCGCACCGGCGCTCGCGGGAACAGCACGAGGTAGGCGCCCATCGCGCCGGCGATCGCCCCTGACGCGCCCACCACCGGCACCGAGCTGTCGGGCTGGGCCAGCACGTGACCGGCGACGGCCACCACACCGGCGAGCAGGTAGAAGGCCAGGTAGCGCAGGTGGCCGAACCGGTCCTCGACGTTGTTGCCGAAGACCCACAGGAACAGCACGTTGCCGGCCAGGTGGGCGAGGCTGCCGTGCAGGAAGATCGACGTGAGCGCGGCCAGCAGCACCTGCTTGTGCGGGAACAGGGCCGGGCCCGCGTCCCCGTCGCGGCACGCCGTGGCGTCGCCCCGGACGAAGGTGTCGTACACCTCCGGCACGCTGAGCGGGCGCCCCCGGGTCAGCTCGCAGGGCACCGCCGCGTGCTCGAGGGTGAACGCCAGCGACCGGTCGACCTCGACCACGCCGGCCTCGGTGCGGACGAGATCGGTCTCGCCCGGCCGCTCCTGCACGAACAGGTACACGAGCACGCAGGCGACGATGAGCGCCCACGTGACGACCGCCGGGCGGCGCGTCGGGTTGAGGTCGCGCAGCGGCAGCATCGGGACGAGGCTACGGCCCGGCGTGCCGGCCGGCCGACGACCGGCTGTTCCGGGGGAACGAGGCGACCCGGGTGGACCTGGGCTGCGCCGCACGTGGACGGTGCCGGTTCGCGCCCTTTAGGTTCGATCCCATGCACGTGCACCGAGAGGAAGAGGGACCGCTCGAGCTCGGCCCCACCGTGGTCGCGCTCGGCGTCTTCGACGGGGTCCACCGCGGGCACGCGCGCGTGCTCGAGGCCACGGTGGCCCTGGCCCGGGACGAGGGCGCCACGCCCGTCGTCGTCGTGCCCGACCGCCACCCCCGCACGGTGGTGGACCCGGACCACCTCCCGCGGCTCCTCACGGACCTGCCCCACCGCATCGAGCTGCTCGGCCAGCACGGCATCGAGCACGTCTACGTCCTGCGCTTCGACGAGGAGCAGTCGCTCCAGCCGGCCGAGGACTTCATCGAGCAGGTGCTCGTCGGCCAGGTCGGGGCCCGGGCCGTCGTCGGCGGCGAGGACTTCCACTTCGGCCACCGCCGCAAGGGCGACGCCGCCCTCATCGGCGCCCTCGCCGCGTCCCTCGGCCTCAAGGCGCTCACCGTGCCGCTCCTGCGCGACGAGGCCACCGGCGAGCCGATCTCCTCCACGCTCATCCGCGCCGCGGTGGCGGAGGGCCGGGTGGAGGACGCCGCCGCGCTCCTCGGCCGACCCCACGAGGTGCGAGGGGTCGTGGAGCACGGCGACGCCCGCGGCCGCACGATCGGGTTCCCCACCGCCAACGTGGCCGTGCCGGGTGCCGCCGCGCTGCCGGCCGACGGCGTGTACGCCGGCTGGTACGTCGACCCCGACGGCGTGACCCACGCCTCGGCGATCAACATCGGTCGTCGCCCGACGTTCTACGACGAGAACGGCCTGCTGCTCGTCGAGGCCCACCTGCTCGACTTCGAGGGCGACCTCTACGGCCAGCACGCCGGCGTGCGGGTCGTCGCCCGCCTGCGCGACGAGGTCCGCTTCTCCGGCATCGACGCGCTCGTGGCGCAGCTGCGCAAGGACGTCGCCCAGGCGCGCGAGGTCCTGGGCGCCTCGTAGCCCGCCCCGCCGCCCGCTCCCGGCTCAGCCCCGCAGGAGCATCGCCACGCCCACGGCGGTGCCGACGAGCACGATCGCGGCGCGCAGCACGTCAGGCGGGATCTGCTTGGCCACTCGGGAGCCGGCCCAGCCGCCGGCGAACGCCGCCGGTGCGACGAGGGCGAACGCCCCCCACGCCACGGGGGCGAACAGCACGAACGCGATGACCGCCACGGTGCTCACGAACAGCGACAGCACGTTCTTCAGGCCCATCAGCACGTGGAGGTGGTCGGTCAGGTAGAGGCCGAGCACCCCCAGCAGCACCACCCCGAGCCCGCCGCCGAAGTACGCGCCGTAGGCGCCGGCGGCGAAGAGGGCGGCGTGGAGGGCCGGTGTGCGGTGCGACGCCCGGTCGGAGCCTCGGCTCCGGCGGCGGACGAGGTCGGCGAGTCGGGGCTGCACCCCGAGGAGGAGGCTGGCCAGCAGCACGAACCACGGGACGACGGCGTCGAACACCTCGCTGGGCAGGCCGAGCAGCAGGACGGTGCCGGCCACGCCGCCCACCGTGGCCGTGACGCCGAGCGACCGCATCGCGGCCCGCTGGTCCGCGAGCTCGGCCCGGAAGGCCAGGCTGCTGCTCGCGTACCCGGGCCACATGGCGAGGGCGTTCGTGACGTTGGCGGTGACGGCCGGGTAGCCGACGGCCACGAGCGCCGGGAACGAGATGAGCGAACCGCCACCGGCCAGCGCGTTGACCGCGCCGCCGAGGAAGCCGGCGACGGCGACGACCAGCGCCTCGGGCAGCGTCACCGCCGGGTCACCGGCCGGAGGCGTCGACGATGGCGGGGACGGCCCGCAGCGCCAGCGCCACGATCGTGAGCAGCGGGTTCACGGCGGACGCCGTGACGAAGAGGCCGGCGCCGGCCACGAACACGTCGTCGGTGCCGTGCACCAGGCCGACGTCGTCAGCCACCGAGGTGGACTCGTCGTGGCCCATGCGGGTCGTGCCGTGGGCGTGGCCGGCGAAGATGCCGCCGGGCACCGGCGACGGGGGCAGGGCCGCCACCTGCGTCGCCCCGGCCTTCTCGAGCAGGCGCCGCGCCGCCTCCCGCAGGTGGTCCTGCTGGGCCAGGTCCTCCGGGTGGGGCCGGTACACGTACCGCACCGCCGGGAGGCCGTGGCGGTCCGTCACCTCGGGGTCGAGCTCCACCCGGTTCTCGGGCTGGGGCAGGTCCTCGCCGAGCACGTAGACGGCCTGGTGCCGGCGGTAGGCGTGGGCGGCGAAGCGCAGCAGCCCGTCGCCGTAGCGCGGCACCCCCTCGGGCAGGGGCACGGTGGTGTCGAGGGCCCGAGCGAAGGCGAGCGGGCCACCGGTGAACGCGGCCGGCATCCCGGCGTGCAGCAGCCCGCCTCGGCGGAACGGGGCGCCGGCCGCGGCCGGACGCGCCTCGCTGAGGTCGGCGACGCCCACCTGCTGGGCCGGGGCCCGGTCGACGTCGAGGACCTCGTCGAAGACGCCCCACGCCATCGTGCCGGTGTGGAAGGTCAGGTGCCGGCCGAGCTGGTCGTTGTCGAGCCCCAGGCCCGACAGGAGCATGAGGCGGGTGACGTAGGGGGCGTTGAGGGCCAGCACGACGACGCGCGCCGGCTGCTCGTGGGCCTCGCCGCGCTCGTCGAGGTACCGCACCGCCCGGCGGGGTGCGCCGGCGGTGTCGACGACCTCGACGGCGGTGGCGCCGGCGCGGACCTCGAGCCCGGGACGGTCGAGGTGGGCGAGCGTCCCGCCCTTGGCCCCGGTGTGGCACCCGTAGAACGTGCACAGCCCGCAGCGGTCGCAGGACGGGCCCACCGCCGCCGGTGGGTGGTACGGGTGCCAGCCCAGGGACCGGGCGGCCTCGGCCAGGCGCTCGGTGCCGGGGACCCGGGGGAGCGGGGGCAGCGGGTACGGGCCCCGCCGAGGCGCGTCGTAGGGGTGCTCCCCGGCCAGGCCCCGCACCTGGAGCAGCTCCTCGGCCCGCTCGTACCAGGGCTCGAGGTCCTCGTAGCCGATCGGCCACGACTCGAGGTCCGAGGGCAGCATCCGGTAGGCGAACCCGCTCCACGCGAACGGCCCGCCCACGCCTCGGTTGCGGGCCAGCCACGGACCGACCTGCGGCGGCTGGTCGTCGAGGACCATGACCTCGGGGTCGCTCCAGAGCAGGCGACGGTCGACGGCGTGGGCCACCTCGTCGGCGTCGAAGGACCGGACGGGGTCCTCGCGGGGGCCGGCCTCGAGGCCGACGACCGAGCGGCCGGCCGCGGCCGCGCCCGACGCGATCGTGCCGCCCGCCGCCCCGAGCCCGACGACGCAGACGTCGACGGGGTCGTGGACGATCACCGCCGCGCCTTCCGGCGGGGGCCGGTCCCGAAGCGGGCCCAGCCGACGCCCTCGTGGTTGCCGCCCCGGGCCGGATCGCACAGGAAGCCCTCCCAGGCGAGCGAGCGCAGCTCCTCGAAGCGGGGGTCGCCCGCATCGGCGAGGTCGGCCACCGTCCCCTCGGGGTCCTCGGCGGCACGGGCCAGGACGGGGCGCAGGTCGTCGAGGCGGTGGGCGAGCGGTCCCTCGAGGCGGGCGCAGGCGTGGTCGGCGGCCCGGGCCTCGGTGGCGCCCGGACCCGACGTCGACGGGAGGATCACGGCCAGCACGGCGGCGAGCGCGGCACGCTCGCCGTCGTCCAGGACTTGGTCAGACATCCTGACCAGCAAAGCACCACCGGAGGTCGGGGGACGTTGTGCCGGCGAACACGGTCCACCGAGCGGCAATGGTGCTGCCCGACATTGCCGCGCCGCGGCGCGCTGGACCACCGTGATCGAACCCGTCCCCGAGCTGGAGGTCCCATGCCGCACACCCTCATCTTCGTCGACCTGCCCTCCACCGACCCGGAGGCCGCCGCCGACTTCTACCGGGAGGTGATGGGCTGGGAGATCGAGCCTCGCGGCGAGGAGGGCTTCCAGCGGATCGTGCCCGGTGGCGAGTTCCCGGGCCCCGACGGCAAGCCGTCGGGCGTCGGCAACCTCCACCTCGGCATCTACGACGTCGCCCGTCCCGTCCCGGCGCCGGGCCTCGTGCCCACGTTCCCCGGCGACCGGCCCGAGGGGCCCCGCCCGCGCGTCTACATCCTCGTCGCCGACGAGCCCCAGGAGGACATCCTCGCCCGGGCCGAGGCCCGGGGCGCCACGATCGACTGGACCCCCCACTTCTGGGGCGAGTTCAACGGCTGGCACTCCTCGTTCACCGACCCGTGGGGCGTGCAGATCATCCTCTGGACCACCGCCGCGGTGCGTCCCGCCCCCGAGGACGCCTGAGCCCGCCGCGATGGGAGGCCCCGGCATCGGCGAGACGGGGGAGCTGCTGCAGGCGCTGATCCGCAACGCCTGCGTCAACGACGGCTCCGTCGAGTCCGGGCAGGAGGCCCGCAGCGCGGCCACCCTGGCCGAGTTCCTCGACGGCAGCGGCCTCGACGTGGAGGTCCACGAGTCGGCGCCCGGCCGGGCGTCGCTCGTGGCCCGCCTCGAGGGCTCGGACCCCGACGCTCCCAGCCTGTGCCTCATGGGCCACACCGACGTGGTGCCCGTCGACGAGTCCGGCTGGTCCCGAGACCCCTTCGGCGGCGAGCTCGTCGACGGCGAGATCTGGGGTCGAGGGGCCGTCGACATGCTCAACCTCACCGCGTCGATGGCGGTCACCGTCCGGGACCTCGCCCGCCGCGGCTTCCGGCCCCGGGGCACCGTGGTGTTCCTCGCCGTCGCCGACGAGGAGGCGGGCAGCCGCTGGGGCGCCCAGTGGATGGTCGACCACCACTGGGACCTCGTCGGCGCCGACTACGTCCTCACCGAGGGCGGCGGCATCCACGGCGGGCCACCCGACGCCCGCACGGTCACCGTCAACGTGGCCGAGAAGGGCGTGGCGTGGCGGCGCCTCGTCGTGCGGGGCGAGCCGGGGCACGGGTCGATGCCCTACCGGGTCGACAGCGCGCTCGTGAAGGCGGCCGAGGTGGTGCGCCGCCTGGCCGAGTACGCGCCCAGCCCGGTGGCCCACGACCTCTGGCGCCACCACGTCGCCACGCTCGACGTCGACGACGACCTGCGGGCCCGGCTCCTCGACCCCGACCGCCTCGACCCGGCGCTGGCCGACCTCGAGGACGCCGGGCTGGCCCGCCATCTGCACGCCTGCTCGCACACGACGGTGTCGCCCAACGTCGTGCGAGCCGGGGACCAGAAGACCAACGTCATCCCCGGGGCGATCGCGCTGGAGGTCGACATCCGCACGCTGCCCGGCGAGACGGCGGCCGACGTCGACGCCCACCTGGCCGCGGCGCTCGGCCCGCTCGCCGAGCACGTCGAGGTGTCCCCGCTGCTCGACTCGACGGCCACCGTCAGCCCGGTCGACACG
>Ga0182741_1004201_pt1 | contig 14436 bp, 13 predicted proteins | sample eDN5th37CBELigOP_FD_128874 | JGI IMG/M metagenome (GOLD analysis project Ga0182741, IMG submission 128874) | Enriched Organic Plus compost microbial communities from Emeryville, California, USA - eDNA 5th pass 37_C BE-Lig OP (version 2) (version 2) ...
CAGATCCGTGTCGCCGTCCTGAACGGCTTCACCGCACTCGGCATACCCGAAACTCAAGCCGTGGGATGACTCCCTCGGGGGAAAGGGGAACTCTGACCGTCAGTCAATTTGTGCAACAGAGTCTTGAATCACAGCCGACCGCGCAGGGGAATCCTTTTTGTCAACACACCCTAGCAGTTTCGTCCTCATTCCTTGCCTATAGCCGCGCGTGCAATTGGAAAAAGAGAATTCCCCCTGAACTTATAGAACTACAAGAACAAGAAGGGCTGCGCCCATTTTTGCTGTGGAAGCATCCATGCATCCTGGGCACTCATGGCATCGCGGATCGGCCTTGTCGCGATGCGACGACGCGTGGGCAGCCCCCCTGCCCGGCATCCGCCACCGGACCCGTCCGGTTGCAAACCGAGTCCCACGGGTTCTCCGGCCATGCCGGCTCGGCCAAATCGATATGATATAACATAATAAAACGGCTGGAACTTCGCCGAAAATCGCCCCTTTCGGGAAGATTGCGCCGCCACCCAGCCATTCTGTCACGTTTGCGCCACAGAATAAGACTAGGCCGCCCTTGCGGGAAAACCCTCGGTTTTCCGAAACTCACAAGAGGCGATCATGCGAAATCTGCTTGCGATGCTTGCGGCAACGACCTTTCTGACGGGGGCCGCCCAGGCCGCCACGATCTATCCGCTCGACCGGGCGACGATCCTGGTGAACTCCCCCTTCGATTTCAAGATCGAGCTGGACGAGGTTCATCCCGAAGGCGACGTGGCCGTCACCGTGAACGGCAAGCCCTATGCCGAGATCTTCGGCAAGCCCGCCGAATTCGTGGCCGAGGAAAAGGGCGATGACGACGCGGCCCTCGGCTCGGCCCTGATCCTGCGCGACCTGGCGCTGGCCGAACCGGGCCGATACACGGTCGAGGTCAAGGCCGGCGAGGAAAGCAAGTCGGTCACCTGGGAGGTCTATTCGACCGCCGAGACCCCCAAGGCCAAGAATGTCATCTTCATCCTGGGCGACGGGCTGTCGGTGGCGCATCGCACCGCGGCGCGGATCATGTCCAAGGGCATGACCGAGGGCAAGGCCAACGGCCGCCTGGCCATGGACGACCTGGACCACATGGCCTTCATCGGCACCTCGTCCACCCATTCCATCGCGACGGATTCGGCCAATACGATGTCGGCCTACATGACCGGCCACAAGAGCCGCGTGAACGCGCTTGGCGTCTATGCCGACCGCACCCCGGACAGCCTGGACGATCCCAGGGTCGAAACCATCGCCGAGGCGCTGCGCCGTACCACCAACAAGGCGATCGGCGTCGTCTCGACCTCCGAGCTGCAGGACGCGACCCCGGCCGCGGTCGTGGCCCATACCCGCAAGCGCGCCGACAAGGCCGAGATCGTCGGCATGTTCCACGACATCCAGCCCGAGGTCATCCTGGGCGGCGGCTCGGCCTATTTCCTCAAGGCCGATATCCCCGGCTCGAAGCGCAAGGACGACAAGGACTATATCCAGCTGTTCAAGGATGCCGGCTATGCGCTGGCGACCAGCAGGGATGAACTGGCCGCGGCGGCGGGCAGCAATGCCGGCAAGCTCCTGGGCCTGTTCCACACCGGCAACATGGACACCTGGCTGGACCGCAACCAGCTGAAAAAGGGCACCGTGGACAAGTTCCCCGACCAGCCCGGCCTGGTCGAGATGACGCAATCGGCGCTGGCGCAGCTGTCGAAGAACCCCGACGGCTTCTTCCTGATGGTCGAGGGCGCCTCGATCGACAAGATGTCCCACCCGATGGACTGGGATCGCGCCGTGGTCGAGACCATCGAACTGGACCAGGTCGTGGCCCTGGCCCGCGAATTCGCCGAGGCCAATCCCGACACGCTGATCGTGGTCACGGGCGACCATACCCATGGCGTCTCGCTGATCGGCACGATCGACGACAACCGGCCCGGCGACCAGATGCGCCAGAAGGTCGGCGTCTATGACGAGGCGGGCTTTCCCGACTATGCCGATGCCGATGGCGACGGCTATCCCGACTCGGTCGACGTGGCGCGGCGTTTCGCGATCTTCGCCTCGAACTATCCCGACCATTACGAGACCTGGGGCCCGAAGCTGGACGGCCCGTTCCAGCCCGCAGTGCAGAACGAGAACGGCGAATATGTCGCCAACGACGCCTACAAGGATCTGCCCGGCGCGGTCTTCCGCGAGGGCAACCTGCCCAAGGACAACGACACCGCCGTCCATGCCGTGGACGACATCGTGCTGCAGGCCGCCGGCCCCGGCGCCGAGGCGTTCAAGGGCTATATGGAGCAGTCCGACGTCTACAAGATCCTGGCCGACGTCTTTGCCCTCGGCACCGTGCAGAAGTGAGCCATGCGGCCTGTCCGGGGTTTCCGCCCCGGCCAGGCCGAACCGTATTCGTTGCCGGAGATGCAGGATGACCCGTCCCCAAGACCCGATCCGTTTCCGTCCCGGCCGCCGGGCCTGCCTGGGCGGGCTGGCGGCGCTGCTGGCCCTGGGCGCCCCGGTCCCGGCGCTGGCCCGCGCGCCCGCGCTGACCTTCGACGAGCTTTATGCCGCATACGGCGTGCTGGGGCTGGAGTTCTCGGACAAGGTCAAGCTGCTGACCGGCAAGACGGTCAGCATCCGCGGCTTCATGGCCCCGCCGCTGAAGGCCGAGGCCCAGTTCTTTGTCCTGTCCGAAATCCCGATGGCGCTTTGCCCCTTCTGCTCGTCCGACGCGGACTGGCCGGACAACATCGTCGTGGTCTACCTGGGCCGGCGGCAGACCTTTACCCAGCCCAACCAGATGATCGAGGTGACCGGCCGGCTCGAGCGCGGCTCCTGGATCGACCCCGAAACCGGCTTCGTCAGCCAGCTGCGGCTGCGCGAAGCGCGCTATGCCACGGTCTGAGATCGCACCATGCCCTGCCTGCACCTCGACGCTGCCGAAGTCTCGTTTCCCGGCCTGCCCGCGCCGGTTCTGCGCATCCCGCGGCTGGAGATCGCCGCCGGCAGCCAGGTCGCGGTGATCGGGCCGTCGGGCTCGGGAAAATCCACGCTGGTCAATGTCATCACCGGCCTGGCCCGCCCGACCCAGGGCCGCGTGTTCTGGGACGAACGCGACATCGCGCGACTTTCCGAAGGCGCGCGCGACCGCTGGCGCGGCGCCAATATCGGCCTGGTCATGCAGGATTTCCACCTGTTTCCAGGGCTTTCGGCGCTGGAGAACGTGCTGCTGCCCGCCCGGCTGGCGCGCGTGGCGGACGGCGCCATCCGGGCACGCGCGGGCGCGCTTCTGTCCCGCGTCGGCCTGTCGCGGCCGGACCAGCCGGTCGAGACCCTGTCGCGCGGCGAGATGCAGCGCGTCGCGGCCGCGCGCGCGCTGCTGCGCGACCCCGGCGTGATCGTCGCGGACGAACCGACGGCCAGCCTCGATGCCGAGAACGGCGCGGTCATCGCCGGCCTGTTGCTGGAACTGGCCGCGCAGACCGGCGCCACGCTGATCGTCGTCACCCATGACCAGCGCCTGATCTCGCGCCTGCCGCGCCGGATCGCCATGGCCGACGGCACCGTCCGGTCGGACAGCATGGCAGAGGTCCGGCCATGATCCGCTTTGCCCTGGCCGACCTGAAACGGCTCTGGGCCGGTTCCGTGGTGATCGTCCTGCTGGTCGCGCTGGCGGTGGCGCTTGGCGTCGGCGTCACCTTGCAGGAACGCGCGCTGCGCCTGGGCAGCGCCCGCGCCGCCGAGAAATTCGACGTGATCGTCGGCGCGCCGGGCAGCGAAACCCAGCTGGTGCTGTCCGCGGTCTTCCTGCAACCGGCCGCCCTGCCCCTGATGCCGGGCGAGGTGCTGGCCGAGCTGAACGACGACCCGCGCGTGGAATGGGCCGCGCCGGTGGGTTTCGGCGACTTCCATGCCGGCTACCCGATCGTCGGCACCACCACCACCCTGATCGAGGGCACCGCGGGCGGCTTTTCCCGGGGCGGGATGTTCAGGACCGAGGGCGAGGCCGTCGTCGGCTCGGCCGTGCCGCTGCAACCGGGCGAGACGATCGTGCCGACCCATGGTCAGGTCGAACAGGGCGGGCACGAACACGAAGGCGTCCGGTATCGGGTCAGCGGCCGGCTGAACCCGACCGGCACGCCCTGGGACCGGGCGATCCTGGTGCCGATCCAGGCGGTCTGGCATGTGCATGGCATGGGCCTTGCGCCCGGCCACGACGAACACGGGCAGGGGCAGGGGCACGGGCACGAGGATGAACATGCCGGACACGACCACGCCGGACACGACGCCGCGCATGAAAACGACGAGGCGCATGGCCATCGCGGCCTGGATGCCGACGCGCCCCTGGACGAGGACTGGCACCGCGGCGCACTGCCCGGCCTGCCGGCCGTCCTGGTCAAGCCCAGGACCATCGCCGACGCCTACAGGCTGCGCCAGGATTATCGCGCGGACGGCCGGACGCTTGCGGTCTTTCCGGGCGAAGTCCTGACCAGCCTTTATGCGACGCTGGGCGATGCCCGGCAGGTGCTGGCGGTCATCGCTTCCGGGACGCAGCTTCTGGTCGCGGCGGCGCTGCTGATGGTGACGGTGATCCATGTCGGCCAGCGCCGGCGGCAGATCGGCGCATTGCGGGCCTTTGGCGCGCCGCGGTCGGCAGTGTTCGGGATCGTCTGGCTTGAATTGTCCATGCTGGTCGGGCTTGGCATCCTGCTGGGCTACGGCGGCGGCTACCTGGCCGCCAGCCTGCTGTCGCGCGCCTTCGCCATGCAGCGCGGCTTCAGCCTGCCGGTCGGCTTCACGCCCGAGGATGGCGCGACGCTGGCGATCCTGGTCGCGGCCGCGGCGCTTCTGGCGGCGCTGCCGGCCTGGCTGGCCTATCGCCAGCCGCCGGCCGCCGCCTTGCGCGGCTGACCGCCGACCGGGTTCCGCCGACAGGGCGACCCCTCGACGCCACTTCATATTTGCGATTTAGACCACTGAAAATCATCTATATATTTTCAAGCATCAAAGAGATTGGCGCCGTGGACCGCCAACCGACCGCGACATCCCGACGGCATGGTCGCCAGCAGCGAAATTGCCGCGCTCACCCGAAATCACGCGGGCAAGCAAGGGGAAAACCTGGCGATTCCGACAGGTTGCCGGTTTTCCCTGCATGATGAATTCTTGGTCATCGACGCTCTTGCTTGTTTGTCGCGTTTCCTCGGTATCTGGGTTCATTTCAATGTTCTATGCTGCGCTTTTGGTCCTGCTGACCCTGTCCGCCGCCGGCACCCACCTGGCGCTGACCGGCCCTTCGGAAAGCCATGCCGGCACCGCCCATCCGGCAAGCGCCACCGCACCCCACAGCGTCCCCGAGATCGACCTGTTCGCGGGTGCATCGGTCCTGATGATCGCGGTGATCGTCGGGCTTCTGCTTTGGGAATGGCGCCGGCGTTCGGCCAACCCGTGACCGACAGCGCCGACCCCTCGGACCCGGCCGCGGTTGGCGGCGCCGGCCCGGATCATGGGCAGGCGGAGGCGCCGGCGCCGCAAGCGCCCCTTCTTGCAAGCGGCTGGCGCAGGCTTGGCCTTTTCGCCGCCCTGCTGCTGGGCGAGCTGCTGATCGTCGCCTTCTGCTACCAGTTCCTGGTCGAGATCGAATGCACGGATTTCCAGACGCCGCGGGCCTGCCTTGCGCTGCGCGAGGGGCTGGGACGGCTGCTTGCCCTAGCCCTGCTTGCCGGGCTGGCGATGACCGCGCGGCGCCAGCTGTTCGGCTTCCTGGGCGCGGGCGGCATCGGCGCGGGCGACCTGTCGCCCGGCACCGCAGCGGCCGCGATGCTGGCGGGGCTGGCGATCATGCTGCTGCCGGTGCTTTGGGGCGACATGACCGCCAGCCTGGCGCCGCTTGCCCTGGCCCTTGCCGCGGGCGCCGCCATTTCGGTCGCAGCGGCGCTGGCCGGGACCGCGCCCATCGCCTGCTGGCTTTCGGTGCTGCGCCGGGGCGGCCCCTGGCTGTGGGCGGCCATGGGGATCGCGCTGCTCTCGCCGGAACTGACCGGGCTTTTCAACGGCACCTGGGGCTGGCCGCCCCTGACCGCCGCCACCTTCGAGCTGGTGCTGCGCCTGCTTGCCCTGCTGCCCGGCAGGGTCGTGGCCGCCCCGAATGAGATGGTGATCGGCTTTGACGATTTCCTCATCCGCGTGGGCGACCCATGCTCGGGCATGCAAGGCTTTGCGCTCATCACCCTGGTGATGGCCGGGTTCATCGCGCTCGAGCGGCGGCGCCTGCGCCTGCCTCTGGCACTGGTGCTGCTGCCGGTCGGGCTGCTGGCCAGTTTCGGCCTCAACGTGCTGCGCATCGCGGCCCTGATCTGGATCGGGGCGCGCATATCGCCCGACCTGGCGGTCAATGCCTTTCACAGCTACGCGGGCTGGCTGCTGTTCACCCTGCTGAGCATCGGGATGATCGGCGCGGCGCATCTGGTGCCGGCGCTGTGGCGCGGCGAAAAGCCCGGCCCGGCCTTTGGCGCAAAGACAGCCGCCTTCCGGCACGATCCGGTCAGCGCGATGTTGGTGCCGCTGCTGGTCCTGCTGCTCTCGGGGCTTTTCGTATCGACATTCTTCACCAATCCCGAGGCGGCCTACCCATACCGGGTGCCGGCGATGGGCGCGGGGCTGGTCCTGTTCCTTCCGGTCTGGGCCCGGCTCGACTGGCGCGTCGATCCGCTGCCGCTGCTGGCGGGCGTCGCGGTCGGTATCATGTGGATTGCCGCCGGCGTCGCTGCGGGGGCCGAGCCGGCCCCGCCGCCCTTCGCCGGGCTCGGGCTTGCGGCGGCAAGCTGGATCGTCCTGCGCCTGGTCGGCACCGTGCTGCTGGTGCCCCTGATCGAGGAGGCGGCCTTCCGGGGCTACCTGCTGGGCCACCTGCTGAAACTGCCCGGCCCGGCCGGCCAGGCAGGCGCCGTTCTGGTTTCCTCGGCCGCCTTCGCGCTGCTCCATGACAGCGGCGCGGCGGCCTTCGTCGCCGGGCTGGCCTTTGCCGCGGTCTACAAGCGCCGCGGCAGGTTGACCGACGCGGTATGGGCGCATGCGGCGGCGAACCTCGTGGTCTTCGCCGCCGCGGCGGCCAGCGGCAACTGGGCATTGATCTGAACACGGGCGCGACGACGGAAAAGCGACGCCCCAAGGGATCGGGGCGTCGCGGGCAGGCCGGGGGGTGTTGAGCGAACCCACCGAAGGCGGGCGACCCGCAGCCCGATCCCGGCCTATCCTGCGGCGAACTGGTTCATGGTATTGGCATGCCCGCCCGCCTTCAGCGCGCGTTCGCCCGCCACCATCTCCTTGAACGTGTCGCCCAGGTCCGAGCCGACCTCGTGCTGGTGCCTGACCGCCGAGATGCCGCGGCGGATCTCCTCGCGCTGCACGGTCTGCACATAGGCCAGCATCTTTTCCGCGCCGAAATTGCCGCGGCTGAGTTCGTCCACCGGCTTGGCGGTCAGGTGGAAGGTCGCAGCATGGTCAGGTTGCGGAACACGCCCGCGCGGGCCGATATGTCGGCCTGGAAGCGTTGCAGCCGGGCGTCGGCCTCGCGGTCCTGGCCGGTATCGTCGAAATCGGGCTTCATCAGCGCACTGCCGTCACGATGGTCGGCCTTGCCGATCCGGCCCTCGGCCAGCCATTGTGCCCGCAGCTGCTTGCGCAGGCTCAGCGTCCAGTTGAAGCCGGGCGCGTTGTTATGGGTCAGCTTGGCATCGGGCACCGCCTTGCGGATCTCGGCCACCATGCCGGCGATCTCGTCCACGTTGGGCGTATCGGTCTCGATCCACAACAGGTCGGCGCCGCCCAAGGTCAGCGAGGCGATGCAATCCTCGATCACGCGCCGGCGCCCCGTGCCCTCGCGGATCGGGTTTGCGTCCATGATCGGCTCCACCTTCAGCCATTTGATGTATTGCCGAAAAGGTCTTTCTGCTCATGATGCTTCCTTTCCGCATGATCGGTCCGGGAATCGGCAGGCGCGGCCGGCGGCAAGGCGGGGCATCCGGGGCAAGCGGCCCGCCAAAGGGAGCAAGCGTGCGGATGATGTCCATCGGGGCCCCTCAGTCCAGCGCGTTCAGCACGGCATAGGCCGGCAGGGTGATAAAATCGGGCAAGGTCTCGGCCGTCGCCGCCTCTCGCAGGATGCGCGCGGCCGCGGCGTAATGGCCGCGATGGAGCCCGTTCGGGCCCAGCCGGTCGAGGATGCGGACGATCTCGGCTTGCATCAGATCGCCCTGCCATGCGGCGCTCTCCAGCGCGACCGCGGCGCAGCCATTGCCACAGCTGGGCACGGCTGATCTCGGCGGTGGCGGCATCCTCCATCATGTTTCGGATCGGCACCGCACCGCGGCCCGACAGCCATTGCGCCAGGTATTCGACGCAGACCTGGATGTTCAGCCGCACGCCCGCCTCGGTGATCCGGCCCTGATGCGGGTTCAGCAGCATCGCGGGCTCGATATGGCTGAAGACATGGTCCCAGCAGCCCGATGATCTCGACCCGGCGATCCTCCAGCGCCGGCGGAACGAAGGCGGCCTGCCAGATGCCCTGCCGGATCTCGCGCGTTTGCGGCAGATAGTCGGGCAGATCGCGCCCGGTCGATGCGGTCCGGAACTGGCTCTATGCCCGGCGCAATTACGTCGATAGGCTGGACCGCGCGGCCGAGAAACTGGCCGAGGCGCTGGCGCGGCACCGCAACGAGCCACATATGGCGCTGACCGGCCGGCTGGCCGCGCATGGCATCGCGGTGCGCATCCTGCCCGCCCCGGTCAGGGGCGAGCTGATGCTGTCCGAACTGCTGGGGCAGTCCAGCCGCCGGTTCCAGATCGGCGCGCTACGACGTGGAACTGCTGGGCCACCGCTTCGGTGCCAGTTTCGAGCAGACCGCGCATCGTATGTCCACGCTGCAACGCCCCGAGGCGCGCGGCATCCCGTTCTTCTTCGTGCGGCGGGACCGGGCCGGGGGCAGCCGTGGCGCGGCAGCGGCAAGCCGGCCGGCCATGCTGCCGCTTGCCAGCGCCCGCGCCAGAAGCTAGGGAAGGCGCGTCGGTTTCCGCAAGGAATTGAAAGGGAATCCGCCGGGGCGCCCGCAGGCGTCCCGAACCGGAACTGCCCCCGCAACTGTAGGCGGCGAGCAGGATGCGAGAATGCCACTGTGGCTCCGCGCCATGGGAAGGCCGCATCCCTGCCGTGACCCGCCAGTCAGGAGACCTGCCGACGACGTTTGACCAATCCGAGCGGGTCGGCTCGGGAGGGGTTGCGACCGGCATTCGCCCGGTCTCCATCCGCTCATCCGGCCTGTTCATGATGTAGCGGAAGGAAACATCATGCCAAGGCTCACCACGGCGATGATCGCCACGTTCACCCTGGCGCCGATGGCGGCGTTCGGGGCCACCGAATACCCGCTGACGCTGACCAGCTGCGGCCACGAAGTCACTTTCGACAAGGCGCCCGAAAGCGTCGTCAGCGTCGGGCAAAGCACGACCGAGATCCTCTACATGCTGGGGCTGGCCGACAAGGTGGCGGGCACGGCGCTGTGGATCAACCCCGTCCTGCCCGAATTTGCCGAGGCGGATGCCGGGGTCGAGCGGCTGGCCGACAACGCCCCCAGCTTCGAAAGCGTGCTGGCCAAGAAGCCTGGGCTGGTGGTCACGGCCTATGAATGGATGATCGGCCCGCAGGGCGTGGTCGGCACACGCGAGATGTTCGACGACGCGCAGATCCCCAGCTGGATCATGCCCACCGAATGCGTCGGCAAGGACAATACGCAAAGCATGGACGGCGCGCGCTCGGTCCTGTTCGACACCGCGCTGCTCTACCAGGGCATCGAGGAACTGGCGGCGATCTTCGACGTGCAGGATCGCGGGGCCGCGGTGATCGCCGACCTGAAGGCACGCGAGGCGGCGGCGGTCGAGCGGGCGCAGGCGCTGGACCTGCCCGAAACGGTGTCGGGCCTGTTCTGGTATTCCTCGGCCGAGATCGAGATCGACCCCTATGTCGCGGGTGCCAATGGCGTGCCGGGCTGGATGATGTCCAAGCTGGGGGTCAGGAACGTCGTCGCCTCGGCCGAGGAATGGCCGACCGTGGGCTGGGAAACCATCAGCAAGGCCAATCCCAGCTTCATCGTTGCCGCCGAGATGAACCGGCGCCGCTTTCCGGCCGACGACATCGCCGTCAAGCGGGATTTCCTGACCTCGGACCCGGTGACGAGCGAGATGGGGGCGGTAAAGAACGACCGCATCCTGACCATGCCGGCCAATGCGATGGACCCCTCGGTGCGCGCGATCTATGCGCTGGAATCGCTGGCTGACTCGCTGGCCGGGTTCGACCTGAAATGAGGGCGCGCGCCGCGACCCGCAGCACGGGGCGCAATCGGGGCTGGCTGTGGCTGGCCCCCGCCGTGCTGGTCGCGGCGCTGCTCTTCGGAACGGCGGTGGGCGAGACGCGCATTCCGCTGGCCACCGTCATCGAGGTGCTGGCGGTCAAGGCCGGGCTTGGCTCGGCCGCGCTCGATCCGATCGACGCCAGCGTGATCTGGCATTACCGGCTGTCGCGGGCGGTGGTCGCGGCCTGCGGTGGCGCAAGCCTGGCGCTGTCGGGGCTGATCCTGCAGGCGCTGCTGCGCAACCCGCTGGCCGAGCCCTATCTGCTGGGGATTTCGGCCGGGGCCTCGACCGGGGCGGTCACGGTCGCGGTGGCGGGGATCGGCGCGGGGCTGCTCAGCATGTCGGCGGGCGCCTTTGCCGGGGCGCTGACCGCCTTCGCGCTGGTGGCGGCGCTGGCGCGCGCCGCCGGCGGCGGGACCGGGATGCGCGGCGCCGGGGTCATCATCCTGGCGGGCATCGCCGGCTCGCAGATGTTCAACGCGCTGACCGCGCTGATCATCGCGCAATCGGCCAGCGCCGAGCAGGCGCGCGGCATCATGTTCTGGCTGCTGGGCAACCTGTCCGGCGTGCGCTGGCCCGACAGCTGGGTCGCGGTCCCGATGGCGGCGCTGGCGCTGGGGGTGGCGCTGTGGCATGCGCGCGCGCTCGACGCCTTTGCCTTCGGCGCGGAAAGCGCCGCGTCGCTGGGCATCGACCTGCGGCGCACGCAGGTGCTGCTGATCGGAACGGCCTCGCTGGCGACGGCGATCATGGTCTCGATCGCCGGGGCCATCGGCTTCGTCGGGCTGGTGGTGCCGCATGCGATGCGCATCCTCGTCGGGCCGCGCCATGCCAGGCTGGTCCCGGCGACGGCGCTGGCGGGGGCGGTGTTCCTGGTGCTGTCCGACGTCGTCTCGCGCATCGTCATTCCCGGCCAGGTGCTGCCCATCGGCGTCATCACCGCGCTGGTCGGCGCGCCCGCCTTTGCCGTGGTCATGATCCGGGGAAGGCAACGATGACGCCCATCCTGGAAGCCGTCGGCGCCAGCCATGCCGTGCGCGGCCGCGAGATCCTGTCCGACATCAGCCTGCGCCTGCATCCGGGCGAGACCCTGGGCCTGATCGGGCCGAACGGATCGGGCAAGTCGACGCTGATGGGGATGATGGCGGGCCTGCTGCGCCCCAGCCGCGGAGAGATCCGGCTGGAAGGCCGTCCCATGGCCCGGCTGGGCCGGCGGCAGATCGCGCGGCGGCTGGCGCTGGTCGCGCAATCGGCCGAGACGGCCGAACGGATCACCGTGCGCGATGCGGTGGAGTTGGGCCGCACGCCCTGGCTTGGCCCGCTGCGGCCATGGGGTGCCCAGGACGACGACGCCGTCGCGGCGGCCCTCGATGCCGTGGACATGGCGCATATGGCGGGGCGCGACTGGGCCTCGCTGTCGGGGGGCGAGCGCCAGCGCGTCCATATCGCGCGCGCCCATGCGCAGGCCCCGCGCGTCCTGCTGTTGGACGAGCCGACGAACCATCTCGACATCCATCACCAGATCGCCATCCTCGACCTGGTCGCGCAGCTTTCCGTCACCACCGTCATCGCGCTGCACGACCTGCATCACGCGCTGCGCTGCGACCGGATCATGGTGCTGCGCGCGGGCCGCTGCGTGGCGCTTGGCCCGCCGATGGAAATCCTGACCCCGGCGCTGATCCGCGAGATCTTTGCCGTCGAGGCCGAGATCATCCCCCATCCTGGCGGGGGCCGGCCGGTCTTTGCCTTCCAACGCCTTGCCTGAAGGGACATCCCATGCTGCTTCGCGCCGCGCTTCTTGCCTGCCTGCTGCCCGCCGCCGCCCTGGCCGAGACGCATGAGGTCAGGATGCTCAACCGCAATGCCACCGGCCCGATGCCCTTCGAGCCGGACTACCTGGTGGTCCAGCCCGGCGACACGGTCCGGTTCATCGCCGCCGATCCCGGCCACAATGCCGCCACCATCGCCGGGATGATCCCCGAGAGCGGCGAGAAATTCGTCGGCAAGATCGACGAGGAAATCGAAGTCACGCTGGACGCCGAGGGCATCTGGGGCGTCAAATGCTCGCCGCATTTCACCATGGGCATGGTGATGCTGATCCAGGTCGGCGACAGGCCCGCGACCGAGGCCGACCTGCCCGACGACCTGCCCCCCGCCGCGCGCCAGAGGATGCTGGAAATCCTTGAACGCCGAAAAGCGGACTGAGCCGGGGCCGCGTCGCATTGCAGCACAGGAGGGCGGCGCGGGCCTGCCCCCTCCCGCGGACTGCGCATCGGCGCGGGACTGGGAAAACCGATCTGCCTGGGCACCCGGCGCGGCGGGAATGGGGGGCGAAACAGGGCACGGGAAGCGCGCGCTGCGGGCAGGCAGGACGCTCGCGGGCTTTGCAGCCGGGGGCGATCCTCGTCGCAGGCGCGGGGTTCTTCAGGGCCAGCCCGTACGCATCGACCAGCCGGCCGGCCGGCAGTCCAAGATGCGGGCCGGGGCCACACTTTACGACATGAGCGGACTCGGCGCATTCAAGGCGCTGGACGCCCCGATCCGGCGCAGCCTGCTGCCCGCGCAAGGCTGATGATCGGGCGAGACGGTTCCGCCGATGATCAGCGGGGCGCAAGCGCCCACCGTCCCGCCGGTCCGTTCGCGCATCAGGCGACGGCCCTATTGCGCCGCCTGGGCCAGCGGCCATTCCTTGGCGACCATGGTCAGCACGTCGTATTGCGCCACGACCTCGCCCTTCTGGTTCGTCACCTGGCAATCCCAGCGCACTTCGCCATGGCCGGCATTCTCGCGCGGGTTGATCTCCTTGCAGGTCAGCCGCACCTGCAGCGTGTCGCCGAAATAGACCGGGGTCAGGAAGCGCAGGTTGTCCACGCCGTAATTGGCCAGGACCGGACCCGGATTCGGCTCGACGAACAGGCCCGCCGCAAAGCTGGCGATCAGGTAGCCATGCGCGACGCGGTCGTCGAAGAACGGATTCGCCTTGGCCGCCGCCTCGTCCATATGGGCATAGAAGGTGTCGCCGGTGAAATGGGCGAAATGCTCGACATCCTCGCGGGTGACGGTGCGGCTCGCCGTGACCAGCTGGTCGCCGATGCGCAGCTCGGCCAGCGACTTGCGGAAGGGATGCACACCCTGCTGCACGTCGGCGCCCTCGATCCAGCGCCCGGTGACGGCGGAGAGCAGCCGAGGCGCGCCCTGGACGGCGGTGCGCTGCATGTAATGCTTGACGCCGCGAATGCCGCCCATCTCCTCGCCGCCCCCCGCGCGCCCCGGCCCACCATGGACCAGCGGCGCGAGCGGCGAGCCATGCCCGGTCGAGGATTTGGCCGAGGCGCGGTTGCCGATCAGCACCCGGCCGTGCCAGGGCGCCGCACCCAGCACCGCCTGCTCGGCGACCTTGGGATCGTCGGTAAAGACCGATGTGACCAGCGAACCGCGGCCCAGCCGCGCCAGCGCCACCGCCTCGTCCAGGTCGTCATAGGGCATGACCGTCGAGACGGGACCGAAAGCCTCGACCTCATGCACCGCCGTCGCCTGGAAAGGGCTGGCGGCATACATCAGCACCGGGTTCAGGAAGGCGCCCTTGGCGGCATCGCCCGAGGTCACGCGCACCGCGTCGGGATCGCCCGCCACGATCTCGGCCGCCGCCTGCAGGTCGCGGATGCGCTCGCGCACCTCCTCGCGCTGGTCGAGGCTGGCCAATGGCCCCATGCGCACCCCCTCGTCGCCCGGCAGGCCCAGCGGCGTCTTGCCCAGCCGCTCGTCCAGCGCGGCGACCAGCGCATCGACCTGGGCGCGGGGCGCGATGACGCGGCGGATCGCGGTGCATTTCTGCCCGGCCTTGACCGTCATCTCGCGCGCGACCTCGCGCACGAACAGGTCGAATTCCGGCGTGCCCGCCACCGCGTCCGGGCCCAGGATCGAGGCGTTCAGGCTGTCCGCCTCCATGGTGAAGCGCACGGAATTGGCGACGATCGCCGGATGGGTCTTGAGCTTGCGCCCGGTCCAGGCCGAGCCGGTGAAGGTCACGGC
>Ga0182741_1004202_pt1 | contig 14435 bp, 4 predicted proteins | sample eDN5th37CBELigOP_FD_128874 | JGI IMG/M metagenome (GOLD analysis project Ga0182741, IMG submission 128874) | Enriched Organic Plus compost microbial communities from Emeryville, California, USA - eDNA 5th pass 37_C BE-Lig OP (version 2) (version 2) ...
CTCACCTCCGTCCCACCGCGTCCCGCGAACTACGTCCAGCGAACCGGGCGAGCCGGCCGCAGCACCGGCAACTCGCTCATCACAACCTTCGTGCGCACCGACACCCACGGGCTCTACTACCTCGCCGAGCCCGACGCGATGATCGCAGGGGAGGTCCGTCCCCCGAACTGCTACCTCGACGCGGCGGAGATCCTCCAGCGCCAGTACGTCGCCTACCTGCTCGATCGGATGGCCGACCGGACCGTCGACGCGCCGCCGATCCCGAACCAGATGGGCGCGCTGATGAACCGCGGGCTCGACGAAGGCGGCTTCCTCCGACGCCTGATCGACACCTCCCAACTCGATCCGTCCCACGTCGACGGCTTCCTCGCCCTCTTCGGGGACCAGCTCGAGTCGGCCAGCATCGACGGTCTTCGTGAGTTCGCCGCGACGGGCATCGAGGCCAGGGTCAAGGCAGCGCACGAGCAGTGGCAGCAGCAGGTCGCCGAGCTGAGTCGGCGAGCCCGCCGGGTGGCCACCGCGATCGAGCGCACCTCGGAGCGGGCGGCAAGTGACCCCGAAGCGGAGGACGACCTCTCGACACTCCGGGGACAGCGTGCAGCGGTGCTCCGTCAGCTCCGCGAGCTCCGCACCGAGTCCGCGCTCAACGGCCTCGTGCGGCTGGGGCTCCTCCCGAACTACACGCTGGTGGAAGACGCCACGACCCTGGTGGCGACGACGTGGTCGAGGAACGAGGACGGGGAGTACGAGACCGAGATCAACGAGTACCCCCGCTCGGGCAACCTCGCCGTCACGGAGCTTGCACCGGGCAACAGCTTCTATGCCGGAGGCCATCGCCACTACATCGACGCCCTGGAGATCGGACCAGCCGACCAACCCCAGTACGAGCAGTGGCGCCTCTGCCCCGAGTGCGGCTACGGGTCGCTCGAGGTCGACGTCCCGCCCTCCTACTGCCCTCGCTGCGGCAGCGCGGCGATCGCCGACATGGGGGCGCTTCACACGATGCTCCGCCTCCGGACCTCACTCGCCGCGTCGTCCGAGGAGGCAGCGCGCGTCTACGACGACGAAGACGACCGCGTCCGAGAGCGATACGACGTCATCGTCACCGTCGACGTCGACCCCTCCTACGTCGAAGGCGCGTGGGCGCTCCCTGACCGTGGTTTCGGCGCCGAGCTGTGCGGCGTGACCCACCTGCGGACGATCAACCTCGGGTTCCGCGAGCAGCGAGGCGAACGACGGGCGGTCGCCGGCGCCGACCGGCACCTCACCCGCTTCACCGTGTGCCGCTCGTGCGGTGCGGTTCGTGAGGCTCGGGTGAGGGTTGCCCGAAACCGACCGGAGCGCCTCCACCAGGGCTGGTGTCGACACCGCTCTGGTGGAGGTCGCGAAGACGAGATCCTCCTCTACCACGAGCTGACCACCGAAGCGGTCCGGCTGCTCCTGCCGGTGTCGATGTTCGAAGTCGAAGAGCGGTTGGCCTCGTTCAAAGGCGCGCTCCTTCTCGGCGTGCGAGCCGAGTTCGGTGGCGACCCCGACCACCTCCAGGTCGTGCGATCGGACATGCCCAACCGCAGTGGGCTCGGGAGGCGCCAGTTCCTCGTCCTCTACGACCGGGTGCCCGGCGGAACGGGCTACCTCAGCCGACTCGCCGACCCCGAACGCGTCCGACGGATGCTGCTCGCCGCGCGGGAGATCATCTCCACCTGCCCGTGCCGCACCGAAGGACGGGCCGCGTGCCACCGGTGCCTGCTCGGCGTCGTCGATCGACCGGAGTACGACCTCGCTCGGCGCGATCTCGCCCTCGAGATCCTCGACCAGCTCCTCGAGGAATGGGCGCCCGAGCCGGTCGACTCGGTCGCCGGCATCGACATCGGACTCGTCGAGGAATCCGAGCTCGAACGACGATTCAAGGTCGCGTTGCGACACTGGGCGGAGCACGCCGACTTCGAGCACGTGAGCCTGCGACCCATCGCCGGCTCGGGTTCGTTCGACGCCTTCGAGCTGCGCATCGTCGACAAAGGGCAGACAGGCGAGGAGACGCGCGCGGTGCGCTGGCACATCGAGGAGCAACGCGACCTCGACACCAACCCGCGGACCCGACCCGACTTCCTCCTCCGCCGAATGGACGACCGCGGACCCGAGGTCGCCATCTACCTCGACGGCTACCAGTTCCACGCCACCGAGCAGGGCTATCGGCTCGACGACGACGCGACCAAACGGGCGGCGGTTCGCGCCACCGGGCGCCTCGTGTGGAACCTCACCTGGGAGGACGTCGAGCACTTCCACAAGGCCATGACCGCGGAGATCCGGCACGATCCGCCTCCGCGGCCGCTGCTCACCGGGGCGGCACGAGCGACCGCCCAGCAGGCACATCTGCGCCGCGGCAGCTGGTTCGATGCCGACGTGATGCACGGCAACCCCATGGCGCTGCTCCTCGACTACCTCGCACACCCCGTTGCCAAGGATTGGGAAGATCTGGCGCTGAGCGCGTGCGCCGGTGCCGCCAAGGCCGGGGGCGTGACCCCGATCGACTCGGCGCAGCTCCTCTCGGTACTGACATCCGCGGTCGAGGGTGCCGAGCCCCCGGCTGGCAGAGCGGACACTGCCGTCGCGCATCTCGCAACGTTCGCGACCGCCGCTGGGTTGCGTCTCGTGCTGGTGCTCGACGCTCAGGACCCCAACGCCGAGCGGTGGACCGTGCTGGCGATCCTGCCAGACGGACCCGAGGCCCTCCGAGAGCCCGAGCACAAAGCCCGCTGGCACGACTGGCACCAGTGGGCGAACCTCCTCCAGTTCCTGCGAGGCGATGGTCGCGATGCGGTGATCTCCACGACGTCTCTCGCAGCTCTGAACATCGAGGCCCTCGACGAACTGTGGCTCGCGGCTCGCGTCGACCAGGCCGACGCTGCGCCGTCGGTGATGGTGCCTGCGCCCGCTGCCGCGGGGATCAGCGTCGAGATGGAAGAGGAGCTCGACCTCGTCGAGGACGACGCGGTCCGTGGCCTCGTTCGAGCGGTGCTCGAGCGCGGTGGCCCCGCGTTCGTGGCCGGGCACGAGCTACCGAACGGCGAGGTGGTCGAGGCGGCCTGGGAGGACACACGCGTCGGGGTGACGCCGCCGGGATCTGGCGTCCCGAGCAGCGCAGGGTGGGACATCAGGCCTGCGGACGTGTGGACGATCGACGAATTGATCGAACGGATCGGAGTGGTGAACTGATGGCTCGCCTCGCACTTTCCCGCGAGTTCCTCCGCGACTACGAGCAGTTGGAGCGGCGGGTCCGGAACCGGGTCGCAGAGCTCGCCGACAAGTTCCATCGCCTGAACCCCGACGAGCTCAACTCCGCGAAGGGCATCCACCTCGAGGCCCACAAGAACTCACGGGACGCGCGAGCCCGGACGGTGCGGATCACCGACAACCTCCGGGGGATCCTGCTCGACACCGGAGACGGTGAGACCTTCATCCTCACCAAGGTCGGCACCCACGACGAGACCGACCGGTGGATGGCGCAGAACAGCTTCCGGGTGAACGAGGCGACCGGTGCGCTCGAGATCCGCAACGTCGAGGTCATCGCCGAGGCGGTCGAGCATGCGACCGCTGCCGCCGTCGGCCCGTCGCCACTGTTCGCTCATCGCGCCGACAAGGAGTTCCTCAAGCTCGGCATCGACGAGGAGCTCCTTCCTGCGCTCCGGGCCTTCGAAACCGAAGATCAGCTCAACTCGTTCATCGGGCTCCTGCCGCAGTCACAGGCCGAGGCGATCATCGAGCTCACCGGAACCGATCCGGTCGACGAGATCTACGGCCGCATCGCCGGGCCCATCGAACCGAGCTCCATCGACCCCGACGACCTCGCCGCCGCGGTCACCGCACCGGCGTCCCGGGGCCAGTTCCACGTCTTCACCGAGGAGCGCGAGCTCGCCGAGGTGCTGGCCCGACCCTGGATCGTGTGGCCGACCTATCTCCACACCTCACAGCACGACGCCGCCTATCGGCCGGTCTACAACGGCCCGGTTCGGATCACGGGCGGAGCGGGCACCGGTAAGACCGTCGTGGCGATGCACCGAGCCAAGGCGCTCGCCGACATGCTGCCGTCGGACGCGCCCTCGCGCTCGATCCTGTTCACCACCTTCACCCGCAACCTTGCCGAGGCGATCAGGAAGGACCTGACGCTGCTCGGTGGTTCCGAGCTGCTCGAGAAGGTCGAGGTGCTGAACGTCGACCGGGTCGTGCACCGGGTCGTCACCGACGCCGAGGGCGCGATGCCTCGCGTGCTCGCCGGGCCCGCCGTCCTCGACCTGTGGGACGACGCCCTCACCGACGTGGGGTCGGATCTGTCCCGTGAGTTCCTCAACCACGAGTGGGAACAGGTCATCCTCGCCCAAGGGCTGGCGTCTCGGTCCGACTACTTCACGGCGAGCCGAGCCGGCCGTGGCATTCGCCTCGATCGTCGGGGTCGCGCCGAGGTCTGGAAGGTGGTGGAGCGATTCACCCAGCTGCTCGCCGAACGGGAGGAGCGGACGTACCTCCAGCTCGCCGATGCGGCCGCCGGCTACCTGCGCGCCCGGTCGGTGAAGCCGTACCGCCATGTGATCGTCGACGAGGCTCAGGATCTCCACGAGACGCAATGGCGGGCGCTTCGAGCTGCCGTCGCCGAGGGCCCGAACGACATGTTCATCGTCGGCGACAGTCATCAGCGGATCTACGACCGCCGGTCCTCGCTCTCGAAGGTGGGGATCAACATCCGTGGCCGGTCCTCGAAGCTCCGGATCAACTACCGAACGACCCACCAGATCCTCGCCTGGTCGCTCGCCCTTCTCGGGGAAGGGGACTTCGACGACCTCGACGAGGGCGCCGAAACGCACGACTTCGCCGGCTACCACAGCTTCATGAACGGTCCGATTCCCGTGCTTTCGGGCCACTCGAACCTCAAGGGTCAGCTCGACGCGCTCGTGTCGCAGGTCGTCGCCTGGCACGAAGAGGGGGTCGACTGGGACGAGATCGGTATCGCCGGCAGGGTCAGCAAGGCCGTCGAGGACGCCGAGATCGCGTTGAAGGCCGCAGGAGTGCCGTCGGTGAGACTCTCCGCCGATCTCAATGATCCCGGGCACGGAGTACGACTCGGGACCATGCACCGGATGAAGGGTCTCGAGTTCCGATGCATGGCCGTTGTCTCCGTCGACGACGAGACGCTGCCCGCCCCGTGGGAGCTCACCGACCGCGACCTCGATCCGGTCCAGTACGCGTTCGACCTCCAGCGCGAGCGGTGTCTCCTCTATGTGGCCTGCACACGAGCTCGGGAGCAGCTCTGGATCGGCTGGTCGGGTCGGCCGAGCCGATTCCTCGACGGGCTCACCGCGACGTGATCACCCCACCCCCTGCTTGAGCGCGTCGAGGAGCTCATCGATACGAGCTCCCTCGGCGCTGAGCACGGTCCACCCGTTGGCTTCCCACCACGGGTGGCCAAGTTGATCGGGTGTGGCGAGGCCGACGCGCGCCGTCGGCCAGGCGAGTTCGAGTTGGTTCCTGCCGTCACCTGACTCATAGCCCTCGACCGGGGCAGGGAATCCCTGCTCGAGGGCAGCTCGGAGGAACGGGCGAGCCTCGTCGGCCACGAGCTCGAAGTCGTCGTCAGGCGAGGGCGACCGGCCGAGGATCTGCGCGAGGAGCGTCATGGCGTCGCGCCGACGGAGCCGATCGTGAAGCACCTGGTTCCTGTAGTTCCTGATGCAGCTGTAGCACGAGGTCTCGGGGCCGCACTCGCAGGCGCTCACCTTCGCGTAGGCGGCCTGAAGAACGGCGGGGATGTTCTCGGCGATGCGGAACACGTGCCCTGCGCCTCCAGCGACCGCATCGAAGATGATCAGAGACGGCGGTGCCGCGACCGTGTGGAAGAACAATGTGCCGTCGACATCGTCTCGGGCGACGTCGACCGCCCGCACGCCTTCGAGGACCGCGTAGAGAAGGCTGTAGGCCTCGTCCGCCGTGAACGAGCCGCCTGCACGGAGCTCGAGAACATCGGTGAAGTAGTGGTGGCCGAGGTGGCGGTGATGCAACGAACCGCGACAGCGCCGACCTGGGCGCCGAATGTCAGGGTGCTCTGCATCTGACCGCTTCCTCGTTCTCGCTTCGGGCGCGGGCTCCCCGAACCCACAGAGATCGCAGATCCGGAACCCTCGACCCCGCGGGCCGCGGTTCACCGCAACGATCTGACCCTGACGACTCAGCCGGTACTCGACGGGCAGATCGCCGGTCAACGGGAGCGGCTGGAACTCGGGCTCTGCATCCCGGTAGCTCGCGAAGAAGGTCTCGGCGAGCGCGGCTCGAGGTGGACGTGCATCGCCGGGCTTCTCGCCCTCTTCGCCAATGAACCCGAACAGCGGTAGCGCGAAGGTGCCGACTCTCCCCTGTGCGGTCGACGTCGACCCGCACGTGGGGCAGTTGGACGACTCGCCGAGCGAGTAGCGGAAGCCTCCACAGTCACCGCACACCGCCCAGCGGTAGGTCGGCCAGGCCTGGCCCTGCCGAGTTGCCAGGCCGATGCTGTTCCACTGGGCTTTGCCGGCGATGACCGTGCCGCCAGGCGCATACTCGATGATCGCCATCTGGAGGTCGCGCTCCAACTCGACGTTCCGCGCGAGCTGCGATCCGGACCGGGCGACGTCGAGCGGCACGACGTCCACAGGAAATCCGTACTTCGGCAGGATGTTGCGGCTCGCGAGGAACCCCGCGATCTGCCGCCGAGCAAGGGCGGCTCTCACCCTCTTCAACGCGTCGCCCCGAGCCCCCGTCTGCGTCGCGTACGCCTCCTCAGCGAGCGCGTCGAGACTCTGCAGCTCCTCGACGACCTCCTCCATCGCTCGTCGCAACCACCCGTGTGTGGGTTCGTCTTCTGAGGCCTCGAGGAGGGCGCTGACCCACTCCCAGTCGTCCACCCCGATCTCGGCCGCGACCGACTCCGGCAGCACCCTGCGGAGTGCATCGCGCAGATTCTGCGGACGGCCGTTCAACCAGGCGATGAATTGCTCAGCACCGCTCGGGTCAGCATCGTCAGTGGGCCAGAAGAAGCTCTCGACGTTGTGATGCTGCGGGCGTCCTGAATCGACCCACCACCGCTCGAACGCAGCGAAGGCCATCGCGTGAGCGTGACGGCGCGCGATCGACGTGTTGTCGAGGACGATGACCGGTGGCGCGACGAAGCCGTCGACCATCTTCGAGGGGTTGTCGAACCAGGTCAGGTCGTGACTACGCCGTTGGGCGAACGTGACGACGAGCGCCGCGGAGTCGATCCGGCGCCCGGCCCGGCCGGCGCGCTGGACGTAGTTCGCCGCCGATGGAGGGACGTTCCTCAGCAGCACCGCTTGGATCTCGCCGACGTCGACGCCGAGCTCGAACGTCGTGGAGCACGACAGCACATTGACTCGCCCGGCGACGAACTGTTCCTGGATTCGTCCGGCTTCGGAGGCCGCCCACTGGGCGGTGTGTTCCTGGACCTCCATGCCGATCGGCGTCAGCGATCGATAGAGCCTGGCGTAGTGGCTCGCCAAGAGGGAATCCAGATCGTCGACCGGGGAGGTGCTGCCCGCGCAGCGCCAGCCGGGACAGATTCCGGCGACGGTCCACCACCACAGCCGACCGCAGGTCGTGCAGCGGTAGGGGACGAGCTCGCTCCCGGACGGCTCGATCACGAATCGCTCCCAGTCGAGGCGGTAGAGCTGTCCGTGTTTCCGGTCGGTGAATGGGAGCAGCGTGCGTGCCCATGGCCCGTTCGGATCGGTCAGGTGGCTCCACAGGCCGTCGAGAACGGCCGCTGCGTCGCTCTCGACTCCTTTGCGAGCCAGCACCTTCTCGACGATCTCGCTGCGGCGATTGCTTGCGCCTGTGGGGAGCCACGAGATCACCCCCTTCTCGCTGCCCGATCGGCGCACCCCCAACTCCATGTTCCGCGGGGCAAACCGCTCATGCCGGATGTCCACGCCCTCTGGCATCGAGACCGCACCGCCGGCGCGAAGCGTCTCCAGCAGCATCTGGATCAGGCCTTCGACCTCCTGGCGATCGAAGCCCATCTCGAGGAGAGGTCTCGGCGGCTCCCACCCTCTGGGTAGCACGACACCGATCCTTGCCACGCCTGTTCCCTCGAGGCTCTGGCGACGGTCGAACGCCATCAGCTCCTCCGTGAGCCAGTAGCGGACGTCGGTGATGCGGCTGTGGCGAGACTCGTCCGGGTCGAGGACCAGGGCGTCGGTCGCTTCGCTGACGACCCGCTCCGCGATGTCCGGCAGACGAGGGGGTTCGAGCACGGCAAGCCGATCCATCGCCGAAGCGATCAAACGGCGCTGCACCGCTCGCCCGTAGGTCCGCTCGAGGTAGGGCGCGAAGAACGCGGCGTCCTGCCGACTGTCGCTGAAGGTGAGGAGCTTGCGGCCTTCGCCGACGAACGTTGCGCCATCAGAGGCTGGAGGGATCGACTGGTAGAGCTCGGTAGCGATCACCGACACCGGGGCGTCGGTACCCGTCTGGAACCGATAGACGACTTCGCCAGGGGCGCGGCCCGAGCAGGCGATGCATCGTCGCAACAGCTGGTCGTCGCGGGCGAGATGTACGACACCGACTCTCAATGGCGCAACGCCGCACGTGCAGCGCCGTTCCGCCTCCGACACCGAACGGCACTGCGGGCAGAGCAGCGCTGGCGTCCCGCGGTCGGTCGAGTCCCCCTCGTCGATCGTGGCGGCGTCCTCGTCATCGAGGTCGGTCGGCTCGCCGAGCAGCAGGTAGTCCGTTCGGGCGAGCGTGGGGGAGGAAGGTGCGAACACGCCGGAGGCGAGATCGAGCTGCCCGATCAGGTACTCCGCGCGGCAGTGTCGGCACACCCCGAGCTCGAACATCGCGGACTGCTGGTCTTGACGCCGGCAGTGCACGCACTCGTCGTGCCGGGTGAGCTGCAGCCGTGCCTTCCCAGTCTCGTGGGCGGGGTGAAGGCAGACGAAGGCTCCTTCGAGCGCCCGGACGAAGAAGTGGTACCTCGCAGGGAGGAGTGGTGCGTCGTCGGGTCGTTCTCGGGCCATCACACAGAGGTCCACCAGGGCGACGAGGTCGCGGACCGAGCCGGTGCTGGTCATCACACGCGCGGCAATGTCCGTGAGATCGATCGATCCACGTTGCAGAGCTGCCTGGAGCTGGACGACGTGGCGTTCGTTCCGAAGCACTCGTGCCAGGTAATGGGCCGGGGACTCGCCGACGACTGGCGGCTCGATCTCGGGGAGGTCGCCGATGAGCTCCGCGAGTTCCGCGGCGGATGCTCCTGACCGTGCTGACGCCCGCAACGGTTCGAAGATGCCTTCGGGGAGCGCGATGGAGCCGGATCCCTGGACGAGAGGCAGGCGAGTCGCAGTGATGACGTCGCCACGCTGTGCCTGCTCGTCCCACTCGAACGCTTCGTCGAAGAGCTTGCGGCCGAACTCGACGAGCTTCGGATGGTCCTCGACCCCTCGCCCGAGCGTCGCGCTCGTCGCGAAGCACTGGAGCCTGCCTCGTTCGCTCTTGAGCACTCGGTCTCGGACTCGGCGAAGGAGCATCGCCACCTCCGCGCCCTGGGCGCCGCCGTAGACGTGCGCCTCGTCCAAGACAAGGAAGCGCCAGTGCCTACCCGTGGGGCCGTCGAACAACGACGTGTCGTCGGGGCGCAGGAGCAGGTACTCGAGCATGGCGAAGTTGGTGAGGAGGATGTGCGGTGGCCTCGCTCGCATCGCCCTCCGCGAGATCAGCTCGTTGGGGAGCCGGGGCTCGTGCGGATTCCGCTGCCGGAACCGGTCCTCTGCCTCGTCGTCGGTCTCGGCCGTGTCGCCGACATAGCGCCCGAACGTGATCGACGGCGCGGCCCTGAGCAGCGCCCGGAGACGCTTGACCTGGTCGTTGGCCAGAGCGTTCATCGGGTAGAGGAGCAGCGCTCGGACGCCCGGCTCATCGAGGGTTCCAGCCTCGGCATCTCGGAAGAGTGCGTCGACGATGGGGATCAGGAAGCTCTCGGTCTTGCCGGAGCCCGTGCCGGTGGAGATGATGAGGTTGCGACGGTCGGTCACCGCTCGTCGAACGGCCTCCTCCTGGTGGCGGTGAAGGGGCCGGTCGAGAGGGAACGTGGCCCCCAGTTCGCGCCAGCGAGGGCTCAGGACGCCCTCCGCCACGAGCTCGGCGACGGACCGACCCGGCTCGAACGGCGCAGCTGCCTGGAGGATCGGGCCCTTGGTGAGGCGGAAGCCATCGGAGAGCTGCTGCTGGAACTCCTCGGCGAGATCGGAGCGTCGCGGGCCAAAGGTGGCGAGCAGGTAGCGGCGATACGAATCGGCGATTCGTTCCGTGGCGGAGAGTGGATCGAGCGTTTCAGTCACGGGTCTCCTCTGCTCGGTCGAGCGCGGTCACGGCATGGGCGAGCACCAGGTCTCGCCGGACGAGTCGGGGGGCGAACCTGATCGCCTCGTGCAGGGCGGCGCGGGCCTGGAGGGCCTGCGGTGAATCGGTCACGACAGCGAGAGCCGCCTTCATCGACACGACTGGAAGCAGTCCGAGGTCGTCGGTGCCACGTTCGGGTCGGCGAGCGGTGAGCGACGAGTTCGAGAAGACGCCGACGCGAAGTGGAGCGTCCAGGAGCGAGCGGTGAGCGCTCAGCCACTGGCGTGGTGACGGACCCGAGCCGGACTTCTCGGCGATCAGCCACTCGAAGTGGCCGATCACGAGGGCGTCGAGCGAGAGGATCTGGTTCGGAAGGAGATCCAGCACCTTCGGAATTGCTTCGACCTGCTCTAGACCCATGCCGATGTACTGCTGGCTCATGGGCTCGCCGAACGGGGGTGTTGACTTCGGTTCCGGCTCCCACCCGGTGAACTCGTGGACGCGAGCCGCGACCTCGGGCCGGTCCAACTGGCAGAAGTCGAGTGGGGCGGCGAGCGACGGCGCGACCGACCACAGGGCGCGCGTCTCGCTCTCGGGGAGATTCCTGACCGGGTTCTTGACGAGCGCTCCGGCCAGTTCGATCCCGAGCGCGAGGAGCTGAGAGGGTTCGACACGGCCCTCCTCCACAGCCCGGGGAGCAGATCTGGCGAGCCAGGTCGGGTTCTCGGAGAGCAGCCGCTTCAGGGCCGTGAACCCTCGCGTGTGGACGTCATGGCGAGGGAGGGTTCCCGAGGCGATCGCCGCTGCCACCTCGACCGCCGGAACACCGATTCGTTGCCAGTCGTCATTGGACAGCTCGCCTTCGAGGCTGCCGGTGACGAGGACTCGCTGGAGCCGATCTAGGACATCGGAATCAGCCGTGATGGAGTCGACGAAGTCGCGGAAGTCGGCCAGGTCGCCGACGGCGAGGATGTGGTCGGATCTATCCGGGCGGCGGCGGGGGGCAGAGGTCCACCCGGAGTCGACGACGATCTCGGCCATGTAGAGCCCCGGGATGAGTCGTGACTCGCCGGTGACGGTCAAATGGTCGACCTCGTTGTCCGGGATTGGGCGTTCGATGGGCGGTTCCCACGGGCGGTTCAAGGGCCACAGGCGGAGGACTCGATCGGTGAGGTGTTGGCGGAGATCGAAGGTGACATCGAGCACCCACCTTCCACCGTCACGCCGTGAGTCGCCCCGGATGTCGAGGACGTCGAGGTGTCGGCGAACCCGGGCGACCGTCATCGGCCGCGGTCCCACCCAGAGCTGGAAGGTCAGGTCCGACGACGCAGCGGTCCTGACCGTGTCGTAGAAGCGCGTGAGGTCAAAGACCCATCGTCCGTCCTCGCCTCGCGTCGCGACGCGCTCCGTGCGCTGGAGCACCTCGCCAGCGCAGCAGAGGTGGAGCTCGAGTGGGAGCTCCGGCTGACCCGTGCGAACGAGCAGGCGGATCGGGTCGGTGCCCGCAAGCTCTGCCTCGTCGACGTCGACCGGCGTGTTACCGAAGCTCACGCCGTGCGCGGTGGACTGATCCAGTGCCCATAGCACCTTGCGGACACGCGCGATGAGATCCGCCGAACGATCGCGGGCATCGGAGACCGACCACCGGACCTCATCTGAGTGGGTGGGGATGGCCAGCGTGGCCATCGCACCGATCGGTCCCCCGTCGATGGATAGGTCAGGTCCCCCAACCGAGACAGACTCCTCGCGAGACCCGTCGATGAGGGACGACGGACGATTGATCGCCAGACCTGCGCATACGGTGAACGTCGCTCGAAGGTCAGCACCGAGCGGGCCGCGGACATCGAGATCGACGCTGCAGAGCCCATGGGGGAGGTCGAGCGCAATGGTCCCTGCTTCTGGCAGCTCCAGCTCCTGCGGCGGACGCTGCTCGCCGTTCACGGTGCACCGGATCACCCACGATCCCGCTGGCAGGTGGATCTCTGGAGCCGAGAGATAGATCGGCGAGCCATCCGACGTGTGGGCGCGCGCGACCGGCTCGGTCAGGATGACGGGCTTCTCTGCAGGTGACCGCACCAGAACCCGCTTTGCTGGGGCACCAGCTCGGCGGAGCGTGAGCTCGAGTGCACGGAGCCCGTCGAGGTCGATGCTGACGAGCTCGAACCCCGACCAGGCTCCGGACGGGGTCGGGAGGTGTTCGATGACCCGCGGAGCTGAACGAGCCCCGTCAGTCTGGATCCCGGTGATCTCGAGGTCGCTGGGTCTCAGGATCCACACGGTGCTGAGTCGGATGCCGCCCGCTGGCCGGAGCAACTCGTGGCTGCTGGGGTCGATGAAGAGGGCGGGGAACTCGTCGAAGCCCTCGGCGGTGAGCTGAGACACGACGCTCTCGCCGTTCAGCAGGCTGACCGTCCAGGCTCGAGCGGGGGGCAATGCGACCTCTCGTTCCTTCAGGCGGGAGGTCTCGAAGCGCTCGAAGTGATTGTCGGTCTGGAGCCGCCACGACGTTGCCTCGACCTCGGACGGGAGGGAGGGGAGAACCAGCACGAGCCCGGTGGCGCTCCAAGGATCGAGCTCGAGCCAGGGCCGTGGGGCCTTCGCTCGTCGCGGAGTGTCGATCAGGACGCCAGGCTCGTCCTCTACATGGCGTCGAAATGCCTCGACGACGTACTCCGGCAGCCCAGCCGCCTGGGCGGTCGGTACCGATCCGCTGCGCGCGTACTCGCGGAACAGGTCGAGCGAACGGTCGATCAGGTCGACCGCCAGGTCGCCGCCGTACAGCAGGAACCTCCTGACCGGTTTGTGGACCCCGGCAAAGGGGCTGCGTCGGGTCCGCCAGAGGGCGAGGAGATCTGTCGCATCATCGACGTCACCGAGATGCTTGCGCAGGAGCTTGAAATAGCCGTCCAGCGAGTTCGCGGGAACTCCACCGTGGGCCAGGATCGGTGCGACGTACCGGAGTGCCCCTTCGCCGAGCACCATGTCCTCGAAGGTTTCGAGCTCCAGACGGCGAACCGATTCCTCGAATGCCAAGCCCCACTCATTCGTATCGTCCTTCGCAACGGCGAGGGTTGGCCAGAACCTGCCGTCGTAGTGATAGACGCCGTGACCCACGAGGTAGGTGACGAGTGATGCCGGGCAGATACGGGCGAGCGCGAGGGGGGATCGTGTCCGTGACGACTCGGCGACCACCCGCTCGCTCTCCGCGAGTGTCTCAGGGGCAAGACCAATCTCGGCAACCAGCCGGCAACCCCTCAGCCGTTCGCGGAGCCCGCGCTCCGCGTCGAGCGATGAGGCTCTAGGTGATGTCGGGCCCAGCCCTGCCCCCTGCGTGTCCGCCTCGCGGTTCCGTTGCTCGTCGTTGACCAGATGCCAGTAGCCGTCGCCGTCCTTTCGGAACCGAGGTGTCTCGATCAGCACCATCCTCAGGTCCCGTCTGGCGACAAGGATCTCGATCCGAGCGAGCTCCTCGACCAGCTCATCGAGCTCGAGTGGCCCATGGGTTTCAAACTGGGCTGTGATCGCCGCAATCAGTCGCGTGTCTGGTGCGTTCATGGGGGAAGCCTTGGAGGACGGAAGTCGGATTCCTGACCGCTGGACCGTACGGACGCCCTATGACAATTACGTCGTTGTCATTTGTTCTCAAGTCGGGTGAGGTCACCATTTGCTGTGAAGAGAGCCCACTCGATGTCCTCGGCGGTCGTGAGGTGATCGTTCTCGGTGAGATGTCGCGCCCAACTGCGGGCGGCATCGACGTACGCCCTGTATCGAAGGGACCGACGCGAGCTGCCGGCAGCAACGACGGTCATGCCCCAGGAGGTGGTGTAGCCGACGGTCACCGCGTCAGCCTTGGGTGTTGTTCTACATGACGTCGCTCAGCTGGTGGGTGGTCACCTCCTCGAGGTCGCCGTCGATGATGCGGGCGCGGGCTCGGCCGTAGCGACCCCCTCGATGGTGGACAGTCAGGCTGCTGAGTTGAGTGTGGTCAGGGCCGCTGCTCTCGCTTCGGCCGGGGTGCGGTCGCGGAGCGAGTCGTGGGGCCGGTGTTCGTTGTA
>Ga0182741_1004203_pt1 | contig 14434 bp, 14 predicted proteins | sample eDN5th37CBELigOP_FD_128874 | JGI IMG/M metagenome (GOLD analysis project Ga0182741, IMG submission 128874) | Enriched Organic Plus compost microbial communities from Emeryville, California, USA - eDNA 5th pass 37_C BE-Lig OP (version 2) (version 2) ...
AGTCCCGCCCCGTTGACCATACAGCCGACATTGCCGTCAAGCTTCACATAGTTGAGGTTGGATTTGCCGGCTTCCACTTCCGTGGGATCTTCTTCGGAAATGTCTCGGAGTGCGGCATAATCCGGATGACGGAACAACCCGTTTTCATCCAGGTTCACCTTGGCATCCACAGCCAGGATCTTGTCATCGGACGTTTTCAGTACGGGGTTGATTTCGAACAGCGAGGAATCCGTGGCTTCGTAGGCCTTGTAGAGGGCCGCGACGAATTTGGTCATGTCCTTGAAGGCGGCACCGTTTAATCCGAGGTTGAACGCGATTTTGCGCGCCTGAAAGGCTTGGAGCCCCACCTTGGGGTCGATTTCTTCCTTGAAGATGAGGTGGGGGGTCTTCTCGGCCACCTCCTCGATATCCATGCCGCCTTCGGTGGAATACATGATGATGTTGCGTCCGCGTCCGCGGTCAAGCAGCACGCTCATGTAAAATTCCTTGATTTCGCTTTCGCCGGGATAATAAACATCCTGGGCAATCAATACCTTGTTTACCTTTTTGCCTTCGGGTCCGGTTTGGGGGGTCACCAACTGCATGCCGATGATGTCGGTAGACCGTTGCTTCACTTCATCCAGGTTTTTGGCCAGTTTCACCCCGCCGCCTTTCCCGCGGCCGCCGGCGTGGATCTGCGCTTTGACCACCACCCAGTCCGAATTGTAGTCTTCCTTCAACTTTTTAGCCGCTTCCACAGCCTCTTCAGGTGTCTCAGCTACGATGCCTTCTTGCACCCGCACGCCGAAACTTTTCAGTATTTGCTTGCCTTGGTATTCGTGAATGTTCATTTGCGAGAAATTTGGCGTAAAAGTAGGGTTTTAATCGGGAACGGTCAAGGGAAACCCCAAAAATTCCCTACCTTCGCACCATGCTACACGCAACGGGCATTTACAAGTCGTATGGTGCACTACCGATCCTCAAAGGCATGGATTTTCATGTCGCCAAAGGGGAAATCGTCAGCCTCGTTGGCGCTTCGGGAGCGGGGAAAAGTACCTTGCTCCATATCGTGGGTACGCTGGATAAGCCCGACCGCGGCACCGTGATCCTCAATGGTACGGACGTTGCCGCGCTGCAGTCCAAGGAATTGAGCGCTTTCCGCAACGCACATATCGGCTTCGTTTTCCAATTCCACCACCTACTGCCCGAATTTACGGCATTGGAGAACGTATGTATCCCCGCCTTCATCAAACGGGTGGGCAGGAAAGATGCCGAACGGCGCGCCTTGGAGCTGTTGGAACGCCTGGGGGTGGCCCACCGCAGGGACCATAAACCCGGAGAGCTTTCGGGAGGCGAACAGCAACGGGTGGCGGTAGCGAGGGCATTGGTAAACAACCCAGCCATCGTGCTTGCAGACGAGCCTTCGGGCAACTTGGACTCCGAAAACGCTACCGCATTGCACCAACTCTTTGTAACGCTGCGAGACCAACTGAACCAGACATTCGTGGTGGTGACCCACAACGAAGAATTGGCGAACATCGCTGACCGTATCGTGCACATCAAGGACGGAAGGATCGAATGACGGCAACAGGGACACGAGGTAACGTGCTGATCACCAAAGGAACGCAGCCCCTTGCCCAACGGGTGGCCAAGCTATTGCCCGCTGGGCCTCGTATATTGTTCGGTTCGTCGGATGAAGTGCCCGACGTGCTGTTGCGTACGGGAAACTACTTGCGGATTCCCCGGGCGGATGCAGCGGCTTTTGTACACGAAGTGCTCAAGATTTGCCTGGACAGGGAGGTCGCAACACTGATACCGCTCGGCGCGGACGAACTTTATCCGATGGCCGAAGCGCGATTGCTGTTCGATGAATATGGCATCGCGGTGTGCGTGCCGGAAAAAGCACGGCTTACCGATTTGGTGGTCATCGAAAACCCACCGAGGCAATTGCCGTTGCTCGTGTTGCACGACGGTAGACCGATCCATGATGCTGACGGAACGGGGCAATACGATGGGTTGTCCGGTGTTTTTACGCCATCAGATTCGGGCGACGAATGGGCACTATGCTGTATCGCCGATTAACTTAGTGCAACGATTTCCATGATACCGCTAAAACGAACACATCATTAAACCATTCCCCATTTTTTGACTCAAACCGACATATGTTGACCTACGCGGATATCGATGTACGCAAAAAAGCCGTTGTATTCGAATTGGATGGCGTGCTTTTCCCCAAAAAGGATTACCTATTGCAGGTTTACTACCTGTTTGCCAATTTGCTGGAATACACCGAGACCGTGCCCCCAGCCAAGGACCTGACCGATTTCCTCAAGAAAGCCTACGAGTGCCACGGCGAAGAAGGGCTTTTCGAACGCGCCGCGGAGGCATTCGCCATCGACCAGAAGTACAAGGAATCCTTCGAACGCCTGCACCTCACCGCGCAACTGCCGCTGAAGCTGCTGCTCTACCGGCCGATGCTGGACCTGATGGATGCGCTTCGAGGAAATGGGAAACAACTGCTGGTGCTGACCGAAGGCAACCCCACCATGCAATTGAACAAATTGCGCCAGGTGGAGTGGAATGGTCTGGATAAGGTCGTGAAGGTGTATTTCGAGGAAGAGCTGCGGAAAAGGCGACTGAATCCGATGGCCTTTTTGCTGGAGGACAACGGATTGCAGGCTGGGGAGGTATTGTGCGTCTGTGCCGACGCGGCGCGTCCCCCGGCTGCGGCAGCGGGGGTCGAGTGTGTCGGGGCGATGGGGTTTTGGGATCCGCCGGCCACTTCATTAAATTAGATTTGGAAAAAAATGAATAGTCCAACTTTGCGAATACTGGTGGCAGCGCTGCTGATGGGCAGCATCACCTCGGCATGCAACCGTGAAACCGTGACGCCGCAACTTGAACGGCCCACACGGGCCGATACAGACGAGGACCTGCTGAAGGACTCGGTTTATAGCTATACGTACGGGTTTTACCTGTGGCAGGAAGACCTGCCCGATTGGTTTGCCGATCTACGTGGAAATACCAAGCGGTATAATTCTGCCGATGCCGTGCTGGAAGCCTTGAAAGGCTATGCGCGCGACGAGGAAGGCAAGCCCATCGATCGGTTCAGTTTCCTCGACCGTTGGGGCACCGTCAATGCGGAGATACAGCAGGGACTCGCGGGCAGTTTCGGTTTCGACGTGCGCTATGAAACCGACACCGACCTGTACGTAAAGAAAGTGGACATCAACTCACCGGCCTATGACAAGGGGATAAGGCGGGGGTGGAAGATCCTGGAGATCAATGGCAGGAGCGACCTTTCGCTGAAGTCGATGGAGCAGGATAACTTCGCGTTCCTGTTCGGCGCGTTGGATGCCGGTAGCATCAGCCTGCTGCTCCGTAAGCCGGACGGTGGCCAGGAGACCGTCAACCTCAGCCGGGGCAGCTACCAACTCCAACCCATCTTGGCACGGGAGGTCTATACGGTGGGGTCCAAAAAGGTGGGCTATTTTGCGTTCGATATCTTCGTGTCCACGTTGAACGACCGCGGCAACCCGACTGATGTGCAGCAACAACTGAACCAATTGATGGCGCAGTTCGAAGATGCAGGGATTCGGGAATTGATCGTAGACCTACGTTACAACGGCGGCGGTGCGGTCGTCACGGCGGAGTACTTGTCCAACCTATTAGTGCCGGCCGACGTGGGAGATGGGCTGATGTACACGAACAAGGTGAATAGCGGATTGGAGGGCTTCTTGCTCTCCAAGAGGGTCCAGATTGATTTCTCGCCGGTCCATTTCAACAAGCCCAATGCGCTTGATCTCGACCGGATTTATTTCTTGGTCACCGAAGGCACCGCTTCGGCCAGCGAACTGCTGATCAACAACCTAAGACCGCACGTCGATGTGAAATTGATCGGTGAGCACACGACGTACGGCAAACCGGTGGGGTATTTCAATTGGGGCATAATGGGTGTGGATCTCTATGCGGTGTCTTTCCAGACATTCAATTCGGTAGGATATGGCGACTATTTCACCGGCTTACCGGTGGATCGGCTGGTCTACGATGATTTGACGAAGGATTTCGGCGACGCGGAAGAGGACATGATTGCCGAAGCGCTGTACTATGCCCGCCATGGTGTTTTCTCGCCGGATAACCTGGGCCTGCAGGCAAGCACCCAAACGAAGGGAGCTGGACAGGCGTCATCCCACCCCAACCGGGCATTGGACCGGCATGGCAACAAAGGGATGTACCTTTTTGGTAAAAACGTGAGGTGAAGTCCGGCAAAAATTAGTATATTGCGCTTCCCATACGGATAATGAACTGGCCATAAATACCGAATCTGATGAAGGAAGGCAGACCTGCAACGATAAAGGAAATTGCAAAACGGCTGAAGATTTCGCCTTCCACCGTTTCAAGGGCATTGAATGACCACCCCAGCATCGGTTTAGTGACGACGATGCGTGTGAAGAAGGTAGCCGCCGAGCTGAACTATGAGCCCAACCAAACCGCCATTTTTTTCAAGCAGCGTAAGACGTTTACCATCGGCGTGGTGTTGCCGAGCCTATCTGAACCCTTTTTTTCCGCGGCCATCAGCGAAATCGAGAACGTAGCCAGCGAAAAGAACTATACGGTCATCATGGGCCAATCGCTCGATGATTCGGATCGCGAGTTGCGCATTTTGCAGACCCTAAAGGCGCATCGGGTAGACGGCGTGTTGATGTCTATCGGCAAAAATACACAGGAATACCCGTTCATCGAGCTACTAGAGAGCGCCGGTATCCCGGTCGTTTTCTTCGACTGCGTGCCGGATCTGGACAACATCAACAAGGTGGTAAGTGATCTGGAAACGGGTATGCTTGAAGCCATCGACATCTTCGTCTCCTGCGGGCACCTCGCGATATCACTGATCAATGGGCCGGCCTTGCTGCCGGCAAGCATCGAACGCAAGCGATCGTATATCAAGGGGCTGCGCAAGCGCAATATCCCTTTCCGGGAGGAATATATCGTGAATACGGATTTGACCCCCGAGGGCAACGAAGCCGCCATCCTGCAGCTATTGGCCTTGCCCGACCGGCCATCGGCCGTGGTGTCTTTCAACGATTACGTGACCTTGGATGTGATGAAAACCGCCCGGCAAAAGGGATTGGTGCTCAACCAGGATATCCATTTCATCAGTTACGCCAACTATCCGCTCTGGAAATACATGGAAAACCCGCCGATGGCCTCCATCGAGCAGTTCCCTGGAGAGCAGGGGAAAAAAGCGGCAGAACTTTTGTTCGAGCTGATTGACACCCCGACGCGGCCGGAACCTGTCAAGATTGTCTTCAAGTCGCGGTTGATCAATCAGGGATAACTCATTCCTCGAGAAATGCGGATTCGGGAGCGGCCGTCTCCTTTTTCTTCTTGGACGGCTCGTCGGCATGCGACGCGACAACCGTATAGGCGTTGCCGATATCCAGCCCCACGGCACGTTCGATGTGATTGGGGCCACACCAAAGCGCCGACCGGAGGTAATAGCCCAAAGCGGCGAAATTGTCCGCTCCTTCCGGTACGATGACATCGAGTATGCCTTCGAATTCCTGCTGGAAATGGTTGACCAATTCGGGATAAAGCGCACCGCCGCCCACGAGGTACAGGCGGTTCGCCCTTTCGAAATCGGTATCCGTAAAGGCCTTCCGCATGGCGGGGGATAGCACCTCGTTGTAATAACTGGTCAAGTGGCTGCTCCTTGCGCTCAACAGGTTCATGCGCTTGCGGCCGATGACGATGTCCCCGCGCTGGAAGCTCTGATTGATCATGTGCTCGTTTTTCATGGAGAGGTAATAGCTGGCACTCAGCTCGTCATAAAGCGTGTTGACCGCATGGCGGAGCCCCGGCACGCTCACGCAGGTCCGCGCAATGGGGCCTTCGGCAGTACTCAGCGCCGTTTCGCAGGTGCCGTAGCCCAAACTCACGATGAAAAAGTTGCCGTCGTCAGCCAGCGGGCCTTTACGAATGGCATGGATACATCCCAATATCTCGGACATCACCTCCAAGTGGGAGATGGTCAACTGGACGCGGCTGCGCCCTCCGCCGTTGAGCGTGTCGCTATTGTATTCGATGACGACATCGCGCACCGAGAAAAATTTCTCGGCCTGCAGTTTGAACAACTCGTATACGGCCGAAGGAAACCCCGTGGTAACGACAAGCTCACCGGACTTGGCGCCCGATGCAAGCAACAGCCCTGCCTTGGCCAGCAACTGATAGTCCATATCGGATGGCGAACTGTTGATGTTGCGGTAGGGTACCTGCCCTTGGGCCAATGCCAGCTCGCCGACCAGAAAGCCTGCACCGGCCTCAAACAGTTGGAGGCGTTTCTCGAGGGGGGCGGTGAGCTGCGTCAGGGGCTTATCGTGCCGTTCGATGACACTGGGGATGCTTAAGAATTTTGTTTTCATCGCATTTTAGGTATGGTGCGTGATGCAAATATAGCAATAGTTTTGGCTTAGGAAATATTCGACGGGGTTTTGGTTGTTACATTTTTGTTAAACTTAGTCGATGGTCGTAAGTCATAAGTCGTAAGTCACCGGTCCGCTATTAAGACTGGCTGGCGACTTACGACTATCGACTTATGACTTACAACTAAACAGACTACAAATGAATCACCTCGCCATACGCATCGGCGGTGGCCTCCATGATGGCCTCGCTCATGGTCGGGTGCGGATGCACGGCCTTGATGATTTCATGCCCGGTGGTTTCCAGCTTGCGGGCTACCACCACTTCGGCAATCATCTCCGTGACGTTGGCACCGATCATGTGGGCGCCTAGGAACTCGCCATATTTGGCATCGAAGATGACCTTGACAAAACCGTCTTTGGCTCCGGCGGCGCTGGCTTTGCCCGACGCGGAGAACGGGAACTTGCCCACTTTGATCTCGTAACCGGCTTCCTTCGCTGCCTTCTCCGTATAGCCCACCGAAGCGATTTCGGGTGAACAGTACGTACAACCCGGAATGTTGTTGTAGTCGATGGGCGATACATCCAAGCCCTTGATTTTTTCGACACAGGTGATGCCCTCAGCAGACGCCACGTGGGCCAGCGCCTGGCCTTTTACGATGTCGCCGATGGCATAAACGCCGTCGACGTTGGTTTTATAGAAGTCGTCGACCACCACACGGCCTTTATCCGTTTTGACGCCCACTTCTTCCAGCCCGAGGTTTTCGATGTTCGGGGTGATGCCCACTGCGGAAAGCACCGTTTCCGCCTCGATGGTTTCGGTACCCTTGGCGGTTTTTACCTGTACCTTGCTCAGCTTGCCGGATGTGTCCACGGACTGGACTTCCGCACTGGTGAGGATGGCGATACCTGCTTTTTTAAGGCTGCGCTCCAGTTGCTTCGACACCTCTTCGTCTTCCACCGGCACCACGCGGTCGAGGTATTCGACGACGGTAACTTTCGTGCCGATGGCATTGTAGAAATAGGCAAATTCGACGCCGATGGCCCCTGATCCGACGACGACCATCGATTCGGGCTGTTTATCGAGGTTCATCGCCTGGCGGTAACCGATGATCCGCTTACCGTCCTGCTTGAGGTTGGGAAGCTCGCGCGAACGCGCGCCGGTAGCCAATATGGTGTGCTTGGCCCCGTACTCCTTGGTGGTGCCGTCAGCGCCTTTCACTTCCACCTTGCCGCCTTTTTTGATCTTGGCGGTACCCATGATCACATCGATCTTGTTTTTTTTCATCAGGAACTGGATACCCTTGCTCATGCCGTCAGCGACTCCCCGGCTACGCTTGATGATGGCACCGAAGTCGGCTTCGCCGCCATTCACTTTGATGCCGTATTCTTCGGCGTGGTTGAGGTATTCAAACACCTGGGCGCTTTTGAGCAACGCTTTGGTAGGGATACACCCCCAATTGAGGCAGATGCCGCCCAAGGATTCCCGCTCAACGATGGCGGTTTTAAAACCGAGTTGAGCAGCCCTGATTGCTGCAACATAGCCCCCTGGCCCGCTGCCGATTACAATGATGTCGTAATTCATAACTATATTGTTTCTTGGGATTGATTCACTGTCTTACCGCCGCTGCCAAATACGGCGGCTACAAACTTACGTATTTTTTAACAAGTCCGAAAGCCAACAGTCGTAAGTCTCGGACCGTTGACTATCGACTTACGACTGATGACTTACGACTGCTGACTAACCGTCACATTTCAGTCAAACCCCACGACCTGGCAGCATGCGTGTCGGATAATTGCCTAACTTGCGCCTTTTCCAACGGATAATCATGCGTATGAACAAGCAACTACTCAACTGGTTCCGCAACATCGCCCTCATAGAAGGGCTGTCTATGGTGGTACTGGTCACGTTTTCCATACTGAAGCGCACCACCGAATACGAGTGGGCGGTATTGGGTGTCAAATACGTCGGTTGGGCACACGGTCTCTTGTTCATTGCCTATGTTTACCTCTTGTGGATGTGCGCGGACCGCTACAAATGGAAGTTCGGCCGTGTAGCGCTTTTTTTCCTGGCTTCGCTTGTTCCTTTCGCACCGTTTTTCGTGGAACGGAAACTCAGGCACGAAGGGTAGTTTCAGGGCCGGTCTCCCGCGTAGGCATACGTGATCTCGGTTTTCCCGTGCGGGGTAGGGTTGCCTTCCTTGTCGAGGTTCACGAATACCAACCTATCTATCGTCAGGATGCTTTTTCGCGTAATCTTGTTGCGCACCTGGCAGGTGAGGGTGATGGATGTGCGCCCGAAGTGCGTGGCGGTAATCCCCAACTCGATAATGTCGCCCTGTTTGGCGGAGCTCACGAAGTTGATTTCGGAAATGAACTTCGTGACGACATGCGGATTGCCCAATTGGACAATCGCATAGATGACCGCTTCCTCATCAATCCATCGCAGCAATGTGCCCCCAAATAGCGTTCCATTGGGGTTCAGGTCTTCGGGTTTGACCCATTTTCTCGTGTGAAAATTCATCGTCGTATTATTCAGTAATATTCCTGTACTCGCTCACTGCATAACACGGTTTATAGAAAGGTTTTGATTACATATGGATGGCCCGGTTAGCCGTGGCTGCGAGCGCCGCTTCTTTGAACGCCTCGGTAAACGTTGGGTGGGCATGGCAAATCCGGCCGATGTCTTCCGCCGCCGCGCGGAATTCCATCGCGACCACCGCCTCGGCGATCATATCCGCCGCACGGGGGCCGATCATGTGCACACCGAGGATCTCGTCGGTATCGGAATCCGCCAATACCTTGACAAATCCGTCCGTATCGCCGCTTGCTTTCGCACGGCCGCTTGCTTTGAAGGGAAAGGAGCCGGTCTTGTAGCTGCGCCCTTCGGCCTTCAACTGCTCTTCGGTCTTGCCTACGCTGGCGACTTCCGGCCAGGTATACACCACGCCTGGAATGAGGTTATAATCGATGTGCGGCCGCTGCCCGGCTATCCGCTCGGCGACGAAAATCCCTTCGTCTTCGGCCTTGTGGGCAAGCATCGCACCCTTGATGACGTCGCCGATCGCATATACGCCCGCCACGGGGGTTTCAAGATGCTCGTTTACCGGCACTTTCTTGCCCCGCTCTTCCAGCGTGATGCCGATTTTTTCCAATCCGAGTCCCTCCGTATAAGCGGTACGGCCCACGGCTACGACGCAGTAGTCGCCTTCCCATTTCACGGCCGCCCCTTTGGTGTCTTCTGCGGTGACGGTCACCTTTTTGCCTTTGGCCGTAGCTCCGGTCACCTTGTGCCCGAGGTAGAATTCCATGCCCAGGGTTTTTTTCAGTACCCGCTGCAGTTCCTTGCCAAGCCCACCGTCCATCGTCGGGATGATGGACTTCTCGTACTCGACAACCGATACCTTGGCGCCCAAACGGGCGTAGACCGAGCCGAGTTCCAACCCGATGACCCCACCGCCGATAACGATGAGGTGCTTGGGAACTTCGGTAAGCGTCAGTGCTTCGGTGGAGGTGATGATCCGCTTCTTATCTATGGGGAGGAAGGGCAGGGCCGTGGGTTTCGAACCGGTGGCAATGATGACATGCTTGCCGGTGATTTGCTCGGCTTTGCTACCTTCCTTGGTGACCTCTACGGTGTTCTTGTCGACAAAGGAACCGACACCGATGAAGCTGTCGATTTTGTTCTTTTTGAAGAGGAATTCGATGCCGGCTACGTTCTGGGCAATGACTTCGTCCTTACGGGCGATGAGCTGCTTCATGTCCACTTGGAGGTTACTCAGGTGGATACCGTGCGCACCGAAATGCACGGCGGCATTGTGATAATGCTCCGAAGAATCGAGCAGCGCCTTGGATGGGATACAGCCTACGTTGAGGCAGGTGCCGCCAAAGGTGGGGTATTTTTCGATAACGGCTGTTTTCAAGCCTAACTGGGCGCAACGGATGGCGGCTACGTAACCTCCGGGGCCGCTGCCGATTACAATGACGTCGTACTGCATGTGTTGAAGTTAGTCAATTCGATGGACCAAAGGTAAGGATAATTACGCTGGGGCGGAAAGGGAAGAAACAAAAAAGACAGCCTGTTGACTGTCTTTTTCCGGTAATCGTGGTGCGGCAAATGTTATTCCGCCACGATTTTTCCTTGCATCACCCCGTAGTGACCGGGGAAGCTGCATACGAATGGGTATACACCTTTTTGATCCAACGTGAATTCGATGGCATCGGTTTCGCCCGGGCCCAATAATTTGGTGTGCGCGATGATGGACGACGCGAACGTAACGGGGATATATTCGGTATCCGGCGCCTTGATGGCTTCACCACCGAAAGCGGGCAGGTCCGTGCCCGGTTGGAGGATAACCACGTTGTGGCCCATGGATTCCTTGGGCATCTCGCCCACGTTTTTGAACGTCAGCTTCACCGCTTGCCCAGCTTTTACGCGGAACAGGGTCTTGTTGTACTTCATCAAGTCGTTGCCTTCCAGCGATAGCTCGTTGCTGACGGCTACGGTATCCAAACCAGGAATGTTTACATCGGGCGCGGCCTCCGTGGTTGCTGTTGTCGTGTCAGCCGATTCTTCCTTTGTTTGGTTGCCGCCGCAGGCAGCGATGAAAACTGCACCCGCTACTACGGGGATTAAAAATACTTGCTTCATGTCACTTTTAAATCTAATTGTTGGATGATCCAATATAGCTAACAGTATAACTATGCTGTTTGTTTGCGCCCCAAAGGTAGCGTAAATCGCAAATGTTCAAAAGTGCTTTTATCACCGAATTGTAATTTTAACGTTACTTGACAGCCTTTGCCTTGGCTTGTGTCAAGGTCCTGATCAGCTGGTACAGGGAGACCGGATCGAAAGGCTTGCCCACCACTGCGTCCGCCCCCGCGGCGTAAGCTGCCTGTTGTTCGCGTTGCAGTACCGATGCCGAAATGGAGATGATGGGGATGCGCCTGATGTGTTCGCGATGGTCGTTCCGGATGGTGCGGATGGCTTCGAATCCGCTCATCACAGGCATGTGCGCATCCATAAGGATTAGGCTGTAGGAAGTGCTTTCTACCTTTTCGAGCGCTTCTTTCCCGTTTTTGACGGTATCGACCGTTATGCCCCACGTGTTGAGCATATGGGAAACCATAAAGCTGTTCAGTTCATTGTCTTCGGCAAGCAGGACATGGATATCGCTAAGCTGTGCCATGTCCGTATATTGTTTTTTGTCCGATTTTGGTGTCGCTTCGGCCGCTTCTTCGTCGAACCAGCATTGGAAGACGAATTCACTGCCTTTGCCCAACTCGCTGTAGGCATGGATTTGTCCTTGGTGCAGGTTGACCAACCGTTTCACGATGGCCAAGCCCAGTCCAGTTCCGCCGAAACGCTTGGTGATGCCCTCTTCTCCCTGTTCAAACGATTGGAAGATCTTGTCGATGGCGCTGCTGTTGATGCCGATGCCCGTATCCTTCACCGAAAACTGGATATGGACTTGTTGCTTGGACCGCTTGAGCAATTTGGTTTCGAGCGTCACGCTTCCCTTTTCCGTAAACTTGATGCCGTTCGAAATCAGGTTGCTCAGTATTTGTGTCAGCCGCAAGGAATCCGCCAGAATGTACTTGGGCAGTTTCTCGTCATTGACGACATGGAAAGCGATGCCTTTTTGTTCGGCCTTGTAGCCAAACAGGTTGGTCAGTTCCTTGATGACGTTGGGAAGGGAGGTTTTGGCAAAATCCAACCGCATTTTGCCCGAGTCAATCTTGGAGAGATCCAGGATGTCGTTGATGATCAGCAGCAACTGCTGCGAGGCGTTTTCGAGGTAATCCAGCCATTCGGATTGCTCGTCATTGAGCGGTGAGTTCCGGAGCATGGTCGTAATGCCCATGATGCCGTTGATGGGGGTCCGGATTTCATGGCTCATGTTGGCCAGGAAATTTTCCTTTGATTTACGGGCAAGGTCGGCCTCTTTCTTGGCCTTGACCAATTCGATGTGCGAACGTTCCAGTTCTTCGTTTTTCCGCTTGAGCTCCCGCTGGATGTACACCTGTTGCATGAAAGACTTCACCTTGGCCACGGTGATGTCCGGATTGAGGGGTTTGTACAGGTAATCGATGGCACCGCTATGCAGGCCCTTGAGCAGGAATTTGTCTTCTTTGGAGATGGCCGTTACCATGATGACCATGATTTGCCAGGTCTTGGGGTTGCTCTGCAACAGGGAAACGAATTCAAATCCATTGATTTCTGGCATCTGCACGTCAACCAAGGCAATGGCTACATCTTGATTCCAGCAATAGCGCAATGCCTCGTTGGGAGATGTGCTGCCCCAGATGTCTAGGTTGTCGATATCGGCCAACAACGCTTTCAGGCTCAATACATTCTCTTCTTTGTCATCTACGATGACCAGCTTCAGTTTCTCCATGGCTGATTTCCTGTCAAAATATAGTTGTTCAATTTTTGGCATAGTGTCACGAGTTCATCGTCGTGTAGGATGAGGTCTGCCGCCCCCAAAGCGATGGCTGCTTCAGGCATCACGCCGATTTCCGCGTCGTCCGGATGCTGGACGATACAGAGTCCACCGGCTTGCTGAATGGCACGCATGCCCTGTGCGCCGTCGTTGTTCGCTCCCGAAAGCAGCACCGCCGCGGCGGCGGCACCATAGACGTCTGCCACGCTTTGCATCGTGACATCGATGGACGGTCTGCAGAAATTCACGGGCTCGGAGATATCCAGCGAGATACTGCGATCGGGTTCGATCAGGAGGTGATAACCTGCAGGGGCAAAATATGCGGTAGCCGGCCGGAGAGGCTCTTTTTCCTCGGCTACTTTTACCGCGATATGGCACTTGGACATGATGCTTGCTTCGACATTCGTCTCGTATTTGGCGTTCCGGTGGATGACCACCAAAACCCCAATCGGTAGATTTCCCGGCAACGCTTTCAGCATATCGAACAATACCCTGAACCCACCAGCAGAGCAAGCCAGTATCAACACTTCGATCGTACGAAGTTTATCTGCCATATGTGGGTTCAATTTAAGCAATTTTTTGATAAATGTTTTGCTTTTTATTTACCAACCTGAATCTATCCTTCAGCCGTTCGTACCGGAGGGTTTCCTTTGATCCCAAACAGAGGAAACCAAATAGCGCCAGGCTTTCGTATAGCAGGTGGAATACCCGTTCCTGCAACTCCAGGTTGAAGTAAATCAACACATTCCGGCAGGTGATGAGCTGGAACTCGTTGAATACGCCATCCGATACCAGGTTGTGGACAGAAAACAGGATGTTCTTGCGCAAATCGTGGTGGATGATGGCGGCATCGTACTTCGCGGTATAATACTCGGAGAGCGAATCGCCCGACCCGGTATGCAGGTAATTGTCGGAGTACTCCTTCATCTTTTTCAGGTCGATGATCCCCTGTTTGGCCCGGTCGAGGACCTTGGAGTTGATGTCTGTCCCGTAGATGAAAGACCGGTTGTACAGTCCCTGCTTTTTGAGCAAGATTGCCAACGAGTATACCTCTTCGCCCGTGGAACATCCAGCGCTCCAGATTTTGATGTGCGGAAATGTGGCCAAGTAGGGGAGTACCTCTTCACGCAAGGCGAGGTAGAAGGCTGGGTCCCGAAACATCTCGGTCACATTGACGGTTACCTCCATGAGGAACCTGGCGAAAAAACCGGATGTATTGACCAGGTTGTCCTTGAGACCAACGAAATCGAGACGATAGAGGTCCATGATGCGGGATACGCGCCGTTTGAGCGATGCCCGGGAATAGCCGCTCAGGTCGAAACCATGGACGTTTTTGACCAGGTCAATGACTTCCTCGAGGTTTTCGAAAGACAGGCTCATCATCCAATATTAACTTAACCAGACCCGCATCAAGGATAACAACTTGTTTATATCTACGGGTTTAGCGATGTAGTCGTTGGCGCCCGAATCGAGCGCCCGTTGACGGTCGCCCTGCATGGCTTTGGCCGTGATGGCAATGATCGGCAGCTTGGCGAATTTCTTGGTTGCCCTGATTTTTGCCATGGCCTCGTATCCGTCCATCTCCGGCATCAT
>Ga0182741_1004204_pt1 | contig 14434 bp, 8 predicted proteins | sample eDN5th37CBELigOP_FD_128874 | JGI IMG/M metagenome (GOLD analysis project Ga0182741, IMG submission 128874) | Enriched Organic Plus compost microbial communities from Emeryville, California, USA - eDNA 5th pass 37_C BE-Lig OP (version 2) (version 2) ...
AAACAGGGACGCGCGCAGCAGCCGATCGCGCCATATCGCCTGCTGTCGCGCTGCTGCTGTTGCTGCTCGAAGGGCCTGCATGGTTCACTGCACCTGCTGCTGCTACAGTACGCCAAATAGGCGGCGTCGTTACGCTGAAGTACACGTAGCTGGGGCCGTATAGTTGACGATCTCAGGCAAAACTGCTCTCTCCGATCGCGTGGCGGCAGGCGAGCTAGAGTTCGGATGGGACAAATGTGCCGGGAAGTTAAGCTACGTGTTCGTAGAAGTGCGGAGTCGCAGACTGAAGAGGAGGGGCACACTTGCATCTCTCACTCCCACTTCTTGAAGCACATCGAATTGTGAATCTTCCATCGAAATCGCCACAAGCGCAGCATGTCCGGAGGAAAGGCTGCTGTGAGCTGTCGTTCGAAGGTGGTTTCCACGGAATTCCGTAGTTGAGATGCGGCTTGAGTAAACTCAATCAATGCGCAGAACAACTATTCACCAAGAAACGCGATATATAATATCGCCGTAGCTGCCTGCATCTCAAAATTGACACACAATAAACCTGATTCCAAGGCCGAAAAATTCGTCCTCTCCAGGTTTTCCCACGTGCACTCGACTCTGCACAGGAATAAGGCGCACGTACACTCAAGCCGCCTAAGGGGCGCAAGGAAAGAGAGCCAGTGTGGAGATGTGTATCCGTCCTGGCCCAGATTTGCTCTCTGTGAGAGGCGGAGAGAGGAAACAGGAAAAGAGGTAAATCATAGTAATTGCAGGCATTAGAGTGGTTGGATAAATCTAAAAAGTTGGAAAATGAATGTTAGTGCAGTTGAATTATTTAACACTACCAATATAATCACACCACATGGTTGCACTTATTGGGATTTTACTATGTGATCATTCAAACGAAACCTTGCAAAGCCCGTGCTGAAATGCCTTTCTGTGCGTTTTTCTCACGCATTTGCCGTCCACGACACTATATCATCCTACGATCTAGACCATATCTGCTCGCCGCGTGCGTAGACCCAGACCTGCGTCGCAAGTAACGGGCCACAACGGCAGAAAAACCGCGGGATTTGGTACAGTAGTCACTCACTTGACCGAAAAGCGGAGAGTATAGTGTTATATCCACACATCCGCGCCTGCACTGCCCAAGGGACGACTGCCTCCGTTCGTGCTTTGCTTTGCTTTGCTTCGCTTCGCCTTGCTCTGCTAAGCCCTGCTCAGCGTTGCTCGGCCAAGCGTTGCTCCCCATCTCCCAGTCCTCTGGCTAGAGGGAGAGACAGATAGATCGAGAGAATTACAAGATCGATCGATCGATCATTGATTGAGAGAGAGTGGGAGCCTGTATCGCACAGGACCATTCATTGGGCACTCTCGATTCATCGAGTCTTACAGCGCCCTCATTGGATCATTCACTCAGGTTCGCACGGGGCCGAGTCGCTGAGCTTGAGCAGTCGCTTTAGCTTCCCATAGCAGCGTCCTCCGTTCGACTCTTTCGAGCCGATTGCAACCCCTTAGAGATCGCAGTAGTCATTTACTCAAGTCTGCTTCAAGTAGCGCTTCAAGAGATTTTCTCGTCGATCGCGCTCTAATTTTACACGTTAACTAACCCACCTAACCTCTGCTGTAACAACAAATCGCATTCTCGCACATACGACCTCAAGCAAGAACAAATACCATCATGAGTGACGGTGAATGGCTCGTTGCTACTCGCTGGGGCAAGCCTGTTCAAGCTTCATCGCAGCCCCAGCAACAGCGCAAATCAGGCCAGACCCAGAGTTCGAGCCGAAGTCAGAATAGCAATCGCGCTCAGAGTCGTGCCCAACAGCAAACTGCAGGCACGGCTCGACAAGCCCAGAGAGGAGATGGTACCCACACTGCCTCTCCGAAAGGCCAGGAGAATAGTGTGGCTACGACAGCTCCAGCGATTCCTGCAGCCGCAGCCTCGGATGGAGAGTCAAAGCCCCTCTCCTTGGCTCAGCGTCTAAGTGCACTTGCGAACGGTAAAGCGCAGGCAGCCACTGGGGCTGTGCCGGCATCGGCATCTAATTCTCCAGCCACAGCTACATCCACATCTTCGTCTTCCTCAAGGACAGCTACTACTGCACCCACCACCACCACCCCCGCCCCTGCATCTGTTCCCGCTTCTGCCCCTACCACTGCCTCAACCTCAGCCTCCCCATCAGCATCTTCATCACATGCACCAGCTGCTACTACCGCCTCCATCACTCCTGCCACCGCTACCTCCACTGCTGCATCGCCAGTCGCCACTTCACAAACTGCCTCCAGTTCGCAAAGTGCACGAACCCAACAGACTCCAAGCGCTCTTTCATTTGCTGCAGTGGCTTCAGGTGCGGCAGCCAAGGGTCAGGTCACCGCATCTGCATCTGCATCCGCATCTGCACATGCACCTGTGTCTGCTCCCGCACCTGTGCCTGCCGCTGCTTCTGCAGCCCCAGCAAAGTCCCAAAGCTCCCGCGCTCAATCGTCACCTAGTGCATCGCCCACACATGCTAGTTCAGCTAACAAGGGCGCCTCGTCGACTGCCCAGGTTCCCCCCATGAACTTAGATACCGAGCAGGTACCCGGCTTCTTGGTTAAGGTGACTTATCACCGCTTCCACACATTCAAGCAGAGTTACGCAATGTCACACGCTGGGGTAACCGGCAAGCTCGTGCCTCAAATGCCATGGGTTACGCGCCTCAACGCGGAACATGGATCGATGATGACATATGGCCAGTTTATTCGTGGTGACCATCCAGTCTTTTCTCGCTTAGCTGCAGAACAGGCTGCAAAGCTGGAGAAGGAACGACAGGAGAGAGAAAAGGAGAAAGAGAAAGAGAAGGAGAAGGAGAAAGAGAAAGAGAAAGAAAAAGAAAAGGATCAACAGAAGGCAGAAGGGAACGCATCTAGCGAAGCAACGACTGCCCAGACTAAGGCCGAGTCAAAGGACACTGGTGCAACCACTGAGGCGGCAGACTCCGGCGAAAGACGCGAAGGTTCTCACTTCTCCGAGTCATTGCTCTTCATTCCCGTCTTCGCGGGTACATGGAAAGATGACTTCGCTCGCTTGCAATCCCTCGCACCTACGACACCAGTTGAGGACATCCCAGACGGAGTGAAGTCGCTCGCCGCAGCCTTGGCTATCCTCGAAGAGAGCATGCGTCTCCTCGTCCTGCCACCTTCCGGAAGCTTTGGTCTGGGTCCTTATACCGAATGCAAGCGACCTACAACCCCAATCAAAGCGACGTTACAAAACCTACTGTCAACTCAAGTTTCGAGTCGAATGTGTCCACTCTTCCAGGGCAAAACAGCTGAGGAAGTGAAAGCCTCTTCTGCTGCTGCTTCCACAGATGAATCCTCAGCAGCATCCGGAGACCGTGGAGTCGAACTCAACGGTGGTGCTATCTTGCTCATCACGGCTACCGCACTCGCTCGTTTCCTGTCTGATTTCGCGGTTGCAATTGAGAATACCCACAAACAGATCCTTTCTGAGGGCGGTCCTTCTAAGCCTTCTCTGCATGAGCTTTCCAAGATGAATGAGAGCCAACTGCACAACCTTATTGTCTCTCATTCCCTTTCAACCAAGGACGCCAAGCTTGATCTTAATCATCCCAACCTCAGAAGCACGATGGAAGACGTGTTAACTGCGATCACCTCACTCGCAGTCGGCTTCAAGTGCTTCGGTGTTATCTTCTCGGCTGATCTTGATAGGCTGACGAACATGCTCGTGGGAACGCTTCCACCTCTGACACCTTACCTCGCAGTCAATGCATTACCACGAGTTGCGCCAGCCAACATTGTTGCCGCTGCAGCAGCACGCACTGCAGTCAACCGGTGGTCCCAGGGCCTTATCACTAGCTCGCCAGTCGATGCTGCACGCTCGATGGCGTTACTAGGGTCCCTCGGAGCGAAGCCGCACCTCAATGCAAATATGCTCATTCACTTTTTTAAGGTTCCTCCGAACTTAATTACACCAGCTGCTATGAGTCAGCCCCAGCTCCCAGCTCCAACGAGTTCTAACGCACGCACTGTTCACTCACCGCTCTCTCGATCCGTGACGCCAAATCTCGGATTTATTGAGACATTTGTTTTCCTGGGAAGGAGTGACGCGGGACCCTCGCCGGCCCTGTGCGAAGCCTTGCTCTGGGAGGCGTTGGATCGCCGTGTTCCCCATCTGCTACAGTCTCGTGACTTCTTGGGTCTTCCTCCCTCTGACAAGGAGTTCTCGACTGAGATCAATGCCGCTGTCGATACGTTCCTCCATGCGTACAATCAGGCTGCACTTCGTAATGCTCCACCGAATGGAAAGAAGGGGCACCCTGCCGGCGTCTTGACTCAGGTTACTCCACCATGCCTCGCATTCATGCCATTCGGCGTGCCAATGCTTTCGCCATATGCCACGACAACCGCGCCTTCAATCAACCCAGCACTCCGTGTCGCGCTCACCTTCAAGTCATTCGCCCCCACTATTCGCTCGTTGGTAATTGACCGTGAAATTCTCAAAATAGTTGCTCGAGCCGAGGGCAGCAGTGGTTGTATGTTCGATGAGATTGTCCGTCGCCGTGTTTTGGAGACACTTCCGGGTATTATCATCAAGAGCTCTTGCGGTTTCCCCGAGGCGTTCGAGTGTGCGGGTGTTGCATTCGATGGTAGCCTCGACAATCTGGCAGTGAGTCTTGAGTTGGCCATTCGGCGGAGTGGATTCAAGAATTACCTGCGTAATGTGTACACATATGAGCAAATGCCAAAAATGATTGAGATTGCCACACGCTTCTTCGGATATACTGGTTCGTCCAAGCTGATCGCGGCTGCTGTGGAAAATGCCCAACAGACTTCGAAGGGCACCGCGACTGCCTCTCAGCAGAGATCGACCACACCAGGAGCTGCAGTTGACTCGACTGAGGCTGCAGCGACGAAGCCAAGCGCTAAACCCTCATATGCTTCGAAGTTGAGAGTCGATGCACCTGAGTATCAGCCTGCAACGGTTATGGCACCAATCATGACGCTGCCCATGCATATGCCGCCTAACGTACCGATTGTTCCAGTTCCTCTTGTGCCAGTAACTGCGATGCCCATGTCAGGACGCCCCTATGCTCCAGTGATGCCCGTCTCACGGCCAGTGCACGTGCGTCCAAGCCCACGCTTCACTCCAGCCGCAATCCCTCTTGTTGCTGCTCCCATTGCTTCAGCTGCCATTACGCCCCCCACGATGACTCCCGCACCCATGACCCCAACTCTTAGTACGGCATCTCCGGCATTTGTACCTACCCCAACTCCGCATGCCGGCCCCATGGACCCGATGGGAGGCTCATTTGTCCTGAATCCAACACCCCTGCCACGAGCCAGCCAGTCACCTCCCGCCCAACCAGGCAAACTCACGCTTGTGCCGCTTGAGATTGCTCGCAATTCCCCCCAGCTCAGACCCGCAGCTGCGGCACTCGTCGCCCCTTCACCCCGACTCCAGCCCAGTGGATCACCTAAGTTGCAGCCTAGCGGTTCACCGCGTCTTCAAGCGGCAGGATCGCCACGCTTGCAACCCACAGGATCTCCGAAGTTAGTTTCATCTGGGAGCCGAAATTTGACGCAAGAGACCAGAAAGCACGCTTCCTGGGCGGACAGCAACAGCCCAGTGCTTGTTGCGTTACCCCGGCAGAAATCACAACAAAATCAGCAGCAGCCCCCTGAGCTACATCTGAATGATACCTCGGCAAAATCATCTCCCCAGCCCACAATGTCGCCAGGTCCTTCGGAAGCCGCTCATGCAGCGTCAGCACCCGCGTCAGCACCGGCGTCAGCACCAGCGTCAGCACCAGCGTCAGCAACGTCGACGACCGTTGAGTCTAAGCCAACTGAGTCCATCTGGGCTAAGCGCCGTGCTCAGGTTCAAGAGCAAGTTGCCGCAGCCGCAGCCGCAGCCGCAGCCGCAGCTGCAGCAGCCGAAAAGGAGAAGGCAAAGGCTGCAAAGAGCGAAGACAAGAGTGGGGCTAACAAAGGCGATCGCAGGCAAGGCGCGCGCGGTGGGTCTCAACGCAATGGCTCTGGAGCAAAGTCTAACAAGAGCGGTGAAGATGAAGACGACGGCTGGATTGTTGTTCGTCGAAAGTGATCCCTCAGGTAAGGTTGAGCAACGCATCTCGGATCTTGTCAAGTCGTAGGCGATCCCAATCAAGCATAAGCATGTGACGGGCCGAGCTTTTGGCCAGGCTAGATGAAGAGATGAGGTAGCCAGGGCTCTGTCACGATCCGACCTCCCATTCGACTTCCGATTCATCTTAGTTCGCGTCGTCGTCATCGTCGACGTCACATCTCCACCACAGCTACTGCGGCCACGGAAACTTCTCTATTTATTTACTCACCCAGCTTCCTGATCATGAAACTTTGCTTCCAATTCACAGGCCTCCATAATTGCGTTTGGTACTGTATTCTCGTTCGTTCGAGCTGTTGCGCCGGTGTCATATCGTAGCCTATCTCATCATTTCCTGCCTTATTATCACCCCTCCCCCTCTTCTCTTCCGTTTCGTGTTACTCTACGCAATTTTCTATTTATTTCGCTCACACCAGTATACATTCATTCAAAACGACTTGATTGATCGAGACAGACGAACCGGTCGAATAAAGTTAGACTACATTTTTCATCCGTCATGATACATGGATATGCGCGTTGCCGATGTGTCTGCGGCAGGAGCTTAATGATGCTTCCCTGAGCATCATTCTCCGCCCACGCGAGGAACGCCATGCCAGATCCACCAATCCACCCCCCTACTCTCCTTCCCCATCTCAGAAACCGCCACTCGAAAAAGTTGAAATCGAACCGAGATTCCAGCGTGGTTAGTTGGGCATTCCGAGCCCTGGTCGTCTCTCTGCGTCGTACAAAAAATACCACACCATTTCTCAACGTGGTATGCAGTCAATTCACGGATTTCCACACGAAGCCAGCCACTCCTCGTAGTACATAATATCACAGTTCCTTCCAAACCAAACTCGCGCCTCTGATATACCCCGCGTCTGTGCGATTAGCCCCGACATGACGCAGGAACGCACGCGCGTGGTCATGCCCGGCTCGGGTATACCACGTTTTCATGGAGTTGGCGGTCACAGCACCACCCCAGCTTCGCAAGGCATATCTGCCTCGATTGCTCCACAGCCAGGCAGCCGAGTGTATCCAAGCGGCACGCGCGCGGGCGCACCAGTCGGTGGGAGCAACAGCCTGGGCTCCCGAGCCAGCACTAGCAGCTTTGGCGGGCCTTCAGGCCTGCGTATTGACACAGCGTCGGCACAAGCCGAAGCTCCCACTACGATCTTCTCACCGACGGTTACTCAGTCGTATGAGCGTAAGCAGAGCTCGATAGGTGCGCCTTCGGCGACAGTTCGACCCGGCGGCGCCATCGGTGGAAACTATGGACTTGAGATACCTCGCGCTATACAGGCTCGGCCTCGGTCTGGTCACCGGGTGAAGATCGTCGCCACGACTGGAAGTACTGAGCCAGGAGCACCCCAACAACAACAACAACAACAACAACAACGGCAACAACAGCAACAACAGCAACAACAGCAGCAACCGCAGCAGTGGCTTTACTCCCCACAAGCTACAGCATCACATCATCAACCTTTCGGTCAGGTGATTCAAAGCGTCAGCCTGCCTTCCACGACAGCGGCGGCTCAACAGCCACAGCAACAGCCTCAACAGCAAGAAGTTCATATACCAGCGGGAGAGGGCCAGGGAGGCCAAGGTTCAGCTTATTCTTCAGAATCTACGATTAATTATGCGCAACGCCCAAGCGGAACAGGTTTACGATCACCGACACCGAGTTCTTCAAGGAACGGAGCAGAATTGTGCGCTCTTTCGGCGTTTGCCCCTGACAACGGACGAACGATACGTACCGAGGAGCCACAACTTCAAGCATTCCCGTACGGACATTCATCGAATCAGGGCTTGCGTGATACAATGGAGGACGAGTTCATTGCACTATCTTTACAGCCGGTAAAGTCTGCCCTGCTTTGCTCATTACCACCTTCAACGGACCCGCAGAGTGTGCCTTTCCAAACAATCTCCGTGTTTGCCATCGTGGATGGTCACGGTGGCCGAGCTGCAGCGCAATTTATTCGCACTCATCTCTTCAACTGCATCAAATATGAGCTCGAACACCCGCGCCCAGCACCACCTCCACTGCCCACGGGCAACCAACCCAACAACGTCTCGGTCCTCCAGTCGAATGCAACCTTTATTTCACCCACTTTCTCCTCCATTCCCAATGACCGAAGCAATCCCAAAGTTTACAATTCATCCGCTCCCATCAATGTCGACTCTTGCCTCCGTAATGCCTTCCTACGACTGGACGAAGCCTATGCATCGTTCGTTGTCAATGATGTCTACGTGCGATCCAACCGACGAAGTCTGGCCGCTACTCTTGAGGCATCGGGCCGAGCTAGACGTATCCAAGACGAGGCAAAAGCTCCTAACTTCATGAATGTTAGCCCGTCTATGCACTTTTCACCTCTGACCAGCGGAGCCCCTGGTGATGAAATGCCAGACACTCTCGCCGGAGCGGTTCTGAGCCTAGCTATGATCCATCACGAAACCGGCAAGTTATATGTTGTTCACCTTGGCGATACCCGATGCATTCTAGCGAGCCGCAACAAACCGATTGAGGATAAGTCGTCCGCGTTTGTTCCCTTCATGCGAGCTTCGTCGCTTAACTCCACACGAAAACCGACCGAACCGAAAAAAGACGGCCCCATCCAATGGAAAGATATTGAAAACTGTACATTTATTGCGGACCAAGTGACGAAGGATCACAAAGCCACAAATCCGTTTGAAAGTTCGCGAGTTCGTCGTGTTGGTGGCAAAATTATCATGGGAAGGGTAGATGCTTCGCTTGCGGTGACTCGTGCCATTGGCGATCTTTCGTTCAAGAAGATTACTGTTTCCGATGTCGATGTCCAAAAAGCACGAGACCCCAGCCTCCGAGACTTTCGGTTACCTTTTATCTACTACATCCACTCGGCTGTCACGGCGGATCCAGATATTTGCAGTTTCGACTTGAATCATGATGACGCCTTCTTGATTCTTGGATGCGATGGAATCTGGGACGTTGTTAGTTCTCAACGCGCCGTTGAGCTCGTCGCCGAGGCGCTTCGCGAAGACTTGCAGCAACGAACACAATTTGGGGAAACCAACCTGCCATTGATGCCCCCCACAGGGGCTCTGCAAGCAGCATCTGAACGTGTCGTCCAAGCTGCCCTAGCAGGTGGCTCCACTGACAATGTGTCATGTCTAGTTGTCTGGCTTGGAAGTGTGCTGGACTTTTCCAGAATTGCTAACGCTGCAGTTCCGCCCGCTTCACAGCCTTCGCTTCGTAAGCCCTCACTTCAAGTTGGTTTAAGCTCGTCATTGCGCCCTGGTCTAACTTCTCCCGGTGGGTTGCAATCACTCAGCCTAGGAGTAGGGCCTTTGAGACGTCCTAGTGAGTGCGGCTCACCGCGTTCAAGTCAGCTCGGTGTTACATCACCTATGCCCATGCCGGGTGGGCGTCGCCGCTCAAACGGGGGTGGAGAGTCAGTTGGAGCAACTCAGTCAGGCATACCCTCAACTGACACGCCTTCTCATGGTTCACTCAGTAGGACGCGACGTGGAAGTGAAGACCCAGCCCCTGTACAAGCCGATTCCAATCCACAGACGAAGTTGGGTCAGCCGCCCCGTGCGCAGTCTGGACAGGCTAGTTCTTCAACTCTGAGAAACAGGAACATCGGATCAACCAATTCAACAACAACAACACCAGCAGCAGCAGCAACAGCAACAACACGTAAGATGAGCGCAGGAAGAAGCTCCATCGCAAGAGTGGGTGCCCAAGTCACGCTTGGCGCGACTGGGCGGCGATTCCACCGATAGCGGCTTCTTACTGCCCTCGCCTACCTGTGCATTTCATGCGATGTCAGCTGTGGACACTGTACAAGCTATCTAGAGCTCGTACGAGCTGATCCAGTATTTGAAGCTTTGCAATGATTCGCTCGTATCTTGACTTGTTCCACATTGCCTCTTTGAGCTTGTCTCCGCCATTCTCAATCTTAACGAGCCGGCTTAGATGGAGAAGCATGTCGTCAATTGCATGCTCTCTTCCAATCCATCTAGAGAATGTGTCCACCATAGGCATGCCCCCTAGCTCAGTATATATCCTCGAATGTTTATCATCGGCCTCTCCACGCCTACATTAATGCAATGAATCACGCGGCGCTGCTTCAAGTGACTTGCCGCGCCTCACGTTGTCAGGTTTCATAATCATGAACACAACAACTTCCGCAATAAAGGCCTACTTGCTTCCCTTTAGAGCACGATCCCTTGCGCAGACATTATTAACGTGTAGTCAACTACCTGTCCACCGCATTCTAACAATTCACCTTCAATAACCTTGTCATGAAGGCATGCAAGCCCCCCAAGTCCAGTTAGGGCCGTCTACGTACGATGATTCATCATATTTGGCAGTGGTGTAGTGGTCTCGCGAGAGGATACTTTTTGCGTTCCAGTCGCGTGGGTGTGCTATTCGCCAATTCTGGATATTCTTTGCGTGCTGCATTGCGTAGGTACTGTGCTTCAGAATTGTCACCAGTGTGCGAAGCTTGCAGATCAGACCGTTATGCAACGGAGAGAATAAACGCCTCTGCAAGATCGCAGGATGGACCTATGCGACTGTTGTTGCGCAGATATATAGAGAGCGCTTAGGCGGAACTATGGCGGTAACGACAGCCTTACTGCGCCGCTAGCGCCACTGGAAGACCCGCGCAAAACCCGCTCAGGGAGGAACTCAGAGCGAATCTAGCCGTTTCTCACAGTTCGAACAATTTGAATACCAGGTTGTGTTAACCGCCCCCTGCTGAGTGCACGGACTAAATATCTTGTGCATTCGATTCAGATTTGTGTATTATACTGATCTATCTACTTCTTAGTAGCTAGCATCTCTTATACGCCTATACATTCGGCGCAGAGTTTTGACTCCTTGGCCACCAACCACCTGTGCACCCACTTCGCCTGCGCGAACGTGCCAAGCATCGAAGCAAGGTTCTGCTAAGCATGAGCACAGAGACTAAGTTCAGCGCAACAAACCAATCTGCGGGTGGCAAAACACCCTCCTACATGAATCCCTCCCGAAGCGGACCTCCTGATGGAAGGGTCGAGGATGGCGTCTATGTTCACGATGTGATTGGCCCCAAGAATGAAAAGCTGATATGCCGCACATGTGGTAGCCCCAACAGCCCTGCACACTTCCTCTACATCAAACCCTTCTATGGTCACAGAGTTGGCTCGCGTGTCGTCCGCAAATGGCTCGACCCCAGTGGCAACTCGGCCGACAAGGGCCAACTCGCAACAGTAACTTGGGTGTCCAAAGACCGCACCCACATTCAAGTCATTATGGCCGCCGATCCAAATAAGACACCGATTCTTGTCGCATCCGGCAAGTTTGTTCCCAGCGGAAACATGCTCACAACCGATGTCAACGATGGACTCGCTCAGCAGTTCAAGAAGGAAAATGCAGCCGCCCAGCGCTTCAGTTCAGGAGCTAGTCTATCTTCTGGGGCGTTCGCTCAGTGGGCTAAGCTCTCTTCAACTTCGCCGGATAACCCCCTTGCTGCTGGTGGAACCCAGCCTGTACCGATACCCGCAGCTCAGGCTCAGCCTCAACAGCCTCAACAGCCTCAAGCACACCAGACCCAGCAGGCACAGCACCGAGGTATCCAGTTGCCTGCGGTACGACCGGCAAGCGCACGGCTAGCACCTCCAAAGCAGGGTGGTTCTGCTGCCTTTCGAAGTCCCGGACGCGATGCGCCGGTCGTCGGCGTCATGGCGCCCGGCGATGGATTGTTACCCTTCGGCAAGAACGCTCAGGCATCGGAGCGCACCGTTTGGGTCAAAATGATCGTTCCCAAGTCACACATCAGCCAGACACCAGGGGGCTCTCTTCGGATTGCGAACCCTCAGGGTCAGTCCTGTATCGCTGGACGACTCGACCCGTCCATGCAGGTCCGTCCGGTCTCTACCGAAAGACAAGGCTTCGTCTCGGTTCGTGACACCGCTCGAACACAACGGCCTGCAGGGGAACCACTCAGCACGTCATCACGTAAGGCTGCGGCCGCGGCAGCTGCGGCCTGCGCAGCTCCTACCCCCATCCTGCGACCAAAGTAAGAATCAGCACAGGATTCGTGTCTCAGGTTCTGTCTCTCATTTGTACATATCCAGATACCAATGTGTTTCGCGTGAATAAATCGCACTCAGAAGTAAATGTTCTGTGAGCCCTAGAATATCACGTCCACGTACAGCCAGCGCACATCGAGTGTGTGCGTGTCCTGCACCAAACACTGCAGAGAAGTGTGCCATGTCGCACCGAGGTGACAAGATGTTGCGAGTTGAGCATCGCCGCTCGCATCCGTCCTGGCCTGAAAATAGGTCGAACCTGAGAATCTGTTGATCGAGTGAGGCCGTGTATACTCGACGACATCACTATACATTCATGGAAGATACGGTACAACGTCAGATTGGTACGTAGCTATTGCGTGCTCGGGTTTACCGCCTGCGTTTGTCACTACATATTGCACTTTTTCACTTATTCCAACGGATCGTTCTCAAGGCCGCCCTGTTTCGCGGCGACCTCGTGTCTGCTACACTCCACTCGTAGTGGGCCTGGTATGCCTGCATTAACCTGTACCCGCTTCTCATGCGCCCCTGCGTGCGCGTCACGCGCCTCGCCTCTCCCACCTAGACCAAATCCGGCTCTCGGAGGCCAGCGAGATCTATGTCAAACTGGTGGAGCTAGGGTACGTAGACTTGACATGAAGAGTGAAGCTGAAAATACCGCACGGTTGATACCTCGGCTCGAAACTCGAAGAGCTTCGCTAACATGTGCTATTATGCATCTTGTGGTGCCTTCGATCGTTTATTTTTCCACTTTAGCATTCAGTCGATCGAGATCGAGAGGATCGTCGAGGCGCTCAAGGAGAATAATGACGACTCCAATGCTACAATGGAGGCGCTACTTACGCTTACGACCTCTACCTCTGCGTCCGATCGTGCTACAAGTATCCGGACGAGCAGTTCTAATATTGCCAACCAAGTTTCAGCAGCGGAAGCAGCTCAAATCTCAGCCACACGTTCAGTGGGAGCAGTAGCAGCAGCAACCGCCGCTGCTGACGCCGCATCAGCATCGCTGCCAGTATCATTGTTGTCTTCTCAACAACCCTCTTCTTTCTCTTCTTCACAGTCTTTGGGACCTGTTTCCTTGACTACGTTATCAACCGAACCGGAGGTCAAGTCCGGGCCTAATAATTGCGGACAGTCACATCAGCAGCCGCAACATCAACACAACCAGCAGCGAGAGGACGAGGGGAAGAGCAATACGGAAGCCCTGATTGACGCGCTGGTGCGAGTAAGGTCAGAGCGAGATGCGCTGCTTGAAGAGTACAAGATCCGTTTGGATGCTATTCATAGCAAATTCAGCAATCAGCTCGGCAACGCAATTCAATCAGGCGCCTCTCAACAAGCCCAAGATTCTGTGCGAGAGATGTACACACAAGCTGTACATGAGTTGCAACTAGACTATGCGCCACGTTTGTCGACGCTTGAGAAGGAGGAGGAATCGTATGAGAGTCAATTGGCTGAGTTCTTCGCGTCCATGTCGCATGGTGATGGAGACGAAAACCTTCTAGTGGAAACAGATAGTCCTGTCTCAGAGCAAAAAGCTGGTTCTACTGCCCCATATTCAGTCGTCGAGCATGTTATCACCGAAGTTGAAGATGCCAAATCGTATCAATTGGTATCTTTGCTTCCCCTTCAACTCGACGAGAAATCCCAACCTATCATCCAGCTTCTATCCTCACCAACCGTCGTGCTGTCGGAGGATATCGCCAATTTACCTGGAGTACCACATGTTGGTACTGTGGTCAACGTGTTAACCTACGGATCGAGTAGCTCAGATGCTGGCCATATTGAAATCAAATACGTTAGTGGACCCAGAGAGCCTTTCTCTCGCCTGAAAGCGCGCTCGCTTCAGGCGCAACAGAGAAAGGCAGACGCAGCAGAGGCCCAAGAGCGAACAGAATCGAAGGAAGCTAAGAGCAATAGCCAGTCCAGGAACCCTGGAACGAATACCGCTTCTGGCCAGCTGTCTAAAACACCACAGAAGAAACCAGGTAAGCCAGCATCTGAGACTTTCCGAGGCACGGTCCGTCTCGTGAATCGCGATACGAACAAGGTGCTCGTGCTTTCGCAAGATGAAAAACATCAACCGGTTGCACACATGTTGGATATTTTTGACATTTATCCAATTCATTCTCGCCCCCCACAATCGTTGTTTATTGGAGACGTGATTACTTATCAAGGCGTTGCGCTTCCGCGCTCAACATTCCGACGACAGGACATCCCAGAAGGTTTTCTTGTCGCAGCTTCACATGCTGGGGC
>Ga0182741_1004206_pt1 | contig 14424 bp, 15 predicted proteins | sample eDN5th37CBELigOP_FD_128874 | JGI IMG/M metagenome (GOLD analysis project Ga0182741, IMG submission 128874) | Enriched Organic Plus compost microbial communities from Emeryville, California, USA - eDNA 5th pass 37_C BE-Lig OP (version 2) (version 2) ...
CGAGCTCTCCTTCGCCGACCTGCGCGGCGCGATCGGGATCGTGCCGCAGGAGCCCGCGCTGTTCAGCGGCACGGTGCGCGACAACATCGCGTACGCGCGCCCCGCGGCGAGCGACGCCGAGGTGCTCGCCGCCGCACGCGCTGCGCACGCGATCGAGTTCATCGAACGCCTCCCGCAGGGGCTGGAGACGCGCGTCGGCGAGCGCGGCGTCAAGCTCTCCGGCGGCCAGCGCCAGCGGCTCGCGATCGCGCGGGTCTTCCTCAAGGATCCCGCCGTCGTCGTGCTGGACGAAGCGACGTCGAGTCTCGACAACGAGAGCGAGCGGCTGGTCGAAGAGGCGATGGGCGAGCTGCTGCGCGGCCGCACGACGCTGATCATCGCCCACCGCCTGAGCACCGTCCGCCGCGCCGACCGCGTGCTCGTGCTCGAGCAGGGACGCATCGTCGAGGAAGGCTCGCACGCCGCCCTGCTGGAGCGCGACGGTGCGTACGCGAAGCTGTACCGGGGGCAGTTCAGGGAGGGCGGATTGAAGAGCGGATCGACGGTTTGACGGCACCGGCCGTCAAACCGTCGATCCGCCCCTCTCACCGCAGCCCCATCCTCGGCTCCACGTTCACCACCCCGCCCTCTCCCACCACGACCGGCTGCGCGAGGACGCGCGCGCCGCGCGGGTGCCAGAGCTTGAGGGTGTAGCGCCCTGCGGGGACGCTGTCGAGGCGGAAGCGTCCATCGGGACCGGTGACCGCGAAGTACGGATGGTCGAAGCTCGCGACGTAGGCGTGCGCCCACGGATGCTGCCGGCAGCTCACCTCGACGACACCCGACTCGCGCGCCGCCAGCTCCGTCGGCACCACCTGGCCGTTGTCGCTGAACGGGATCGCGAGCAGCGGCGTCGAGGCGCCGAGCCGCGACACGGTCGTCACGTGCACCGCGCGGTCGTCGTTCAGCACGTTGAGCGTGCTCGGCGCGCTCGTGACGAGGATGCGCGGCGTGAACTGACAGCGCTCGTGCGAGAGCTCGATCCGGCGCAGCTCGGACGGCGCCTTGCCGGTGCGGATGTCGTCCAACCACACGACCACCTCGCCGAGCGTCCCGTCGCGCGCCTCGGCGACGTGCTCGACGATGGACGGACCGCAGCGGGCGCTGTCGCTTCCGACCTGGTGGACCGCGCCGGCGGGGAGCGCACCCTCCAGGTGCACCGTCCCGGCGATCGACCCCGCCTGCGCGATCGGCCCCGGCCGATACTGCGTCCGCGTGACGATCGCGATTCCGCCGTCCGCCGAGTCGGTCGAGCCGTCCTTTTCCGTCCGGGACGACGCGCTGCTCCCCTCCCCCTTGGCACAGGCGAGGGCGAGCGCGAGCAGGAGCGCCGCGGCCGCGCGGCCGGGTGCGACGAGCATCGATGGCGAGGGCGCGAGCGGGCGAGGCGAGGGCGAGCGAGCGATCATCACGGGGAGCGTGCCGGGCAAGCCGCAGGCCAGCTCACCGGTCCGCGCATCTGCGCCGACTGCCCGGCGGCGTACCGCGGCCGCAGGGCGTCAGACGACGAGCAGCTCGCGCTGATATTCGGCCGGCGTGATCACCGCCTTCCCCGGGAGGAGGTAGGCGTTGACCTCGCTGCGCGCGCCGATGTCGCCGGTCACGTACACCCCGGGCTCGATGGAGAAGCCGACGCCGGGAATCAGCTCGCGCTCCTCCCGCGTCTCGAGGTTGTCGATGTGCGGTCCCGAGCCGTGCAGGCTGCGCGGATCGATCGAATGCCCCGTGCGGTGCGTGAAGTACTCGCCGAACCCGCGCTCGGTGATCACCTGCCGCGCCGCGTCGTCGAGCTCTCCGCCCCGCAGCGGCGTTCCCGCCTCGACGCGCGCGCGCAGGAGCGCGATCGCCGCGTCGCGCGCGTCGCGCACCGCCGTCCACACCTCGCGGGCGCGCGCGGACGGCTCCCCGATGGCGCCCATCCACGTCTGGTCCGCGTAGACGCCGCCGTCCTTCTCGCGCGCCCACAGGTCGACGAGCAGCAGCTCCCCCTCGACGATCGCACGCGGCCGCTCCGCCGACGGCTCGTAGTGCGGATCGGCGGCGTTCGCCCCCGCGGCGACGATCGGGCCGTGATCGGCTTCCAGCCCCTCGCGCGCGAACGCCTCCATGATCCACTGCGCGAGCTCGTGCTCGTGGATCGGCGTCCCCGAGCGCGCGCGCGCACCCGCGAGCCGGATCGCCTCCTGGCCGATGCGCGCGACGTGCACGGCGGCCCGCTCGTGCGAGGCGACGTGGTCGGGCGACCAGCTGGCGAAGAAGCGCGAGACGAGCTCCCCCGACGACACCACCTCGGCGCCCGCGGCGCGCACCATCTCGAGCACGCCCGCCGGCACGTGGTCGAGGTAGGGCACCGCATCCCCCGCCGAGTACTCCATGGCGACGCGACGGCCGCCGACGAGCGAGGCGAGGGCGCTCTCGAGCGTGCGCCAGCTGCTGTAGCGCTCGCGCCGCCAGGGGGCGGGCCAGCGCCGCCACGGCCCCTGTTCGATGGCGTGCGTGAGCGCGACCGGCGTCCCCTCGCGCGGGACGAGGGCGAACACCCGCCGCGTCACCATCCCGTCGAGGTTCAGCAGGCCGCCGGCGATCGGATTCACGCCGTGGAAGTCGAAGAGCAGCCAGCCGTCGAGCCCCGCATCGGCGAGGGCGCGCTGGAGCGCGGGGAGTGTCTCGGGTGTCAGCATGCTAGGAAGTAGCGCGAGGGGAGGCGGCCTGACAACTGCGGCCGGCCGCGGTCGCGCCCCTCAGTCCTCGGTCGCGATCCGGCCGACGGTGCGCCAGTCGGTCCGCCACTCGCACGACCCCTCGCCGCGCGATGCGCACCGGACGTGCTCGACCGCGCCCCCCATCCCGATCATGAGCGACAGCAGCTCGCGCATGCTCGCCTCGTAGAACAGGCAGCCGACGTTGCCGTGCGCCGGATCGAGCGTGACGGAGCGCGGGACCTCCAGCAGCAGCGACGCGCCCACGCGCCGCACGCTGCCGTTCCAGTAGCGCCGAGCGATCCTCTTCATGCGGCGGAGCGCGATCGGCTTGGCGAGCAGCGACGGAAGGAGGCGCATCAGGCGGCGCGTGACCGCCGGGATCGTCCGGTAGGCCTCCCCCGCCAGTCGACGGCCAGCCGCGCGAAAGACCGTCTCGGCGTCGGGGCGACGCCCGATCAGCCGCGCGAGCGCCTCCGATTCGCCGTGCGCCGTGCGCTGGTTGCGGCGCGACGCCTCGGTGAAGCGCTTGATCTGAAGATAGACGGTGTCGCTCAGCCCCAGCCGCTTGTTCCGCAGCTCGTCGACGAACTCCGTCTCGGTGACGTCCGCCGGCGTGTCGATGGCGCGGACAGCCTCGAGCAGACTGAGAGGGAGAAGGGCGTCGACGGTGGCGGACATCGGGGATCGCGGTGGGGAAAACGGATCAGCGAAGCTAACGATCCCGGGGGGGCGTGTTCAAGCCGAGCACGCTCGCTTGCCAGCGGTCGCCGCGCGTCGGCACATTCGACCGTGCGTGCATGCCCGGACGACCACGACATGACCCCGCCTCGCACTCTGCCACCGGAGCTGGTCCGCTGAGCGGTCCGGCGTACGTCCACGTCGTGCTGGCCGTGGCCGGGGCGTCGGCGATCGTGCTCGTCGCGCGACGCGCGCGCGCCCTCTCCCGCTCGGGGGCGATCGCGGCGTGGGGCGTCGGCGTCGTCACCGCGCGCGCGGGGTGGGACTGGGCCGCGCTGCTCATCGCCTTCTTCGTCGCCGGCAGCGCGCTGTCGCGATTCGGCCGCGCGCGCAAGTCGGCCCGCCTCGAGGGGATGCTCGAGAAGGGGGACGCGCGCGATGCGATGCAGGTGCTCGCCAACGGCGGCGTCTTCGCGCTCGCGGCGGCCGCACATCTCGCCGCGCCCTCCACCGCGACGCTGGCGGTCGGCGCGGGGGCGCTCGCCGCCGCCGCGGCGGACACCTTCGCGACGGAGCTCGGGACGCTCTCCGCGCGCCCCCCGCGCTCGATCCTCTCCGGCCGCCGCGTGCCGGCGGGGACGTCCGGCGGCGTCACGCTGCACGGCAACCTCGCCATGTTCGCCGGCGCGGCGTTCCTCGCCGCCGTCGCGCTGCTCGTGCGCTGGCCGCCCGTCGTCGCTGGGGGAGCGTTCGTCGGCGGCGTCGCCGGCGCGATCGCCGACTCACTGCTCGGCGCGGTGGTGCAGGAGCGACGCTGGTGCCCGCACTGCGACGAGCCCACGGAGCGGCGCCGGCATCGGTGCGGCCACGCGACGCGGGTGTGCGGCGGCGTGCGCGGCGTCGGCAACGATCTCGTCAACGTCGGCTGCACGCTCGTCGGCGCCCTTCTGGCGTGGTGGCTCGCGGTATAGTCTTACGCATGACCCGCCTCACGACCGAGAGCGTGGACGTGCTCGTCGTCGGCGGAGGCCCGGCCGGCGCGGCGACGGCGGCGCTCCTCTCGCGCGCCGGGGTGCAGGTGACCGTGCTCGATCGCGCCCGGTTCCCGCGGCCGAAGGCGTGCGCGGAGTTCCTGAGCCCGCAGGCCGCGCGCGTCCTCGAGCGCCTCGGCGTGCTCGATCGGATCGAGGCGGCCGGGCCGGCGCGACTCGACGGGCTCGTCATCCGCGCGCCGGGGGGCGCGCTCGTGCGCGGCGACTACGCGGCGGCGCACGGCTACCGCGCGCACCGCGACTACGCGCTCTCGCTGCCGCGCACGACGCTCGACCCGCTCCTGCTCGCGAACGCGCGTGCCGCCGGCGCCACGGTCGAGGAGTCGACGCAGGTGACGCAGCTCGAGCACGATCGCCGGGGGCGCGTCGTCGGCGTCGAGGCACGGACCGGAGGCGAGACGCGCCGGCTGCGCGCGCGCCTCGTCGTCGGGGCGGACGGGCTCCGATCGACCGTGGCCCGCCGGCTCGGACTCGCACGCCGCGCCTCCTGGCCCCGGCGCGTCGGCCTCACTGCGCACTTCGCCCGCGTGGAGGGAGTGCGGCCGCTCGGCGAGATGCACGTCGAGGCCGACGGCTTCGTCGGGATCGCGGACGTGGGCGACGGGCTCGTCAACGTCTCCCTCGTCGTCCCCGCCTCGCGCGGCCACGAGCTGCGCGGCGACGCGGCGGGGTTTCTGCATCGCTGGATCATGGCGCGGCCGCAGCTCGCCGCCCGATTCGCGAACGCGGAGCGCGTGACGCCGGTGCGCGCGAGTGGTCCCTACGCGTCGCACGCACGGCGTCCCTGGTCGCCCGGCGCTGCCCTCGTCGGCGACGCGGCGGACTTCTTCGATCCCTTCACCGGCGAGGGGATCTACGCCGCGCTCCGTGGGGGCGAGCTGCTCGCCGACATCGTCGCCGGCGAACGCGACGCGCTCGCGCACCCCGTGCGCCTCGACCGGCTGCTCCAGGCGTACGCGCGTGCGCACGCCGCCGAGTTCCGCGGCAAGCAGCGCGTCGAGCGGATCATCGGATTGTGCGTCGCGTGGCCGCGCGTGGTCGACCGTGCCGCACGCGTGCTCTCGGCGCGCCGCGACCTCGCCGACCTGCTCGTCGGCGTCGTCGGCGACTTCGTGCCGGCGTCGCGCGTGCTCACCGTCTCCTACCTCTCCTCGATCTTCCTGCGGTCCCCGTGAGCGTCGATCCTTCGCAGTTCCGCGCGTTGCTCTCCCGCTTCGCCTCCAGCGTCACCGTGGTCTCCGCACGCGACGAATCCGGCGCCGATCGCGGGATGACGGTCAGCGCCTTCAGCTCCGTGAGCCTGGAGCCGCCGCTGGTGCTCATGTGCGTGGACCGGAGCGCGACGCTGCACGAGCTGCTCCTGCGCACCGACATGGTCGGCGTGAGCGTGCTCGCCCGCGCGCAGGAGTGGGTGTCGCGGCACTTCGCGACGCGCGAGCGGCACGAGTGGGAAGGAGTCCCGCAGCGCCGCGGCGCCTGCGGCGTGCCGCTCGTCGACGGGGCGATCGCGCACCTCGAGTGCCGCGTCGTCGCCCGTCATCCCGCGGGCGACCACACCATCGTCGTCGCGCAGGTCGAGCGCGGCGACGTCGCGGAGGGCGATCCGCTGTTGTACTTCCGCGGCGAGTACGCCGGACTCCGGCGCTGAGCGGCGATGCTCGCACCCGCGCGGCGCCGCGGCATCGAGATCCTCGACGACGGCGCGGTGGACGACGAGACGCGACGCCGCTCGCTGGACGACGTCGCGCGCTCGAACCGCTGGCTCGGCGGGCGCCGCGCCGTACGACTCGCGCTCGATCGCGCGCTCGCCGCGTCGCCGGCGCGGACGCACCCGCTCATCGTCCTCGACGTCGGCACGGGGGCCGGCGATCTCGCGCTGCTCGCGCGCGAGCGAGGGGCGCGCATCGGCCGCGCGGTGCACGTCGTCGGCCTCGACGTCGCCGAGAGCCTCGCGCGCGAGGCGCGCACCGCCGCGCGCCTGCACGACGCCGTCGTCGCCGACGCGCTCGCCCTCCCCGTTCGCGACGGCGCGGCCGACGTCGTCGTCTGCTCGCAGCTCCTGCACCACTTCGAGCTGCCGGCCGCGCGCGCGCTGCTGCGCGAGCTGCACCGCGTGGCGCGCGGCGCGGTGATCGTCGCCGACCTGCGTCGGAGCTGGCTCGCCGCGATCGGGTTCTGGCTCGTCTCCTGGCCCCTGCGCTTCAGCGCCGTCACCCGGCACGACGGCGTGGTGTCGGTGCTGCGCGGGTTCACGGCGCGCGAGCTCGAGTCGCTGGTGCGCGAGGCGGCGGGGCGGCCCGCCGTCGTGCGCCGGCGACTCGGCTGGCGGCTGGTCGCGGCGTGGCGGCGCGCGTGACCCCTTGCCGACCGAACAGAGCCCGAATACCCTGAGAGGCACCTCCCCGCCTCTCCCGTCCACCGATGCACCCCAAGCAGCTCGCACTCGTCCACGACGTCGTCGGCGCGATGGCGGCCGAGTGCCTGCGCAGCCCGGTCGCGACCTACAACGCCGGCCATCTGCGCGCGGTGGTGGCCGCACACCTCCTGCGCGCGGGCGCCACGCTGGTGGAGCGCGGCGCGACCGGCGCCGAGCGACGGCTCGTGCGGATGGTGGACGACGTCGTGCACGTGGAGCGCGACGGGCGCGAGCCGTCGGCGGCGCGCGGCCGTCCGCCGCGCGTGGCCGACCTGCGCGTCGGCGCGCCCGTCGTGCTGGGAATCGACCTGTGGGCGCGCAGCGTGCTGGCGCCCGACCGGCTGGCGTCGCCGCGGCTGCACGAGCGGTTGACGGCGCTCGCCGACGGTCACACCGACCTGCTGCTGGTGGCATGCGACCGCCGCGCGTACGACGGGCTCCGCGTCGAGCGGCGCGGCGCCGATGGCGAGCCGGCGGCGCTGTCGCGGCTCTGCGGGACGCTGCTTCCCGCGTCGGCCGCGCTCACCGAGTCGCCGGCGCCGTTCGCGCCGACGCTCGCCGGCAAACGCTGGGGGTGCGTCGCCGCCATGACGCCGATGGTGTTCGGCGCGCAGCGGGTGGTGCTCGCGCTCTGGGCAGGGAGCCGTGCCGCGCGGACCGATGCGCCGGCGCAGCTCGACGCGTTCGACTGACGAGCGCGACCGCAGCCTCACTCGCGCCCCACTTCGCGTCTCCGTATCCTTGCCCCATGTCGACTCCCCGCATCGACCTGGGCGAGATGCCCGACGCGCGACGGATGCGCACGGTGGACGAGCTCGTGGTGCGTGCACCGATCGAGCACGCCTACGCGGTCGCCGCCGACGTCGAGCGATGGCCGGCGCACCTGCCGCACTATCGCTACGTTCGCTTCGACGAGCGTCACGGGGACGGCGGCGGCATCGTGCAGATGAGCGCGAACCGTCCCTTCGGCCCGCTCGACTGGCCCACATGGTGGCGCTCGCTGATGCAGCTGCATCCGCCGGGCGGCGGGCGTGCACCGGCGATCCGCTTCCGCCACGTGGATGGGATCACGACCGGGATGGACGTGGAGTGGAGCTTCGCGCCGGTTGCGGGCGGCGTGCATGTGCGTATTGTGCATCTCTGGGACGGCCCCCGCTGGCCGCTGATCCGAACGATCGCGGCGGTCGGTGTGATCGGACCGGTGTTCGTGCACGGCATCGCGTCGCGCACGCTCGCCGGTCTCGCGCGCGCGATGGAGCGCGGGGCAGCCGACGCAGGGGACGTGGGTCGATGAGCCACCGGGTGGCGGGGAGCGCAGACATGCATCGGCGTCGAGTCGCAGTCACGGGGATCGGAGCGGTCACGCCGATCGGGATCGCCGCGGAAGGACTGTGGCAGGGCGTGCGGGCGCGGCGATCCGCCGTGCGCACCGTCTCGCGGTTCGATCCCGAGCCGTTCCGCAGCCGGAACGCGGCGGAGGTCGGGGACTTCACGCCGACGGACTTCATGGAGGCGAAGAAGGCGAAGCGGATGGATCGCTTCGGCCACTTCGCGATCGCGAGCGCGCGGCTCGCCCTCGAGGACGCGGCGCTCGATCTCGCGCGCGAGGATCGCGAGCGCGTCGGCGCGACGATGGGCTCCGCGCTCGGCGGGATCCGCTACGCCGAAGAGCAGATGCGCGTCTTCCTCGCCGACGGGCTGCGCGCGATCGACCCGTCGCTCTCCGTGACCGTGTTCGCCGGCGCCGCGAGCTGCAACATCGCGATCGAGTTCGGCGTGCAGGGGCCCAACAGCACCAACGCGATGAGCTGCGCCTCCGGGACGATCGCGGTGGGCGACGGCTTCCGCGCGATCCGCGACGGCTACGCCGACGTGATGCTGTGCGGCGGGTCGGAGGCGCCGCTGTCGCCGCTCTGCTTCGGCGCCTTCTCCGTCATCCGCGCCATGTCCACGCGCAACGACGATCCGGGCACGGCGTCGCGTCCGTTCGACCGCGACCGCGACGGCTTCGTGATGGGCGAGGGCGCGGCCGTGCTCGTGCTCGAGTCGTACGAGCGCGCCCAGGCGCGCGGCGCGCACATCTACTGCGAGATCGTGGGCTACGGCAACTCGAACGACGCCCATCACATGACCGCGCCGCGCCCCGACGGCGCGCAGGCGGCGCGGTGCATGGAGCGCGCGCTGCACGACGCGGGCGTCTCGGCCGGCGAGGTGGGCTACGTCAACGCACACGGCAGCTCGACCCCGCTCAACGATCCCACCGAGACGACGGCGCTCAAGCGCGTCTTCGGCGAGCACGCGGAGCGCCTGCGCGTCAGCAGCACCAAGGGCTACTACGGCCACGCCCTCGGCGCCTCGGGGGCGATGGAGATCGCCATCACCGCGCTCGCCCTCGACCAGGGGTGGCTGCCGCCCACCGTGAACCTGTCCACCCCGGACGAGAGCTGCGATCTCGACTACATTCCCGTCGACGGTCGCGCCGAGCGCCCGGAGTACGCCCTCAGCAACTCGTTCGGGTTCGGCGGGATCAACGCGAGCGTGCTGCTGCGCCGAGCGACCTGACCCGATCGACGGAAACGACCATGCGCGATGCGATCCGACATTTCGTGGCCGAGTTCGTCGGAACGTTCGCGCTGGTGTTCGTGGGTGGCGCCGCGATGATCCACGCGGCGCGCCCCACCGGCGGCGGGATCGTCCAGAGCGCGCTGGCGTACGGGTTGATCCTCTTCGCGCTCGTGACGGCGACGATGCGCATCTCCGGGCACCTCAATCCCGCCGTGACCATCGGCTTCGTCGTCGTGCGCCGCATCGAGCCGGTGATGGCGGGCGTGTATCTGATCGCGCAGCTCCTGGCCGCGATGCTCGCCGCGTACACGCTCAAGGCGCTGCTGCCGAGCGACGTGGCGACGTCCGCGTTCCTCGGCGGCTATCGCGTCTCGATCGACGTGACCGGGACGCAGGCGCTCCTGCTCGAGGGGATCGCCACCTTCTTCCTCGTGTTCGCCGTGTTCGGGACGGCGGTCGATCCGTCGGCGCCGCGCGTCGGCGGGCTGGCGATCGGGCTGACCGCCGCGGCGGGGGTCCTCGCGATCGGCGCGTACACCGGCGGCGCGATGAACCCCGCGCGCGCCTTCGGCCCCGCGGTGGCGATGGGCGACTTCACCGCGCAGGCGGTCTACTGGGTCGGTCCGATCCTCGGCGGCATCGCCGCCGCGCTGTTGTACGAGTCGCTCTTCCTGCGCCGCGGGCTCGAGCCGGTGGACCACGGCGCGGTGCGCAACGTTCCCTGAATCGCACGATGTCCCTCCCTTCCGACCTCGGCGCCGCGGTCGCGGTCGAGCGCGATCGTGTCATCCACCGGCTGTCGAATCACTTCGCCGTCGATCTGCTGTCGATCGACGAGCTGGATCGCCGCATCGAGCTCGCCTATCGCGCCCGCACGATCGAGGAGCTGCAGGCGCTGACGGCCGATCTGCAGACGCTGCCGGCGGCGCCGTACGCGCCGGCGGGCGCGCTCGTGGTGCCGCCGGGCTCGGAGGGGCCGCTGCTGGCGCACGAGGAGCACGGCCGGCTCCTCTCGCTCATGAGCGCCCTCAAGCGTACGGGCCCGTGGGTGGTTCCCCGCAACCTCGCGCTGCGCGCGATCATGTCGGAGACGAAGCTCGATCTCCGCGAGGCGCGGCTCGCCCCCGGCGTCACGGACATCGACGTGTTCGGCTTCTGGGCGGCGGTGCGCATCACCGTGCTCCCCGGCGTGCGCGTGGTGGACCACACCACCTCGGTCATGGCCGAGGTGCGGAACGAGGCGCTCGCCGACGAGAGCGCGGGGAGCTCGCCGAGCATCGTGCGCATCCGCGGGACCGTCGTGATGTCGGAGCTCGTGATCCAGGCGACGCCGCCGGGCCGATCGCGCTAGCCGGCGGCCGGTGCCCCCTCAGGGGCCCATCTGCCGGTAGGCCTTGTCGTAGCGCTCGATCGACTCGCTGATGATCCGCATCGCCGGCTCGCTCTTCTCCCACCCGACGATCTGGACCCGCTTCCCCTCGAGGTCCTTGTAGCTCTGGAAGAAGTGCTCGACTTCCTTGAGCTGGTGCCGCGGGATGTCGGCGATGTCGAACCACTCCTCGTGGTAGGGATCGTGGCGCGGCACGGCGAGGATCTTGTCGTCCGGCTCGCCCTTGTCGAGCATCTTGAGCACGCCGATCGGGCGCACGTCGATCAGGCACCCCGGAAAGGTCTCCTCCTTGATCAGCACGAGCACGTCGAGCGGGTCGCCGTCCTCGTGCAGCGTGCGCGGGATGAAGCCGTAGTCGCCGGGATAATGCACCGCGGAATAGAGCACGCGGTCGAGCCGCAGCATGCCGTGATGCTTGTCGAGCTCGTACTTGTTCCGGCTTCCCTGCGGGATCTCGATGACCGCGGTCACGAGCTCCGGCGGGTGTGGGCCGGGGGGAAGGTCACGCCAGAGGTTGAGCAATGCGGTGCGGGTCTAGAATTCGGAACTCGGAGCGCGCAGGGCGGTCGCCGCTGCCAGGGCGAAGTACGTGATGATCACGTCCGCGCCCGCGCGCCGGATCGCGACCAGGGACTCCATCATCACCCGGTCGCCGTCGATCCAGCCACGTTCGGCGGCCGCCTTAATCATAGCGAACTCGCCGCTCACCTGATACGCCGCGACCGGATAGCCCGTCTCGCGCTTGACGCGGTGGATGACGTCGAGGTAGGGGCCGGCAGGCTTCACCATCACCATGTCGGCCCCCTCCTCGATGTCCAGCCACACCTCGCGCAGCGCCTCGTCGGCGTTCCCCGAGTCCATCTGGTAGCTCCGCCGGTCGCCGAACGCGGGCGTCGATTCCGCCGCCTCGCGAAAGGGGCCGTAGCACCCGCTCGCGAACTTGGCGGCGTAGCTCAGGATCGGGAGGTGCGCGAACCCCGCATCGTCGAGCGCGCCACGGATCGCGCCGACGCGCCCGTCCATCATGTCGCTGGGCGCGACGAGGTCCGCGCCGGCCCGCGCGTGCGACACCGCCTCGCGCGCGAGCAGATCGAGCGTCGCGTCGTTGTCCACCTCGCCGGTGGCGGTCAGCACACCGCAGTGCCCGTGCTCCGTGTACTCGCACATGCACACGTCGGTAATGACCACGAGCTCCGGCAGCTCGCGCTTGAGGGCGCGCACCGCCTCCTGCACCGGGCCGGCGTCGTCCCACGCCGAGCTGCCCTCGGCGTCCTTGGTCGCCGGGATGCCGAACAGGAGCACGCCGCCGACCCCCGCCTGCGCCGCCGCGCGCGCATCGACGAGCATCTCGTCCACCGACGTCTGATGCACGCCGGGCATCGACCCCACCGGCACGCGCACCCCCTGACCGGGGCGGACGAAGAGCGGGAGGACGAGCTGCGACGGGGCGAGGCGCGTCTCGCGCACCAGCCGCCGCAACGGCGCCGTGCGGCGCAGCCGACGCGGACGGTAGTCGGGATACTGGGGCATGGGGGGAAAGATAACGGCTGCGACCTGCGTCCTGAGCACGGCTGCGTCCTGCGTCGTCACCCCCTCGGGACGCCCCTGACGCAGGTCGCAGGTCGCAGGACGCAGGACGAAGGTCGCAGGACGCCGCGCTCCCCTATTCCGGCTGCGGGCTCGGCACCCGGGTCGCCCGGCGCAGGTCGTCGAGGATCGCGTCGCCGCCGCGCGAGCGCAGCTCGAGGGCGAGGGCGCGGCCGTCGTGCTCCGGGTCGTCGGGATCGACGGCGCGTGCCCCGCGCACCACGCGCCGCCCTCGCGGCTCGGCGACGAGGCCGTGGAGCACGATTCCGCCGAGGTCGCGCATCGCGAGCGCGCCGATCGGCACCTGACATCCCCCGTCGAGCGCCGCGAGCATCGCCCGCTCCGCCCGCACGGCGACGCTCGTGTCGCGGTCGTCGAGCAGACGCAGCGTCGCGAGCAGCTCGGGATCGTCCGCGCGCGCCTGCACGGCGATCGCCCCCTGCCCTGCCGCCGGCAGCCATTCGGGTGGCTCGAGATGGAAGGCGATGTGCTGCGGCGCGTCGAGCCGGTTGAGCCCCGCCGCGGCGAGGATCGCCGCATCCACCTGCGCCGCATCCACCTTGCGGAGCCGCGTCGGCACGTTGCCGCGCAGCTCCACCACGTCGAGCTCCGGGTGGATCGCCAGCAGCTGCGCGCGCCGACGGAGGCTCGACGTCCCGACGCGCGCGCCGCGCGGGAGATCCTGCAGCCGCATCGCCGACGTGTACGGCCCGAGCACGACGACGTCGCGCGGATCCTCGCGCGGGAGCACGGCGGCGACGAGCAATCCCTCCGGCGACGACGTCGGCAGATCCTTGAGCGAGTGCACGCAGCAGTCCACCTTGCCGCGGCGGAGGTCGTGCTCCAGCTCCTCGGTGAACAGCCCCTTCGCCCCGATCGCCGACAGCGGCTCGTCGAGCCGCTTGTCGCCGGTCGTCCGATAGGTTCGGAGCTCGCTCGCGAGGCCCTGTGCCTCGAGTCGCCGCTGCACCTCACGCGCCTGTCGCAGCGCGAGCTCCGACGATCGCGTCGCGATGCGCAGCGGCGCCCTTCGGTCGTGATCGGTCACGCGTCAGCTCCGGGATCGCTCGTTCGCCCACTCGGCGAGCGCGCCCACGAGACTCCCGGGCGTCGCCTCCTGCGCCTCCGCCACCACCGTCAATCCCGCCTCGCGCGCCGCCCGCGTCGTCGTCGCGCCGATGGACGCGACGCGCACCGCGGAGCGCGCCCGCGTCTCCCCCGCCACTCGCGCGAGCACGCGCACGGCGCTCGGCGCCGTCACCACGGCGACATCCACCTCGCGCTCGGCCAACAAGCTACGCATCGTGCGCGCGCCTGTCTCGTCCTCGACCGTGCGATAGGGATGCACCACGGTGACGTCGGCGCCGAGGCGCGCGAGCCCGCGCGGGAGCAGATCGGCGGCGCCGGCCGCCACGACGTGGAGCACCCGGGCGCCGGGTGTCACGCGCGCGGTGAGCGCCTCGAGGAGCCCGTCGCCGGAGTGCCGCGTGGGGACGAGCGCCGGCGCGAGCCCGCCGTCGCGGAGCGCCGCCGCGGTGTCCGGGCCGACCGCCGCCACCGCCGCTCCGTCGAGCGCGCGCGCCGTGCCGCCCAGGCGCGCACGCGCCTCCAGGGCGAATCGAACCGCCGTCCGGCTGGTGAAGAGCACCCAGTCGAACGGGACGGCGCGCCGCAGCGCCGCATCGAGCGAGGCCTGCGCGAGCGCCTCCGTGCGTACGAGCGGGACGAGCCGGACGTCGGCCCCGCGCGCGCGCAGCGCCTCCTCGAGCACCCGCGCGCGCGACGCCTCGCGCGTGATCGCGACACGGAGGCCGGCGAGCGGACGGCTCGCGTCGACGGGCGGCGGCATGTCCGCAAAGTAGTGCACCGACACCGCCGCGCCGCCACCGATGGCTCGTGGTGACACGCAACGACCTACGAGCGGCAAGTCTGGCACCACTCTGACCCCACTCTGACCCCCCCCCCCCCCCCCCCCCCCCCCCCCCCCCCCCCCCC
>Ga0182741_1004207_pt1 | contig 14421 bp, 11 predicted proteins | sample eDN5th37CBELigOP_FD_128874 | JGI IMG/M metagenome (GOLD analysis project Ga0182741, IMG submission 128874) | Enriched Organic Plus compost microbial communities from Emeryville, California, USA - eDNA 5th pass 37_C BE-Lig OP (version 2) (version 2) ...
ATGCGCCAGCTCGATCACCGGCACCTCCACCAGGCCGAGCTTGCGCGCGGCCAGCAGGCGCCCATGCCCGGCGATGACCCCGCGCGCGCCGTCGACCAGGATCGGGTTGGTGAAGCCGAACTCACGAATGGGACGCGGCGATCTGCGCCACCTGCGCCTCCGAGTGGGTGCGGGCATTGCGGGCGTAGGGGATCAGCTCCTCCACCCGCGCCGTCTTGTAGGGCGGAAACGTCGCCGACGCCCCGATCGCCAGATCCGTGCTCATTCCGTGTGTCCTTCGATCAGCTTCGGGGTGCCGTTCTGCGCCGCGACGAAGACCGGCCGGATCACCACCGCCTGCGGTGCCGGCAGGGCCTTTCCGTCCGGGCCGCCGACCTCGACCAGCTGCTTCTCGCGCCAGCCGGCGCGGGCCTTGAGCCAGAAGATGGTCGCGGCGATGTTCCCCGGCGTGGTGGCCTGCTGGAACAGGCACTGCGCCACGCGCGCGTTGGCCTCGATGGTGGCGATGTCCAGCTCCTGGCGGAAGCGCTTGCGCAAGGTCGGCGGGCTGCAGCGGAGGACGCGGGCGATGTCGTCCTGCGGCACGCCGTAGCCGGCCATCGCCTTGACGATGCGGCGCTGCTCGTCGGTCGGGGTGAATGGCTTTGCCGGCACCTCGGGCACTCCGTCGCTATGCGCGAGATGCGCGATGCGGTGCACGCAGAGTACCATGGCGGGAATCCGCATCTCAATCCGACGCGATTGCGATGGGCTACGCTGCTCTGCGACATGCAGCTTTTTTTGTGTGCGGGGATGAGGCGCATGACGTCTGTCACCCTGCGTCAGGACCGTTTGCTCTGCTAGCCAAGAAGACGTCGGGCAATGGCACGTAGCTCGCCTGATAGTTCCGCCTTCTCCAGATGGAATGCCTCCGGATCTCGATGGCTGACCGTCAGTCTCGACACGCGCATGGCGATGCGCTGGACCGCTTCGGCAATCTGGATGGCGGCGGATCGGGGTGATGGGGGTGAGGGGTGGTGACCCGTCTCCCCATTATCTCGCCACGCGCGCACGCGCGCGCGTGGACGATTATACCTGGGTGGGGTCACCACCCCTCACCCCCAGCGGAATTGTCCCGCTCCGCCTCGGCCTTCCGCCGCCTCTGCTCCTCCGGAGTGAGCAGCCGGATTCCCTTGACGAAGGTATAGCCCTTTGACGTTGCGTACTTGACCCCAGGCGTCCGCTCCAGGAGCCCGCGCAGCCGCCGGTTGTCCGCAACCGGCTCACCGTTGGCCTCGCACCACCGCGCGAAGCTTTCCAGCAGGATGCCGGGCCGCTCGCGGAACACGCCGGACGGATCGAAGTCGCAGCACTCGCGCAACCACTGGCCGTAGGCGTCCTGTGCCTCGAAATATTCCTCGGTGGCCGCGGCGACGACGCCGGGGCGCCGAAGGCCGCCGTCCTGCCATTGCAGGCACCCCTCGATCATCCACCGCAGGACAGCCGGCCACTCCTGGCGCAGCTTGTCCTCGAGTTGCCGATCCGGCCGCTCCGGGCGGTGGAGGAAAGGGACGATGTTGAACCGGCGCCGTGCCGCCTCGTCCACGTTGCGCAGCGCCGGGCGGTGGTTGCCCGCGATCAGCAGCTTGAACTGTGGCACGTAGGTGAAGAAGTCCTGGCGCATGAAGCGCGCCGAGACCGGATCGCCCCCGGTCATCTGCTTGATGCGTGCCTCCGCCCAGGCCCGGCCCTCCTCGGTCTCCGTCGCCGTGACCAGCCGTGCCCCGCGCAGCATCGCCAGCTCGGTCGGGTGACGATCCGAGACTGAGGCGGTGAAGGTCTCCATCGGCGCCACCCGGGCATAGTCGCCCAAGATGCGGGAGATGGTGTTCAGGAAGACGCTCTTGCCGTTGCCGCCGGGACCATAGACGAACAGCAGGGTGTGCTCGCGGATGTCGCCGGTCAGGCAGTAGCCACACCAGCGCTGCAGGAAGGCGATCAGCTCGGCGTCCTTGCCGGTTGCCTGCTCAAGGAAGGCAAGCCAGCGGGCGCCACCGCGGTCACCCTGGTTACCATGTCCTCGCGGCGGGCGGGGCGCAGCTGGCCGGTGTGGAGGTCGACAACACCGCCGGGCGTGCCCAGGAGATGGAGATCCCGATCCCAGGCGTCGGCGGTGACAGCGAGGGCGCGGTCGGTCTGCGCGAAGCGCTCCACGGCGTCGGCGAAGGCGGCGCGGCCGGTGCTCGCCTGGATCTTCGCCGTTTCGTCCCGGTTCAGGCTGCGAACCAGCTCGCGCGCCCAGGCGAAGGCCAGTCCGTCCCGGTTCTGTCGCCAGTGGGTGCCGGACCAGACATACCAGGCGCCGGCATCATGGCAGTAGCGCAGGGCGTGCCGGTGCTGGCGCATGAAGGCCAGCGCGACCCCGTCCTCAGTCAGCTCGACCGCGTTCGCGCGATCTCCACCTGTGCCGGCCTCCGTACCCGATTGGCCCGTGCCGCCAGGCTTGCCGCGTTCCCGCTCCGGGAGCCAGCCGTTCTGCCGTGCCTCCCAGAACAGGGTGGCCACGGTCACGTCGGTCATTGGGCTGGTCCGAAAGCTGGCCCACTTCGCCCTGGTCGCCTCCGGGTCGTTCTTCGGCGATTGCGCCGACCAGGCGGTGAACAGGTCCTGGCCGTCCTCGCCGAGGGCGTCGAACAGGGCGGCGCCGATCTTCACCCAACCCTGCCAGTCGTGGGTGTTCGGCACGGCCCGCAGCGCGTCCCCGACCTCCTCGCGCGTGGGCGGCGGGTAGGCGGGCGCGATGGCGATCTTGCCCCGCTGCCGAGATGCTGCGCACGGGCCCTGCCTGTCTGGCCTCGCTTTGGAGGTCGGCGCCGCCCCGCTCGCTCGCAGGATGGCCTCCGCAGCCGCCGTGAAGGCCGCCAGCGCCTCCGGCGTGGTCTCCGGCACCTCGGCAAAGGCGTGGCTGTGCGGCGCTGCCTCCGGCCAGGTATAGGGAAGACCCGTATCCGGGTGGATGCCGTATCCCACCACCTGCTGGCCGGCGCCGAGGATCTCGACCTGCAGCTTGGTGTCGTCCGGCAGGAACAGCTCGGAGGTGAGCCGCTTCGACATCGGCGTAGCGACCCGGTAGCAGAGCGCCAGCTTCGGCGCGCGGCCGATGCGCAGGAACCGGGTCGGGCCGAGGAGGGCGAAGGCCGTGGCCTTGAGCCGCTCCGCAATCGCGGCGACCGGCGCATCCAGATCCGCCACGACCAAGTGGCCGCAGACCAGCCCGGTGCCGGGCTGGTCGGTCAGCCTTGCCCAGCCGCGGAGGATACCCTCGTTCAGCGTCTCGACCGCGAAGGTCTGCCAGCGCGGCAGGAAAGGTTGCTTGCCCGGGCTCTTGACGCCGGGGTGCCGATAGTCCGGCGCGGTGATCGGCACCGGCACCCAGCCATTCGCCAGCAGGCGCAGGCGCAGGGCCGTGGCGTCGGTGACGAGGCTCCCGTCAGGCATGACGGTCGCCCCCTCCTGGCTCGCGATCGCCCTCGGCGGCGATCCGCGCCACCAGATCGAACAGCAGAGACCGCTCGCTCTCCTCGGCTGCCTTGCGCTGCCACTTGGTGTTGTCAGCGAGCCAGCCGAAAGGCATGTCGCCGGCCCGCCGCATCAGGGCGAGATCGGTCTGGACCTTGTCGTAGCCCGCCTCGGACTTCTCGACGCCGCCGCGGACGCTGGCCTGGTAGAAGACCTGCCGCACCGTCATCGGCCGCATCGCCGCGACGATCTCGTACAGGGCTGCGCGCCGCTGCTCGACCTCTGCTCTGGTCGAGCGGTGCCGACGCTTTATCCGGCTAGCCGGATAAACCCGGGGCGCCGCATCGGACCCACCATTCAGGGCGGCGTCCATCAGCGGCCGCCCCGCAGCTGCTCACCTTCGTAGGCGAGGATGTCCTTGATCTTGTATCTGACGCACCCACCGAATCTTGATGTAGGCGGGCCCGAGGCCGAGGACGCGCCATTTCTCGAGGCTGCGAGGACTGATCTTCCAACGGCGCGCGAGTTCAGACTGCGTCAACAGCAAGTCCGATCTCAATTCAGCATGTTGGATCGTATTCATCGGCAGCATACCGCGCTCCATGGTGATGGAGCGGACCTGGGCTGTCCGATTGAGCGGAAATCCCCAACGCGGTGTTCTATTGAGCGCTTCTGGCCATGCCGCTGATGTCGTCGGAAACTGGCAGATTTCCGCGGTTCTCGTTCACAGTCCGCCGCCCAGGTGTTCTATTGAGCGTTTGCTTGGCTGCTGGCTTTTTCGCTCAGCACTCGGGGATAGATCTTGGGGAGACGCGTACGGATGGTGTCGAGTTGCGGTACCTTGATCCCCTTCCTGCCAGCAGACGGCGACTGCATGCGCCTCGTCAGCCGACGGGCGAGATCTGTCCACTGCGGCAGTACCACTGGCGGCCCCTTCGGGAAGAGGCTGTCCCAATGCTCGCGCAGGGCGTCTTCAATGATTGGCTCGTAACGCCCACGTCCACCCCGCCGGCGCCGTTGCTGTTGCACGGGGGACTTGTCAGAGGCGTGAAGAGCACTGGCAGCCGCCGCGCGATCTCCTTCGAGTGCATGAGCCTGGCCGGCACGGTATCCAGGAGGCGCGGAGGAGATTCTGGAGATAGGCTCGGCAACGGGGCGCGACACCAGCACGGCAGAGAAGGTGCGGGCCGTGTGGTTGAACTGCACGACGTTGATCCGGTTGGCATCCAGGTCGAACCAGAACTCGGATGCCCAGAGGCCCGGAACGTCGTCCCGCTCGGCTTGGCGCAGCGGCCAGGTCTGCACTGCCCGAAGCCGCAACTCACCGCGCTCAATCTTCTGGCGGAGGTCGTTCAGCAGCGCCTCCCAGGCGGCGGAGAGCGCCGGCTTGGTGGCCACGCTCTGCATGTAGGTCGGCGCGCTGGCTGGCGGAGGGACGTCGGGACCGGGCCCGAGCCGGACGCGACCGATCGCACGAATCTCCTCGTCGCGGACCCGGGCCTCGATCTCGCGGACATGGCGCACCAGCCGAGGCTCGCACCATGCGGCAATCGCGTCCCGCAGCGGCAGTGCTGGCCCGTCAGCCGGCGCATGGCCCACCGAGACCTGCTCGCCCGCCTTGCCGCGGGTGGCCGTCACGCCGACGTAGGTCGCAATCCCGAGGAACACCGCGCCAGCGGCAGGATCGAAGAGCAGCGCGGCCGCTCGTCCCTGTGGCAGGTCCTCGGCTGCCGGCTCGCCGAAGGAGACGGTCGGGACGCCGCGCAGACGGATCTCGCCGCACTCGATCAGGAGGCGGAACGCACCGAACAGCCTCTTCCAGGCCCGCTCCAGATCGGCTGTGGGACCCCACGACGGTCCCATCGAGACGGGGAGCCGCGGACTGCGCCGGAGGAGGCGGACATCGGCAAGGGTGTAATGCCCCAGCTGCTCGAGTTCCCCCGGCTCGAACCTCGCTTCCTCCGCGCGAATTGCCTCGACCAGGGCAGGATCCGACCATTCGAGCATGGCATCCGCCAGCGGCAGCAGGCCCTGGCGCGAATCGGCGTGCATGCGCGCAAGCGTATACATCGCGAGATCGCGATACAAGGCGCGCGCCCGGTCCGCTGGGGGTGACCCATGGCTAGGCCGGTGCCCGACCCGCTTCACCACCTCCCGCCCCACCTCCGCGAGGTGTGCCACATCCTCGCCCTTGGCCTGGTGCGGCTGCGGCGCCGCACTGCCGAGGAGTTCGCCCGCGAGGCGGCCCGGGCCGCGGACCGGGGAGAGAGTTCGCTACACTTCCGGTCCGACCCGAGCGTGCATGCGAACCGGACCACCCGGAGACCCGCATGACACGCAGGAGCAAGCCACAGCCGGAGTGGGCGGCGACCGCGCCCATTATCGCTACGATCCCGAAGCAGGATGTGCTTGGCCGCCTGGCCGCGCTGCCCACGATCAGCATCGGCGAGCTGAAGCAGCAGTGGCGCAGCCTCTTTGGCACCGAGCCACCGCCCTACAACAGGAAGTTCCTGGAAAGCCGGCTCGCCTACCGCATCCAGGAACTGGCCTACGGCGGGCTGAAGCCCGAGACCGTGGCTCGGCTCGAGGCCCTGGGCGAGCAGCTCGACGGCGGCAACGTCGTCCTCCGCCGCATCCGCGCTGGCGATGACCGACCGATCGCCGGCACGCGGCTGGTCCGGGAGTACCAGGGCGTCCAGCACACCGTCACCGTGCTGGCGGACGGCTTCGAGTACGAGGGCCGGCCTTACCGGTCGCTCTCCGCCATCGCCCGGCACATCACTGGCACGGCTGGTCCTTCTTCGGCCTGAAAAACCAGCGGGGGCAGGCATGAGACGGAAGGCGCCCGCCGCGGCCGAAACCGCCATGCCGGCCACGGTGAAGAAACTCCGCTGCGCGGTTTACACCCGGAAGTCGACCGAGGAGGGGCTGGAGAAGGAGTTCAACAGCCTCGACGCCCAGCGCGACGCCTGCGAGGCCCTCATCGCCAGCCAGCGCGCCGAGGGCTGGGTGCTGGTGCCGGACCACTACGACGATGGCGGCGTCTCCGGCGGTACGCTGGAGCGCCCCGCCCTGCAGCGCCTGCTGCGCGACATCGAGGCCGGCCAGGTCGACGTGGTGGTGGTCTACAAGATTGACCGCCTCAGCCGCTCGCTGATGCACTTTGCCAAGCTGGTGGAGGTGTTTGACGCCCACAACGTCACCTTCGTCTCGGTGACGCAGAGCTTCAACACCACGACCAGCATGGGCCGGCTGACGCTCAACATCCTGCTCAGCTTCGCCCAGTTCGAGCGCGAGGTCATCAGGGAGCGGGTGCAGGACAAGATCGCCGCCTCGAAGGCCCGCGGCATGTGGATGGGCGGCTCGGTCCCGCTCGGCTACGAGGTGCGCGACCGCAAGCTGGCGGTGAACGAGGCGGAGGCGGCGCGGGCGCGACGGGCGTTCGAGCTTTTCGCCGAGACAGGCTCCGGCGTGGAGGCGGTGCGGCGGCTGCGCGCGGAGGGCGTGGTGACCAAGACCGGCCGGCCCTTCGACAAGAGCGCACTCTACCGGCTGCTGAACAACCGGACCTGCCTCGGCGAGGTCACGCACAAGGGGAAGGTCTACCCCGGCGAGCACTGGGCCATCGTGCCGCGCGAGCTGTGGGACGGCGCCCACGCCATCCTGCGGGAGAGCCCGCGCGTCCGCGCCAACCGGAACCGCCGGCAGACCCCGGCGCTGCTGCGCGGCCTCATCTTCGGGCCGGACGGGCGCGCGATGTCGCCCAGGCACACCCGCCGACGAGGGCGGCTCTATCGCTACTACGTCAGCCAGGCCGTGCTGAAAGGGGAGACCAGCGACTGTCCGGTCCGGCGGCTCCCGGCGGCCGAGATCGAGGCCGCAGTGGTGGACCAGGTTCGGGCGCTGCTGCGCCAGCCGGAGGTGGTGGTCGGCACTTGGCGGGCGGCGCGCGCCGAGGCGCCGGACCTGACCGAGGCCGAGGCCGAGGCGCTGGCCGCCCTGGAGCGGCTGGACCCGCTGTGGGACGAACTGTTCCCGGCCGAGCAGGCCCGCATCGTCCGGCTGCTGGTGGAGCGGATCGAGGTCGGCCCCAGCGGTGCCGACATCCGACTGCGGCTGGAGGGGCTGGCCAGCCTGGTGCGTGACCTCGGCGGCGTCGGGACCGAGAGCCGGAGGGCCGCATGATGGCCGCCACCAGCATCACGGTCCGGGTCCCGCTGGCCATCCGCCGCCGCGGCGGGCGGAAGCTGGTGGTCACGCCGGACGGCGGCGTGTCAGGCGTCGTGCCGGCGCGCACGCGGGCCGACCCAGCCTTGGTCAAGGCGCTGGCCCGAGCCTTCCGCTGGAAGCGCATGCTGGAGGAAGGACGATACGCCTCGATCAGCGATATGGCCGCGGCCGAGCGGGTCGACCGCGGCTATCTCGGCACGATCCTCCGGCTAACGCTGCTCGCGCCGGATAGCGTCGAGGCCATCTTGGACGGGCGGCAGCCACCGGAGCTAGGGCTTCCACAGCTTATGGAGCCGTTTCCGGCCGAATGGCCGGAGCAACAACAAGTGCTATTGAGCGCTAATACGGCGCATTCGGTGGCGGCAACGCCAAACTCGCCTGCAATCAGCGCTCGGCCGGCGAGTGATGGATGTGGCGCGGTTATAACCGCATAGGAATCAAAGAGCTGTGGCTGCCTTCGTGCCGTGCTGCAGCGCGAGCAGGACGTTGAGGTCTACCTCAATACGGGAGTCTTTCCGGAAGTTCACGCATCAGGTGGGGCCCCTAAGCGGGCACGGACTGTCCACGCTGTGCAAGGGCGAACGCGCTCCCGCCCAGATCCACGCTGTCAGGCACTCACCTCATGCTCCGCGACGATGTCGCAGATGCGCTCAATGTAGGCGACCTGCCGGCCATCAGTCCGCGACCTAAGGTGTTCGGGAACTTTGCTGTGGAAGTCCTCAGGGTCGTTGAGGCTGGACTTGATGATAGCGTCAATCATCGCCTCGCGAAGGATACAGCGTCCGGGTTCACTCCCCGGGAAGTCTCGCATGATCACCTCCTCCCGGAATTTGCGCAGCGCATCGGCGAGGATCTGCGACTGAGCCGCTGAGGGGGGCGGCTCGGGTGCGGGCGGGACCGCTCCGGTGGTTTCTGCCTTCCTGGTGGTCGTCCTGCGGGCGGCCGCTGCCTGCTGCACAGCCTGCGCCGCAGCGGGAGCAGGGTCATCATCCGTCAATTCGACGAGTCTTGGCCGCCGCTTCTCGTCGAGTATGGTCTCGCTGATCGCGCTCTTAATCGCGTTCGAGAGTCTCTCGGCTTGTGCGGACGGATCGCGGAACCAGTCCGTCGACCAGACGCGGACGAGCTTCCAGCCGAGCCTCTCCAGCGCCTCCTGGCGAAGCCTGTCGCGGTCCCGCGCGCTCTTGGCGCTGTGGTAGGTGGCGCCGTCGCACTCGATGCCGAGGACGAAGCGGGCCGGCTCCGCCGGATGGCGCGCCGCGATGTCGATGCGGTAGCCGGCGACGCCGACCTGCAGGGCCACGTCATGGCCGAGCGCGCGGAGCGCATTGGCGACCGACGTCTCGAAGGGGCTATCCCCCTCGCCGTCCTCGCCGCTGCCCTGCTCCAGCCGTCCGTTGCGGGCGTAGGCGAGATACTCCCGCAGGATCCGGACGCCGGGCGCGGTCCGCTCGGGATCGACGAGGATGTCCTCGGCTACGAGCGAGGAGAATAGCACGATCTTCCGCTTGGCACGGGTGAAGAGCACGTTCAGGCGGCGGTGGCCGTCCTCGCGCCGGTTCACCGGATAGAAGCGCTGGTGCAGGGCGCCCTCCGGCGTCCGGCCCCAGCCGAGCGAGATGAAGATCACGTCCCGCTCGTCGCCCTGAACGTTCTCCAGGTTCTTCACGAAGGGAGCCTCGAGGCGCTCCTCCCAGTGCTCCATGTAGCTGGCGAGTGCATTGTCGCCCGAGATCAGCGCATCGATCTCGGCCTGAATGAGATCCCGCTGGGGCTGGTTCATCGCAACGATGCCGAGGCTGAGCTTCGGGTGGCGTCGCATGAAGTCGGCCGCGGCCGACACGACGGCCTTGGCCTCTTCCTGGTTGATCCGCTCGCGCCAGAAGCCCCGAACTAGCACGAGCTCGACGCCGAGGGTCTCCGAGGGCGCGTGCGAGGACGGGAAGACGACGAGGTTGTTGCCGTAGAACTCGCGGTTCGAGAAGGCAATGAGGCTCTCGTGCCGGGAGCGGTAGTGCCAGCGCAGCCGCCGGGCCGGCCGGAAGGCGCGCATCGCGAGGTCGAGTACCGATGCAGCGGCCACTCGGTCCTCGGCTGACAGGCGCGGTCCGTTGTCCTCGGCGCCGCTCTCGTCCTCATCCTCCGCCTCGTCGAGGGCGCGGTCGAAGAAGTTCGTGGGTGGGAGCTGCTTCGGATCGCCGACGATCACCGCCTGTCGGCCACGCAGCATGGCGCCGATCGCGTCCTCCGGCTTGATCTGAGACGCCTCGTCCATGACCACGACGTCGAAGGTGATCCCGCCCGGCTTGAGGTACTGCGCCACCGTCAGCGGCGACATCATCAGGCATGGCGTCAGCGCGAGGACCGCGTTGCCCCCGCGGTTCAGCAGATCGCGGACCGGGACATGGCGCCGCTGCTTGGCGAATTCGTTTTGCAGCAGCGCGTTGTCGGTCCATTCCCTGCGGCTGCCATAGGCGCTGCCGCCGGGGACGGGCCGGCCGAGGATGGCTTTCTGAACAAGCATGGCGTCGGTGGCCAACCGGGAGCGGTCCGCGGTGGCGAAGTGCTGGCGGTGCGTCGAGAGCTGGTCGCCGGTCCGGTTGAAGATAGGCCGGTTCGCCTCGGCGTGGCGCCGCACGATGGTCCACGCAACTAGCCACTCGAGAGCCTCGGGCAGGTGGTGGAGCCGCTCCGCCCCGTCCTCAAAGGCGGCGAGAATGGGCGACGCGATCGGGTCGTCCTTGCAGACTGCCCGGGCCACCGCGAAGTCCAGGTAGGGCGAGAGCGTGTGCCTCGCGGCCAGCATGTCGGAGGCGCCCCTCTGAACGGTCTTGGCGTCCTGGTGACGCGCTGTGCTGGCGAAGCTCCCCAGGCCCACCTTCATCAAGTCACCTAGGATGTCAGAGGTGATCTCGGCGGCGTTCCGGGCCTCGGCCGCATATTGGCGAAGGGTGGCGATGCGATCCGTCCATCCGTCCGCGAAGAAGAACAGCGCGAGGTCCTGGTAGCGCGACCAGATGTCCTGCACGAAGGCGACGGTGGCCCGCAGGGTGTCGGTCGTGACGGTGCCCGCGACCACTCGCGCCCGGTCGGAGGCGAGGGTCCCGGTGGCGGCAAGCCACTGAGCGTGGGCGGTGGCGATGCCCCCGAGTCCTGAGATGAGCAGGCTGCCGTGGAGGCCGGAGGCCTGGAGCCCCTCGGCTAACTTCGCGAGGGCGGCGGCGCGCGACACGGCCCGGCTGCGCAAGGCCGACCACACGGCCCTGTCGGATGGTGACTGCTGGTCCAGGAAGTCGAGCAGCGCGCGGGCCGGCGCGGCCAGCGCGGCGAGCTGGGCGATCTGCGCCGCGTTGAGCGTGATCAGCGCCGCCCGCAAGGCCGCCGCTTCGAGCCGGGCTGCACACAGGGTTGAGACCACATCGCCCTGCCATTTCGACGCCTGTGCGAGCTGGCGGAGGGGGGTCGTCCGCGGATCGCGCTGGTCCCCGAGGGCCGCTCGCAGCGCGGTATCGTTTCCGAGAGCGTCCTGCTCGGCGAGCACGTCGGCGGCTGCATGGAGTTCCGCGGCCCACTCGCTCGCCTTGGGGCGGGGTCCGCCCCGCCAGCGCTGGCTGAAGAGGCGCTTGGCCTCGCGGACGTCCGCGCGGAGGAAGGAGAAGAATCCGGCAGCTCGGAGCACGCCGCCGGCGGCCCGCAGAGCGATGTGCGACACGCCGTCGAGGTCGATGCGGGCGGAGACTTCGCGCACGCGGATCTCGAGCGCCTCCTGCCGCGAGGCTCCCGCCTCAAGGATGGCGAGGTGGCGCTCCAGGCCGGGGCAGCAGTAGCCATGCCAGGAGGGATCGACATCGGCCGCGAGCTTGGCCGCTTCGCACGCAAGCCGGATGGCCCCGACCTCGGGATCGTCGGGCAGGCCGAGTAGGCCGGTTAGCACCTTGAGGGTTCTCGACGCCACGTCCCAGGCTTCGCCTTGCTCGTTGGCCTCCCTGGCGCGGGCGATGACCTGATCGATGGTCAGGTCGGCGACACCGAGAGGGACCGCGAACTCGATAGTGGCCTTGACGGCGTCGATGCGGAGCTTCGCCGGGTCGTCGACATTGACGGCGCGCAGCTGGGAGGCTGCGGCGTTCAAGGCGTCGATCTGCTGGACGACCCAGATCGCGTCCTCAATGGCCTGTGTGGTGACCAGTGTACCGAGGAACGAGCGGTCTGCCTCGGGCGGCGGGTCAGCCAAGCGTCCGACCTCGGCCGCCATCTGCAGGACGTCGGCGACCGAGGTGGAGGCCTGCGGCCGGCCCAGCCAGGTGCGCAGGGTGTCGCCGGCGGACTGCAGTTGCAGGCACGCCCCGACGAGCTGCTCGAGCCCTCGGAGCAGCGCCTCGCGCTCGTCAGGGAAGAGGTCTGCTCGGTCGAGCGGCCGGAAGGGGGATGTCGCCGGATCGACCCCGAGCACGGCCGCGGCGCGTGCCGCGGCCTCCAGCGTCTCGAGCCTCTCTTGCGCCTCGGAGATTTCCGCTTGGCCGAGGACCGCGGGCAGGTCGCCCGCGCGGCCGCGCAGGAGCGCAGGCAGCCGGGGGAGGACCCGCGTCAGCTCCGCCAGCCTACCGATGTAGGCGTGGACGGTCTCGCCGAGAGGGCCGGCCTCCGCGTGCAGCGCCTCCATGTGCGCCTTGATCTCGGCGCGCGAGCGCACCGCTTGGGTCCCGGTGGCCGCAACTGCTGGCGGGATCCGCGGCGGTGCCAGTCCCTCGCGCTCGCGTAGCGCCTCGATGACGGCCGAAGGTTTTGCCCCTGCGGCGTGCAGGGCGAGACAGAAGTGGCCAAGGCCAACCTTCTCGAGCCGCGACTTCACGACGTCCAGCGCGGCCATCTTCTCCGAGACGAAGAGGACGCGGCCGCCCTTGTGCAGGACGTTGGCGATCAGGTTGGCGATTGTCTGCGACTTGCCGGTGCCGGGCGGTCCCTCGATCACAAGATTCCGCCCCTTCATGACGTCGATGATCGCGCTGTGCTGTGAGGAGTCGGCGTCCGAAACGAGAATCGGGGCAAGCTTCTCGACCGCGGGGTCGTCGATCTCGTACTCGCTGGCGAAGTTGTCGCCGGCATCGGGCTCCTCGGCGCCGCCGTGAAGGAGCGGCTTCACCAGCGGGTGGGCTGCCGCGCCACCTGGGATGGCGGTCCAGTTCGCCGGGTCGAGGTCACGGTACATGGCGATCCGCGCGAAGCTGAACGGCGCCAGCGTCATGTAGCGGCGGACGCGGCTGCGCTTTAGGGACCTCGTCGCGGTGGCAACGTCCCGCAGATAGCTCTCTATCGGATCCTTGGTGTAGTCGAAGGCCGGGAGTTTCAGCCCAAAATCGTCCTTTAGCCGAAGTTCCAGACTGAGGTTGGTGGCTGGTGCGTCGTCGAGGGAGACGAGGCGATATTCCTCCTCGCTTCCCTGACCCCGGTACCGCTCGAGGCCGACCGGCAGCAGTAGCAAGGGCGAGGAGAAGGCGGCGTCCGAGGAATCGGACTCAAACCATTCCAGGAAGCCGAAGGCGAGGTGCAGCGTGGTGACGCCGGTCTCCTGCTCGACCTCGCGCGCCTTGCGGGCCAAGCCCGCGACGCGCGATTTGAGCTGGTCTGGGAACAACAGTGTCTGCAGCCACTCGTCCCGATGCTTGGCCGGGACGGGATCCTTCTGGACGGGCAATTCGTAGGCGGGGTCGATACCGTTGTTGCTGGCATGAGCGGCCGGATCCAGGCTTCTCTTTTGGAGCCGCGGAGGGAGGCCGAGCTTGGTCCGGACGCGGGCGCGCAACTCCCGCTCGATCCGCTCTTCCCTCGCGGCCGCGGACGGGTCCTCCTGGTCGAGGGCCGCGATCGCGGTGCGGTATTCCTCGTCCGTGACGCGAGCGGCCGTCAAAGCCGAGCGGAACTGTGGGGTGCGCTCATCGGCAGGCTCATCGTCGGGGTCCGGGAGCGGCCTGAAGCGGAGCTTGCCTTCATTCTGAAGCTTTGCCAGAATGAGGTCCGGGATCTCGTCCACGATGCGGAGCATCGTGCCCTTGCCGGTGTGCTTGAAATGGAGAAGCCGGTTTCGTCTGGTCCTGTCGACCAGACGCTCCCTGAGATCCTGGTAGATCTGTTGTTCTAGGCGTGGATCCGGCGACATATCCGCCAGGATACGGGCGCCGAGCCGAGCTTTTCAACCGCTTGGCGTTAGATTGCTGTAACCACAGTGCGCGTTCCGCGATAGAGCCTGTGTGCTTAGGGCTGGATTGGGTGCCGCTGATGTTAAGGCGCCGGTCGCTACTGCGGAGGATGTTCGGAAGGTTCTGACGGGAGCCCAAGCAGGATTCGGACGCTCAGGCTCCACCGCGTTTCCTAAGTTATTGTTTTGCTTTGCTGATAAGCCTTGGGACCAAATCAGCCAAGTCCCCAGGTCTGGAGAGAATCCGGCCTGCGGAGAGAGAATTTCGGCCCGCTCCGCCCCCGGCACTCCCCAGGTCACCGCGCCAACCCTGGTGCAACCTGCGGTTCCTCAGTTCGGCGGCCGAACCGGAGAGCGAGTTTGTAGGAAGGAATGGTGTCCGCGGCGGGATTCGAACCCGCGACCCCAAGATTCGTACCACTTCGACTTTCGTCGCCGCTTGCGCGTTCGTGGTCTGGACTGTCCCTTCGCCATAGGCCGAAACGCCCTTAGGCGCC
>Ga0182741_1004209_pt1 | contig 14415 bp, 11 predicted proteins | sample eDN5th37CBELigOP_FD_128874 | JGI IMG/M metagenome (GOLD analysis project Ga0182741, IMG submission 128874) | Enriched Organic Plus compost microbial communities from Emeryville, California, USA - eDNA 5th pass 37_C BE-Lig OP (version 2) (version 2) ...
ACTACACCGCCGTCATCCGCGTCCGCGACCCGCAGGGCGGCGCCAGCACCTACGACTTCGACATCCTGTGGCGGGACGGGGATCGGCGGGGATGGTAGGGGTGCTGGACGGCTTGACGGCTCGACGGCTCGACAGCTCGACAGCGTGACTGGAGTAAGAGAACGGCGTCGTCAGGAGGAACTCCTCTGACGACGCCGCTTCTCACCTCTGTCACGCTGTCACGCTGTCAAGCGAAGACCCGCAGCTCCCTCGCTGCGCTCGGGACGACAGCCGTTCCCGTCAAACGGTCGAACCGTCGATCCGCCGTCAATCGTCCCCCCACGCCGGCTCCGGGGCCAGCCCGGCGCGCTCCTGCTCCTCGTGGATCTGCTGCTCGCGCTCCTTCGAGACGAACTTGCGCTTGATCCAATCGCCCAGGTCGTCGAAGTAGGTGTAGGCGACCGGCACCACGATCAGCGTCAGCATCGTCGAGGTGATGAGACCGCCGATGACGGCGCGCGCCATCGGGGCGCGGAAGCCGCCGCCCTCGCCGAGCGCCAGCGCCACCGGGATCATGCCGACGACCATCGCGAGCGTCGTCATGATGATCGGACGGAGTCGCACCGCCCCCGCCTCGACGAGTGCCGTGAACCGTTCCGCCCCCTGCATGCGCCGCTCGTTCGCGTTGTCCACGAGCAGGATCGCGTTCTTGGTCACGAGACCCATCAGCATGATGACACCGATCATCGACATCATGTTGAGTGTCGAGCCGGTGAGCAGGAGCCCCAGCAGCACGCCCACGAGCGAGAGCGGCAGCGAGAGCATGATCGCGATCGGCTGGAAGAACGACTCGAACTGCGACGCGAGGATGAGGAAGATCAGGATGACGGCGAGCATCAGCGTCTCGACGACGTAGCCCGCCGTCTCCGCCAGCTGCTCCGTCTCGCCGCCGAGCGAGATGCTGTACCCCGTCGGCAGCTTGATCTTCGATACCCGCTCCGTGATCGCGTTCGACGCCTCGGAGATCGACACGTCCGGCGTGTTGCTCGCCGAGATGGTGACGATGCGGCTGAGGTCCTTGCGGTCGATCTGCGCCGGCGCCGTCCCCTGGATCACGCGGGCGACGTCGCCGAGCGGCACCGTGGCCGTCCCCGCGCCCGCGAGCTTGGCGCTCGTCGGCAGCGGGATCTGGCCGATGTCGGCGAGCGACTGGCGGAACTCCGGGGCGATCTGCACGACGACGTCGCGCTCCTCGCCGCTCGGGTCCTCCCAGCGCGTCGCCGTCTGGCCGGCCATGAGCGGACGGATCGTGGTCGCGACCTGGCCGACGTCGAGCCCCACGCGGTTCGCGACCTCGCGATCGACCTCCACGCGGTACTCCGGCTTCGGCTCGCCGAGCGACGACTTGGCATCCACGACGCCGGGGATCTGCTTCACCTCCGCGAGCACGAGGTCCGAGATGCGCTGGAGCTCGCGCACGTCCGGTCCCTTGATCTCGATCGCCAGCGGCGCCTGCGCGCCGCCGAGCCCGCCGGAGAGCAGCACCGACGTGCGGACGCCGTGGAGCCCCTTGAGCTGCTCCCGCGCCGCGACCATCACCTCGCCCTGGTCGCGCGTGCGGTCGTGCGTCGGCGTGAGCTTCACGTAGATCTCGCCGTTCGTCACCGTCCCCGTCGCGCCCGCGCCGACGGTGGTGTAGGTGAAGTCCACCTCCGGGAGGCGACGGAGCGCCCCCAGGATCTGGTCCGCCTTGCCGCGGGTGTACGCGAGGCTCTGCCCCTCCGGCGTCTCGAACTGGACGACGAACTCGCTCTCGTCCGTCTCCGGCATGAAGCCGCCGCCGATGAACGGCGTCAGCATGAACGCCCCCACCAGGCTCGCGACCGCGATGCCGATCGTGGACTTGCGGTGCCGGAGCGCCCAGGTGATCACGCCGCGGTACTTCACCGCCTGCCGGTCGAACCACGCGTTGAAGCGCGCGATCGTGCGCGTCAGCACGTTGCCGCCCTCGTGGCCGGCCACGTGCGGGTCCACTCCCCACCACGCGCTCAGCATCGGCGTGAGGGTGAACGACACCAGCAGCGAGACGAGCACCGCCCACGCCACCGTCAGCCCGAACTGGAAGAAGAAGCGCCCGATGATCCCCTTCATGAAGGCCACGGGGACGAACACGGCGACGATCGAGAGCGTCGTCGCGAGCACCGCCAGCACGATCTCCGTCGTGCCGTGTCCCGCGGCGGTGAAGTGGTCCTTCCCCATCTCGCGGTGCCGCACGATGTTCTCGACGACGACGATGGCGTCGTCGATCAGGATGCCGATCGACAGCGACAGGGCCATCAGCGTGAGCATGTTCAGCGTGAAGCCGAGCGCGCCCATCAGCAGGAAGGACGAGATCACCGACACGGGCAGCGCGAGCGACGTGATCGCCGTGGCCTTCCAGTCGTTCAGGAAGAGCATGACGATGATGACCGTCAGGATCGCGCCCAGGACCAGCTCGTGGATGACGTCGCTCACCGAGTTGCGGATGGCGACCGAATTGTCGCGGATGACCCGCAGCTCCGTTCCTGTGGGGAGGGTGGGGCGCAGCTTGTCGAGCGCCTTCTGCACCTCGTCGGCGACGGCGACGGTGTTCGCCCCCGACACCTTGACGACGTCGATGGCGACCGCGCGCTCGCCGTTCACGAGCGCGAGCGAGCGCTCCTCCTCCGTCCCCACCTCCACGCGCGCGACGTCGCGCAGCCGCACCGGCTGGCCGTCGCGGGTCGCGACGATCACGTCGGCGAACTGCGCCGGGTCGGTGATGCGCCCGGTGATGCGGACGTTGCGCTCGTTCGCCCCCTGCTCGACGCGCCCCGCGGGCACCTCGAGGTTCTGACGCGAGAGCGCCCCCATGATCTCGGGCACGGTGACGCCGAGCGCCTGCAGCCGTCCCGGCAGCAGGTTCACCCGGATCTCGCGCTCGAGGCCACCGGCGATGCGAATCTCGCCGACGCCCGACACCGACTCCAGCGCGCGCCGGACGTCCTCGTCGGCGAGCGTCGTGAGGTCCACGATCGAGCTCGTCGACGACGACAGCGCCAGCGAGAGGATCGGCTGCGCGCTCGGGTCGAACTTCGCCACGATCGGCGACTCGATGTCCTCGGGAAGATCGCGGCGGATCGTCTCGATCTTGGTGCGGATGTCCTGCGACGCCACGTCGACGTCGCGCTCGAGCTCGAACTCGACGATGACCTGCGAGACACCTTCGAGCGAGATCGACGTGATGCGGTCCACCCCTTCCACGGGGTTGAACGCCTCCTCCATCCGCCGCGTCACCTCGCGCTCGATCGTCTCGGCGCTCGCGCCGGGATAGACCGTCTGCACGGTGACGACGGGGATGTCCACGTTCGGGAACTGGTCGATGGGCAGTCGGCGGTAGCTGAAGAAGCCGAGCACCACCAGCCCGAGCATGACCATCGTCGTGAAGACCGGCCGCCGGATGGCGAGCCCACTCAGGCCACCGGTCGCGGGCTTGTTCGTCATCGTCACTCCTGTGTGGCCGGCGCGCCCGTCGGGGCGCTCGGCCGCGCGTTGTCGTTCGAGATCGTCACCTGCGTCCCCTCCGTCAGCTCGGCCGAGGGGGTCGCGACGACGCGCTCACCCGCGGCGAGCCCCGAGAGGATCGCAACGTGCCCGGTCGCCTCGTCGCGGGCGCCCAGCGTGACGGCGCGCCGGGCGATCTTCCCCCCCGCGACGACGAGGACGCTCCCCGCAGTGCCGTTCTGCGTCGTACCCATCACGGCGGTGATCGGGACGACCACCGCCTGCGACTTCTGCGTCGCGATCGTGCCCCGCGCGAACTGGCCGCCGATGATCCGGCCGCGCGGGTTCGCGAGCTCGACGTAGATCGTCACCTGCCGCGTCCCCGGATCGGCGGTCGGGTCGATGCGCGCCACACGGCCGTTGAACGTCTCGTTCGGGAAGGCGTCGATCGAGAACTGCACCGCCTGCCCGACGCGCACCCGGCCGGCGTCGCCGACGCCGATCTGCGCGCGGAGCTCGAGCGTCCGGGAATCGACGATCGTGAGCAGCTCGCCGCCGGGATTCACCGCCTCGCCCTGCTCGACCTTGCGGTCGCTGACGACGCCGTCGATCGGCGACGTGATCGTCGTGAAGCCGGCCGCCTCCCCCGCGCTCGCCGACTGCGCCCGCGCCGCGGCGACCTGCGCCTCCGCGCTCTCGAACGAGGCCTGCGCGCTGCGGAAGTCGATCTCCGACATCGCGCCCGCCTCGCGGAGCTTGCGTGCCGCCTCGAGGCGCTGCCGCGCGACGGCCAGGTTGGCTTCCGCCGCCGCGACGCCGGCACGGGCGCCCGCGGCCTGGCTCTGCACGCCTTCGGCGCGCAGCGTGGCGAGCACCTGCCCGCGACGGACCGCCGTGCCGCGGTCGACGCGGAGCGACTGGACCGTGCCCGACACCTGCGCCCGCAGCGTCACGCGGTTCTTCGGCTCGAGCGGACCGCTGATGATGAGACTCGAGCCGATCTCCGCGAGTTCCGCCGTCACGAGATCCTGCGGCGCGAGCACCACCGCCGAGGTCGGGGCGGCGGCGGCCGGTGCCGTCGAGTCGCCGGTGGTCGCGTCGTCCTTGCCCTTGCACGCGCTCGCCAGCGTGACGAGGGCGGCCAGGGCGAGGCGCGTGGAACGGGAAATGGTAGTGAATGGCATGTCGAAGTCGTGACGAAGGATCACGGCGCGCGAGGCGTGCCGGGGGTGCCTGTGGACGTGAGCCCGAGCGCGCGCGTGACGCCCGCATCGGCGAGGTAGAAGCTGGAGATCGCTTGCGCGAGGTTGGTCCGCGCCTGCAGCAGCGCGAGCCGCGCGTCGGTCACCTCGAGCTGCGTCGCGAGCCCCTGCTGGTAGCGAAGGACGGTCAGGTCGTGCACGCGCTGCGCCTGCTCGACCGTGCGCTGCCGCGCCGCCAGATCGGCCGCGGAGCGCGCCCGCTCGCCGAGCGCCTGCTCGTACTGGAGCTGCACGTTCTCGCGCAGCTGCGAGAGCCGCAGCCGCTCCTGGTCGAGCGTGATGCGCGCCTGCTGTACCTCGGCGCGGGTGCGGAAGCCGTTGAAGATGGGGACGCGGACGCCGACCGACGCGGTGAAGTCGGTGCGCCACTCGAGATCGGTGAAGTCGAACGCGGTGATCGGGAAGACCTGCCGGCCGTAGCTGACGCGCAGATCGACCGACGGGAGGTAGCCGCCGCGTGCGACCTTCACCTGCTGCTCGCGGATCTCGACCTGGTGCTCGGCGGCGCGCACGGCGGCGCGCTGCGCGAGACGGAGCGTCTGGTCCGCCGGGGCCGCGAGCTCCGCCGCGGACGGCGCCGAGAGCGGCGTCGTGAGCCGCACCGGCTGGTTCATCGGCAGGTCCACCAGGCGCTTGAGATCGAGCGTCGCCAGCGACGCGGAGTTGCGCGCCTCGATGAGCTGCGGCCGCAGGTTCTCGAGCGAGACTTCCGCACGCAGCACGTCGAGGTCGGACGCGGTCCCGGCGTCGCGCCGGAGGCGCTCCTGCGCGAGGAACGCCTCCGCCTGCTCGACGGCGGCGGCGGCGATCCGCTCCAGCTCCTGGGCGAGCAGCGCACGGTAGTAGACGGTCCGGATCTGCAGCTCGATGTCGGCGATCTGCTCGGTGAGGCCGAGCCGTGCCGCCTCGCGATACTCGCGCGCGATGCGCAGCCCGGCGCCGACGCGACCGCCGGAGTAGACGGGCTGCGTCCCGCTGATCGTCGCCGTGTAGTTGTTGACCTGGCCGAAGGGGAGGTTGCCGAAGAGCGAGCCGAGGCCGCCGAGCCCCGCGTTGGGCGCGTTCTTCTCGAGATAGCGGATCCGTTCGGCGAGCGAGAGCGTGGTATCCGGCTCGAACCGCAGCGAGTCGGGGAGGGTGAAGCCGCCGGTGTTGAACGGCGAGTCGAAGGTGCGGACGTACTGGAGGTTGCCCTCCACCTGCGGGAGCGCGGCCGCCCGGGCGCCGAGCACCTGTGACTCGGCGAGCGCGACCTGCGAGCGGGCGAGGCGCACCTCCTCGCTCTGCGTGGTGGCGCGCGCGAGCGCCTGCTCGAGCGTCAGGGAGACGGTGTCGCCGGGCGCGCGCTGCGTCGCCGTCGTCGGCGCGGTCGACGGCGCGCTCGACTGGGCGAGCGCGGCCGCGACCGGTAGGGCGAGGGCGAGAAGCGAAGCGCGCGCCGAGTGCCGGGCGACGCGGCCAACGGGTGTAGCGAATGTCATCGGGTGGTCGAGGTCGCTGCCGGCGACGGGGAAGTGGCGTCGCAACGAATCTCGGCCAGCAGGCCGCGAAGCGTCGTCACGAAGCGATGATGGTTCCGACCGAACAGGGAGATGCGGGCGTGCACGGCGGGGGCCAGCCCGTCGATCTCGCGCAGGTCGTTGAGGGCGGAATCGAAGCGCTGCAGCTGCTCCAGCTTGATGGCCAGCACGCGCTCCGGCGCATCGGGCGCGATCGCGTAGTAGTCGCGCCGATCCGACGGACGGTGCGTGCGCTGCAGGAGGCCGAGGCTCTCGAGCCGCCGCGCGTCGGTGCTCACGCTCGCCTTGCTCACGCCGAGCGCCGCCGCGAGGTCGTCGAGCGAGCAGGGCTCGCCCTGGACGGTGAGGAAGCCGAAGACCCGTCCCGCGATGCGGGGGAGCCCCTCCGACTCCCAGAGCTGCCCCATCGTCTCCACGAACCGGGTGACGGGGGCCGAGGGATGTTCAGTCATTACTGAACGTACTTCGGGAGCATCGTTCAGTCAAGACTGAACGATTAGCCGCCCTCCGCCCGCTGGGACGACGCGGCGTCCAGCCGCTCCAGCACGCTCGTGAACGCCCGCAGCAGCTCCTCGTAGGCGGAATCCCACACCGCCAGACGCTGGCGCACCGCGGGCGCCAGCGCGGGGTGCGCCAGCGTCGAGAGGAGCAGGTCGTGGAACTGCCGGATCGAACGGATCCGCCGCTCGATCACCCGCCGGAAGCCGCCTTCCGCGATGACGTAGTAGTCGCGCCGGTCGCCGGGGCGGCTCCGCCGTTCCAGGAGCTGGATCTCGACGAGCCGGCGCGCGTCGGTGCTCACGCTGGCGCGGCTCACGTCGAGCGCGTCCGCGATCTGGTCCAGCGAGCGGGCGTCGGGCTGGAGCAGGAGGTAGCCGAAGATGCGGCCGGCGATCCGGGGGAGCCCATCCTCCTCCGAGAGCACCCCCATCTGATCGACGAACCGCCGAGCGACGTCGTCCACGCGCTAGCTCCGCTCCGGGCGCCGTTCCATCGCGATCTCCGCCGCGAGGCTCTCGGCGTCGCGGAAGATCGTCGCCACCGCGCGCACCTCGCCATCCTCCTCGTACCGGACGGTGACGTCGCGCGCGGCGGCGTCGCCGTCCATGCGCGTGCGCGAGACGCGCTCGGCGTGCCCCACGTAGTTGATGCTCACGTCGTAGTGTGCGCTCCAGAAGAAGGGAACGCGATCGAACCGCTCCCGCGCACCGAGCATGTTGCGCGCCGCCGTCTGCCCCATCCGTTCCGCGACGACCCAGTGCTCGACGCGGATGCGATCGCCCGCGATCGGGTCGGGCCAGCGGGCGATGTCCCCGGCCGCGTAGACGCCCGGCGCGCTCGTGGCGAGATACTCGTCCACCACCACGCCGCGATCGAGCGCGAGCCCGGCCGATTCCGCCAGCGCGAGCCGCGGCCGCACGCCGACGCCGATGACGACGAGGTCGGCGTCGAGCCGCGTCCCGTCGTCGAGCGCCACGCCCTGGCCATCGATGCGCGACGGCTTGCGACCCAGATGGAAAGTGACGCCGTGCTCGCGGTGCAGCGCCTCCACGAACGCGCCGAGCTCGCGTCCGAGGACGCGCTCGAGCGGCACCGACTCGGGGCCCACGACGTCGACCGCCACGCCGCGCGCCCGCAGCGACGCGGCGACCTCGAGCCCGATGAAGCTCGCGCCGATGACGACCGCGTGCTGCGCCGAGCCGGCGGCGGTGATGATCGCGCGGCTGTCGGCGAGCGAACGCAGATAGTGCACGTGCGGCAGCTCGGTTCCCTCGATCGGGAGATGCACCGGCTCGGCGCCCGTGGCGAGCAGCAGGGCGTCGTACGCGAGCGGTTCGTGCCCCTCCAGCTCCAACCGCCGTGCCGTCGTGTCGAGACGCGTCGCGCGCGCGCGCACGATCGTGATCCCGTGCTGCGCGTGGACGCCGGCGGGGCGGAGCGGGATCCATTCTTCCGGCGCGTTCCCCGCGAGATAGTCCTTCGACAGGTTCGGCCGGTCGTACGGCGCGTCGGGGTCGTCGTCCACCACGGTGATGCGTCCACCGTAGTCGCACCGCCGGAGCATCTCCGCCGCCGCGATCCCCGCGGCACCGGCGCCGACGATGACGATCGTGGCCGGGGTGCCGGCGTCGGGGGGGAGCGCGATCGGATAGGTCGGGGCGAGCGGATCGCGCTCCTCCTTTCCCGTCACGCGCACGCGGCCACCGTCGCGCTGCACCCGATAGCAGGGGATCGGCGAGAGCGCCGGGGCCTGCAGCGCCTCGCCGGTGCGCAGGCTGAAGCAGGCGTGGTGCCACGGACAGCGCACCTCCTCGCCGACGATCGCTCCCTCGGCGAGCGGGCCGCCGTAGTGCGTGCAGGTGGCGCCGACGGCCAGGATCTCGTCGCCCGCGCGCACGAGCATCACCGGCTCGCCGTCCGCGTGTCCCAGCAGGGGGCGATCGGCTGGGATCGTCGCTTCGTCGATGCCCGCACCGAGATCGGGGCCGGCCGGGGGTGCCTGTTCGCCGCTCATGGATCGCGAGGGTCGAGGTGGGAGTCGGACCACACGGTCCGCCATTCTATCCCGCCGGAGTCGCCGTACACCAGACGCGCCGGTGCGCGACGCGACGCGCCCAGTCCGCTATCGGCGCTCGTGGCCGGAAGCGTGCTGACGAAAGCTTCGTGGTCGCCGACCACGTGGAACTTCTCTGGAGGAGGATGCGACGATGATCGTGATGCGCGGGTGGACCAGGCTCGGAGTCACCGTGCTCGCGGGCGTCTGCGCGCTGACGGCGTGCAGGGGCGGCGAGCGAGACGAGCGGGCCGACGTGGGAGCGACCTCCGCCGCGACGGCGATGGCCGAGCCGGGCGGCGTGGCGACGGCACCGCCGTCCACCGACACCGGGCCGACGACCTCGGCGCTCGGCGATCCGGGGATCGCGTTCGTCGCCGTCACCGCCAACTCGATCGACAGCGCCGGTGGGGTGATGGCCGAGCGCAAAGCGAAGAACCCGGAGGTGAAGGCGTTCGGCGAGCGCATGCAGAAGGATCACGGGATGGTGAACAAGGAAGCGGTCGCGCTGGTGACGAAGCTCAACCTCACGCCGACCGACAACGACATCGCGCGGAGCCTGCAGGCGGGAGCCACCGCAGCGCAGGACACGCTGAACCGGCTCTCGGGGGCGGCGTTCGACAGCGCGTACATCGCGCACGAGGTGGCGTCGCACACCGCCCTCCTCGAGTCGCTCGACCGGACGCTGATCCCCGGCGCGCAGAACCCGGAGCTCAAGGCGCTGCTCGTGAAGGTGCGCCCGGCGGTGGCGGCGCACCTGGCGCTGGCGCAGAACATCCAGGGCAAGCTGGCGAAGCCCTGAGCGGTCGATGGCGACCCGGTGCGCGAGGCGCTAGCATCCACGAGCCCCGCGCACCGAGCCGCCATGTCCACCGCGATCCCCTCGTCCCGCGACGCCGCGCCGGCATTGCCGGCCGATCTCCTCACGACCGCCGAGCTGCACGAGCACTGGCAGGACGAGATCGACGCCGTGTACGTGTACACGCGGCTCGCGCCGCGCATGGCGAATCCCGAGGAGCGTCGGGCGCTGGAGGAGATCGCGCGTGAGGAGGAGGGGCATCGGGACTACTTCGGCGCCATGCTCGCGCAGCGGGAGGGCGTGCGCGCGCCGCCGGCGCCGACGCGCCGCGCGCGGGCCTTCGTCGCCCTCTCTGGAGTGCTCGGCGCGCGGCTCATCCTCGCGATCCTCCGCGTCTCGGAGGGGCGCGAGGTCGCGCGCTTCCTGCGCGAAGCGGCACGGATCCCCGATCTCGCGACGCGCGCGCCGCAGCTCGTGGCGATCGCGCGCGAGACCGCGGCGCACGCGCAGCGGCTCGGCCACCTCACCGGGGTGCGCGGCGATCCGTGGCACCGTGCCGACGCCGGGGGCGTCATCCGCAACGTCGTCTACGGCTTCAACGACGGGCTCACCGCGAACTTCGGCCTCATCGCCGGCGTCGTGGGGGCGAGCGTGACGCGCGAGATCGTGCTGCTGAGCGGCGTGTCGGGGCTCGTCGCCTCCGCCTTCTCGATGGCGGCGAGCGGCTACCTCGCCGCGACCAGCCAGCGCGAGGTGGACGCGAACGAGGTCAACGTGCAGCGCGCCGAGCTGCTGCTGTGGCCGGAGCGCGAGGAGGCGTACCTCGCGACGCTCTATCAGGAGAAGGGGCTGTCGGAGAGCGAGGCGCGCGTCGCGGCGCATCGCGTGATGGGCGACCCCGAGGTGGCGCTGCGCGAGCTGTCGCGCGAGAAGCTCGGCATCGGCGGCGACGAGGCATCGCCGCTCCGGGAAGGGGTGCTCACGGGGCTCGCGACGACGGTGGGCGCGCTCGTCCCCCTGCTCCCGTATCTCGCCGGCGGCGGGCTGACCGCCGCCGTCTCCTCGTTCGCGATCTCCATGGCCGCGCACTTCGGCGTCGGCGCCGCGCGCAGCCTGTTCACGGGGCGCGGCTGGTTCCGGAGCGGCTTCGACATGTTCGCCGTCGGGCTCGGCGTGGCGGCCGTCGGGTACGGCGTAGGGTGGCTGCTCACCGGGATCCTCCCCGCGGGGTGACGAGGGGTGGCATGATACATCGGTACCGATGTATCATGCGACATGACTTCGATGCATACCTCGGCCGGCACGGCGCCGGATCCGAGTCGGGATTCGCAGCGCGTGATGGACGCGCTGCGGCGGCTGGTGCGCGCGCTCAGCACCTCCGCACGGGAACGCGCCACCCCCCAGGGGATCAGCGGCGCGCAGCGCTTCGTCCTCCGCCAGCTCGTCGCGGCGGGGGAGCTCTCGGTGGGCGAGCTCGCCTCGCGCACCTTCTCACGGCAGAGCACGGTCTCCGAGGTGGTCGCGCGCCTCGTCGAGCGCGGCTTCGCGACGCGCGAGCCGGGGCTGACCGACGCGCGCCAGTCGCGCATCGTGCCGACGGCGCGCGGCCGGCGCGCCGTGGCGGGGATGGAACCCTCGGCGCAGGAGCGCCGGGTGGCGGGGCTCGAGTCGCTCCCCGCCACGCGCCGCGACACCCTCGCGGCGGCGCTCGAGGAATGGATCGTGGCGTCGGGGCTCGCCGAGACGCCGCCGACGATGTTCTTCGAGGAGCCCGCGCCGTGACGAGTGCCCCACTCGCCGCGCCGCCCGTCCCGGCCGCGCCGGCGCCGCGCACGCCGCGCGAATACGATCCGATCAGCGCGCGGACCGTCCACCTCTCCCTCCTCGCGATCGGCCTCGCCCTCGCCGCCGGTGTCACCGCGCAGCTCCTCACGCGCCTGATCGCGATGGTGACGAACGCGGCGTTCTTCTGGCGCCTCTCCGCCGTGGCGGTCGCGCCGGCGGACGCGCACCGGGGGCCGCTCGTCGTCCTGCTGACGCCCGTCGTCGGCGCGCTGCTGATCGGTCTCATGGCGCGCTACGGCTCGGTCGCCATCCGCGGGCACGGGATCCCCGAGGTGATGGAGCGCGTGCTGTTCGGCCAGAGCCGGATCCCCGCGCGCGTGCTCGTCCTCAAGCCGCTCTCGGCGGCGGTCGCCATCGGCACCGGCGGTCCCTTCGGCGCGGAGGGACCGATCATCGCGACCGGTGGCGCGCTCGGCTCGCTCGCCGGCCAGTTCCTCCACGTCACCGCCGACGAGCGCAAGACGCTGCTCGCCGCCGGCGCGGCGGCGGGGATGGCGGCGACCTTCGGCAGCCCGGTGTCCGCGGTGCTCCTCGCCGTCGAGCTCCTCCTCTTCGAGTATCGCCCGCGCTCGCTCATCCCGGTGGCGCTCGCGGCGACGACGGCGACGGCGGTCCGCGTCGCGTTCGAGGGGACGCACCCGGCGTTCGCCATCCCGGCGCTGGCCCAGCCGAGCGGCGAGGCGCTGGCCGCCTACGTCGTCCTGGGGGCGCTCGTCGGCGCGCTGTCGGCAGGGATCACGCGGCTCACGTACGCGATCGAGGACGGCTTCGATCGGCTCGGACACCGGCTCGGCATCCACTGGATGTGGTGGCCGGCGCTCGGCGCGGTCGTCGTCGGCGCGGCCGGCGTGCTGGAGCCGCGCACGCTGGGCGTGGGCTACGACAACATCACGAACGCGCTCTCGGGGGAGATCGCCGGCCGCGCGCTGCTGGTGCTGGTCGCGCTCAAGTTCGTCTCCTGGACGATCTACCTCGGCAGCGGGACCTCCGGCGGCACGCTCGCGCCGCTGTTCACGATCGGCGGCGGCCTCGGCGCGTCGCTCGGCGCGCTCGTCGCGCGGAGCGCACCGACGCTCGGCGTGGACCCGCGCATCGCGGGGCTCGTGGGGATGGCCGCCATCTTCGCCGGCGCCTCGCACGCGCTCCTCGCCTCCGTCGTCTTCGCGTTCGAGACCACGCGCCAGCCGCTCGGGCTGCTCCCCCTGCTCGGCGGCTGCACCGCCGCCTATCTCGTCTCGATGCTGCTCAGCCGGAGCTCGATCATGACGGAGAAGCTCGCGCGCCGCGGCACGCGGGTGCAGGCGGAATACGCGATGGACCATCTCTCGCACGTCCGGGTCTCCGACGTCGCGACGCGCGAGGTCGTGCATCTGCGCGCGGACGATCGCGTGGATGCCGTGCGCGACTGGCTCGAGACCGCCGACGTGTCGCATCAGGGGTTCCCCGTGCTCGGCGAGGGCGGCGCGCTCGTCGGCGTCGTCACCCGGCGCGAGCTGCTCGACGAGTCCGCGCTCCCGGAGGTCCCCGTGCGCGCGCTGATCCGTCGGCCGCCGGTGGTCGTGTTCGACGACAGCACGCTGCGCGATGCCGCCGACCAGATGGTGCTCGAGCACGTGGGGCGCGTCCCCGTCGTGCGCCGGGCGGACCCGACGCAGATCGTCGGCATCGTCTCGCGCAGCGACCTGCTCGCGGCCCACGCGCCGCGCCTGGAGGCTGCCCATCGCGTGCGCCGGCTCCGCACGCTCGCGCGTGGCGCCTGAGGAGGTCCCGGGCGCGCGCGCCCGCGCGCGTGCGCTCGTGATGCGGCACGGGTGGAATCCCGTGGCGTACCAGATCCTCAATCCGGGGATGCACCACTGGTTCTCGCGCGCGGGCGACGCCGTGGTGGGCTACGCACCCTTCGCGGGCACGCGCGTCGTCGCCGGTGCACCGGTCTGCGCTCCCGAGCGGCTGAGCGTCGTCGCGGCCGAGCTCGAGGACGATGCGGCGGCGAGCGGCGAGCGGGTCGTCTTCTTCGGCGCGGGTGCGCGGCTCGAGCAGGTCTACGCGCGGCGCGCCGACCACAGCCTGCTGGTGCTCGGGCAGATGCCGAGCTGGGACCCGTCCTGCTGGCCGGAGATCGTGGCCGGGAAGGCCTCGTTGCGGGCGCAGCTGCATCGCGCCGTCAACAAGGGCGTCCGCGTCCGCGAGTGGGAGTGCGGGCGCGAGGACGTCGCACCGCTGCGCCGCGTCCTCGCGTCGTGGCTCGCCTCGCGCGGGCTCCCGCCGCTGCACTTCCTCACCGACGCGCGGCTGCTCGACTCGCTCGGCGACCGGCGCGTCTTCGTGGCGGAGGCGGGGACGGGAGCCGCGCGCGCGGTCGTCGCCTTTCTCGTCGCGACGCCGGTGCCGGCGCGCCACGGCTGGCTGGTGGAGCAGTGGCCGCGGAGCCCGTCGGCGCCCAACGGCACCACGCATCTGCTCGTGGATGCGGCGATGCGGGCGCTCGCGGCGGCGGGGGCGCGCTACGTCACGCTGGGGCTCGCTCCACTCGCGTCGCGCGGCGCACCGATCGGCGACGGACATCGCGCGTGGCTGCGCGCCACGCTGCGCTGGCTCCGCGCGCACGGCCGCCGCTTCTACAACTTCGCCGGGCTCGAGGCGTTCAAGGCGAGCCTCGCCCCGACGGCCTGGGAGCCCGTGTACGCCATCGCCCCCGGCCGTCGCTTCACGCTGCGGTCGCTTCGGGCGGTCGCCGGGGCGTTCAGCGGCGGCTCGCCCGAGTGGATGCTCGTCTGCGCGCTCGCCCACGCGCTGCGGCAGGAGATGCGTGGGCTCGGTCGCTGACGGCGGCACCTCGTTGCAGATTGCAGGTCGATCCGAACGGAGCGCGCATGCAGATCGGCATGATCGGGATGGGCAAGATGGGCGCGAACATGGCCACGCGTCTCCTGC